>Ga0075425_100000962_pt1 | contig 27612 bp, 27 predicted proteins | sample SoiMethybrSBSTD4_FD_75300 | JGI IMG/M metagenome (GOLD analysis project Ga0075425, IMG submission 75300) | Bulk soil microbial communities from a Populus tree surrounding site in Tennessee, USA - Soil MetaG P. TD hybrid SBSTD4 | ecosystem: Environmental > Terrestrial > Soil > Tree plantation...
GTACAGGGTCAGCTTGACGCGGTATGTCCCCGCGGCCTTGCCGGTCGTACCGAGGTTGTAGATGTACTGGTAGTCGGGACTTCCCGTCCAGCGGAAGAGGTTGTCCGTGTTCGCGTTGCCCGAGGGCAGCACGTCGACCGGGTCGCTCGAGTCGCCGAATTTGTTCCGGGGTCGCCGCGAGTCCTCCCTTGTAAGTTGTTCAGGCGGACGAACCCGAGGCCCCTCCGCCGCGCAGGAGTTGTGAGCGTGGCAGAGTGCCGCTCCGGCCACATGGGCCGAACGGCCCAATCCCCGGGATAGGATCTCGGACGTCTATCCCCTAAACGGGGTAAGCCGAGCACGACTTTGTCCCTCACTTGGGATGCGGCTGGGACGCCCTAACGATGCCCGAAGTGGTGGGCGCGGGGCAGCGCGGAGTGAACGCGCCTCCCGGCAATCTCCCGCGCAAGCGGGGCGAGCGTCTTCAGCTCACGGACGAGGACGTTCTGGTTGCGACCCATTCGCTCGAAACGCCCGCGGGCGAGGATGAGCGGCTCGCCGCGAACGATCGCCCGGAAGCGCTCGTAGACGGTTGGCGGCACGATCAGGTTCGCCTGGCCGAACTCGTCCTCGATCAGCATGAAGACGACGCCGTTCGCCGTCGACGGGCGCTGGCGTGCGACAGCCATGCCGGCAACCGTGACGAGCGACCCGTTCGCGCGTTTACGCAGGTCGGCGCTCGACAGCACCCCCGAAGGCAGATGCTCGCGGAGCAGCTCGAGCGGATGGAGGCCGACGGAGAGGCTCGTGTGGCGGTAGTCGGCGAGCATCCGCTCCCACGCCGTCTGGTCGGGGAGGTCGGGAATCGGGGTGGTCGGCGCGAGCGGCAACGCCAGCTGCCGCTCCTCCCCGCCCGAGCCCGGCACGCTCTGCGAGCGCGGGACGAGCCCGAGCTGCCAGAGCAGCCGGCGGCGCGGTTCGCCGAAGCAGTCGCACGCGCCCGCGCTGACGAGCGCCTCCAGCGAGCCCTCGTCGAGCGACGTCCGCTGGGCAAGGTCGAGGACGGTCGCGAACGGGCCGTTGCGCTCGCGCTCGTCGACGACTGCCTCGGCGCCGTCCTCGCCAAGCGAAGCGACGTACTCGAGCCCGACTCGGACGGACTCGTCCTCCAGACGGGCCTGCGCCGCGCTGCAATTGATGTCGGGCGGGCGTACGTCGACGCCGCGCCGCTGCGCATCCCGGACGAGGCTCGAGGGTGGGTAGAAGCCCATCGGCTGGGCGTTCAGAAGCGAACAGAGAAACTCGCCCGGATAGTGGTGACGAAGCCACGCCGACTGGTAGGCGAGCAGGCCGAACGCCGCGGCATGCGACTTCGGAAAACCGAAGCCCGAGAAGCCGACCAGCTTGTCGTACACGCCGTTCGCCGTCCCGGTATCGATGCCGTTCTCGAGCGCGCCCGCGACGAAGCGGGCGCGCATGGCCTCGAGCGCGGCCTCGCTACGCTTCCGGCTCATCGCGCGCCGAAGACCTTCCGCCTCGCCGACCGTGAACCCCGCGAGCGCGATCGCCACCTCGAGCACCTGGTCCTGGAAGACGATCACGCCGAGCGTCGAGGACAGCGGCTCCCGCAGGTTCGGGTGGTCGACCGGCGGCACGAAGCTCGGGTCCTCACGGAGGCGCTGGCGGTGCTCGATGTACGGGTGGACGGCCTTGCCCTGAATCGGCCCCGGCCGCACGAGCGCGACCTGGACGGTCAGGTCGTCGAGGTTCTCGGGGAGCGTTCGGAGCAGCGACTGCATCTGGGCACGGCTCTCGATCTGGAAGACGCCGACCGTGTCCGCGCGCTGGATCTCGGCGTAGACGCCGGGGTCGTCGAGCGGGATGCGGGAGAGGTCGATCGACGCACCGCGGATGCGGGCGATCTGGTCGACGCAGTCCTCGACCGCCGAGAGCATGCCCAGACCGAGCAGGTCGATCTTGAGGAAGCGCGCGTCGTCGCACGAGTCCTTGTCCCACTGGCAGAGCTGACGGCCCTCCATCGCGGCCGGCTGCAGCGGCACGAGCTCGACGAGCGGCCGTGAAGAGATGATCATCCCGCCGGGATGCTGCGAGAGGTGCCGCGGGAGCCCGGCGATCTCCCCGCAAAGCTCGCCCAGCGCGCGCCAGCGCGGTGAGGCGAGCTTCGTCGCAGCATCCGGGAGCGACGCGAGCTCGTGGGCGACGCGCTTCGGATTGCCGTCTGTGAGGCGGGCGAGGCGTTCGAGCTCCGCGAACGGCAGCCCGAGCGCCTTGCCGATGTCGCGGATCGCGCCGCGGGCGTGGTACGTCGAAAAGCTCGCCACGAGTGCGGAGTGGTCGCGGCCGTACCGCTCGTGGACGGCGACGATCAGCTTCTCGCGGATGTCACGCGGGAAGTCGAGGTCGATGTCAGGGACGGCGGCCATGTCCCGGTTGAGGAACCGTCCGAGTGAGAGGTCGGCCGCGACCGGGTCGACGTGAGACAGCCCGGTCAGGTAGCAGACGAGCGAGCCGACCGAGCTGCCCCGCCCGCGACCCGGCGGAAGGACGGCCCGCGGCGAGTCGCCCCCGCGCACCTCGTGGGCGACGTCGCAAGCGAGCTCGAGCACCTCCCAGTGCAGAAGGAAGAATCCGGCCAGGCCGAGCTCGTCGATGAGAGCGAGTTCTTCGTCGAGGCGGGCTCTTGCCTTCCGTTTGTAGCCGTTCGCACCGCCGTAGCGCTCGTCGAACGCCCGGTTGCAGATGCGCGTCAACTGGGCGATTGCGGGCTCGCCGCCGTCGGAGAAGTCGGGGTAGCGGTAACCGAGCTCCTCGGTGAGGTCGAACTGGAGCCGCTCGGCGAGTGACGCGGTTCGCGCGACCGCGTCGCGATCGTCTGGAAACCGCTCGGCGAGCTCCTCTGGTGGGAGCAGCACCGATTCGTGGTTGCCGCGCCGGGCCGGCTCGCACGCCTCGAGCGGGGCGCGGCTTCGGACCGCGACGAGGACGTCCTGGAGTCGTGCCCGGCATGGGTCGTGGGCGTGCGGATCGCCCGTGACGACGGTCTCGACGCCGAGCGTCTCGGCGAGGTCGCGGAGCGCAGCGCACCGCCGAACATCTCCCCGCTCGTACGGGCGCTGGAGCTCGACGAAGAAGCGGTCGCGGCCGAATGCGTGCGCCAGCCGGGCGGCGGCATTGGGATCGCGCACGCCGAGGCCCTGGCGGGCGCATCCGGAGAGGCAGACGAGCCCGTCGTTCAGCTCCTCGAGGAGCGCCTGGTCCAGCACCGGCGGCAGCGGATCGCGCAGCCGCGTCCTCGTCTCGGCGTGGGCGGCGCTGAGCAGCCGGCAGAGATTCGAGTAGCCGCGCCGGCTCTCGACGAGGAGCGTCACGTGAGCACCGCTCGCGAGCGTCATCTCGGCGCCCGTGATCGGCCGGACGCCGAACGCCTTCGCGGCGTACGCGAACTCGAGCGAGCCGTAGAGGCCGTCGTGGTCGGTCAGCGCAAGCGCCTCGTACCCCAGCTCCGCCGCCCGGACGGCGAGCTCTTCCGGGAGCGACGCTCCGTCGAGGAACGAGTAGGCGGAGTGCGCGTGGAGCTCGACGTATGCGCCGGACGTGCGCGGCCCGCGGTGCGAGCGATCAGCCATCATAGGCGGCCTGGAACCGTTCGTCCTCCCGCCGGGGCAAAGGCGAAGTCGTCGCGGACTCCGCGGAGCGGCGAGTCGAGGCCCTGCCGCACCTGCGCGAGCGGCACGTCGACACGTTCTTCGTCGTCGACGGAACGCTGACACTGCAGGTCGGCGACGAGCGATCGACGCAGGGCCTGGTTCGTACGCGGCAGTTCCTCCGGGGAACGTCCACACGTTCGCCAACGAGAGCGATTGCGAGGTTCGAGTTCTCAACGCGATGGCGCCAGGCGGGTTCGAGCAGTACCTGAAGGAGGTGGCCGCCGCGGCCACGCCCGAGCGGCCTTCCGACCCGGAGATGATGGCCGCCATCGCCGCGCGATACGACTTCGTCCCCCGCTAGAGTCGGCTCGTGCCGGATCCGCAGGCGCGCTACGAGGAGATCGCGGACGACCTGGCGTCGCGCCACGACGACGTCGAGCTCGGGAAGATGATGGGCATGCCGTGCGTGAAGTACGCGGGCAAGCTCAAGGCCGGGTACTGGCCCGCCACCGGTGCGATGACCTTCAAGCTCGTCGACCCGGCCGACCGGGACGAGGCGCTCGCCCTTCCCGGCGCAGAGATCTTTGACCCGTCGGGACGGCGCCCCATGCGTCAATGGGTTGCCGTGCCGGCGGAGCACGCGAAGGAGTGGCCCCGCCTCGCCGAGCGTGCCCTCGCCTCGTAGCGTGGGCCTCGACTGCTCAGGCAGACACGCCCCCTCCTTCTGCGCTCCGTCAACTTGAAGCGACCGAGCCGAAGGCGACAGGAGCTGGGCCTCCCGCCGGGCGAAGCCCGGCTCCGGCCGCCACTGGGATCGCAAGCACGATCGAAACTTTTCACGCCGTCGCGAGTCTCCAAGGCCAGCAAGTCGTGGCGCGAGGCTCGTATCAGAACGTTGCGCTACGCACCGCGTTGGCTGAACCATCCGCCCCGCTCCTGGTCGCGAAAGACGACGGCGTTTCGCCCACCTTCGAGCACGACCTCGAAGTAGTGCCGGCTGATCGGCTCCTCCGTCCACCAGCGGTCGACCACGCGCCACTCCTCCCGGACGAGGGCGACGCCCTCTCGATTGACCCGCCGCGGCGTCCCGTCGAAGCCTTGCTCGACGAGTGCCGGCTGCGGGGCATTCACTCGTCCCGCGGCACGAACAGAGCTCGAGCTTCGGGGATCCGTGACCATGGTGCCACCTCGACGACGCTGCAGACAGAACCTGTTCCCGTGCTTGCCCGCACCTGACGGAGGCCGTCTTTCAGCCGCGATTCCAGGTCTGCACCACCCGCGCGGACAAGCTCGAGCTGCCTGCCTGTTCCCTCCGCCAGTTCGACGAGCTCGAGACGAAGCTCGAGCACCGGGGCCGGCAGCTCGGCGAGCTTGGGACCGAGCGCGGTCCGGATCCGCGTGACCTCCGCCGCCGGCTCGCGCAGGGTCAGCGTCCGCCGCCACGACCCGCCGCCGACGAGCCGGGCCGAGAGTGCGAGCTTGCGAACGAACCGGCCCGCCCGTTCCGGACGGGCGAGGACCTGCTCGACGAGCGCGCCGAGTGCCCGCCGCAACGTGAGCTCGTTCGCGACCGCTTCCGGGAAAGCGAGTCCTTCGATGATCTCCCCCGGAGGCCGACGGCCGCGGATGCGGGCCCGCTTGCCTCCCTGCGCCTCCTTCCAGGCCCGGTGTCCATGGGGACCGAGCCGCTCGGCGACCGCGGATCCGGGCAGGCGCGCGAGCTCTCCGAGCCTGCCGACGCCCAGCTCCTCGAGCTCCTCGTGCTGTTCCTGGCCGAGTGGTAGCAGCGAGAGTGGAAGCGGCGCCAGGAAGTCACGCGTCTGGGAATCCGAGACGATCACGACCTGACCGGGCCGGGAGACGCTCGCAGCCGCGAGCGCCGCGAACCGGCGTTCCGCCGCGCCGATGCGAGCGTCCCAGCCGGAGCCGACGGCGGCGAGCGCCCGCCGGAGCGCCGCCTCGACACCCCCGTACAGGCGCTCGACTCCTCGCGTCTCGAAGTACGCGCATCCCAGCTCGGCCGGCTCAACCGCGATTCCGGCGTCCTCGAGGCGGCGGACGATCCCCTCCCACGCGTCTTCCGCCGCCGCCGGATCCTCGTCGACGAGCGTCAGCGACGGGCAGGTCGCAAGCGCCTCTCCCAGCCGCATGCCGGGTCGGATCCCCGCTGCTTCGGCAGACGCGGTCACCGGGCCGAGAACCGCGTCCTTTCCCGGCCCCGGAGCGAGCGCAACAGGGCCGAGCTGGAGCCCCGGCCGTGCCTGCAGCGCTGCTCGGAGCGCGAACCCTGGGATGAGGATGCAAGCGATCATCGAACGTATGTTCTACACGAACACACGTTCTCCTGTCAAGCAGCAACGACCTGCCGTCACGAAGTCGTTACACATTGCTCCGCCCGGTTACACCGAGCGGTCAGGTCGCCGCCGATACCGCCTACTCACCGCCGGTCGGTAGCTTCGGATACTCGGTGGGATAGACGCCAACCGCGAATCCGTACATGGTCTCCCCCGACCGCGGGAGCTGGTCGAACTCCGCCACCAGCTCCGCCATGCGCTCCCAGAAGTCCGACGCTTGCGCCTCCGAGATGCGGGCATGCCGGATGAACCCCCACAACTTCCCGTCACGGAAGGCCGCGGACGATTCCCGAGCGGCGACCTCGAAGTCGTTGAAGTCCAGAGCGACGTGGTCGCCATCCGGGCTTCGCTCGACGTCGACGTAGAACATCCGCGCCGTGCGGCCGTAGAAGCGCTCCTCGATCGCCCGCACCCGCCGGGTCCTCACCACCTGCAGCAGACCGGCCTCTTTGAGCACCTTGACGTGGTGGGCGACGGTGCTCTTGGGCCGTTCGAGCGCGATCGCCAGCTCGCTCACCGTGGCTGCCCGCTCGTGGAGCAAGCCCAGGATCGTGTTGCGGAGCGGATGGCTGATCGCCTTTACCTGGGACGGCTGCGTGAGCGCGATTCGTTCGGCGAGCTCGTAGTCCGGAGGATCCGAGTTGCCGGGCATGGTTCGAATAAACTAACATTGCAGAATGTTCCAAATTAATGGATCAATAGCTTGGGAGGATCTGGGATGACCGATGTTGTGCTGTACCACCACGTCCAGGGGCTGACCGACGGCGTGCGATCGTTCGCCGACGAGCTGCGGCGAGCGGGGCACACCGTTCATACGCCCGACCTGTTCGAGGGGCGCACGTTCGACACCATCGAGGAGGGTATGGACTTCGCGCGCGAAGCAGGCTTCGGCGCGCTGGCCGAGCGCGGCGCCGCGGCCGCCGAAGGCATCAGCCCTGACGTCGTCTACGCCGGCTTCTCGTTCGGGGTCATGGCCGCCCAGCAGCTTGCGCAGACGCGGCCCGGCGCCCGCGGCGCCCTGCTCATGTACGGGTGCCTCCCCGTCTCGGAGTTCGGGGACGCGTGGCCTGACGGCGTTCCAGTGCAGGTACACGGCAAGGAGGCAGATCCGTTCTTTGCCGAAGACCTCGATGCCGCGAAGGCGCTCGTCGAGTCGACCGACAGGGCCGAGCTGTTCCTCTACCCGGGGGAGGAGCACCTCTTCGCCGACTCGTCGCTCCGGGCGTACGACGCCGCCGCTGCGACGCTACTCATGGAGCGCGTGCTGGCGTTCCTCGACACGGCTCAGGCCGACGAGAACTAGACGTCATGGTCGAGACCACGACGTACACGATCAGGGCTCTGGACGAGACGACCTGGGACGCGTTCGCGGCGCTGGTCGAGCGGAACAACGGCGTCTTCGGAGGGTGCTGGTGTATCGGATTCCATCCGGAAGGAGGCGACAGGAAGGCGCCGTCGGCGTTCAGGCGAGAACGCAAGCTCGAGCGCATCCGGGAGGGGAAGGCCCACGCTGCGCTCGTGTTCGACGGCGACAGCTGCGTCGGCTGGTGCCAGTTCGGAGCACCCGCCGAGGTGCCGCGAATCAAGAACCGCGCCGCCTACGAGAAAAGCCAGTCGAACCCGCCGGATTGGCGGATCGCGTGCAACTTCGTCGGCAAGGGACACCGGCGCCGTGGCGTGGCGACCGCGGGACTGGCCGGTGCGCTCGACCTGATCGCGCGCCTGGGCGGCGGAACCGTAGAGGGATACCCGGAGGACGCCGGCTCAGTGCCCGCCGGCTTTCTCTTCAACGGCGCACTATCGACTTACGAGCGGCTCGGCTTCACGCGCGACCGCAAAATCGGCAAGCACCGCTGGGTCGTCACCAGAACCGTCGAGGACCTCAGAGCGTGACTTCCGCGGCGTACTCGACCATGCCGCGGTACCGGGGAACCACGTCGAGGACGCTCTCCTGCGCGCACCAGGAAACGTCGTCCCCCAACCCGGCCTCGCGCAGGTTCGCCGCGCTCTTGCTCGCTGTGAGCGCCTCGGCCGCGTCGCCGTACGTGCGCGCGAGACGGATCGCGGCGACCGCCGAGTCGGCCGACCGGCCGTCGAGCGCCTCGGCGAGCCTGCCGGCCACGTAGGCGTCGTCGAGGGCAAACTCCCCGGCCACGCCCGCGCACAGGACGCCGACCTCCGGGCTGCCGGTCGCACGCACCTCGCGGACCACGGCGCCGAGGTTGAGGAGCGATCCGACGAGCACGTGCTCGCAGCGCGAGGCGGCCGAGAGCAGCAGCCGCGTGCCGTTCGTCGTCGTTAGGACGAGCGTGTCGCCGGCCGGCTCGCCGGCGAACTCGCCCGGCGAGTTTCCGAAGTCGAAACCGGGAATCCGCTTGGCCCGGCGCTCGCCGCCGAGAACGACGCCCTCCCCGGCAAGCGCCTTCGCGTCGTCGATCTCGGCACAGCAGAGGACCCGACGGTAGCCAGCTGCGAGCGCCTGCGTCATCGTCGAGGTTGCACGCAGCACGTCGACCACGACGGCCACCGGCGCCGCGAGCGCCTCGGCGGGCGTGAAGGCCACGCGGACGACCACGCGGATACGCTAGTGACATGCCTGACACGCTGCGGTGCTACCGCCACCCGGACCGCGAGACCGGGGTCTCGTGCTCCGAGTGCGGACGAGGGATCTGCCCCGACTGCATGGTGTTCGCGCCCGTCGGGATCCGCTGTCCGGACCACGCGGGGGTCCCCGGGGCGACGCGGGTGCGCGCGCCTCGTCGCATGCGCGGCCCGGTCCTGGCCACCGGGGACGCGCTGGTCACGAAGGCGCTCATCGCCGTCAACGTCGGCATCTACCTGATCCAACTCGGCATGGGCGCCCCCCTGTCCGCGAACAGCGGCTGGATCTACGAACACGGCGCGCTGGTCGCCAACGCCGTGTACGGCGATGGCTCGCCGGCGGGTGTGGGCCAGGGTGAGTGGTGGCGGTTGATGACCTCCGCCTTCCTCCACTACGGCCCGTTGCACCTCGGACTGAACATGCTCGTGCTGTGGTTCGTCGGCGGGCCGATCGAGGCCGCAATCGGGCGGTTGCAGTTTCTGACGCTCTACCTCGTGTCAGGCCTCGCCGGCTCCGCGGGCGCGCTCATCGTGAGCCCGAACGCGATCACGGTCGGGGCCTCAGGCGCGATCTTCGGCCTGTTCGGAGCCCTGGCGGTGCTCGAGTACCAGCACACCGGCGTCCTCATAGGCGGGCCGGCGTTCACGCTGATCGCGATCAATCTCGTGTTCTCGTTCGTCGTCCCGGGCATCTCCTGGGGCGGCCACGTCGGCGGGCTGATCGGCGGGGCGCTCGGCATGCTCGCGCTCTCCCGGCTCGGCCGGACGTTCCACGCGGAGTACGCGGGGATGATCGGGCTCGTCGCGGTGGGCGTGCTTAGTGTGGCCGTCGCCTACTGGCGCGTCTGACCCCGGCCCAAAGTGGGTATTGGGCCCGTATGAGTGCCCGACGATCGGATGCGCTTCCGGCGAGAGCTCTCGCCCGGCTCTCGGTCGACGCGAGCCCGAGACACGTCGTACAGGTCGGCAGGTCGCTTGCCAAGCGCTTCCTCGAGCACGGCCTGTTCGTCTACACGAGCGCGATCTCGTTCCGCGCGCTCGTTGCGCTGGTGCCACTCATCCTGCTCGCGCTCGGATTGCTCGGCGCGCTCGGCCAGCAGCACGTCTGGACCCAGACGGTCGCGCCGGCGATTCACGATCGCGTCACGCCTCCCGTCTACGCCGGCATCAACGCCTCCGTCCAGAAGATCCTACGCAGCGGGACCGCGGGACTGATCGCGTTCGCGAGCGTGCTGCTCTTCTGGTACGCCGCCGCCGCGATCATGGTCGTCATGTCGGCGCTGAACCGGATCCACGAGGTCGAGGAGCGGCGGTCGACACGGCGACGGCTGGCGACGGCCGCGTGGCTGGCGTTCGTGACTGCGCTGTGCGTGATCGGGGCGATCCTTGTCGCCGTCCTCGTCGGGCAGATCGACGCGGGCGGCGTCGCACACGCGCTCCTCGGCGTCGTCAAGTGGGCCGGTGCGGTCTTGCTGCTCGGCCTCGCCGTCGGGCTTCTCGTTCGCTTCGCCCCGGCCGAGCGGCCTGACGCGCGGTGGGCAAGCGCCGGCTCGATCGCCGTCGTCGGAGGCTGGGTGATCACCACGGCGGCCTTCTGGTGGTGGATCACCACCGTCGCCAACTTCAAGACCGCAACAGGCCAGCTGACGTTCTTCCTGTTGCTGACCGGCTACGTCTTTGCGGTTTGCCTCGTGTTCCTGCTCGGCGTCGAATTCGATGAGCTCGCCCGCAAGGAGGCGAAGAGCGAGCGCTGAGCTCTGGCGTCCGGGCGTCCCCGTATCACTACGGAGGCGTGGACGGGATCTCGCACGACCTCTTCCATCTCGGCGTCTCCGCCGGCGAGAAGGTCATCCGCACGGTGCTCGTCTACCTGGTCGTGCTGGGTCTGCTCCGGCTCTTCGGCAAGCGACAACTCGCTCAGCTGAACGCCCTCGACCTCGTCGTGCTCCTCCTACTGTCGAACGTTGTCCAGAACGCGATCATCGGCCCGGACAACTCGTTGCTCGGCGGCGTGCTGGGCGCGGCGACGCTCGTCGTGTGTAACTGGGTCCTGATCCGCCTCACGTACAACCACGACCGCGTCATGTTTCTCGTCCAGGGCAAGTCGACCCAGCTCGTCGACGACGGACAGCTCGACGAACACGCGCTCAAGCGCGAGCTGATCACGCGCGGAGAGCTCGATGCGGCGCTTCGCCGGGAAGGCGTCGACGGCATCGGCGCGACCGAGACCGTCACGATCGAGCCGGAGGGCACCATCACGCCCGTTACGAAACCGCAGCCCGGAATCCCGGAAGTGCTCGAGCGAATCGACGAGCTCGAGCGCCGCCTCACTCGCTCCTAACCGCCCGCAACCGCCGCTTCCACGCCGCGCTCGGCCAGCGCTGCCTGGGCCGCCGCAAGCCGGGCGAGCGGCACGCGGTAGGGCGAGCAGGACACGTAGTCGAGCCCGAGCTCGTGGCAGAAAGCCACCGACCGTGGCTCGCCGCCGTGCTCGCCGCAGATCCCGAGCTTGAGCTCCTCTTTGGCCCCTCTCCCCCGCTCGACGGCGATCCGCATCAGTTCTCCGACGCCCTCGACGTCGAGAACCTCGAACGGGTTGTCCGCCAGGATGCGTTCATGCAGGTAGAAGGTGAGGAACTTGCCCTCGGCGTCGTCCCTGGAAAAGCCGAGAGCCGTCTGCGTCAGGTCGTTCGTGCCGAAGGAGAAGAAGTCGGCCTCGGCCGCGATCTCGTCGGCGCCAATGCACGCCCGTGGGAGCTCGATCATCGTGCCCACGAGGTACTCGAGGTCGCCCTCCTCGGCCGCTGTCTCGATCGTCAGCCGCCGGAGGCGCCGGAGCTCCTCGCTGAAGCCGACGAGCGGGTGCATGATCTCGACGAGCGGCGGCTCGCCCGTCCGCGCCCGAACGGCGAGCGCAGCCCTGATGATCGCGCGGACCTGCGTCTCGTAGATCTCCGGCCACTGCAGGCCGAGCCGGCAACCGCGCGTCCCGAGCATCGGGTTTGCCTCCTGGAGGGCGCGGATCCGCTGCCGCATCCGGTCGCTCGTCGCCTGCTCGACTGGCGGGAGAAACTCGTGCAGCGGCGGGTCGAGTAGCCGGATCGTCACGGGAAGCCCGGCCATCGCCTCGAAGATGCCCTCGAAGTCGTCCTGCTGCATGGGCAGAAGCCGGTCGAGCGCGTCCCGCCGGTCGGCGGCGCTCTCGGCGAGGATCATGTCGCGGACGATCGGGAGGCGATCCTCCGCCATGAACATGTGCTCGGTGCGGCAGAGCCCGATGCCCTCCGCGCCGAACTCGCGCGCCTTGCGCGCGTCCTGGGGCGTATCCGCGTTCGCGCGCACCTTCAGGCGGCGGAAATCGTCCGCCCAGGAGAGGAGCGTGTCCAGGTCGTCGTTGATCTGCGGCGGCACGAGCTCCACTTCGCCGACAATCACATCGCCGGTCGACCCGTCGATCGTGATCACCTCTCCTTCACGCAGCTCGTGCCGGCCGATTCGCACCGTCGCGGCCTGCTCGTCGATCGCGAGCTCCTCGCAGCCGGCGACGCAGGGCTTCCCCATCCCACGCGCGACCACGGCGGCATGCGACGTCATCCCGCCGTGGGCGGTGAGGATGCCGCTCGCCTGAATCAGCCCGTGAATGTCGTCCGGGGTCGTCTCCCAGCGGACGAGGATCACGTCTGCGCCGGCCCGTCCCTGCTCTTCGGCCGTGTCCGCATCCAGCACGATCTGACCCGACGCTGCCCCCGGGGACGCGTTCAGGCCTCTCGCGGCGACCTCGAACTCGGCGCGGGGGTCGATTCGCGGATGGAGCAGCTGGTCGAGCTGCCCGGGATCGATCCGTGCCACCGCGTCCTCGCGGCCGATCAGTCCCTCCTCCACCATGTCGCGGGCGCTCTTCAACGCAGCCGCGGCCGTCCGCTTCGCGCTGCGGGTCTGCAAGAGGTACAGCTTGCCGTCGTCGACCGTGAACTCGATGTCCTGGACGTCCCGGTAGTGCTCCTCGAGGCGGCCCATCGTCTCGACGAGCTGGTCGAACGCCGCGGGCATCCGGTCGCGCATCCGGTCGATCGGCTCGGGAGTCCTGATCCCGGCGACGACGTCCTCACCCTGAGCGTTCGGGAGGAACTCTCCCCAGAGGCCGCGCTCCCCGGTCGCGGGGTCGCGCGTGAAGGTCACGCCGGTTCCGGAGTTCTGGCCCTTATTCCCAAACACCATCTCGACGACGTTCACGGCCGTGCCGAGGTCGTCCGGGATGCCGTTGGCACGGCGGTATACCTGGGCTCTCGGGTTGTCCCAGGAGTCGAAGACGGCATTCACCGCGTGCGTCAGCTGAGCTCGAGGATCCTCCGGGAAGACGTCGCGGGTCTCCTCCACGTAGATGTCCTTGAAGGTCGACACGAGCTCCTCGAGGTCGCCGGCGTCGAGGTCGACGTCGTGTGCGACGCCGCGCGCCTGCTTGAGCGCGGTGAGCGCCTCCTCGAATCGGTGGGCGTCGATTCCGTTCACGACCTCGCCGTACATCTGGATCAGGCGTCGATAGGAGTCATACGAGAAGCGCGGGTCATCCGTGGCCGCAGTCAGGCCCGCGACGGCCTCGTCGTTGAGGCCGAGATTGAGGATCGTGTCCATCATCCCGGGCATCGAGACCGCGGCGCCCGACCGCACGGAGACGAGCAGCGGCCCCTGCGGATCGCCGAACCGCTTGCCGCTGCGCTCCTCGAGACGGGTGATATGCAGCTCGATCTCGTCACCGAGCCCGGCGGGCGAGCCGCCCTCTCGCATGTACGCTCGGCAGGCCTCCGTGGTGATCGTGAAGCCGGCCGGAACGGGAATCCCGAGCTGGGTCATCTCGGCAAGCCCGATGCCCTTGCCGCCCAGAAGCTCCCGCCCGCCCGACGCCTCCTCGTCGAAGTCGAAGACGTAGCGTTGTGCCGTCACGGCCCGAATCTTCCCACACGCAGCGCGAATACACTCGCGCGGTGACCCAGAAAGAGGCCTGGGAGGCGCTTGCCGAGCACTGGGTGAGCCTCGTTCGGTGTGGCTCGATCTACGACGACGCGCGGGCGTTCCTCGCGCTCCTGCCGCCGACGTCAGAGCCGACGCTCGACCTCGGCTGCGGCGAAGGTCGTATCACGCGTGAGCTCGCGGCGCGCGGCTACGACGTGGTCGGCGTTGACTCGTCTCGCTCGATGGTCGAGGCGGCGCGGGAAGCGCATCCCGATGGCCGGTACGACGTCGCGGACGCCGCGGCACTGCCCTACGACGGGGGCGCGTTCGTCCTGGTCGTCGCGTTCATGTCGCTGCAGGACATGGACGACGTCGGTGCCGCGCTGCGCGAGGCCGGTCGTGTGCTCCGACATGGCGGACGGCTGTGCCTTGCGATCATCCATCCCATCTGGACCGCTGGCGACGTGGACGAGGAGTCGGACCGTTTCGTGATCAGCGGTTCCTACCTTGCGACCGTGCCGCACATCAGGCCGGTGATGCAGGTGCCGAGCGTTCACCGGCCGCTCGAAGAGTACTTCCACGGGCTCGAGGACGGCGGTCTCGTGGTCGAGACCTTGAGGGAGCCGCCGAGCCGGAAGCGGCTTGCCGGGCGCTTGCCGGTCTACCTGTATCTCGGCGCGCTGAAGCAGTGAGCCTGCGGGACGCGTGGGATGTGCAGGCGGCCGAGTGGACGCGGTTCGCCCGCGATCCGCTCGGCGATCGATGGAATCTCGACTTCAACATCCCATCGTTCCTCGAGCTCGTACCGGGGCCGCGGCGGCGGACGCTCGATCTCGGATGCGGCGAGGGCCGGCTGGCCGCGGAACTCGCGCGCCGCGGTCACCGGGTGGTCGGCGTCGACTCCTCCCCGGGGATGGTCGCCGCAGCGTCCCAACTGGTCGAAGCGGCGGTGGCCGACGCGGCCGCGCTCCCATTCGAGGACGACGAGTTCGACCTGGTCGTCGCGTTCATGTCCCTTCAGGACATGGACGAGCCGGAGGCGGCTGTTCAGGAGACCGCCCGTGTGCTCGAGCCCGGCGGACGTTTTTGCTTCGCGGTGCCGCATCCGATCACCCTCGCGGGGCGCTTCGAGAGCAGGGAGCCAAACGCGCGCTTCGTCATCGAGGGCTCGTACCTACTGCCCCGCCGGTGTGAAGACGTCCTCGAGCGCGACGGCTTTCGCATCCACTTCGTTGCGATGCACCGGCCGCTCGAGGCGTATGTCCTGATGCTCGCGGCTGCCGGATTCCTCGTCGAGGCGCTGCGTGAGCCACGGCATCCAACGAATCCGCGCTGGGCGCGAGTGCCGCTCTTCCTCCACGTGCGAGCCGTGCGGCCGTGACCGTCAGCGAGGACTGGGAGCGCGAGGCGCGGAACTGGATCGCCTGGGCGCGAGCGCCGGGACACGACTCGTACTGGGAGCACTCGGGCCCGCCCTTCTTCGGGCTGCTGCCGGCCGCCGGCCGGGCAATGCTCGAGGTCGGTTGTGGCGAGGGGCGGGTCGCGCGCGACCTTGCGGCCCGCGGTCATCGCGTCACCGGCGTCGACGCATCCCCGACCTTGCTGGCGGCCGCGCGCGAGGCCGATCCTGCGGGCCGTTATGTCCTCGCGGATGCGGCCGCGCTGCCGTTCGACGACGCGACCTACGACCTCGTGGTGGCGTTCAACTCACTCATGGACATCGAGGACATGCCCAGAGCGGTTCGCGAGTCGGCGCGCGTTCTAGCGCCCGGCGGGCGGCTGTGCGTCTGCATCACGGATCCGCTGGCGGATGCCGGCCGGTGGGAACGCCGCGAGGCCGACGCGCCGTTCGTGATCGAGGGCTCGTACTTCGGTCGCCGGCGGTTCGAAGGGACGTTCGAGCGCGACGGGCTCGTCATCACCTTCCCCGGCTGGTGCTACCCGCTCGAGGACTACTTCCGTGCCCTCGAGGAGGCCGGGTTGATCGTAGACGCGATGCGGGAGTCGCGCGCCCCGAAGGCGGCGGTCAGGCGTGACCCGGCTGCAGAGCGCTGGCGGCGAATCCCGAACTTCTCTACGTGCGCGCCCTTCGTCCCTGACGCTCGCGGGCGACGCGGTCGCCCGCACCCGCTTACCTCGACAAAAGCACTTGCCCACCCAAAAACACGTGCCCCACCCATCCGGGGTGGGGTCGTGGGCTCCACCCGCCTCCCGCTTCCGAGCCTACCCGCGAACGTCGCACGCAACTGCAACGAAACCGCCAAAACTCTCCTTCGGCGCCACACACGGCGGCCGGACACGCTACTTGCAGGGGTCAGGCTCGCGGCGCGACGCCGTACAGGTCCGCCGCCTTTGCGCGCAGATAGCCGAGATACGGCTCGGGATCGATCGGGCCCCCGACCGCCCGCTCGAGCGTCTCCCGCGGGGTGAACATCCGCCCGAAGCGGTGGAGGTGATCGCGAAGCCACGCGCGGAGGTTTCCGAACTCGCCCGCCTCGATCTGGTCGTCGAGGTCGGGGACGGCCGTCTTCAGACGCCCCCAGATCTGCACGGAGATCACGTTCCCGAGCGAATAGGTCGGGAAGTACCCAAATGCGCCGCTCGACCAGTGCACGTCCTGGAGGACGCCGTGCGCGTCGTCCGGGACTTCGACGCCGAGGTACTCCCGCATGCGCACGTTCCAGGCCTCGGGCAGATCGTCCAGCGACAGGGTCCCGTCGAGGAGCGCGCGCTCCAACTCGAACCGCAGCACGATATGAAGGTTGTACGTCACCTCGTCGGCGTCGACGCGGATCAGCGACGGCTCCACCTTGTTGACGGCCTGATGGAATGCCTCGAGGTCGACGGCGCCGAGCACATCCGGAAACGTCTCCGCGAGCAGCGGGTAGACGCCGCGCCAGAACGGAAGGCTGCGTCCGACCAGGTTCTCCCAGAGCCGGCTCTGCGACTCGTGCAGGCCGAGCGAGACGCCGGTCGCCAGCGGCGTCCGGTTGAGGGCCGGATCGATCTGATGCTCGTAGAGTCCGTGGCCGAACTCGTGCATCGCGGAGAAGAGCGTCTCGAGGCTGTCCTCTGAATACCGCGTGGTGATGCGGATGTCGGCCGTTCCGAAGCTGTACGCAGCCGGATGGACGATCTCGTCGAGCCGCCACGCGGTCGGCTCGAAGCCCAGCCGCCGCAAAAGCTCGGTCTCGGCGCGCTTCTGCCCGGCGACCGGGAACGGCCCCGTGAGAAACGCGGAATCGGGTTGCGGAGCGTCGGCGATCTCGGCCGCGAGCGGGATGAGCGCCTCCCGAAGCCGCAGCAGCACCGCCTCCGCCTCTGCGGTCTTCATCCCGGGCTCGAAGTCGTCGAGCAGGACGTCGTACGGGTCGTCGAAGCCGTCGAAGCACTCCACGTAGCGGCGCCGCAACTCGAGGTTGCGCTCGATCGCCGGCCGGAACCGGGTGTAGTCGGACGTGTCGCGCGCGGTCATCCACAGCTCGAACCCGTCGACGGCCGCGCGCGCCATCTCCGCCTGCAGATCGGTCGGCACCCGGCGCGCCTTCTCCCAGTCGCGCCGGGCCACGCGGATGAGGCTCGCCTCGAACGACTCCGGGTCGAGCTCGTCCTCGTAGCCGTCGAGCTCGTCGAGGAGCCGGCCGACCTCGTCCGCCGTGGCGCGCTCGTGCGTGACGCGCTCGATCGTGGCGAGCTGCTCCGCGCGGATGGCCGCACCGCCGCGCGGCATCATGACCTCCTGGTCCCACTCGAGTAGCCAGGTGGTGAGGCGGAGATCCCACACCTCGCCGAGTCGGCTCCGCAGCTCGTCGAACGCGCGGTTCACGACTTGCCCGCCCGCGCGCGCAGCTCCGCGAGCCACGCAGCCGCCCTGAGGCCGAGCCAGAGCGGCGTCAAGAGAACGTAGAAGATCAGGATTCCGCCGGCGAGCGAGGCCCACCATGCGCCCCACCGCCACAGCTCGATCCGCTGCTCGCGCGCCTCCTGGGCTCCTGGAACGCTCATGCCTTCCTCGCATCGGCGGCGGGCTCGAGCAGCTCCACCTCGGCGTGACGCTCCTCGACGAGGCGGATGATCCGGTGCGCCGTCTCCTCGATCGAGAGCTCCGACACGTCGAGCACCGGGCAGCCGAGGCGGCGGTGCACCTTCGCCGCCTCCTCGAGCTCCTCATAGATCTCCACGAGATCGGCGTACTGCCGGTCGGGGCTCCCCATCGTGCGGACGCGCTCGCGGCGGATGTCTGCGAGCCTGGTCGCCTCGATCGTCAGCCCGACGATCTTCGTCCGGTCGAAGTCGAAGAGCTCGCGCGGGGGCTCGATCCCCTTCACGACCGGGACGTTGGCGGTCTTGTGCCCGAGGTAGCCGAGGTAGATCGACAGCGGGGTCTTCGAGGTTCGCGACACGCCGACGAGGACGATGTCGGCCTTGTGAAGCGACTGGCCGCCGACGCCGTCGTCGAACTTGACCGCGAACTCGATCGCCTCCATCCGCTGGAAGTAGCGGGCGTCGAGCGCGTGGCGTGCGCCCGGGGTCATCCGAGCCGCCATGCCGGAGACGCGCGCGACCGCCTCGATCGGATGCCCGAGGAGGTCGCAGTAGTGCACCCGGGCGCGCTTGCAGAGCAGGCGCATCGCCTCGCGCAGCTCCGGCTCCACGAGTGTGTAGACGACGACCGCCGGCCGCCCGCGCGCCAAATTGACGGCTTGTTTCAGCTCGGTCACCGTCTCGACACGGGGGTGGCGCACCTCCCGGAAGGGCTGATCCGGGAACTGCGCCTCCAGGGCCTGGACGAGCCGCGCGGCGGTCTCGCCGGTCGCGTCCGAGATGACGTGGAGCTCGACGGGAGTCGGGGCCACGCGCGCATTCTGCATTCGCGGAGCCGCGCCCCGCGCAGGGCCGCGACTCCGCGAAGCGCCGATTTCCTAGCCGGCCTGTGAGGGCCGCGTGCCCAGCGTCACCGTGAAGGTCTTCGTCTGCCCGTCCCGCGTCACCTGCACCTGGACGTGCTCTCCCGGCTTCCGCGCGTCGACCGCGGCCCGGACCTCGTCCGGATTCGACACGTGCTTGCCGGCGATCGCCGTCACGACGTCGCCCTGCTGCAGGCCGGCGCGGGCCGCCGGGCCGCCGCCCAGCACCTGAGCCAGCGGGACACCGCCGTTTGTGCCCTGGCCCAACTCGACGCCGAGGTACGCGTGCTGCACCTTGCCGCTCTGCAGGAGCTGTGAGGCGACCTTCTTGACGGTGTCGATGGGCACCGCGTAGCCGACGCCGACGTTCCCGCCGCTCTCGCTCTCGATCTGCGAGGTGATGCCGATTGCCCGACCGGAGGAGTCGAGGAGCGGGCCGCCCGAATTGCCGTGGTTCAGCGCGGCGTCCGTCTGGATGGCGCCCGAGATCGTGAACCCGTTCGGAGAGCGGATGTCGCGATCGAGGCCGCTGACGATCCCGGATGTCAGCGTCCCCTCGAGCCCGAACGGGCTGCCGATCGCGGCCACGGGCTGTCCGATCTGGAGCGACGACGACGAGCCGAGCGGAAGCGGCGTCACGTTGCGGTGGCTCTGGAGCTCGAGGACGGCGACGTCCGTCGACGGATCGGTCCCCACCACCTTCGCCTGGGCCTCGTCGCCGTTTGCGAAGTGAACGGTCGCCGAGTCGGCACCGGCCACGACGTGCTGGTTCGTGACGATGTGGCCCTGCCCGTCGATGACGAAGCCCGATCCCGTCGCCGTCGACTGCTGCGAGAAGCCGAAGTTGCCCTGTGACTGTGACTTCACGGTCAGCTCGACGACGCTGGGCGCGGCGCGCCGGTACAGCTCGATGAGCGTCAGCCCGTTCTGGGCGACGGCGACGTTCGGCGCCGTCGTCACGGCAGCGGGCGTTGAGCCGTCGTGCGACGCGAGGGTCTCCCAGACGCCGATTCCGCCGGCGGCGCCGACGAGGCCGACGCCGACGATCGCGACGGGAAGGACGATCCGCTCTCTCATCATTCCTTGTCCTCCTCGGGTTGCGGTACTCCCAGGGAAACGGCGCCGCCTGAGAGCGAGCTGAGAGTCGTGTTCAAACGGTGTTAAGCCGGCGGCGGAACGGCGTGCACGTCGTCTTCTTAGACCGTTCTCAGCTCCCGTTCAGGCTCCTCTCACGCGGCCCTGTTTCGCTCCGTTTTCCCGAAGTTCCGTGTTCCCTCGCAGGAGGAGTTCAGTCGTGTTCTATCTCAACTACGTCCTCAGCGAGCTCCGGCGGCGGCGCGGACGGACGCTCGTCACAGCCCTCGGGCTCGCGGTCGGCGTCGCCCTCGTCGTGACGGTCTCTGCGCTGTCGGCCGGCCTCGATCGCGCACAGGATCGCGTGCTACGCCCCCTCACCGGAGTCGGAACCGACCTTTCGGTGTCGCGGCCGATCAGCTTCTCGCGCGGGGCCGGCAACGGGCTGTCGACCGGCGAGCGCCGGCGGCTCGTCCAGGAGAACGGCCCGCGACCGCTCGCGCTGACGAAACTGGGCAAGCCCGGCTCACACTTCTCGCGCGACGACTTCGTCGCGACCTCCCAGCTGAGCTTTTCGTCGTCGAAGCTCTCGCGGGTTCGGCACCTGTCCGGTGTCGCGGCCGCGGCCGGCGGCCTGACGCTGACGACGATCCACGTGGAGGGCAAGGTGCCGAAGCAGCAACAGCAGCCGCAGCAGCAGTTCGGCGCCGGCGCAGTCGCCGCCGGCCCGCCCAGGAACATCAACCTCTCGTCGATCTCAGTCGCCGGCGTGGACGTCCGGCACCCGGGTCTCGGCGCCGTCACGCCGGGACAGGTCTCGTCCGGCCGCTTCTTCGCGCGCGCCTCGGCCGCCCACGAGGCGATCCTCGATCTCAGCTACGCCCGCCGGAAGGGCCTTCGCGTCGGTGGGACGGTGCACGTGGGCGGCAAGGCGTTCCGCATCGTGGGCCTTGCGCAAACGCCGCTCGGCGGGCAGAGCTCTGACGTCTACCTGGAGCTCTCACGGCTCCAGCAGCTGGCCGGCCGGCGCGGCCGCGTGAACACCGTCTACGTGCGCGCGACCAGCGCGAGCGCGGTCGACGGCGTCTCGCGCGAGATCAAGTCGGCGGTTCCCGGAGCGTCGGTCACGACCGCGAAGGACCTCGCCGACCGGGTCAGCGGCTCGCTCGTCGACGCGAAGAACCTGACCGGCAAGCTCGGCCTTGCGCTCGAGATCGTCGGCCTGGTGGCCGCGTTCCTGATCGCCGCGCTGCTCACCATCGGCGCGGTTGCCAAGCGGACGAAGGAGCTCGGAACCCTGAAGGCCGTCGGCTGGTCGCAGCGGCTGGTCGTCCGCCAGGTCACCGCCGAGTCGGTCGTGCAGGGGTTGGTCGGAGGCGCGCTCGGCATCCTGCTCGGACTCGCGGGCGCGGAGCTCGTGAGCGCACTCGCGCCGAGCCTGACCGCGACCGTGGCCAACGCGGTGCAGGCGACGCCGCTCCCGGGCCCGTTCGGACAGGGTCAGCCGACCTCCGCCTCGACCACCGTCCACCTCGATGCCCCAGTCAGCCTCGGGCTCCTCGGTCTCGCGGTCCTGCTGGCGGTTGCCGGCGGCCTCCTCGCCGGTGCGGCGGGCGGCCTGCGCGCGGCCCGCCTGCGGCCCGCGGAAGCGCTTCGACACCTCGAGTAAAGGAGGCACTCCGATGACCGTTCCGACCAACGACACACTGTACGACCTCCGCTCCGTCTCGCGGGTCTACGGGGAGCGGGCGAACAAGGTGCGCGCGCTGCGGGACCTCGACCTGACCGTCCACGACGGCGAGTTCCTCGTCGTGGCGGGCCCGAGCGGCTCGGGAAAGACGACGCTCCTCCAGCTCCTGGGCGGGCTCGACCGCCCGACCGAGGGCGAGGTGCTCTTCGACGGGCGCGACCTTGCGCGCCTCGGCGACGCCGAGCTCACCGGACTACGCCTGCGCACGATCGGCTTCGTGTTCCAGCAGTTCAACCTCATCCCCACGCTCACCGCCGCGCAGAACGTCGAGGTCGCGCTTGCCCCGCGCGGCCTCGACGCCGCCGGGCGCAGGACCGCTGTCGAGCGGGCACTTGCCTCCGTCGGCCTGGAGGAGCGGGCGGATCACCTTCCGAGCCAGCTCTCCGGCGGTGAGCAACAGCGAGTGGCGATCGCACGCGCGCTCGCAAACGAACCGCGGGTCGTGCTCGCCGACGAGCCGACCGGCAACCTCGACAGCGCCACCGGCGAGGAGATCGTCGAGCTGCTGCGGTCGCTGTCCAACGGCGGCGGCAGGACGGTGATCGTGATCACCCACGATCCGCAGGTCGCCCAGGCGGCCCCGCGCGTCGTCCGCCTCCGCGACGGAACCATGGAGGAGGCGGCATAGCGACACTTGCCGACACCCGGCCGCGTAGGCGACGCTACAGCGTCGTGGATCCGGACATCCGCTACGCGCTCAGCAGCGGCGTCGCGATCGCGTATCAGGTCGTGGGGGACGGCGACATCGACCTCGTCTTCGTGCCCAGCTACGGCTCGAACCTCGTCTACGCCTGGGAATCGGAGTACTGGCGCCCGTTGTACGAGCGGCTGGCGCGCTCGTTCCGCCTGATCCTCTTCGACAAGCGGGGAACCGGCCTGTCCGACCGCGGCGGCTCGTTTCCGACGCTGGAGACGCGGATGGAGGACGTCCACGCCGTCATGAAGGCCGTCGGCTCCGAGCGCGCCCTGATCTTCGGATCGCACGAGGGCTGCCTGATGGCGACGCTCTTCGCCGCGACCTATCCCGAGCGCACGACCGCGCTGGCGCTCTTCCACCCACCCGAGAAGAGGTTCGCCGCGGGCTACGGCGTGGACGAGAAGGCGTTGCTCTCCCTGCGCGAGCGCTGGGGCACGCAGGAGTATTGCGACGAGCTGCTCGAAGCCATCTCCCCGACGCTCTTCGCGACCGACAAGGGACGGAGCTGGTTCGCGAACTGGCAGCGCGTGTGCGCCAGCCCGGCAATGGCGTACGAGCTCAACCGCGCCTTCGTCGAGACCGACCTCCGCGACGTCTACGGCGCCGTTCGCGTTCCGACGCTGGTCCTGTATCGCGAGGTGGAGATTGCGGCCGACGAGTCGCGCGCGGTGGCCGACGTGATCCCCGATGCGCAGGCGATACGAGTTCCCGGCACCGACTACTGGGGCGTGTTCCTCTCGCCGGATGACATCGCCGACGAGCTCGAGCGGTTCGCCGCGGGCGAGGAAGCGCCCGTGGTGCCGGAGAGCGTGCTGACGACCGTGCTCTTCACCGACATCGTCGGCTCCAGCAGCCGCGCCTCCGAGCTGGGCGACAATGCGTGGCGCGACCTCCTTGCTGAGCATCACAGGGCTGTGCGCCGAGAGTTGACGCGGTTCCGCGGCGAGGAGCGCGACACGGCGGGCGACGGGTTCTTCGCCACGTTCGACGGGCCCGCCCGCGCCGTCCGCTGTGCGCAGGCGGCGATGGAAGCCGTCCGCCCACTCGGGCTGGAGCTTCGCGCCGGCGTCCACACCGGCGAGTGCGAGCTCCACGAGGGCAAGGTTGCCGGGGTCGCCGTCGCGATCGGCGCGCGCGTCTGCGCGGAGGCCGACTCCGGGGAGGTGCTCGTCTCCCGGACCGTCAAGGACATCGTCGCCGGGTCGGGCCTCGAGTTTCAGCCGCGCGGAAGCCGCGAGCTCAAGGGCGCCGGCCAGTGGGATCTCTTCGCGGTGGCGTGACCGGCTAGCGCGGGATCTGCGACAGATCGCCGAGCGCGCCGATCGCATCTCGCACCGCCAGCAACAGCCGGAGACGGTTTGCCTGCACGGCGCGATCCTCCGCCATCACGAGCACGTCGTCGAAGAAGCGGTCGACCGTCGGGGCGAGCGAGGACGCCCCCGCGAGCGCGTCATCGAAACGGCGTTCCGCGATGGCGGGAAGCATCCGCGTCTCGGCGCGCTCCACCGCCTCGGCGAGCTCCTGCTCCGCGGGCTCGACCAGGAGGCCCGGGTCGACGGCGCCGGGCTCGGCCTTGCCGGCGATGCGCTGTGCCCGCGTGAACGCGGTGTGCGCCGGCTCGAGCTGAGTGTCTTCGAGTCCGGCGAGGAAGCGGGCCAGCGCGGCGACCGAGCCGAGATCCTGCACCGGGGAACGCACGGCGGCGCGCACGGCTTCGACCGGCACGTCGAGCAGGCTCTCCAGCCGCTCCTCGACGAACTCCTGCACTTCCGGGGGCAGCAGGCCGCGTTCGATCTCGAGACCGCCCTCGGTCGCGAGCCGGCAGAGCCCGATCGCGGCGCGGCGCAACCCGTAGGGGTCGCGCGAGCCCGTCGGGCGATGGCCGAGGGCGAACGAGACGGTCAGCGTGTCGATGCGATCGGCGGCCGCGAGCACCTTTCCTGCTTCGGTGCGCGGCAGCGGGCCGGTCGCGGAGTCCGGCAGGTACTGCTCCTCGATGGCGGCGCACACCGCCTCCGGGTAGCCGGCGAGGCGGGCGTACTCGGCGCCGATGATCCCTTCGAGCTCCGGGAACTCGCGCACGAGCTCCGACGCCTGGTCGGCCTTCGCGAGCCGCGCGGCCTCGAGAGACGCGTCGCCGCCTCCCAGCCGCTCGGCCAGGCGGACCAGACGCTCCGCCTTGTCGGCGTAGCTCCCCGCGCCGGCGAAGAACGTGATCGAGCCGAGCCGCTCCGCGAGCCCGTGGATTCCGACAGCGACGTCCCGGTCGAACGTGAACGCCGCGTCGTCGAGCCGGCCCTCGAGCACGAGCTCGTTGCCCGACCGGACGACCTCCGGATCACCCCCGTTCGCCACGAACGCGAAGCGGTTCGTCCCGAGCGGGAAGTACCGCTGATGGGATTGCATCGCCGTCACGAGCACGGCCTCGGGGACGCGCAGGAAGCTCTCGTCGAAGAGGCCCGCCAGCACGATCGGCGACTCGACGAGGTAGACCACCTCGTCTAGCACCGCGGCCGGATCGCGCCACTCGCCGAGTTCGCCAAGGCCGTCGACGATCGAGCGCCGGCGGTCCTCGGCGTCCGCGACGACGCCTACGGCGGCAAGCGTCTGCTCGTACTCCGATGCTGTCTGGATCTCGACCTCGCCGGCCGTGAAGCGATGGCCGTACGAGACCGAGCCGGAGGGGATCTCCTCGGGCCCGACGTCCAGCGTCTCGTCGTCGAGCTTGGCGCAGAGCCAGCGGATGGGCCGTGGAAAGCGGACGCGGTGGCGCTGGTCCCAGACCATGGTCTTCCCCGTGCCAAGTGCGGTGACCAGCTGCCAGAGGCGATCCTCCAGCGGAGGCGGCGCCGCGCGGCCCCAGACGTAGCCTTCGCGAACGGCCAGCTCGCCGACCTCGAGACCGAGCCCGCGCGCGAAGCCCTCGGCCGCCCTGGTCGGCTCCCCGTCGACGAAGGCGACGCTCTCCGCTGGCCCGCGCCGTTCCTCGCCGCCGGCCGCCGGGTCGAAGTCCTCGACGAGAAGGGCAATCCTGCGGGGCGTCACCAGCACCCGCCCGGTGCCGGCAAGCCGGGGCAGCCACCGCTCGCGGATCTCGCGCTCCGCCCACGCGCAGAAGCCGCCCGGGAGCTCCTCGGCGCCGATCTCGAAGAGGAGCGTCGCCACTACGCAGCCTCGTCGGCGGACGCGATGGTCGCGAGGTAGAGCTGCGCCACGCGGCGCGCGAGCGTCCGCACGCGGCCGATGTAGCCGGCGCGCTCGCTGACGGAGAGCGCACCGCGCGCGTCGAGCAGATTCAGGATGTGCGAGCACTTCAGCACCTGGTCGTACGCCGGGAGCGGCAGGCCGCGCTCGACGAGGTGGCTGCACTCGGCCTCGTGCTCGCCGAAACGCCGTTGGAGCACGTCGACCGGGGCCTCCTCGAAGTTGTAGATCGACCACTCGCGCTCGTTTTCGCGATAGACGTCTCCCCACGTCACGCCCGGCGCCCACTGGAGATCGAACGCGCTGCGCTTCCCCTGGATGAACATGGCCAGCCGCTCGAGGCCGTAGGTGATCTCGGCAGGGATCAGGTCGAGGTCGAGCCCGCCGAGCTGCTGGAAGTACGTCCACTGCGTGATCTCCATGCCGTCACACCAGACCTCCCAGCCCAGGCCCCACGCCCCGAGCGTCTCCTGCTCCCAGTCGTCCTCGACGAGGCGGATGTCGTGGCGGCGCAGGTCGATCCCGATCGCTTCCAGCGAACGGAAGTAGACGTCGAGGACGTCCGCCGGAGCCGGCTTCAGGATCACCTGGTACTGGAAGTAGTGTTGGAAGCGATACGGGTTCTCGCCGTATCGCCCGTCGAGCGGGCGGATCGACGGCTCGACGTACGCCGTCTTCCAGGGGTGTGGACCCAGGCTCCGCAGGAACGTCGCCGGGTTCATCGTCCCGGCGGCCATCTCCGTGTGGTACGGCTGCATCAGCACGCAGCCGTAGTCGGCCCAGTACCGCTCGAGACGGGTGATGATGTCCTGGTACGTGGCCGGCATCGAAGGCGGCAGCCTACCGCCGGTCGCGCTCCATCACCCGTTCGGAGGGCGCCGTGAAGCCGAACTGGCCGTACAGGGCGTGCGCGTCGGCCGTGTGCAGGAACCAGCGGCAGCCTGCGTACGGTCCGCGGTCGACACTCTCGCGCACGAGCTCCACGCCGAGACCGCGTCCCCGGAACTCCGGCAGGACGTAGACGTCCGCGAGATAGGCAACATGGCCGTCGGAGACCGTGCGGGTGAACCCCACCTGCCGCCCGTCCAGGTACAGCCCGACGACGCGCGCCGACCGGTCGATCAGCTCGTCCTGGCGGACTCGGCTGCGGCCGGCCGCCCAGTACGAGTGGTTGCAGATGAATTCGTGGACGGCGCCCCGATCGACGCGTCCAGCATCGTCGTCCAGCTCGAAGCCGCCGGGCAGCGGCCGCTTCATCGAGCGAGCGTCCGCAGGCGAAAGCCGCCGTGGAACTCGTGCGAGGCCACGATCAGCCGGAGCGCCTCGCGGGAGCCACGTTCGCCGAGCGGGGCGTCACCGGCCTCCGCCAGCGGGCGCCGCAGCAGGCCCCAGATGCCCTGCAATCCTGCCGGTGACAGCGGGATCGCGTCGTCGCGCGCGCATGACCGGCAGACCGCGCCGCCCGCTCGCGGCGAGTAGGCGACCAGCGCGGCGTCAGCACCGCATTCCGTGCAGCTCTCGAGGTGCGGCAGGTAGCCGGCCAGCCAGAGGAGCTTCAGCTGGAACGCCAGCGCGAGCGGATCGAGTCGCGGCTCCGTGGCGCGTCGCGGGACGTCGTCCGCCAGGTCGAGAAACCGCGCCAGCGCCAGGAACGCGCGCTCGTTCGCCTCCTCCTCCTGGAACAGCTTCAGCATCGCTTCGGCGCCGGCCAGGCCGACGCCGAGCCGGTACGGGTCGTCCCGGGCGGCTTGGTGGGAGCGAACGAGATCGACGCCGGTGACGGTGGCCAGCTCGCCGCGGCCGAGATGGAGCGCGATCTGAACGTGACTGAGGGGCTCGAGGCGGGCGCCGAACCGAGACCGTGTCTTGCGGATGCCCTTCGCCATCGCCCCGACGCGTCCCCGGCCGAGCGTGTAGAGGTGCAGCACCCGGTCGGCCTCGCCGAAGCGGAGCGATCGCAGCACCACGGCCTCGGTCGTGGTCGTCCGTCCCGCCACGCCGCAAGTGTAGATCTGGGTCGTGCCGTCGCCCGTCCGGCGCCCGGCGCGCCGGCTCAGTGCTGACAGCCGGGACAGTAGGAGGTGCCGCGCCCGGCGATCCGGGTCTTCGCGATCGGCGTTCCGCAGCGAAGGCACGGCTCACCCTCGCGACCGTAGACCTGGAACTCGAGCTGCATCCCACCGGACTGCCCGTCCGGCGTTCGGTAGTCGCGGAGCGTCGCCCCCTGCCGAGCGATGCCGGCGGCGAGGGCCGCCTTTATGCCGGCGTGCATCCGCTCGACCTCGGCCTCGTGGAGCGCGCCGGCTGTTCGGCGGGGATCGATTTCCGCGCGCCAGAGGGCCTCGTCCGCGTAGATGTTCCCCATCCCGGCCACCGTGCGTTGATCCAGGAGCGCCGCCTTGACCGGTGCTCGCCGGCCCGCGAGCCG
>Ga0075425_100000963_pt1 | contig 27610 bp, 28 predicted proteins | sample SoiMethybrSBSTD4_FD_75300 | JGI IMG/M metagenome (GOLD analysis project Ga0075425, IMG submission 75300) | Bulk soil microbial communities from a Populus tree surrounding site in Tennessee, USA - Soil MetaG P. TD hybrid SBSTD4 | ecosystem: Environmental > Terrestrial > Soil > Tree plantation...
TCGATGTAGCCACATCCTTTTCATGCATCTGCATGCACATTGGCTGCCACGAACCCGCACCGGTGATAGGATGCTCTCCATGGAGCTGCAGGCGACGGGCGTAACGATTGAACGTGAGGGTGGGAAGCTGTCGCCCTGCGTGTGCAGCACGCTGCGAATGGTCAGCCGGGCCGTCACGCAGCTGTATGACGACATCCTGCGGCCGAGCGGGTTGCGGGTGACGCAGTTCAGTATTCTCGCGACCATTGCGCGTCGCGGCGACGCCAACCTCCGGCAGCTCGAGAGGGCGCTGGCCATCGACCAGACGACGCTGACGCGCAGCCTCAACCTTCTGGAGCGCGACCGTCTCATCGAGCGGGTGCCCCACCCGGACGGGCGCATCAAAGCCATGCGGCTCACGCGGAAAGGGAGACGCCTGCTGCGCGTGGCCCGGCCGCTCTGGGCTCGCGCGCAGGACAAGGTGCTACGTGAGATCGGCACGACGGCATGGGATGACGCCCAGCGCCGGCTCGCCCGCTTACTTCATGTCGCCGTGGAGAAGCGGCGGCAGCAGCGGCAGCGATTGCGGAAACCGGTACGCGTGTAACCAACGACCGCCCGCTCAAATCTGAACAGCGTAGCGTTCTCCGACCATGGACACTGTGGATTCGCGGCTTGCGCACGGCAACACCGCCGAGGGACGAATGATTCTCGACGCGCTGCCGGTGATCGCCTGGTCCAAGCTGCCGGATGGTTCGAATGAGTTCGTGAACCGACGGTGGCAGGACTACACGGGGATCCCGGAAGACGACGCGCGCGGGCTGGGTTGGCAGGCGGCCGTTCATCCCGACGACCTTCCGAAGCTGACGGAGAAGTGGGCCGAGATCGTGGTCTCGGGCAAGGGCGGAGCGTTCGAAGGGCGTCTTCGTCGCCGCGATGGCGTGTTTCGATGGTTTCTCGCTCGCTTCGAGCCCGTTCGCAACGGTGCCGGCGAGATCGTCAGATGGTACGGAACGAGCACGGACATCGACGCGCTCAAGCAAGCGGAAGCCAAGCTCCGCGAGGACGAGCGCGCCCTCCGGCGGATCACCGACGCGATACCACAGACCATCGTGGTCCAGGATCCCGACGGCTTGACGGTCTACGCGAATCAAGCGGTGCTGGATTACACGGGCCTCACGATGGAGGACGTGCTCACCTCGGACTTTCGCGAGCGGATTTTCCATCCCGAGGATCTGAAACGCGTGGGCGAGCAGCGACGGGCGGCCCTGGCTCGTGGGCTCCCTTTCGAGGTCGAACAGCGGGCATTGCGCAAGGATGGGCAGTACCGGTGGTTCCTCATCCGGTACAACCCCTTCCGCGACGAGCAGGGGCGTCTGGTCAGGTGGTACGCGACGGGCACGGACATCGACGACCGCAAGCGAGCGGAGGACCGAACGCGGAACGAGAACGTCGCGTTGCGGGAAGAGATCGTGCGCTCGTCGATGTTCGAAGAGATCGTCGGCTCTTCGGACACGCTACGGACCGTGTTGAATCAAATCGCCAAAGTCGCGCCGACCGACTCGACGGTGCTCATCCATGGCGAGACCGGGACGGGCAAGGAACTGATCGCCCGCGCGATTCACAATCGCTCCCGGCGCGCGAATCGCGCGTTCATTCGGGTCAACTGCGCCGCGATTCCCCAATCGTTGATTGCCTCGGAGCTGTTCGGGCATGAGAAGGGCGCGTTCACCGGAGCGCTCCAGCGACGTCTTGGTCGGTTCGAGTCAGCCGACGGAGGCACCATCTTTCTGGATGAAATCGGAGAGCTGCCCCCCGAAACGCAGATCGCCTTGCTCCGGGTGCTTCAGGAGCGCGAATTCGAGCGTGTCGGTGGCAACGAGCCGATCGGCGTCGATGTCCGAGTCCTGGCGGCCACGAACAGGGACCTTCCGGCGGCCGTCAGGGACGGAATCTTCCGCGCAGACCTGTTCTACCGGCTCAACGTGGTCCCGATTCAGGTCCCGGCGCTTCGCGACCGGCGTGGTGACGTCCGATTGCTCGTGGAGTACCTCGTGGAACGTTACGCGCAAAAGGCCGGGAAGAGAATTCGCAGCATCAGCAAGGAGACGCTCGCCCTGTTCGAGGCCTATCGCTGGCCGGGCAACATTCGCGAGCTCCAGAATGTGATCGAGCGCGCCGTGATTCTGAGCGATGCCGAAGTGTTTCGCGTCGATGCCAGCTGGCTCACCCCGGCGCCCGGTGAGGGCGGTGCGCCAGGCGGCTCGCTGACTGCGGATCTAACCCAACGGGAGAAAGCGATCATCGAGGACGCGCTGCGCGATGCCCACGGTGTCATTGGCGGTGCGACCGGGGCCGCGGCCAGGCTGGGCCTACCAAGACAGACTCTCGAATCACGGATCAGGAAGCTCGGCATCGACCGATATCGGTTCAAGACCTCGTAGATTCCCTACTCGGTGTGCTGCTCGTTCACCCCGCGACGGCGTGGCGCACCACGTCCTGCGTCATCAGCAGGCGAGTGGGATCGCCGAGGTCGTTCCAGCCGACGCCGCGGACCGGGACGACGCCGAGCCGCTCGGGTGCCGCCTGGAGGACGAACTTCGAGAAGTCCACCGACGCGACTCCTGCGTAGACCTGGCGGGCCGCGTGGAGCTCGGCCGCGCGCCCGAGACTGGCGTGGAGCGGAGCGAACGCCTCGTACAGCGTCGGGACGGTGTCTGCAAAGAGGGCGAGGAAGACATCGACGCGACCGACCATCACGAAGGTGTTCCACAGGCCGCCACGGGCCCGCACGATGGCGGCCACATCCGCGCTCGGCTTCTCCCAGAAGCGCGCCACGCGGCGGGCGGTCCCGCTCAATGGTGCGCCCGGCTCGATCCACCCATACTCTGCTTCCGAGCCGTCGGGGGCGACACCGAGTAATGTCACGACGTCAGGATGGGTCGACAAGGTACGCAGGGCGACATCCACCTGCGCCATGAAGGCGCGGTCGTCCGAGACCCAGTGATCGGAGGGCAGCACGACTACCGCGGCCCGGGCATCGGCGCGGGCGAGGCGAAGTAGGCCGTAGAGCAATCCGGACGCCGTGCCCCGGTTCTCGGGCTGCACCACCAGGCCCGCCGCGTGCTCTCGGGACACGAGCGGCGCGTAGTACTGCTCGTGGCTCTCGGTCACCACGCTGACCACGCGTGACGGTGATACGAGGAGATGAGCGCGCCGGCGCGTCTGTTCCCAGAGCGTGTCGTCGCCGAGCAGCGCGCAGAACTGCTTCGGCCGATCGTCGCCCGCGATCCGGCGAGTCACCGGCCGGAGCCTCACGCCGTCGCCTCCGGCCAGGATCAGCGCCCAAGGCATGCCGGCTCGGCTGTGCAGCCCCACGGAAGGCGCTACGGCTCCGTGCCCCTGTCGATCACTCATGCTTACCCTCCGCGTGCCGCGTGAACCGCCCCTGCTGGCTTCTATGACGCAACGACTCGGTCCACGGTTTCGCGCCGGCCACATCGCTTGAGCGATCCGCAAGACGCTCGAGCCCTCGGCCGAAGTTTCGGCAAAAGCCGAAGCTTCGGCGCTGGACCAGCAAGATAAAGCGCCGCCATCGCAGAGGTTCCCGTCTGGCGCGCGGTTTGCCATTCCGAGGCTCCATGCAAACAAAACCGAGCATCGTATTCGTCCACGGGCTCCGGGCCGACGGCTCGTGCTTCAGCAAGGTGATCCTCACGCTTCAGGCCGTGGACCTGTTCGATCAGAAGGTTGGGGGGCCCCCGGCCTGGAGGTCGAAGCCGAGCTCGTACATCGTCGCCAACAACGACCGCACCGTTCAACCCGATCGGCAACGCGATGTGGCCAAGCGTATGGGCCCGACGATCTACGACGTCGACAGCAGCCACGTCCTCATGCTGTCCAATCCTGGTCTCGTGATCGACGTGATCCGTACGGCAGCACGCGCCGTGTGATGAAAACCACCGCCGAGCAGAACAAACGCCTCGTCCTGGCAGCGTTCGACACGCTGTTCAACAAACGCGACTACGCCGCAGCCGAGAAACTCTGGTCGCCGCACTACATCCAGCACAGTGCGCACATCGAGCCGGGCCGCGACGGACTGTTCAACCTGGTCAAAACGCTTCCGCCGACGCTCAAATACGAGCCCGGCACGATCGTGGCGGATGGCGATTTCGTGATCGTCCACGGACGGTTTTCAGGGTTTCAGCCGGTGAGCTGGATCGTCGCGGACATTTTTCGCATCGCGGACGGTCTCCTGGTGGAGCACTGGGACGTGATCCAGGACGAGGCGACGGAAGCACAGTCCAGGAGCAAAGCGCCGATGTTCGGGACAAGCTTCCCGCGATGACGCTGAGGATCGAGCAGTCTTCGGATCGCGGCCACACGACGATTCGACTGATAGGCCGGATGCGGGTCGAGCACGTGGCGGAAGTTCAGAAGCAGATCGAGGCGAGCGACCCCGCGGTGACACTCGACCTGGACGAGGTGAGGCTCGTCGACGTCGAGGTCGTCCGCTTTCTGGGCGCCTGCGAGACCCGCGGTATCGAGCTTCGCAACGGCTCACCGTACATCAGAGACTGGATCACTAGGGAGCGAGCATGAAAAAGATCAGCCAGGCTGTCGTCGCCACGATCATCGCGATGATCCCGCTCGTCGCCGCGGCACAGAGCCTCACCGAGACGCAGGCGCGCGCCGCGATCGCGCCCTGGTACGCGTTGTTCAACCAGCCGGTTCAGGGCGACATGCGCACGCTCCAGGAGCAAGTCCTCACCGCCGACTACGAGTCGTGCTGGGGCTATCTGCCGGGCGAGTGCTGGGGTCGTGAGAACTCGATCAAAGTCGTCGGCGGGTTCGCCAAATCCATCCCCGACATGAAGTTCGACATCAAGGAAATCCTCGTCTCCGGCGATCGGGTCATCGTGCGCGGCGAGGTCACCGGAACCCCGGCGGGCGACCTGTTCGGCGCGCCGCATACGGGCAAGAGCTTTCGGATCATGGCGATCGATATCCAGACGATCCGAGACGGCAAGATCGCGCGGACGTACCACCTCGAAAACTGGCTCAGCGCGCTGGGACAGCTGCGAGCGAAGTAGCCGGTTTCGCCGTCCGAACGCTCACCTTCTGCGTTCTTGCCCAAGTTGCCGGCTTGTGTAGTCGGCAAGCGCTTCGTCTCTCTCCTAAGGAGTGAGAGAGGGAGGTGAGTGAGATGAAGCGAGTGATGATCATGTTCGCGCTGGTGCTCCTCGGTGCGCTCGCCCCTGTGGTGGGTGTGGCGCACGTGGCCGAGGCGCATTGGGATTCGGCGTGCCGGTGCGACGCGACCGAGGCGCCGTAACGTCGGTGTAAGCGGGGGAGAAGAGACTCCCCCGCTTTAACCGCTCCAATTCACGCCGTACACGTCAGCCTCCGCGTTCAGGCTCGGTGTAGCCGAGGGTCGCGACCAGCACCCAGAAGGCGCCCACGATGAGCGGCACGGCGAGCCCCAATTGAAGGAGCAGCACTCCAAGCGCGGCGCCGACGAAGAATGATGCGATCGACCCGAGGCGGCGCCACATGCGAGGATTGCCGCCGCCCGCCAGCGCGAAGTCCGCGACGAGGCCCGTGATGGTCGTCGTCAGCACGATCGTCGCCGTCAGACCCGGCACGGCGAGCTGTTGAATCGTCGCGTTCCGAAGGCCCATCGCCAACGCCACCAACACGATGAGCGCGTATTCGCGGTCCACGAGCGCGGTCGCGTCTCCGTCGATCGCGATCGCCGCGATCGCTGCCGTGACGAGCAGGGACGCCTCACACGTGGCGCACAGGAGAAGCCAGCGGCGTCGGAACGGGCCGGTGACGCCACGACCGAAATAGCCGCCGAGCAGCGCGCCGCTCACGAATGCCGCGATCGAGGTCATCGAGCGGGCGACCGATATGCCCGGTGCGCCGGCTACGGCAAACGCGAGAAAGGCGACGTTGCCCGTCATGTTGGCCGCGAAGACGTGGCCGAGACCCAAGAAGCTGACAGCATCGACGATGCCGCTGACCATCGTCAGCACCAGGAGCCCGATCGACAAGCGGTCGGTGAGCGTTCCCCGGTCTGCCGTCGGCACGCTCATGAGCCGAGGCATCGCGGCAGACGACTCAGCATGTGGCCGTCATCACCGCGAGCAGCGATCCGGGCGCGGCGCCGTCGATGCTTCAACACCACCGCGAGGACCGCGCCGATGACGACGACTGTTGCCAGCGAGACGAGCGGCACTGCGGCCTCGCGAGTGATGGTAGCCAACGCGTAGCCGGCGCCCGTCCACGACCCAGCCCACGCGAGCGCGCTCGCGACCGCGATGGCGCCGTAGCGCCTGAGCCTCATGCGCGTCGCTCCGGCCATGCCGGCCGCGATCGGGTTCAGCTCGGGAACAAATCGGCCTCCGAACAGAAGGACGAGCTGATGATTGCGGAAGCGGCCCTCGGTGGTGCCGACATGCTCTGTCGATCGTCGCAGGAGCCGCGCCACGGTCCGGAGCGCCTGTTGCCCGCGCCAGCGACCGACGCCATACCAGATGGTGTCCGCCACGAGCGCGGCAAGCGCGGTGACCAGAATCGACGAAATCACACCGGTGCCCGCATGAGCTGAGAGCGCGCCAGCGGCAAGGAGCGCCGGCACCATCGGAAGCGGTACTCCAGCCTGGTTCGCCAGGACCCCGGCAAAGAGCAGAGAAAGTTCGTAGATACTCACGATGTTCTTGGGATGATGGCCCGGCACGGTGGGTTGCGCTCCGGGCGTGAACTTAGCAATTCGACGCAGCGATAACGAGACTCAGCGATGCCGCATCAGAATGTAAAAAGGGAGGCGGTCGGTGCGACCGTACGACGGCGCGGTGGCAGACGATCGATGCAGGAAGTTCGATGCGAGGTCATGGTGCCGCGCCGCGATGGCCGCGACGCTCTTTGCCCTGACGACTATCGGTACCAGCCCGGGACGAGCGCTCTGCTACGACCCGAACGACACGTTCCGAAAGGGCACGTTCGTACTCTCGACGGAGGCTGGCGGGGGCAAGCAACACGACGTCGCCCCCCACCCCGATGAGACGGGCCTCGAGTTCCTGAACGGCGGCGTTCGGCTGTCGTTGCTGCCGTTCGGTCCCACGCTGAGTGGACCCCTGTACGGCGCGCTGGAGGTTGGGCTCGAGCCATTCGCCCAGGGCTACGTGGACCCGGTGCGGGCGTACTTCGCCGGCCTGGCCGCCGTCGGGCGATATCACTTTCTCTCGCTCGGCCGCTTCGTCCCGTATTTCGAGGTCGCCGGTGCCGCCGGCGGCACCACGCTTCGCGTGCGCGAAATCAAGTCCGCGTTCACGTTCCTGCTCTTCGGCGGCGTGGGCGCATCGTATTTCGTGACCGATCACACGGCGCTCTACGTCGGCTATCGCATTCAGCACGTCTCGAACGGCGATACGTCCAAGCCCAACCGGGGTTTCGAGTCGTACACCGGCGTCGCGGGAGTCTCCTTCTACTTTCCGTGAGGCGACCTGACGCCCAGTGACCGCCGCATGTAACCGGCTGCGCGACGGCGACGTCTCAATCGCGGAGGAGATCACATGAAGCGCACCTTGCCGAAGAGCCTCGTCATCGCCGTCTTCGCCGCCGCACTTCTAGCCCGGGGAGCGCCGGCCTCCGCCTATGTCGCCCAGATCCTCACCTCGATCCCGGCGTCCAGCGGTGAGGGAGAGCAGCTCGAAGCCGCGGTGAGATCCGCCATCAACGATGTGCTCGACCACGCCATCGCGTTCGTGCCGACCGTGATCGACGTCCGGGAGGCGATCGTGGTGGGCGACCGTATCTATATCTTGCTGCTGCTCGCCGACGACGACGGGGCGGCCATCGTGAACGGTGCGAGGGACGCCAAAGCGGACGAGCTCTGAGCCGGTGCCGGCGGCGACGATCGCGCTGGCCGCGAGCTCAGGGACTCTGGTGGTCGGCCTCGGCCTGCAGCCGGGAGTAGTCCCACACCGAGACCCGATAGTGATCGGCCGCGGGCAGGTGCCGGATCTCGAAGTACGCACGCTCGTATCCGCCGACACCCTGGGGAACCCAGGCGATTCGCTGCCCCACGACGGCGCCCGATTTGTCGAGGGCCTGACCGAGCAGACGTAGCGGCTCGGCGGCCTCCCCGTATTCGTTGGTGATGTATCCGCGAATCCGCGCTTCTCCACCGGCCTCGGGCTCGGTCGACCATTCCAGCTTGAACCAGTGCTGCCAGCCCTCCGTCAGCGTGGTCGTCGACTCGGACGGCGTGATCGCCGCACTCATCGCCGACCCACATGCCGAACTGCCGAGAGCCGCCACTCCCAGCAGTGCAGCTGACACAACCGATCGCGCGTGCGTGTTCATCACACTCTCCCTCGTGAGACTTCGGTCTTCCACTCCTTGGGACGTGCCCGGTCTTCGACGGGATGCGCGACACGGTGATGGCAGCCGGGCGTGTAACGCGGTCGCCGAAGACACGCTCCAAATGGTGGGAGGCACACGTGCTGCTCATGTCCGTCGGCCTGATCGTCCTCACGTTTGCCGCTCTCGAGTGGCGTGAAGCGCACGAGCTCCAGCACGCCCGCGCGCGGCGTCGTCGGCGCGAATGGCTCATCGGGTGTTCTCCTGCGGATTCTTGCGGCGACGCCGTACGCGAGAGCCACGAAGCATGGCGAGGTGCGCTGGCGAACAGAGACAGGAGTGGGAGATGAGTAACACCGTTCGTGCTCGGTTCGGAGCCATCGTTGCAGTCGGTCTCTTCGCCGGCTTGCTGGCGGCATTGTCCGGGTGTGCCACGCTGCGCGGACAGCAAGCCCTCAGCACGGAAGAACTGCTGGTGAAGGCCGGTTTCGAGCGGCGCAACGCCGATACCCCGGAGCAGGTCCGCAATCTCGCGTCGATGGCCCCGTTCAAGATCGTCGCTCGCGGCGTTGGGCGCGACGCGGCGTACACCTACGCGGATCCGGTGAACTGCCACTGTCTCTACGTCGGCGGACCCCAGCAATACGTGGAGTATCAGCGGCTGGCGACGAAGCGCGACGTCGCCGAGGGCGAGCTATGGGCCGACGACGACCGGATGGACTGGGGGCTGTGGGGAGGATGGCTCAGATGAGCCGAACAAGAGAGGAAGGACCATTCATGGCAAGGAAACACGACAGCGTCGTGCCGACCGAGCATGCGCGGCCGCTGACCACCGATGGCGCCGGCGAGCTCCAGCACTACGGGACGGTCGCCCGATTCCCGATCGCGCTCGACGCGTCGGTGTGCGCGACGAGCGTCGACAACCTCAACCAGCTGCTGGCCGACACGATGACGCTCCGAGACCTCTACAAGAAGCATCACTGGCAGGTCAGCGGCCCGACGTTCTATCAGCTGCATCTGCTGTTCGACAAGCACTTCGACGAGCAGAGCGAGCTGGTCGACGCGATCGCCGAGCGCATTCAGTCGCTCGGCGGCGTGAGCATCGCGATGGCTCACGACGTCGCCGAGATGACGCTGATCCCGCGCCCTCCGCGCCACCGCGATGACGTTCCGACACAGATCTCGCGGCTTCTGCACGCGCACGAGATCGTCTTGAAAGAGAGCCGGGCCATGGCGCGCCAGGCGGCCGAGATGGGGGACGACGGCACGAACGATCTGCTCGTCAGCCAGGTGATCCGGAGCAACGAGCGCCAAGTCTGGTTCGTCGGCGAGCATCTCGTGGAGACGCCGTTGTTCGGGTCGGATCGATGAAAGCGCTCGAGAAGATCACCATAGTGCTCGCGGCAGTCGCCCCGCTCGCCGTGGGCGCGTGCACGACCGCCGGCACGTCCGCCACGGTCGGAGCGGGAGAGCCGTCCGGCTACACGACCTCGGCCCCCGCCGCCACCGGCGCACACCCGTCGGGCTCTTCGGAGGCCCCCGGCCAGTACGGAGACGTGTTCGTTGACAGCCCGGAGCCCGGGTTCAATCCGGATACGATCATCGAGGCTCCTTAGGCCCGAGCCGAGAACCCGACGAAAGTAGGGTAGATCCGCCCTTCTCGCCCACCTACCATTGCCGGAGTGGGGGTGGGCGATGTCTCCTCACGCCGGCATCGCGACCGACCGCGTGGCGACCACCGTCGCATCGCTGTATGGCTCGGCCCGGCCGCGCGCCGACTCTTTCTCGTCGCGATCCCGGTCACGGCCGGCTGTGCGGACGACGAGCCTTTCGCAGGAGTGGAGGTGCAGTAATGCCACAGGAACGTCCCGTTCAGTTTGCCGGGGGAACGCTCGGCCGCGAGCGTCACATCTGCGCGTTCTTCAATAGCCCCCACGAGGAGCACCGGGTGCTTCGCTCGTTCATCACGGAGGGTTTCGATCGAGGGGAGCGGGCGGTCCACATCGTGGACCCGCAGCGGCGACCCGACCATGTTGCGCGTCTGCGTGAGGCGGGTATCGACGTGGAGCAGGCCGTCGCGCGGGGGCAGCTTGACTTGCGAACGTGGCAGGATACGTACCTCCGACGAGATCACTTCGACCAGGACGCCATGATTGCGCTGGTCGAAGAGCTGTTGGCCGCCTCGCGGACGTCGGCGTACCGGCGGACGCGCCTGCTGGGGCATATGCAATGGGCGTTGCTGGATAGACCTGGCGTCGAGGATCTGGTCGAGTACGAGACGCGGCTGAACTACGTGCTACCGAAGTACGACGATCCAGTGATCTGCTCGTACGATCTGTCGAGGTTCGGCGCTCGCGTGGCTTTCGATATCATGCGGACGCATCCCGTCGTGATCGTCGGTGGCGTCCTGCAGGAAAATCCGTTCTTCGTTCCGCCCGATCAGCTCCTTCTCGAGCTTCGGGAGCGAGGCGCGGCGCGACAGGGAGCACGGCCGCTCTCCTGAGGACCATGGACTCCCTGGCCGAGATCCGCCGATTGCGACGAGCGCTCCGTGACCTGGTGGCGCTCTCGACGATTCCGGCGGCGTGGGTCGGCCGCGAGCCGCATGCCGTCGCCGCGGGGCTGGCCGACGTGCTGGTCGGCTCGTTGCACCTCGATTTCGCGTTCGTGCGCCTCTGCGATCCCAATGGCGGCCCGGCCGTCGAGGCCATGCGGGGCGACGCGTGGCCGGGATTCGGCGAATGGTTGCTGCGCCGCCTCACGGAGCAGCCGCTGCTGGCCCGCGCCGAGATCGTTCCCGACGTGGGCAATGGCGACGGATCACTCCGCGGTGTCGTGATTCCGATCGGGGTGGGCGGCGAGGCCGGGCTCGTGGTCGCGGCATCCGATCGCGCTGCGTTTCCCGACGAGACCGACCGTCTCCTGCTCTCGGTGGCCGGCAATCACGCCGCGACCGCCTTTCAGAACGCGCGTCTCGTCGAGGCGCACACTCGCAGCGAGGAAGCGCTGTCCCGGGTACGCGACCAGCTCGAGCAGCGGGTCGACGAGCGCACGGTCGAGTTGAGCCGAACCACCGTCGAGGCGCTCGCCACGCAGCAGCGGTTCCGTGATCTGGTCAATTCCGTCGAGGGAATCGTGTGGGAAGCAGACGCCAAGACCCGCGCATTCTCGTTCGTCAGCGAGCAAGCCGAGCGCATCCTTGGCTACCCGGCGGAGCATTGGCTGCGCCACCCCACGTTCTGGACGGACCACATACATCCGGACGACCGCGACTGGGCGGTGCGGTGCTGTCACGCGGCCGAGACCGAGAACCGCAGTCAGGATTTCGAATACCGGATGATCGCCGCGGACGGACGGGTCATGTGGTTTCGTGACCTGGTGAGCGTGGTGGTCGAGGGCGGCCGGCCCGCCCGGCTACGCGGTGTGATGATCGACATCACCGAACGCCGGCGGGCGGACGAAGACCGCCAGGCGCAGCGGTGGGTCATGGAAAGCCTGGATCGAGTGAACCGCGCGATCCAGGGAACGAATGACCTCGAGCAGATGATGAGCGATGTCCTCGACGCAACGCTCTCGATCTTCAGCTGCGATCGGGCCTGGCTCGTCTATCCGTGCGACCCCGGCGCCGCGTGGCACGGCGTGAAAATGCAGCGTACGCGTCCAGACTTCCCTGGACTCTTCGCCGTGGGCGAACCGGTGCCGATGGAGCCGGACACGGCCGACGTGTTTCGGACCGTGCGGGCGGCCAGGGGTGCCGTGCAGTTCGGACCACACTCCGAGTTTCCGCTGGGCAGCCGGCTCGCGAAGCGTCTGGGTATGCAGTCCCGGATGGTCATGGCGCTCTACCCGAAGGGCGATCAGCCGTACATGTTCGGGGTCAGTCAGTGCTCGTACCCGCGCGTGTGGACGCGGCAGGAGCAATTCCTGTTCGAAGGCATCGGCCGGCGGCTCGAGGACGCGCTGACCAGCCTGTCGATCTTCCAGCGCCTGAGCGAAAGCGAGAAACGCTATCGCCACATCTTCGAGTCGACCGCGGTGTCGATCTGGGAGGAAGACTTCTCGCGGGTGAAGGCGGCCCTCGACGAGCTCCGCGCCGGCGGCGTGGGCGATCTCCGCGCCTACTTCGCCAGCCACCCTCAATTCGTTCACGACGCCGTCAAGATGGTGAGCGTCATCGACGTCAACGCGGCGTCGGTCAAGCTGTTCGCGGCCGAGAGCAAGGAGCAGCTTCTCACCTCGCTGGACAAGCTCTTCGTGGCCGAGACGAACAGGGCGTTCGCGGCGGAGCTCCTGGCGCTCGCCGAAGGCCGTACCTTCTTCGAGACCGAAACCGTGCTGCAGACTCTGAGGGGCGAGAGGTTGACCGTGCTCTGCACGATCGCGTTCCCGCCGTCGTCCAGCCGGCTCGAGACCGCGCTGGTCACGGTCATCGACATCACCGCGCGGAAGCAGGCCGAATATCTCACCCGGCAGGTATTCGAGGCATCGCCGGACGCCGTCGCCGTCATCGGACGAGACTACCGATACCGGCGTGTCAATCCGGTCTACGAGCGCAACTGGGGCTTGCCGGTCGACACGATCGTCGGGATGCACGTCGCGCAGCTCCGCGGCCGCGAGGCGTTCGAGGGATCGCTCAAGGCCAATCTCGACCGTTGCTTCGCGGGAGAGCAGGTGACGTACGGCGAGTGGCTCACGAACGCGGCCGGTCGCGTCTACCACGTGAGGACCTACACGCCGCTCCGGATCACCTCGAACGAGGTGAGAGCGGCGCTCGTGATCAGCCGGGATCTGACCGAGCACATGCTCGCCGTGGAAGCGCTGCAGAAGGTCCAGGGCGAGCTGGCGCACGTCACCCGCGTGACGACGCTCGGTGAGCTGGCGGCGTCGGTCGCCCACGAGGTCAACCAGCCGCTCGCGGCGATCGTCGCCGATGCCAACGCCTCCCTCAACTGGCTGGCGGCCACGCCTCCCGATCTCGAGAATGTGAGGGGGGCGCTCGACGCGATCGTGCGCGACGGGCACCGCGCGGGAGAGGTGATCCAGCGCATCCGGCAACTGGCCCGGAAGGGGGCGCCGCGTCAGGATCCTCTGGACCTCAACGACGTCGTCCGCGACGTCGTGCCCGTCGTGCGGGCGGAGCTGCTTCATCAGGAAGTCTCGCTGACCGTGGACCTCAGCTGGAAGCTCTCCCCCGTAGTGGGCGACCGGATCCAGCTGCAGCAAGTCCTGCTCAACCTCGTGATGAACGCCATCGAGGCGATGGGATCGGTCGCCGACCGGCGGCGGGAACTACTGATTCGGTCGGAGCCGCATGCGGATGACCAGATCAAGGTGGCCGTGCAGGACACCGGCATCGGTATTGCCGCGAGCCACCTCGACCACGTGTTCAGCGCCTTCTTCACCACGAAGCCGGGCGGGATGGGCATGGGACTGTCGATCAGCCGCTCGATCATCGAGGCGCATGGTGGCCAGTTGTGGGTCACCCCCAACCGGCCGCATGGCGCCATTTTTCAGTTCGCGCTCCCCGCCGCGCGACCGCACCCGACGAAGGTAGGGTAGACTCGCCGTTGCTCGGCTCCTACCATCACCCCGGGAGTGTGGACCGACACGACGAATCGGATGATTGAGCAGAACGGCCGGATAGTTTCGATCGTTGATGACGACGCGTCGCTGCGTCGGTCGCTCCGAAATCTTTTGACGTCCGCGGGGCTGAGCGTCGAGACTTTCGAATCGGCGGAGATGTTCCTGGAGTCGGGTTCCCTGGACAGGACGGGCTGTCTCGTGCTGGATCTTCGCATGCCCGGAATGGGTGGGCTGGGCCTCCTGAGGCATCTCGCCGACTCCGGCGCGCGGGTCCCGGTGATCATCTTGACGGCACACGGCGACGACGATATGCGCCAGCGCACGCTCCAGGCGGGCGCGACCGCATTCCTGGAGAAGCCTGTCCGCGGCCCCGCGCTCCTGGACGCGATACGGAGCGCTCTCGGCGCGACGTGACGAGCCAAACAGACTTCCCGCGCGAGGTGGCAGATGGCAGCGAGCACTCGTTCCGGGCAGCTGACTGTGAGTGACACGGAACATCCCCGACGACGCGATGTGTCGCGCCGCGTCGCGCCCGACGCGTCGCTGACCGCGTCCGTCGTGTTCGTGGTCGACGACGATGCGTCGATGCGTGACTCGTTGCGCCGGCTCATCACGTCCGTGGGATTCAAGGTCGAGGTATTCGCGACCGCTCGGGCGTTCCTGGACGCGCGTCGGCCCGACGCACCGGGCTGCCTCGTCCTCGACGTGCGCCTGCCGGGGTTGAGCGGGCTCGATCTGCAGCGAGAGCTCGTCGAGACGGACGGCGAGCTGCCGATCATCTTCATCACCGGGCACGGCGATATCCCCATGTCGGTGCGGGCCATGAAGGCGGGCGCCGTCGAGTTCTTGACGAAGCCGTTCCGCGAGCAGGAGCTGCTCGACGCCATCCGCAGTGGAATCGAGCGCGACCGGACGATTCGCGTGCAGCGGCAGGAGCGCGCGGAGCTTCGCCGGCGGTACGGATCGCTCACGCCACGAGAGCGCGATGTGCTGGCCGGGATCGTTGCCGGTTTGCTCAACAAGCAGATCGCCGGCGAGCTTGGCACCACCGAAGCGACGGTCAAAGAGCAGCGCGGGCACGTGATGACGAAGATGCAGGCTGGCTCCGTGGCGGAGCTGGTGCATTTCGCGGCGCGGCTCGGCATCACGCCAGCCGCCGGCGGGAAGGTGCTCGGCGCCGATGCGGATCACGGGGCGCGTCGCTCCGAGCGCTGACCTCCAGCCGTCCTCCCGGCTCGAAACCTGTCGGCCCTGCCCGGCATCCCAAGGGCAGGAGTTACAGCGAGATGAGCGTTGGAGCGGTCGCGGAGAGTGAGTATCTTCCGGACACCCCCTTTGTCGCCCGCGCATACTGTCCGGGTTGTGAGCCCGACGCCGATCCCAGCGAGGAGATTCTGGACGTCCGGTGGTGCGAACCTCACTCTCCGGGGCGGGACGGGGCCGACGACGAGGTGGTGGCCAACGCGGCATACCTTTCGGGTAGCGCCGAAGCCGGCGGCGACGACAACCGGCGCTGGTGCGAGATACTGCACGGCCGCCGCTAACATCGTCTGGCCCCATCGCCTTCCCTCTGATCGCGCGACGGGCGTCACGTGTTCACCCGTGGAGACCTGAGGGCCGGGTGATCCATGGCTGGCGCACGCGGCGAGTGGCTCTCGGGATGGCGGTTGTGGGTGAGCTTTGCGTTCGCCTCCTTCCTTGGCGCCGAGCTGGGTCACGCGCTGTCCCTGAAGTCATGGGAGCTCACGACACTATGGCCACCCGTCGGACTGTACCTCGCCGTCCTGCTGTTCACCTCGTCCCGACAATGGGCGCCACTGATGGCGGCCGCGGCGCTGGCCGAGGTTGCCTCCCACAGCCTGCACGGTCAGCTCCTATGGGTGAGCGCGAGCTTCTGGCTCGCTCATAGTCTCGAAGCCGTGGCCGGGGCAGCGCTGCTCCGGTCGTTGTTTCCGCTCCCCTTCACACTCGACCGGCTGAAAAACACGCTGGGCCTGGCCGCGGTCTGCGCCCTGGTGAGCGCGCCAATCGGCGCGATCGTCGGCGCGGTGACCCTCCGCATCGCCGAGGGCGCCGTCTTCAGCGAGGCCTGGCTGACCTGGTGGATCGCGGACGTGCTCGGCATCCTGGTGTTCGCGCCGCTCGTGCTGGCATTCAAGGGCGAGCGTGATGTGCTGCCGCTTCCGCGTTCACGCTGGCGGATGCTCGAAGCCGCGCTGTTCGTCGTGACGACCGCCTTGGCCGTGACGGTGGTCTTCGGCCTGGTCCCGAGTCGCCCCGTGAAGTATGCCGTGTATCCCTGCCTGCTGTGGGGCGCCGTGCGGTTCGGTCTGCGTGGCGCGTCCGGCGGGCTCGCCCTCGCGAGTCTCCTCGCCGTTCCGCTGACGTTGAGTCAGTTCGGTCCGGCTTCCGCCGGGCAGCTCCCGCCGCTGAATGGCGTGCAGGTGGTGCAGCTCTTCCTCAGTGTGGCGGCGCTGTCGTTTCTGTCGCTGGCCGCCGTGATCGTGGAGCGCGATCAGGCATCGCGGCAGCTCGGCCGGCTCTATGACACGGTTCGCGAGAAAGAACAGGAATCGCGCGCTGTGGTGGAGACGATTCCGATCGGGATCGGGGTCGCGCGGCCCGATGGCTCCATGGAGTTCGCGAATCGACGCTCGCTGGACTACTCCGGGCTGGAGGACTCAACCGGCGCACGCTGGCAGGCCGCGGTTCACCCCGACGACCTCGAACGACACCTGGACACGTGGCATGCGGCGCTGGCCAGCGGCCAACCGTTCGAGCACGAGGTGCGGTACCGCGCGTCGAACGGACGCTATCGCTGGTTCCTCGTCCGCGCCGTGCCGTTGCGGGATGCGCGGGGCACGATCAGCAAATGGTATGGAGTCTCCATCGACATCGATGCGCGCAAGCGTGCCGAAGCCTTGCTGGCCGGCGAGAAGCGGATTCTGGAGATGGTGGCCCGAGGCGACTCGCTGGCTCACGTCCTCGATAGACTTTGTCGGCTCGTGGAAGAGCTGGCCCCAGAGGTCCTGGCCTCGGTCCTGTTGCTGGACGGCGATCGGTTGCGTCACGGTGGGGCTCCCAGCCTTCCGAGGGCCTACACGGAGGCCATCGACGGCGCGCAGATCGGGCCGGTCGCCGGGTCGTGCGGGACCGCGGCGTACCGAGGCCAGCAGGTGATCGTGTCGGACATCGCCACGGATCCGCTCTGGGCCGACTATCAGGCGCTGGCGCTGCCCCACTCGCTGCGCGCGTGCTGGTCGACCCCGATCTTCTCCTCCGAAGGCAAGGTGATCGCCACGTTCGCCATGTACTATCGCGAACCACGCAGCCCCGGTCAGCGCGATCTCGAAACCATCGAACAGATCACGCACCTGGCGGGGGTGGCCATCCAGCGACGCCTCGACGAGGACAAGCTGCGCGAGAGCGAGGATCAGTGGCGGGCCGTCTTCGAGAACAATCCAACCATGCTGTTCGTCGTCGATATGGCGGATGCCATCGTCTCGGTCAACCCGAGCGGTGCCGAGCAGCTGGGCTATCGCTCGGACGAACTGGTCGGCCGCTCGCTGCTCGATGTGTTCTACGAAGCGGACCGACAGGCGGCCCGAAAGCACGTCGCGCTCTGCTTCGAGCAGCTCGGACACGCCGCGAGCTGGGAGCTGCGCAAGGTTCGCAAGGACGGCACGATCGTCTACGTCCGGGAGACGGCGAGGGCCATGCACCGGACCGGCCGCGATCCCGTCGTCCTCGTCATCTGCGAGGACGTCACCGAGCGAAAGCGAGCGGAGGACGCGCTGCAGCGCGCGCAGGCAGAGCTCGCGCACGTCACCCGTGTGACGACCCTGGGCGAGCTGGCCGCGTCGATCGCTCACGAGGTCAACCAGCCCCTGGGCGCGATTGCCGCCGACGCCAGCGCCGCGCTCAACTGGCTCGAGTTGACGAATCCGGACCTCGATCAGGTTCGCGAAGCGCTGACCGCCATCGTGAAGGATGGCCATCGCGCCGGCGACGTCATCCAGCGCATCCGTCAGCTGGCGACGAAGACGGAGCCGCGCAAGCAGCGGTTCGCCATCAACGACGTCGTCCAGGACGTCGTGGCGCTCCTGCGTGTCGAGCTAGAGCACCACGACGTGTCGTTGGCCCAGGAGCTCACGAGCGCCCTGCCCTCGGTTCTCGGCGACCGCGTGCAGCTGCAGCAGGTGATGCTCAATCTCGTGATGAACGCGGTCGAAGCCATGGCGCCGGTGACCGGCCGGCGCCGCGACCTGACGATCCGCTCGGAGCCCCACAAAGACGGCGTTACGGTCAGCGTCCACGACAGCGGCGTCGGCATCGATCCCGCCCACTTCGACAACCTGTGTGACGCGTTCTTCACGACCAAGCCCGGCGGCATGGGCATGGGGCTCTCGATCAGTCGCTCGATCGTCGAGGCGCACGGAGGGCGGCTATGGGCGACAACGAACTCTCCGCACGGCGCCGTCTTCCATTTCTCACTCCCGGTCGATCTCGACGCGAACGGCGCGCGCGACCACGCGAATGGACGCTTGGCCGCCACGACGGGAGTCGCGGCACCGGACGAATCCAGGTCAACTCGGTGAGGGGCTGATGGCGTATGCTCTAGAGCCGCCGACCATGGCCGGAGATCGCTTCCGCTCGAGACTGGAACAATCGACGGTCTTGCGGTATGCGCTGGCGCCGCTGTGTGTCGGCGGCGCAGTGATGCTGCACATCGCCGCGATCGGACCACTGCCCGCATGGTCGAGCTCCGCGCCGCTGATTCATCCGACCGCGCTGTTCCAGGTCTGCGTCGTCGCGGCCGCGTGGTTCGGTGGTACGGGCCCGGGGTTCCTGGCCGCGCTGCTCGCCACGTTGATCCTGCCGCTGTTGATCTCGATGAACTATCCGCTGGTCGCGGGTTTCTTCGATCTGCCGCGCTTTGTGGGATTCGCGATCACTGGAGTGGCCGTTGGCTGGGGCGTCACGTTCGCGAGGCGAGCTCAGATCGCACTACGCCAGAGCGAGCTCGAGCTTCGCCAGGCTCGCGACGACCTCGAAATCAGGGTGCAGGAGCAGACCGCCGAACTGCGGCGCAGCCAGGCGCTGCTGACCGAGGCCGAGACGCTGAGCCGGACTGGAAGCTTCGGCTGGAAGAGCCCGACGGGCGGGGTCGCCTGGTCGGAGGAGACCTTCAGGATCTTCGGATACGACCGAACGATCAAGCCGACCGTCGAGCTCGCGCTCCAGCGCGTGCACCCAGAGGACGCGGCTCCGGTGAAAGAGACCATCGAGCGCGCGCTGCGAGAGCGCCACGATTTCGAGCGCGAATGTCGCTTGCTGATGCCGGATGGCTCCGTCAAATATGTCCAGCTCGTCGCGCGAGCCGTCAGCGACGCCTCGGGCGGCGTCGAGATCGTTGGCGCGGTGATGGACGTCACGGCGCGTCGGCAGGCCGACGAGGCGTTGCGGAAGGCGCAGGAAGAGCTGACGTATGCCGCGCGGGTCATGACAATGGGCGAGCTGGCGGCGTCGATCGCCCACGAGGTCAACCAGCCGCTCGCGGCGATCGTGGCCGAGGGCGACGCCTGCCAGCGCTGGCTCGCGGCGTCGCCGCCCAGGCTCGCCGAGGTGCAAGAATCCGTCAGCTGCATCGTCCGCGATGGCAGTCGCGCGAGCGACATCATCAAGCGGATTCGAGCGATCTTCCGGAAGGCCGATACTCAGAAAGCGCGATTCGACATCAACGAGACCATTCGGGCGGTCGTGGCGCTGGCCGAGGGTGAAGCGCGGCGCAGTGGTGTGACGCTACGGATCGACCTGGCCGACGATCCTCAGCTGGTCGTCGGAGACCGGGTCCAGCTCCAGCAGGTCATTCTCAATCTGGTCGTGAACGGCGTCGAAGCAACATCGTCGGTGACCGATCGGCCCCGCGAGGTCGAGATCCGTTCGCGTCGACACGAGTCGGATCAAGTCCTGGTCGTGGTGCGGGACTACGGCATCGGCATCGCGCCGGAGAACATCGACAAAATCTTCGATACGTTCTACAGCACCAAGCCGACGGGCATGGGAATGGGGCTCGCGATCACCCGCTCGATCGTCGAGAACCACGGCGGCCAGCTCTCGGCCGTACCCAACGATGGCCCGGGGATGAGATTCGAGGTTTCGCTGCCGGCCGAGGCGGCGCCGCCCCCACGCTAGATCGCGCGCCATGGCCCGCTCAGGGGCTGGCCAGCCGGGCGGCGTCCCAGCCGCCGCCGAGCGCCTTGACCAGCAGCACGCTCGCGTCCATGCGCCGCCGGAGGATATCGATCTCGGCCCGCTGGTTCGTGAGGGTGATCGTCTGCGCGGTGATGACTTGTAAATAGTTGTCGACGCCGCCGCGGTAGCGATTGGTGAAGAGCTGCAGCGAATCCTGGGCCGACTCGACCGCGCGGCGCTGTTGCTCTGACTCCTGCTCGAGGATGCGCAGCGCCGCGAGGTTGTCTTCGACCTGCTGAAACGCGGTGAGCGTGGTCTGACGATAGGCGGCCACCGTGGCGTCGTACGCCGCGCGCGCGGCATCGGACGTCGCCCGCCGACGGCCGCCGTCGAAGATCGTCTGCGTGATCGATGCGCCCACCGACCACAGGAGGCTCGAGGCATTCAAGGCGTTGCCGAACGTGCTGCCCTCGAATCCGACCGAAGCGTTCAATGTCACCGTCGGGAAGTACGCGGCCTTCGCGATGCCGATCTGCTCGTTCGCCTCGGCGACCCGGCGCTCCGCGGCCGCGATGTCCGGCCGTCGTTCGAGCAGCTGGGACGGCAGGCCGACGGGGACGTCGGGCGGCGGCGCGCTCAGCGAACGCGGCGGCACGCTGAACTCCGCGGGCGGCTTGCCGATCAAGGTCGCGATCGCGTGCTCGAGCTGCGCCCGCTGCACGGTGACGTCGATCGCCTGGGCGCGCGTCGTCTCGAGCTGGGTCTGAGCCTGGGCGACGTCGGACCGTGGGGCCGCACCGCCCTCGAAGCGATTCCTGGTGAGCCGCAAGGCCGCCTCGAACGCCTTGACCGTTTCGTCCAGGAGCTCCGTCTGCGCGTCGGCGGCCCGCAGCTCGTAATAGTCCATCGCCAGCTCGGCCTCGAGACCGAGCCGCGCGGTTTCCAGATCGGCGGCCGTGGCCTGCGCCTCCTCCCGCGCGGCCGCGACCGACCGACGGATGCGGCCCCAGAAGTCGACCTCGTACGACATGTCGAGCCCGAGCAGGATGTCGCCGCTGCTGCCATGGCCCACGCCTGAAATCGCGCGCGCAGTGGGCGAGGTGAAGGGACCGTTGGCGGACTCGCGCACCGAGCTGGCACCCGCGCTGGCCGAGATCGTCGGGAACAGCGCCGCCCGGTTGAACTGGACCAGCGCGCGCGCCTGGCGGAGCCGGGCCTCGGCGATCTTGAGCGTCTGGTTGGCCGGCGCGATCTGCGCCTCGAGCGCGTCCAGCTCCGGATCACCGAAGACGGCCCACCAGGGGCCACGCGGCAGATGATCACTCGGCGCCGCGATCTTCCAGCCGTCCAGCTCCTTGTAGGTGTCGGTCACCGGCGCCGACGGCTTCTCGTACTGTGGGCCCACCATGCACCCGCCGAGCAGCAGCACGGCGAGCCCAGCGGCCAGGGCGACGCACCGTCCTCTCATCGCGCCGGTCCCGGCGGCGCGTTGGCGATTCGCACGCGCGTGCCGCTCGTCAGCGAGTCCGGCGGTGAGACGACCACCTGGTCGGTCGGTCGCAGCCCGGCGAGGATCTCGACGGTCGCTCCGTAGTCGCGCCCGATCGTTATCGGCACCAGCTGGGCCTGGCCGTCCCGGACCACGGCGGCCTGCAGTCCTTCGGCCCTGAAGAGCAGTGTGCTCGCGGGAATCGAGACCGACGCGACCTGCGCGGGGAGCTTGAGATGGACGAAGGCGTAGGCTCCGGGCAAGAGCTCGCCGCGGGGATTGTCGACGTCGACCTCGATCAGGAGCGTGCGCGAGGCCAGATCGATCGCGTTCGCGGTCCTCACCAGCGTGCCGCGGAACGAGCGCCCGGGAAACTCGTCGAGCGTCAGCGCGGCGACCGTTCCCGGGCGGGCCGCCGGCGAGTAGACCTCGGGCACCGCTACGAACACGCGCAGCGTCTGAGTGGCCGCCATGTGGAACAGCTCGCGCGCCGACGTGTTCGCCCCGGCGTCGACCAGCACGCCGATGTCGATGTTGCGGGCGGTGATGACGCCGTCGAACGGTGCGTAGATTCTCTCGAACCCCTGGAGCTGCTCGAGCCGACGGACGTTCGCGGCATTCGACTCGACGGTCGCCTTCATCGCGCTGAGCGCGCTCAGCGCCTGGTCGGTCTCCTGCTTGGACACCGAATCGCTCTCGAGCAGCGCCGACCAGCGATCGGCCGTGATCTGCGCCTGCCGGAGATTGGCCTGCGCGGTCGCGAGATCGGCCCGCGCCTGCTGCAGCTGCTGGTCCACCTCGGGGCTCTCGATCTCCGCGAGGAGCTGACCCTGCTTGACGTGGGCGCCGATGTCGAAGTGCCAGCCCTTCACGTAGCCCGACGTGCGCGCGAAGATGGACGTGTCGGTGAAGGCCTGGGTCCGGCCCGGCAGGCTGATTTCCTGGGTGGGCGCGCCCGGCTGCGGCGCGATCACGTTCACCGGCACGATCGCCGCGGCGACCGCCGCTTGCCTGAGCGTCGTGTCGGCCACGGTACGGGCGCGGATACCCGAGGCGATGCCGAGCCCGAGCGCGCCGGCGACGACACCCAGGGCCAGGAAGGCCAGGTGCCGCCGGCTCGCCGTCGGCCGCGCCGACTCGACCGCCACCGGCTGACCTTGCACAAATTCGCTCGCGGGCTCCGGGCTCACTGGGCGCCTCCGGTGGAGCGCCGGCCGTGCACGAGCGCGAACACCGAGGGCACGAAGAGCAGGGTGGCCACCGTGGCGCACACCAGACCGCCGATCACGGCGCGCCCGAGGGGCGCATTCTGCTCACCGCCTTCCCCGAGCCCGAGCGCCATGGGCAGCATCCCGATGATCATGGCCAGCGCGGTCATCAGAACCGGACGGAAGCGGGTGAAGCCGGCCTCCACCGCGGCCCGGTCGGTGTCGCCGTGCTCGAGGAGCCGCTCCTTGGCAAAGGCCACGACCAGGATGCTGTTGGAGGTTGCCACGCCGATGCTCATGATGGCTCCCATCAAGGCCGGAACGCTGAGCGTGGTCCCGGTGACGAAGAGGAAGACGACGATCCCTGCCAGCGCCGCCGGCAGGGCCGTGATGATGATGAACGGATCGAGCCACGACTGGAAGTTCACGACGATCAGCAGGTAGACGAGCACGATCGAGAAGACGAGGCCGCCCAGGAGCCCGACGTAGGCCGTGCGCATTGTGCTGAGCTGGCCGCGCACGGTGATGTAGCTGCCGCGCGGGAGCTCCGACCGCATCCCGTCGACGATCCGCGCGACGTCGCGGCCGACCGCGCCGAGATCGCGATCTTGCGTCGCGCCGTGGATGTCGATGACACGCCGGATGTTGTAGTGCGAGACCACGGCCATCTCGCTCGCGCGCGTGAACGACGCGACGTCGGCGAGGATGCCGGGTTGCGTCGCGCCGACGCCGCCGATCGGGATGTTCTGCAGATCGTGTAGCGACTGGACGCGGTACTGCGGTGTCTGCGTCGCGAGATTGTAGTTCACGCCGTTCTGCCAGTTCAGGAAGAAGGTCGGCGTGGTCTGGAAGCTGCCGCTGAGCGACACGAGCAGGCTCCCGGCGACGTCGCGAATGGTGAAGCCGCCCTGCCCGGCCTTGGTGCGGTCGACGGTGACGTCGAACTTCGGGTAGTCGAAGCGCTGCTGGATGCGCAGGTCGACGAGGCCCGGAACCTGCCGCAGCGCGTTCAGCATCCGGTTGGCGACCTTGCGGTTGCCCTGGAGGTCGGCGCCTTCGATCTGGATGTCGATGGGCGCCGGCTGCCCGAAGTTCAGGATCTGCGTGACGATGTCGGCCGGCAGGAAGTAGAACGTGACGCTCGGGAATTCAGCCGGCAGCGTTTGCCGGAGGATGCGCACGTAGTCGGCCGTCGGCTGGTGCTTTGGCTTGAGGGAAACCAGGATGTCGGCGTCGGCGGCGCCGATGACACCGGACGAGCCGCGCATCCAGTTGATCGTGCTGTAGGGCAGCCCGATGTTATCGAGGATCACATCGAGGTCGTCGGCCGGGATGACGCGGCGGATCGATGCCTCGACCAGATCGGTCAGCCGCGCGGTCTCCTCGATGCGCGTACCCGTCGCCGCGCGCAGATGCAACGTCAGCTGGCCGCTGTCCGTATCGGGAAAGAAGTTCTGTCCGAGCCTGGGGATCAGCAGGGCGGCGCCCAGACAGATGCCGAGGAAGACCGGGATGAAGACGGCTCGGCGCGCGACGAGCGCGACGAGCAGCCGCTGATAGGAATGCCGCAGGTCCTCGAAGCGGCGCTCGAAGGCCCGCTGCGCGCGGGCCAGCGGATTGCGCGACGGCGGCGCGTCCTCGACCGGCGGCCTGAGGAGATACCGGGCGAGCGTCGGCACCAGCGTCCGCGACAAGAGGTACGACGCGAGCATCGCGAACGTGACCGCCTCCGCGAGCGGGACGAACAGGTAGCGGGCCACTCCACCGAGGAAGAACATCGGCAGGAACACGATGCAGATGCAGAGCGTGGAGACCAGCGCCGGGACCGCGATCTGCTGCGCGCCGTCCAGGATGGCCTGGACGATCGGCTTGCCCATGTCCAGGTTGCGGTTGACGTTCTCGATTTCGACGGTGGCGTCGTCCACGAGGATGCCGACGGCCAGCGCCAGGCCGCCGAGCGTCATGATGTTGATGGTCTCGCCGAGCAGGCTCAGCACGATCACCGACGTCAGAATCGACAGCGGAATGGACACGGCGATGATCAGCGTGCTGCGCCAGCTGCCGAGGAAGATCAGGATCATGGCGGCGGTGAGACACGCCGCGATCACCGCTTCGCGGATCACCCCGCTCACGGCGGCGCGCACGAAGATCGACTGGTCGGCCAGCGGCTGGACCTTGAGCTGCGGCGGCAAGGTCGGAATCACCCGGGGCAGGATCGCGCGGACCCCCGACACCACATCGAGCGTCGAGGCGTTGCCGTTCTTGAGAATCGTGAGCAAGGTCCCGCGGCTGCCGTCCTGGCGAACGACGTTCGTCTGCGGCGTGAATCCGTCGCGCACCTGGGCGACGTCGCCCAGATAGATCGGCGTGCCGCCCACGAGCTTGATCGGAAGCTGGTTCAGCTCGGCCACCGTGCGCGGACTGCCGTTCACCGACACGTCGTACTCGAACGGGCCGATCTTCGCCGTGCCCGACGGCACGATGACGTTCTGCTGGCCGAGCGCGGTGACGACGTCGGCCGGCGAGATCCCCTTGGACTGAAGCAGGCGCTGGTCGAGATCGACCATGACCTGCCGCTGCTTGCCGCCGTACGGGTAGGGGATCGAGACGCCGGGCACCGTCACGAGCTGCGTCCGCAGGAAATTGAGGCCGACATCGTTGAGCTCGGGCTCCGAGAGCCCGGACAGGGCGAGCTGCAGGATGGGTACCGACGACGCGCTGTAGTTGAGGATCAGCGGCGGCGTGATGCCGGGCGGCAGCTGGCGCAGGATCGTCTGCGAGACCGCCGTCACCTGTGCGTTGGCGGTGTCGAGGCGCGCATGGGGCTGCAGGAAGATCTTGACCATCGCCTGGCCGTTGACCGTGGTCGACTCGATGTGCTCGATGTTGTCGACCGTGGTGGTGAGGACTCGCTCGAATACCGTGGTGATCCGTCCTTCCACCTCTTCGGGATTGAGGCCCGTGAACTGCCAGCCGACTGCGATGACGGGAATGTCGATGTTCGGAAAGATATCCGTCGGCGTGCGCAGGATGATGACCGGGCTCGCGAGCAGGATCAGCACCGCCAGGACGACGAACGTATACGGCCGCTGCAGCGCGACTCGAACGATCCACATGCTGTTTGGATGCGCTAGCCGGTACTGCGGTCGCCTGGCGGAGCGACAGCCCCGTGAGGCGATCTGGCCGCGCGAGTAAACCTCTGGTCGCGCGAGTAGACCTCACCTCCTGGCTCGACGCTTGTGTGACGGCGGCAAGGCCCCGCAAGATTCAGCGTAACGTTGCCTGCGCCCGCGTCATCCCAACGGGTGTTGAGGCCGAGCGGTACGTGGTAACGATGGCTTCGCTCGGCGGCTGGCGGGTATCGGCAGCGGAGGATGACGCGATGGGGAGCCGTTCGGTGGCGTGGATCGCGCGACTGGCCGTCGTCGCCGTGGTGTGTCTCACCGGCTGCGCGACGGTTCGAGGGCTGGAGGCCCGCGATACCGAGAAGCTGTTGGCGGCGGCCGGATTCAAGCCACAGCCGATCGATGCCGCCGGCACCGATGTGGCCGGTGCGACGCCGGCCTATCAACTGGTGGGCCGGCTCAAGGATGGGATCCTCCAGTACAGCTTCGCCGACCCCGATCGGTGCCGGTGCCGATACGTCGGCGGCTCGAGCGAATACGCCGAGTACGGCCGCCTCGCGACCGAACGGCGACTGGATGAGAAACGGTGGCGAGCCGCCGAAGACGCCTGGGACCGGAATTCCTGGGGAGTAGATTTCTGATGAGGCCGGAGACCGAGGTACTGCAGCCAGTCGTCGCCGGCCTTCCCGAGAGCAAGCTCCGCCGGGTCACCGCATACATCGAAAGCAACCTGCAGCGGGAGCTGCGCCTCACCGAGCTCGCCGCGGTCACGCACATGAGCCCGTATCACTTCGCGCGGCTCTTCAAACGCGCCACCGGCGTGTCACCGCATCGCTTCGTGGTGCATCGTCGAATCGATGCCGCCACCCTCCTCCTGACCCAGTCCACCTCCTCCATCAGCTCGATCGCCCGCGCGGTGGGGTTCAGGACCGCGAGTCACTTCACGACGACGGTGCGGCGCATCACGGGCCTGACACCGAGTGCGCACCGAGCGGGCCGAGCTATCGGCGAGTCCGCGGTCGAGACGCGCGTCGCAACCACCGACGCGGACGGAGGTATTCCGACCCGACCAAGGTAGGGTCGATGGGCACCCGACCAACGTCGGGTAGAAGCATCCCGCCTCGCACAGTAGCCTTCGCGACAGATGAACACGAACATTCCCGGACGCGAGGGCAGCGACATGAATCTTCAGCCGGCGATCGAAACAGCACCCCACGCCGTTGCGCAGCGGCGCCACACCGACCGTGATCGCGACCTCGTCGACGCGCTCACGCTTCGCGAGCCGAGTGCGACCGAGACGCTGGTCATGCGGTACGGCGAGCGGGCGTATCGTCTGGCCGCCCGCATCACCGGGAACGGGCAAGACGCGGAGGAAGTCGTGCAGGACGCGTTCTGGATCGTGGTGCGAAAGATCGACACGTTCCGGGGGGAGTCGGCGTTCGGATCGTGGCTCTATCGCATCGTGGCGAACGCGGCGTACCAGAAGCTCCGCGGCCAATCCCGCCGGGGCGACATCTCGCTGGACGAGGTGCTCCCGCAATTCGACGAGTCCGGCCGGCACGTCGCTCCAGCCACCGACTGGTCGCCGCGCGTGGACGACCCACGCCTCCAGGTCGAGCTGCGGATGGCCCTGAGCTCGGCGATCGACGAGCTGCCGGCGACGT
>Ga0075425_100000965_pt1 | contig 27603 bp, 24 predicted proteins | sample SoiMethybrSBSTD4_FD_75300 | JGI IMG/M metagenome (GOLD analysis project Ga0075425, IMG submission 75300) | Bulk soil microbial communities from a Populus tree surrounding site in Tennessee, USA - Soil MetaG P. TD hybrid SBSTD4 | ecosystem: Environmental > Terrestrial > Soil > Tree plantation...
GCGCGGACAGCTATCGTCCGACCCTTACCACACGCGGGGCGATGGAGCGCGAGTTGCTCGATCGCTTCGACGGCACCACGTCGGCCGTCGATCTCGAACGCTGGCTGATCGATCGCTTCGGCGCGCACCTCCCATCAGCGCGTGAAGCGGCGGCGTTTCTCAAAGCCACAATAGAACGTTGCGGATAGGCGTGTCCGCCTTCGCGCTTCGCGGTGAGACGAGTTCCGGGTAGAGTTACGGTCAACTCGAAGGGAGGCCGACGTGAAGAGATGGTCGACGATCGCAATCCTGACGCTCGTCTGGTGTTCGCCTGCCCTCGCACAATGGACCAAGGTTCCGCCCTCTTCGGTTCCCCGAACCGCCGACGGCAAACCGAACCTCTCTGCGCCCGCACCTCGTTCGCCGGACGGGAAGCCCGATCTCTCGGGCATCTGGAATGCGCCAACCGGCTACTTGAGAAATCTCACCAAGGACAGCAAAGAAGAGGTGCCGTTCCAGCCGTGGGCCAAAGCGGTGTACGACGAACGCGCGGCCGGCGTCCATTGGAAGGAAGAGCCCGACGCGAACTGCCTGCCGCAGGGTGTGCCCAAGGTCCTCCTCGCGCCGGCGCCGTGGCGCATCATTCAAACGCCGAAGATCGTCTTCTTCGTGCACGAGGCATTCAATCTGTGGTGGCAGGCCTTCATGGACGGACGTCAATTCGCGCCGAGTCCCGACGTCACGCCCACGTGGCATGGCTACTCGACTGCATCATGGGACGGCGACACGCTCGTGATCGAGAGCCGCGGCTTTAACGGCAAAGTGTGGCTCGATCAGTTGGGAAAACCGTCGACCGAAGCGCTGCACGTCACCACGAAGCTGCTGCGGAAGGACTTCGGTCACATGAACATCGGAGTCACCATCGACGATCCGAAAGCCTACACGCGACCGTGGGGCGCATCGGTGGATGTCACGCTGCTGCCCGACACCGAGCTGATGGAATTCATCTGCCTCGAGAACGAGAAGGACACGCGCAAGAAGTAGCTCGGACCCGCATGGAGCGCGTGCTCGAACCGGAATTGATGGACGACGAGGCGCAGTCGATTGCCTACGCCAAGGCCGACTTCAGCGCGTCGAACCAGATGTTCGTGGAGGGCTTCGTTCGCGAGTATACCACTCACCTCGGCGCTCTCGTCGATCTCGGATGTGGACCCGGCGACATCGACATTCGTCTCGCCCGCGCGGCGCCGTCCGCCATCGTCACCGCGGTGGACGGATCGCGGCCGATGCTCGCCATTGCCGAGCGCGCGCTCCGCGCGGCCGGCCTCGAGTCGCGAATCACGTTCCTCAACGGAGTGTTGCCTGGCCTCCCTCTCAATGCGCACAGCTTCGATGCCGTACTGTCGAAGGATCTGCTGCATCACCTCCCCGACCCGAACGCGCTCTGGGCCGAGGTCAATCGCTTGGGCCGCTCGGGCGGCGCCGTATATGTGATGGATCTCGTGCGCCCCTCGACTCGTGACGCCGCCCAGCGCATCGTCGACGCCGTCGCGCCTCACGAGGATCCGATCCTGCGCCAGGACTTTCTCAATTCGCTTTGCGCGGCATTCACGGTCGATGAAGTGGCGACCCAGCTTCGCTCCGCGCGGCTCGATCTTGACGTGGCGCAGGTGAGCGACCGCCATCTGCTCATCACAGGTTTGTTGAAATAGGCTTGCCGACGAACTCGCCGTAGGCAACAACTGCGCGTTGAAGTTCGCGCTTCTGCGGTGGCGTAAGGGCACGGCGCAGCCTGATCTCGAGGCGCACCCCGTCTTTGGTTGCAGTCGGCTTCCACGTCCCGAGGAACCGGCCATCGATCACGACTTGATGCGTGTAGGCGTCTTGGGCGGACAGGTGTGCGGCTCCAACGAGGTTGCGATCCTTGTAGGCGATCAGGTACTCGTCGAAATTCGGTAGAAGGTGCGCGCGCGGCTTGGCGTCTGACCCGGGTTTGGGATCTGATGCCATCCAATACTCGAGATCGTCGACCCGCTCGCTCGTCAGCGTCGACTTCGCGAGTGCGATCCCCTCTTTCACCTCTCGCATCGTCAGCCCCGACCACCACGCGAAGTCGCGCAGCGTGGCCGGCCCGTGGCTGGCGAAGTAACGTCTCGTCAATTCAGCGAGCGATTCCTCGCGCGTCCACGACCGCGTAGTGGGCACGCGCGAATCGAACCGGGCGTAAGTGTGGTGTCGACCGCGAAGCGCGCCGCTGCACATGACCTTGTTGATCTCGACGTCCACCGTGAGCACCCCGAGCCGCGGACCGCTGGCGGTGATGCCGCCCCGCCGCAGCGCCGCGGCCAACTCGGCACGCGTCAGGTGCTCGCCGTCACCGAGTACGCGGCCAAGGATGGTTCGTGCGCGCGACAGCGTTCGCGCATCGAGCTCGAACTGACGGCAGGCGTGCGCGAGGCTTTGCTGCACGCGCGGCGCGGTGAGCGCGAGCATCCAGCCGATGTCGGCTGGCGTCACGAAGTGCCATGTCGGTCGCAGCACATGCGTTCGAAGAATCGTCCCGGCGTTGAACGCGCGATCGATCGCGTCGGTGGTCAGGCCGTTCGAACGCTGGGCCAGGCCCCACTTCGCCGCCGGAAAGTCCTGCGACTGCACCGCGCCGAGCCAGGTCACGATGTCGACCGGGTCGCGCAGATCGGTCCGGAGGAGCTTCTGATTGGTGAGCCGATGGCGGACTAGTCGCTCCACCCTCGCAACTCGAGAAAGGCCAGGCCGATTTCGGAGGGGATTCCGGGAATATCGACCCAGGCGTGAGCCGTCAGGCCTGCTTCGCGACGGACACCAATGCAGAGGGCGGCGGGCACGCCGCGGCGACGAAGCAACACGTTCAACACGAGACTCTCGCGCAGACACGTACCGTGAAGCGAGAAGAGACGGTAGGGTGCCGCCGCGAAGCGCGCCAGGCGATCGAAATCGATAGCCGCCGGTTTGATGTGGCGAGGCGATCGGAACGCCCACTCGATCGCGCGAATAATCGTCAACAGCGACACGAGTCGGAGCGCAATCGCGACGATGAACGCGACCACGAACGATTCACCCACGGTCGCGTAGTCGCGCCAGCCCCATCGGCGAAAGCGGTCACGCCACGCGGCCATCAGTGATGATCTCCAGACTCGACAATCACGAGGCCCTTCTCGGACAGCTCGCCAACGAGCCTCTCGACGTCGGCGCGCAGCGCCTCCGCGCTGACGTCGTATTCGTCGAGCAGAGTCGCGCACACGTCATCGACGCCCCGCGACTGCGTCAGGAGCTGCCACACACGAGAGCCAACCTCGTCGAGTCCGTAGTACACGCCGGACTGCAGATTCAACAGAACGACTTCGCCGGCGAGCTCGCGGTAGATGACGGAAGGGTTGATGGCGAGGTGCGGCACGTCAGAGACGTTACCACGACATCGGCGCGTTTACTGGGCCGCGCTCGTCTGCGCCGCCATGTTGCGGACGAACGCGCCTTCGAACTCCGGTGACTGCAGCAGCTTTGCGCGCGCGGCGTTGGCTTGTTCGGCGGCGCGATAGGGTCCGACGCGCACGAAATGCAGCAGCCCTTGCTCACCGGCGTTGCCGGCCATCTGATACGCCGGCAGACCGGACTGCGTGAGTCGATCGACCAGAGCGGCGGCGCGATCCGAACGCGAGAATGCGGCCACCTGCACGATCCATGCGTCTGCGCTCACGTCGGCGGTTGGAATCGCGGCGCTCGCTGCTGCCCCCGCCGGAACCACTTTCGATCCTGGAGCCGCTGCCCGCGAAAGCGTCTGTGCAGGCGGTGCCTGCGACCGCGCCGCTTGCGCGACGTTGTTTGCCGCGCGCCCACGCTGGAGATAAAACGCCGCGCCACCTGCCAGCACCATCACGGCCATGCCGATCAGCGGCAGCAGGAGCGTGCGCAGGAAACGGAAGCGAGCCTTGCGACGGGTTCGCTCTGCGGCCACGCGCGATTTCCATGACGGCGACGCGGCGACGCCGGTCGTGTCGTGGTCGCGTGGGTTCTCCTGCTCCTGACGGACGGTCGGTGTGAGATCGAGCAGAGCATGCAGATCGTATTCGCCTGTCGTCGATGCGATGGGTGCCGGCCTGGCTTTCGGAGCTGGTGCCGCCGGTGCAGGCATCGCGGTCGATTCGTCGAATGCGTTCGGCACCGCCGGTGCGGGCGGCAGTACCCTCGGCAGCGGTGCGGTCCGTATGTCTTCGATCAGCGGCGTGCTCACGAGTCGAAGATCCTGCATCGCCTTGGCGACGATCGCCGGACTGATCACAGCGATCTGCTCCTGGTGTCCCCGTGACAGAGCCCGGTCGCAGACCAGGTTGATGACGCGCGGAACGCCAGCCGACGTCTTGTAGATCAGATCGAGTGCGGCCGGAGAGAACGACACGCGTTCTTTCGTGCCACCGGCCAGCGCCAGACGATGGCCGACGTAGCCGGCGACGTCTTCTCGTGTCAACGGCTTCAGCTCGCAGCGAGTGGTGACCCGCTGCTCGATGTGCCGCATGTGATAGTGCTTCAGATGCGTCTCGAGATCGGGCTGTCCCACCAGCACGATCTGCAGCAGACGACGGCCGGCCTCGAGCTCAGACAGCGCGCGGATTTCGTCGAGGAGCGGCGATCCGAGATGCTGCGCTTCGTCGATCACGAGCACCGCAAACGCATCCACCGATTCGAGCGAGGTGAGGAACTCGTACAGCTGATAACTCAGGTCGGGACGCGACGCTCCCGAGAGTCGACCTTGCCTTAGATCGTTCACCGACACCTCGCCGAAGTCGACGAGGAGCATTCGCAGCAGATCTTCGCGCGACAGAAACGGATCGGGCACGAAGGTCGTGAACGTCTTGCGATCGAGCTGATACAGCGCAGCGCGGCACAGCGTCGTCTTGCCAGTGCCCATCTCGCCGGTGACGACAATGAGGCCTTCGCGGCGGCGGATCGCCGCGAGCAGCTCGTCGAGCGCCTCGGCGTGTCCGGGAGCGGTGTAGAGCACGCGCGGATCGGTGGAGAGCGAGAACGGCTTGGCCTTGAGGCCGAAGTGGGGCTCGTAGGTCAGCGCGCCCGCATTGGCCGCGGAATGCGGCCCGGGCTCGGCGACACTGGCGCCGGACGGTTTGTTATCCGGTGAGTAGCCCTTCCACTGGCTCATGCGTAGAAATCTATCGGCGCTCGTGGCCGACTCTGACAGCCTTGTCGCAATTGGTGGGGGCATTTCGGGCCGTTTTCCTGCACTGTCGGGCAATTTTGCGTCCTGTTCCATGCCAGACAGCAAACCGATACAGCTTCAACGGGACCTCTTCGCGAGTGTCCCAGTGATGATGCCGACGAGCGAGGGACTGCGGTCGACGCGGGACGGAGGTCACCCGATGATGCGGGTGCGTCCGGCAGAGATCCACCTGCGCGATCGCCTCAGCGTCTTCTATCGCTATCGCTACCTCGCAGCGCTCGCCTTCATTGCCGTCTTTGCCGGTGCCGCGTTTTACGCCTACTCACAGACGCCGCTCTATCGCGCCAGTGCGCGCCTGCTCATCGAGATCGAAGACGAACGCTCGCTGACGATGGAAGGCGTGGGGACGGGGAACAGCAACAACGTGTATCAGGATCCCGAGCCGTACTTCCAGACGCAGTACCGCATCCTCACCGGACGCGAGCTCGCCAAGAGCGTCGTCGACGCGCTGGGCCCGAAGCGCATGCAGGATGTGGGCGGATCGCGAGACGCGCAGATCAGCGCGCTGGCCTCGCGAGTGTCGGTGGAACCGGTGCGCGCGAGCCGGCTGGTCGACGTCGGATTCGTGTCGGCCGATCCGCATTTTGCCGCACTCGCGATCAACACGCTCGCCGACCTGTACGTCCATCAGAATCTGGAGCTGCGCCGTCAGAACATGGAGCGCAGTCTCGAGTGGCTGGCGCAGGAACTGGCGCGTCAGAAGATTCTGGTCGAGGCCAGCGAGCGCGCGATGGCGCAGTATCGCGAGGATCAGAACGCGCTGTCGCTCGAGGATCGTCAGAACATCGTGATCGCGCGGCTCAATCAGTTGAACGACGCGGCCACGCGCGCCCGCACCAATCGCGCACAGAAGGAATCGCTCTATCGCCGCATCGAGGCGCTGGGACCGAAGGCGTCGCCGGATTCGCTGCCCGGCATCCTGCAAAATCCCTACATCCAGTCGGTGAAGTCGCAGCTCGCGGAGCTCGAACGCCGACGGGCGCTGCTCGCGGAACGCTACGGCGACAAGCACCCGGAGATGCTGACGATCAACGCGTCGATCCAGGACGCGACGCGCCAGCTCAATCTCGAGATGGCGAAAGCGGTCGATGCGATCCGCCACGACTACGAGTCGGCGCGCCTCGAGGAGAGCACGCTGGCCACCGAGCTCGAAGAGCAGAAGGACGTCGCCACCGATCTCGATCGCAAGAGCGTCAACTACACGGTGCTGCAGCGCGAGGCCGAGAGCAATCGCGAGCTGTATCAGACGCTGCTCAAGCGCGAGAAAGAGCTGCAGGTGCTGGCCAACAGCCGCGGCAACAACGTGCGCCTCATCGAAGCCGCGATCGTGCCCGGCGCGCCGTTCAGCCCGAACCTTCGTCGATCGGCCACGCTCGGATTCGTCGTCGCGTTGCTGGTGGCGATGGGGCTGGTGCTCGCGCTCGACTATCTCGACGACACGATCAAGACGCCCGAAGACATCACCCGTCTCGGGCTGCCGTTCCTGGCGCTGATTCCCGCCGTGCGGAGCCGACGCGGGCGGCCCGTGCTCTCGGGATCCAACGACTTCAGCGAGGCCATTCGATCGCTGCGAACCTCGTTGTCGCTCAGCACCAGCGCGCAAGGCAACAACGTGGTACTGGTGACCAGTGCGCAGCCGCTCGAGGGCAAGACGACGACCGCGTGCAATCTAGCGACGGCCCTCGCCTACAGTGGGCAGAAGGTGTTGCTGATCGACGCGGACATGCGCCGACCCGGCGTGCACCGCGGTCTCGGCATCGAGAACGACTGCGGTCTGTCGGAGCTGTTGAGTGGAAAAGCCCAATTGGGCGAGTGTGTGCAGCGACTCATCGATCCGGATCTCTGGGTGATGCCGGCGGGTTCGTCTCCCCCCAATCCGTCGGAGTTGCTCGGATCCGGTCGCATGGAGTCGCTGATGGCGCAGGTGCAGGCGGGCCCGTTCGATTGGGTGATCGTCGATACGCCGCCTGTGCTTGCCGTGACCGATGCGTCGATCCTGACGCCATGGGTGTCGGGTGTGGCCTTCGTGATCGGCTCGGAGATGACACGCCGTCGTCTGGCCGAGCGTGCTATCGAGACGCTCACCACTGGCAGACCACGTATCCTCGGAGCGGTGCTCAACCGCGTGAACGTGTCGCGCAATCGCTACTACTACGCGCGCCACTACGGATACGGCCGCTACCTCCTCGCCGAACAGGAAAGCTAATTCAAAGCATTATTGATTTCAGGATCTTTGATTGGTGATTCGTTGTTGATTGGTGATTATTGATTGGTGATTGAGAACGGGTTTCGAGCTGCGACCGACCAGCTCGTTGCGTTTTCAATCTCAAATCATCAATCTACAATCAACAACGATTCACTAATCAAAGATCTCCGAAATCAACAATGACCAAGACACCCCTGGCGATGCTCATCGCCCTGCTGGCCTTCGCGCCCGCGGCCGCGGCGCAGAGCGCCGACGATTATCGCGGCGGCTGGAGAACGGACAGCGGCGACGCGCACACCTACGAGTTCTCGATTCGCGACACGACAGTCAGAGGCGTGTACTGCACCTATTGCGCCGACGCGACCACACTGGCGTTCGTCGATGGGACGTTTGGACCGGATGGGATCAAGTTCGACGTCACGCACGTGAACGCCGATGGAAGCACGAAGTACAAGGACAAAGCGGTCGCGACGTTCAGCGACGGCCATTTGATCGTGACGGGCACGAGTGGCGCGCGCGGCGGCGGAAGGTTCGAGCGCGTGCTGATCAAGGATCCGCGCGGGCCCGATCCGATCCCCGCGAAGGTGTCCGTGCTGCCGAAGGATCGTCCATCAGTGCCGGGAAACCCGCAACGCCGCAATCCTGACGGCGCCGACGGCCTGCCCTACATTCAGCCGGGTCCGTGGAAGTCGAAGCTGACCGAGAAGGACGTGGTCGGCGTGTGGCTGGGATTTGGCGTCGGTGCGCCGAAGCAGTACTTCATCATCAAGAAAGTCGGCAACAAGCTTCGCGGCATGGTGTGCGGCACGTGCGACAACCCGTACACCATGGCGGCGCTCGATGATTTCGTGATCGAAGGCGACACGCTGAAGTTCAACATCCTCCACGAAGACTGGGCGGACGGCGACATCCCGACGTTCTCGAAGCACGTGACCGCACACGTCGGCTGGAACGAGATGCGGTGCACGACGGCCGCGGACCATATGCCGCCGCCACCGCCGCCGCGCGCGGGGGTCGTTCCGGGATTCTCGTTGCAGGGACCGGTTCCGATCGAGGCGACGTCCGGAAACACCTGGCCCGAGTGGCCGCCGAAGAACACCTCGTCGCCACGGTAGTGAGCGCTCGGCAGTTCACCTCGGAGGTCTGCACCGCACGCGCGAATGTGGCGATAACGGAGGAGGCGGGGAACGCGGAACCGACGTTTCAACACGGAGACCACAGAGACCACAGAGCGGGACTCTGCGGCGACGGGTGGCCGCGCTACGCGCGGGCGGACAGAGAGGAGCGCGAGAACACGACCGCCATCCGCGCTACGGGCGCTCGTGTTCTCGCGCTCCTCTCTGTCGGCACGCCGGCGTTCCGCCGGCGTCCACCCGTCGCCCCTGTGATCTTTGTGGTCTCTGTGTGAAAGGCTCCGTGCCTCCGGCCCCGTCGCGCCCGATGTCGGACGCGAGGCGCACGCTCAGTCCTTCCGGAGCGTCGCGATCGGATCGATGCGGGCGGCTCGCAGCGCGGGCACCGATGCGCCCAGCAGGCATACCGCAGCGATGACGATGCCGCTCGCTGCGTACGCCACTGGATCCAGGGCGTGAACGACGCTTGCGATCTCAGACGAGGCGGACGTCAGGACCATCGCCAGGATCGCGGCGAGGCCGCCGCCGGCCAGGATACCGATGCCGACAGGACGAAGCGATTGGGACAGCATCAACCTGACGACATGGCTCGCCGTCGCGCCGAGCGCCATCCGCACGCCGATCTCCCTCGACCGCTGCTCGATGACGTAAGACAAGATGCTGAACAGGCCCGACACCGTTAGCACGAGCGCTAAGACTCCAAGGACAACCGTCAGCCAGAACGCGAACCGCAGGATGTACATCTGCACTCCGGCGAGTGCCTTCATTGTGATGATCCCACCGAGGCTGGGATCGACGCTCGAGAGACGTTCGACCAGCGCCTGGCGCGCCTGCTCGGTGTCGCCGCCGCGTACGCGAAGCGTCAGCGACGTCCCGGCGCTCTCGCGACTGGTCGGCACGTAGACGCCGCGGAAGGTAAACAGATCGGGGAAACGCAGGCCCCCTCCCACATCGCGCACGACACCGACGACGATGAAAGATCGGGATTGAAGCGGTGTGGCATCGGGCTCCGGCGAATTCGACGACCGATCGGCGCTGAGGCGCAACACGTGCCCAAGCGCGTCGCCCCCTGACCAGAGCCGGCGCGCGACACTCTCCCCCACGACCACAACGCCTGCATCAACGGTGCGTTCCTGCGGCGTGAACCCGCGCCCTCGCACGACATCTATTCCGAGAACGTCGAAGTACTCGGGTGACACCGCCATATAGTCGACCGTCCCTCGGCGCACGATCGGCGCTGGTGGACCCGCGGCCGCGCCATCAGACACAGAGGCTTCAGCGACCGCGCGGATCGGCGGCGACGATGCGGCAACTGTCGCGACCGATGGATGCGTCGCCACCGCCTGAATTAGAGCAAGCCTGCGTGCCTCGTTCCCGATGGGCACGAGCACCGTGTCGGTGGTCCGCACACCAGGGTCGACCGTTGCCGCCGCAAGAGCACCCCGCAGAAAGATGATCGCGCCGATCAGCAGGAGCGCTGCTCCACCGGCCTGGACGGCGATGAGGGCGTGCCGTGCCCGATCGGGTCGTGGGTCCTTCGTGACCTCGCCGCGCATCGTCCGGACCAGCTCGAGGCGGGTGGCCTGGGATGCCGGCGCGAGTCCGAAGACCATAGTGGAGACGACACCACCACATAACAAGAACATCACAACTCGCCAGTCCACCGAGGCGGTGAAGCGGGCGAGGTCCACGGCAAACAGCTCCGGCGGTACGATCGTGGTCGCCGCATAGAGCGCGCCTCGAAAGAACAATCGCGAGGCCGCGAGACCGGCAGCCGCTGCCGCGAGCGCAAGGAGGAGGTCTTCAGTCAGCAGCTGGCCCATGATGCGCCATCGTGACGCTCCAAGCGCCAGCCGCACGCCGATCTCGCGCTGGCGCGAGACACCGCGCGCCAGTCGCAAGTTGGCGACGTTGGCGCAGCCAATCATCAGGATCAGCCCGAACGCGACGAACAACGGCGAAAAGCCGATGAGCGCCCGCATGGTATCGGTCGAGAGCGTGCCTTGGCTCGGATTCAGTTTGATTGCAACCGGACGCGCCGGCAGCTTCCCATCTTCGAGTCGTCTCGAAGCCCAGATCGTGAGCCCGGCTGTCGCCGCTTCGGGCGACAGTACTGACGTCAACCGCCCGACGACCTCGACGGCGATGCTGTCCTCTCGTCCGGCGTACGACTCGCGGAAGTGCCCGGCCAGCGCCAGCGGCGCCCAGTAGTCGGGCGAAGCGATTCCGAGCCCACGAAACCCCTCGGGCATCACGCCCACGATCTCGAACGGCAGGTCGTTGAGCCTCACCTCGCGGCCGATCACGTTCGGGTCGCTCGCGAACAGTCTCGACCACGCGAAATGACTGAGCACGATCACTGGCCGGCCACCCGATCGGTCGTCGTCGCGAGGCATCAATGGGCGCCCGATCGCCGCCTGAACTCCCAACATCTCGAAGAAGTTGCCGGTGACGAGAGCGGACGTCACTCGACGCCCTTCAATGCGGGTCTGGACCGGGCGCAGGATGGCGATCGCATCGCCGAAGACGTGTGTCTCGCGGCGCATCGCGTCGTAGTCGGCGCGGGTGAACGACGGCCGCGCATCCTCGCCGGGGCCGGTGAGACGCTCGACCGCGAACAGCTCCTGCGGGCTTCGTACAGCATCGACGCGAAGAAAGAGGGTGCTATAGAGCTCGAACACGACGCTGACGAGCCCAAGGCCAAGGGCCACCGTCAGGACCACCGTGAGCGCGGCAAGCGGCGCGCGTTGAAACGTGCGGCACGCGTAGCGGATGTCGCGCGCCACGGTGTCCACGAGCCCGACGCCTCGCACGTCGCGACACTGGTCGGCGGCCAGCGACACCGAGCCGAAACGCGCGAGCGCCCGCGCGCGAGCGTCAGTGCGGCTCAGGCCGTCGGCGAGCTGCTTGTGGGTTTCGCGCTCGACATGGAACGCCAGTTCATCATCGAGCTCGCGTTCGACGCGACGCCGAGCAACCAGCGCACGCAGGCGCAGGAGCACATCACGAACATTCATGACGTCACGCCAGCTTCATCACCCGGCCGATCGCCATGGACATGCGTTCCCACTCGCGGGCTTCGACCGCCAGCTGCCGTCGACCCGTGGTGGTGAGCCGGTAGTACTTGGCCCGCCGCCCCAGCTCGGAGACGCGCCAGTCCGCCTCAATCCAGCCCTGGTGCTCGAGACGATGCAGCGCCGGGTACAGCGATCCCTGATTGATCTGCAGAACATCCTGCGAGATGTGCTGAATACGCTCGGAGATCGCCCATCCATGCAGCGAGTCGGTGTGCAGCGTGCGGAGGATGAGCAGGTCGAGCGTGCCGGGCAGGAGGTCGGGAACCGGGTGTCGCGCCATGGTGTCGGATGACGACACTATGCGTTGTTGGTGTCGACTGTCAACACCAACGGCGCGTCGGCGCCGATCACGGTCGGCCGAATCTGGCCGTCGCGTAGCCGCGGAATGCCTCATCGAATTGATCGAGCGTGACGTCGAAGGCCATCGGCACCGCCAGCGCCATCGTCTCGCGCATGCGCAGGGCAAACAGCAGCCGTCGGATGCCTTCTTCGCCCTGCTGCCCGCCGACGAAATCGAATACCGCGTGCGCCCAGTGACGGTCGGTGGTATCGAGGTTTGCCACCGACGGGATCGCGCGGGCAACGGTGTCGTCGCGCACGAGGCGCGACTCTTCCACGTCCCAGGCGCCGCGCTGGTGCTGCGCGAGTCCTTCGATGAGGACCGGCGTGAGGCGGCTGGTGGCCGGCACGATCTCGAACGCGAACTGGTGCGTCAGCTCGTGAACGATCAAGTCGGGGCGGCGGTCGAGCGACTCCAACGAGATAAGGACGCGCTGTCGCTGTTGATACGGTGCGACGCTCTGCGACGGCAGGTCGGGGCCGTGCCCGATCGCGCCGGCCAGATCGCGATCGCGCCGCACGAGTACGATCGACACGCGCCGCGGCATGTCGAATTTCAGAGCCGCGGCCAATTGCGCATACGCGGCCTCGGCATCGCCGATCGCGTCGGCCACCAGATCGGCGGGAAGGTTGTCGTGCACGATCTCGAAGTGCTCCGAGGTGTCGACATGCCACTCCACCTGGCCGGCCGCGCCAGTCGCGTTTTGCCCGAGGGCTGCTGTGGGAACGGCTGCGGCACAGACGACGAGGAGGGCGGCGCAAACGAGAGCCGCACCCGCAACTCGAAGGCGGGACGGAGCCGTCGTCTCCAGATGGGCAAGCACGCCAAGCCGCTCGTGCAGCCCGGCTCCAGGCATGGCCATTCCCACCGACACCACGCGGCCGCCGGCATGCGCGGCACGTCTCGCAAACCGCAACAAGCACGCCGAGTAGAACTCGCGATCGTGTCCATGCGCAATCACAGCTGCGTCGCAGGCCTGCTCTGACAGTCGAACGAGTCGGCGCTGGAGCCACCATGCGAGCGGATGAAACCAGAAGATCGCGCGGTTGAAGAGCGCGAGGCCGGCAATGAGCGGATCGCGGCGGCGCGCATGCTCCTCCTCGTGTGCGAGTACGGCCGAGAGCTCCGCGGAATCCCAATCGGTCCAATCCGGCGGCAAGATGACGTCCGGCACGAGCAGGCCGACAGTCACCGGCGTGACGCATGCCGGATGCGTCCATCGCCCCTGTCGCCGAACCGCGGCGCTGCGAAGGGCCGACGCGTATCGGAATCCGATCACGAGTCGTCCGAGAAGCAGGGCCACACCGGCGAGATACACCGTCGCGGCGATGACCGTGAAACTCACACGGCTGCCGACACCACGCGCCCCGGGCACGACGCTCATCGAAGTGCCGGTGCGTTGCGCCGCGCCGATCCCTTCCGCAGCGTCGCCTGCGTTGGTACTGAAGAACACGCGCGTGGCCTGTGGTGGCAAGAGCGGCAGCCCAAACTGCGCGCCGCTTGCCACGATCACCGGCAGCAGCAGCATGACGATGAGCACAACGGTCCAGGCACCATGGGCCAGCCGTGGCGAACGGATTCGCAGCGTGCGCAGAAGAAGCGCGACTCCGATGGCGAGCACGGTGATGCGGAGAGCCGCTTCGGCGAGGATGTTCATCTCATCGTCCTTTCTTCCCGCTCTTCGCCGCCGATCGCTTGCGTGCCTTGATCCCGGCTTCGAGCGCATCGAGCTCGGCGTCGGAAAGCACGTTCGCTTCGACCAGGCCGCTGACCAGCTCGTCGACCGACCCATGGCAGAAGCGATCGAGGATGTGGCGGACCGCGCGGGCGGCGAGACTGCGCGGCGCCTCCACCGCGTGGTAGAGGTAGGCCCGTCCCTCGACCGCGTGCGTGACGTGGCCCTTCTGCTCGAGCCGACCCAGCACCGTGCGAACCGTGACCTCCTTGAGGTCACGCTGCCGTGAGACGACCTGGTGCACGGTTTCCACCGTGCAGGGGCCGGAGGCCCAGACGGCCTGCATCACCTGATGCTCGAGATCCCCGAGCGCGGGGTGCATTCGCCCGCGTGGCGTGCGCGGCTTCTTCATGTGTTACATCTTGTAACTGTACACGCCGTAACATGTCAAGCGGCACGAACGAGCGGTCGGTCTGAGGCTACGATACGGTTCATGCGACATCGATGGATCTGCGCGCTGGCGATGGGCGCAGCACTTGTGCTCGCAGTCGGCGACGAACGCGCGCAGGGACAAGGCGGGTCTAAAGACCCGCCTCTACGAACCAATGACCCGCCTCTACGAGCTCAAGGTCCTCCTCTACGAGAACGTTCGGCGCGCATTGCGGGGCATCCCGATTTCAACGGCATCTGGCAGGCCGTGAACACGGCCTACTGGAATCTGGAAGCGCACTCGGCGGAGGCGCTGAACGACTTCTGGCCGCTCGGCGCGATCGCCGCGATTCCGGCCGGGCGCAGCGTCGTGCGCGGCGGGACGATTCCGTACAAGCCCGAAGCGCTCCAGAAGCGCAACGACAACCGCTCCAAGTGGCCTGCGGCGGATCCCGAAGCGAAGTGCTACATGCTTGGCGTGCCGCGCGTCACGTATCACAACATGCCGTTCCAGATCTTTCAGGGTGAAGGCGATCTGTTGATGGTGTATCCGTTCGCCGCGGCCAACCGTGTGATTTACATGGGCGATCGATCGGAGCTGCCGGTCGATTCGTGGATGGGGAAATCGATGGGGCGATGGGATGGCGACGCGCTGGTGATCACGACGAAATGGCAGAACGGCGAGTCGTGGCTCGATCGCGCCGGCAACTATTCGAGCAACAAGCTGACGGTCACCGAGCGCTTCGCCGTGCTGGGACCGAATCACATCGCGTACGAAGCGACGATGGACGACCCTCAGACCTTCACGCGTCCGTGGACGATTGAGATGCCGTTGTATCGTCACATCGATCAGCAGGAGCAGCTGCTCGAGCACAAATGCGTCCCGTTCGCCGACGGGCTTCTGTATCGGGATCTGATCAAGAAGGACAGCAAATGAGAATCGCCACGGTGGCAGTCGTTGTGGTCCTGTTGGCGTTGCCGGCGGCAGCACATCACTCCTTCTCCGCCGAGTTCGACGCGAACAAGGTGGTGACCCTCGAAGGCCAGGTCGTGATGATGGAGTGGGTGAACCCGCATTCCTGGCTGCACATCGATGTGAAGAAGCCCGACGGATCGGTCGAGCGCTGGAAGATCGAAGGCGGCTCGCCGTCAGTGCTGTTCCGTCTCGGCTGGAATCGCGACTCGCTGCCCGCCGGCACGAAGGTCACCGTCGTCGGCTTTCAAGCGAAAGATGGATCGTTGCGCGCGAGCTCGCGCGAGCTGCGTTTCCCCGACGGCCGCCGCCTGGACCTTGGTGGATCGGGATCGGCGACGATCGATTCGAAGAAGTGACGCCGATGTTCTCCGAACTTCGACACAGCGTCCGACTGTTACGTCGTGCCTCGTCGCTGTCGCTCGCAGCGGTATGCACGCTCGGGCTCGCGATCGGCGCGACGGCGGCGGTCTTCAGCGTCGTGGACAAAGTGCTGCTCCAGCCGCTGCCCATCGAGGGGGCCGATCGCATTGTCGTGATCTGGCCGCGCGATCGCACCAATGCAGCCACGATTGGCGAGGTCGCGTACGCCAGCTTCCAGGATTGGCAGACGAGCGTTCCGGAGTTGCGGAACCTCGCCGCAGTGGGGTCGACCACCTGGACGCTCATTCTGCGCGAGGGCGAGGCCGCAACGATTCCAGTCGCCGCCGTCTCCGGGTCGCTCTTTTCTCTCTTCGGCACGCCTGCTGCGTCGGGCCGAACGCTTCGCCCGGACGACGACCGACCTGGCAGCAGCCGTGTAGCGGTGCTGAGTCATGACAGTTGGGTGCGCCGCTTCGGCTCCGATCCCGCCATCGTCGGGCGCGGTCTTCGATTCGAAGACGCGGTCTACACCATCGTCGGCATCATGCCCGAAGGATTTGAGTACCCGCATGGTGCGGAACTGTGGGTGCCGCTCGTGCCTCAACTTGTCGACGCTGGAGCACGCTATCAGACTGATCTCCTCACCGAGCCAGGCTTCGGCGTCTTGTTCGTCCTCGGGCGGCTCGCTCCCGGTGTGACGCTCGCCGCGGCACGCGAGCGTGTCTCGGCGTTGATCGAGCGCGGCGGCGGCACGGCATTCCATCCGGGCATGATCGCCGCGCTCACTCCGCTCGACGAGTACATGTTCGGCAACTCTCGGCCCGCACTCATCGCGCTCGCCACCTGCGTCGTGCTCGTGCTGCTCATCGGCTGCGCCAACGTTGCCGTGCTCTTGCTCGGCCGCGCTGCCGGCCGCGCCGACGAGGCGGCCACGCGCTTGGCGATTGGCGCGACTCGACTGCACATCATCCGACAGTCGGTCGTCGAAGCATCGACGCTCACCATCTTGAGCGCTGCGGTCGGCCTGTTCCTCGCCTATTGGACAGTCGCCGCTCTGGTGGCGCTTGCGCCGTCCGAGGTACCGAATCTCGGGTCGGTTCGCATCGATGGCCGCACGCTGCTCTTCACATGCGCGGTTACCGTACTGACTGCCCTGCTCGTCGGCCTCGGGCCCGGCGTGCACGCATCGCGATGGACGCTCACACACGTGCTGAATGGCGGCGCCCGGATTGTGAAGTCTCATCGCATGCGACGTGGCTTCGTCGTCCTGCAAGTCGGGCTGGCCATCGTACTCCTCGTCTGCGCCGGCCTCGCCGGCCGCAGCCTGACGAACCTGTTGCGCGTCGATGTCGGCTTCGATCCGACCAATGTGCTGACGCTTGACATCACGCTGCCCGGCGCACCAACAGAACGCAGCAATGCGCTCTACACCGCGTTGCTGCCGCGCGTGCGTGCGTTGCCAGGCGTCGAGGCTGCGGGAGCGATCTTCCAGCGGCCGCTCGAGCATGCGGGCATCGGCATGGACTCGACGTTCGTTGTCGAGGGACAGCCGACCGATGTGCAACTTCGCGCCTTCGAGAAGAACCCGATAGTCAATCTCGAGACCGCCACGCCTGGGTATTTTCACGCCATTGGCATGTCGGTCCTTATGGGCCGCCCGTTTGCCGACGCCGACGTCATGAGCGCGCCGCGCGTGGCAGTGATCGGCGATCGGTTGGCGCGCCGGCTGTGGCCCGGGCAGGATCCCATCGGCAAGCGCATCCTCCCGCCAGGCCAACCAGGTCATGGCTCGACGCCTCCATGGGCCACGGTCGTTGGTACCGTGCGCGACGGCCGTTATCGAGGGCTCACCGATCCCCGCTTCGACCTCTATCTCGCGTATCTCCAGGTCGTCGAGATGCCGGTCAAACACCTCATGGTGCGCACATCGAGCGATCCGCTCTCGCTGATCAACGCGATTCGAGCGGAGACGAGCCGGCTCGAACCGAACGCGCTCGTTGAACGCGCCGGGGCCATGAGCAGCGTGGTCGATCGCGCTACCGCACCATGGCGGTTCAGCGCGTCCACACTCGGACTCCTGGGTCTGCTGGCCTTGATCCTTGCTTCGTTGGGCGTCTATGCCTCGCTGAATCAGTCCGTGGTAGAGCGGACACGCGAGATCGGTGTGCGCGTGGCGGTCGGCGCGATGCCTCGCGAAATCGCCGGCCTGATCGCACGCGAGGGTTTGTTGCTGACGACGGCTGGGATCGTTATTGGGCTGACCGTCGCAGCGGGTATCGGGCGCGTCCTGGCCGGCCTGCTGTTCGAAGTGCGCCCAGTCGATCCGCTCACGATGGTAGCGACCGCTGCACTGTTCGGCAGCATCAGTGCTGCCGCGACGTGCTTTCCGGCGTGGCGCGCGGCACGCGTGGATCCCGCATCGGTGCTGAGACGGCCGTAGCGTGCACAATCATCGCGCACGACTCGCGCGTCACTTCTTCTGGCGTTCGTATCGCGAGGTCTCGATGTAATTGCGGATCGCGGTGTTGCCTTCGTGGCAGGCGTACTCGTACATCTTGTAATTGTTATCGAGCTTCAACGGAAACGCCGCCGACCACTTCCCCGTCGACAGGATCTCGGGATCCTCGACGGTCATCTGATACTCGATCGTGTCGTTCGCCGTTCGCGTGAAGCGCTCGGTGAAGCGCAGGTTCGGCGTCGCCGGTGTCAGCGGCGGCGATCCCGGAACACCGAGGTTGGTCATCGCCGGCTTGCCGTTGAAGTTCGTCGTGTCGACCACCAGCGTATTACCGTCCCAGCGTCCTCGCGACTCTCCGAGGTATTGCCTGACCGAACCGTCAAGTGCGGGGCGTGGCTTGGTCGGGATGATGCGCGACTCGTGCGCCATCTCGAGAAGGATGACGACGTAGCCGGGGAACTGCATGATGCGGATGCCGTTGTTGTAGTTGCGTGGCAGCATCGATACCGGGAGGCCGCGCGTGATGCAGCGATCCCACGTGTCGAAATCTTCAGGGCTGTCGAAGACCGTCTGCCCGGGCTTGTAGCTGCCGCGCATCTGGTCGTAGAGCGCCTTCCCTTTCGGCGTGAGCTCGGGGAATCGTCCGTTCGGCGGATCGACCATCAGCGACGTGAGCCGTGAGGCTGCACCCGCGTCGGCCTGCGGGATCGCGCCCGACTGAAAGCGCTCGTTACGATCGTTGGCGCTCTTCTGCGCGGCCGTGAACTCTTCGTCGGTCATCAACCGGCGTTCGCCGTATTTCTCGGGGCGCTGGAACGGCGTGTTGATCAAGTGATTCAACGGCCACGTGCCGCGCAGATCGGGCTCGCCCCACGGCGTCATCGGCTGCTTCCACGCCGACGGCTTGGCCGTCGGCGTGCCCTGAGCGAGCGCGCGCGAGTCGAAGGGCCTGCCCTGAGCGAGCGCGCGCGAGTCGAAGGGCCTGCCCTGAGCGAGCGCGAGCGAGTCGAAGGGCATCCAGCAAATCACGACAAAGAGCGCCAGAGCCTTTCTGCTCATCGCAGCGATGGTACACCTAGAGCAACGGCGAACAGAGGCGCAGCGTCGAATCGATGAACCGCGCGCTTCGCCGGCGTGCTTCGTATTCCTCGACCGAAAAACTCACACAGCGCTCGAGGTCGGCGGCGAAATCCGCCTCGAGCTCCCGGGTCAGCCCCTCGTCGTACACCACCAGATTGGTCTCGTAGTTGATCGAGAAGCTGCGAATGTCCATGTTCGCCGATCCAATCGAGCAGGTATCGGAATCCACACACACCGTTTTGGCGTGAAAGTACGCGCCCTGATAGAGGAACACCTGCACACCCGCGCGGGCCATGTCGGCGGCGTAGGTGAGGCCAGCGCGATACGCCGGCGAGTACTCCGCCCCGCCGGGCGCGATCATCACCTTGACGTCCACGCCGGACAATGCCGCCGTCTTCAACGCTTCAGCGACGCTGGTGTCGAGAATGAGAAACGGCGATTGCAGGTACACATGATGATCGGCGAGCGCGATCATCGTGAGATACGACTGCCGAATCGCCTCCCAGCGCGAGTCGGGACCGGCGCTCACCACCTGCACCGGCACCCCGGGCTGACCGTCGCGCACGGCTGGGAACAATGTTTCGTTGAACAGAGTCTCTCCAGTCGTGTTGTTCCACATCGTTGCAAACACCGTCTGGAGGATCTGGACGGCTTCGCCGGTGACCCGCGCGTGCGTGTCGCGCCAGCCGGTGAACCCTGTCGGGCCTTTCACGTGCACTTCTGTCATGTTCAGACCGCCCGAGTATCCGATCCGCCCATCGATCACGGCGACCTTGCGATGATTCCGGTAGCTGAGCGTATGCAACTGCCACAACGGTGCGAAGGGAAACATCCTGATGCCCTGCGCGAGGAGCGTTCGCACGTATCGGCGGCTCAGCATCGTGAGACTGCCCACCGGGTCGTACAGGATGCGAACGTCCACGCCCTGCTTGACCTTTTCGGCGAGCAGTTGGCCCACTTCCTCTGTGAACGCATCGGACGCCCACTCGTAATACAGCAGGTGAATCGACTGCGACGCGTCGCGAAGGTCGGCCAGCAGCCGCGGGTACTTTTCACGCGCGTCCTGCAGGATCTCGACGTGGTTGCCCAAGGTGAGCGGCGATTCCGCTGATGTCCACAACAGGCTCGCCAGACGTCCGTAGTCAGCTCGAGTCTCGGCGAGCGCCGCCAGTTTGGCTGGCTGCGCCGCAATCACTCTCGCGGCTCGCTCAGCCAGCGACGTGCCTTCCATCAGTGTCGTCAAGCGTCGCTCACGACTGAAGGCGTGCCGGTTGCGGCCGAACATCATGTAGATCACCACGCCGCCCAGCGGAAACAGCAGCAGCAACAACAGCCACGCAAACGTCGATTGCGGACTGCGGTTCTCGAGGATGAGAAAGACGGCAACGCTGAGCGCGTACACGCCGATCAGAGGCGTGAGCACCGCGCTCCACGAAAGGTGACTGAGAATCTGTGCGGCGGTTGCTGAAAGACTCACCGTAGTCGGCTCAGAATCGCGTCCTCCGCCGCATAGTCAAACTGACTCTGATCGACCTGCGTGGGAGGGTGTTCTCGATCCCACGCCAGGGTCTTGCTCAGTGCCTCGCGACGAGACACGGTCTCGCAGTACCCCAGTTCACGACGGATTCTTGTCGTGTCCAGATCCAGGTGTTGGTCAAGGTTCAACGTGCGCGGGAGGTTCGGTGGAGGGCAGGCTTCATCAGCGAAGACCAGCTGGCCGGTCCAGCCCATGACGGCTGCGAGATGTCGGACCCAATCTGCCATATCGAGACCATCCGCTTCACCCGCGTTGTACACTTCACCGGCGGCTCGGTCGTTCTCGACGCACAGTCCAACGGCTTCGGCGATATCCTCGACGTAACCCCACGGCGCGCGCCATTTCGCCGTCCAACGATCGAGGAGGATCGTCGCGCGACCATCTTCCATCCTCTTCACATAGCTCATAAAGCGTCGCTTTCTTCCGTCGGAGTCACCCGGACCATATACCATCGGCAAACGCAGCACCGTTGTCGGCAGATCTGGGTGGCCCAACATCGCGCGCTCGACCAGAATCTTGTCGTAATCGTCCCAATCGATGCCGTAGGCAGAGGGCACGGGAACGCCGCGGTACGGGTACAGGCGCTCACGCAGTCGGGACGATTCTGTTAGGGGCGTTGGTTCAAGCCTTCCCTCGACACGCCGAAATAAGATGTCGTTCGCCAAATAGACATCTCCGCTGCTGAGGACCACCACACGTTTGGTGATACCTCGGAACGTGTTCATCAGCGCTTCGCCTTGTCGTTGCGTGAAGGCGAGGACGTCGACCACGACGTCGGGGCGAAGACGCCGGAACGCGTCAACCGATTGATCGAGAGCGTTTCGATCACCTTGAATGACGTTCATCGCGCGGGGCACGTCGAAGGCGTGTGCCGTTCCACGATGAAACACGGTCACGTCAGCGCCAAGAGCGAGCAGCCGGCGAGCGATCGGAGGACCGAGAAAACCGTTTCCGCCGAGAATCAGCACTCGCATGGCCAAAGTGTACCGCCTGCAACTAGGCCGCCGCCTTCGTCGCGGTGAGCAGCGTCGTCGCGGCGATAGGGTTGCCCCACCAGAACCGCCAGCCGAGTCGGCGGCGCTCGACGTTCGAGGCGCCGCGCGTCCGCAGTTCGTCCGCGTAGATCGCCGTGGCGCGGATGTCGGCAACGACCATTCGACCTCCGGGCTTCAACACGCGAAAGCCTTCGGCGATCGCCTTCCGACGATCGTCGTTGGACGTGATGTTGTGAATGGCGAGGCTCGAGACGATCACGTCGAAGCTCGCATCGGGAAACGGCAGGGCGCGCATGTCGCCGGTCTCGACTTCGACGCGATCGGCAACGCCTTCGAGCGAGGCATTGCGCATGGTCACGTCCCTGGCGTTGCCGGACTGATCGTGCGTGCTCCAGATATCGATCCCGGTCACGCGACCCGTCGTCAGCCGCTTCGCCACAGCGGTGAGCACCGCACCGCGCCCGCATCCGATGTCGAGCACGCGCTCGTCGCCGCGCAAGCCGACGCGATCGAGGATGGCCTCCCACTCGAGAAACTTGCCGCGTCTCGTGGCGTAGAAGAAGCTGAGAGTGCTGCCGAGGAAGAAAACGAAATAGACCGCGGCGATCCTCGCCAACTGGCTCGATCCCTGACGCCAGGCGATCGTTGCGATGGTCCCACTGACCACCGCAACGATGCCAAAGATCACCAGCGCATAAGGTGCGTCGTAGCCGTAATCGCCGCGTCGCGTTCCTTGCTCCGCCACGTGAACGCTACTTGCCGCCCTCTGGAGCCTGGCCGCCCCGTCCTCCACGTCCTCCGCGTCCGCGGCCGCCGCCCCCACCGCCGAATGATGGATAGGGCTTCGGGTTGACGAGGAGACGATCGAGGAAGAGATCGATCGACTGGGCCATCAGCTCGACGGCGTCCAATGCGCCGTTGTCGAAGGCATGATCGGCGCCCTGAATCAGCGTCAACGTGGAAGGCACGCCAAGGGCGTGGAGCTTCGTAAAGAAATCGATGCTCGACTGCACGGGAACCGTGCCGTCGTTGGTGCCGTGAATGAAGATCGTCGGCGCGAAGCTCTTGGTGATGTACGACGTTGGTGAGGCGGCCGCGATGTTCTCCGGCGTGGCCTGTCCCTGCGCGAAGAGTCCCGTGGCGATCTGCGCGCTGGCCAGCGGGTAAACGCCGATGCACGCGTTGACGTCGGAGCTCACGCCCGCATTGCCGCCCTCGCCCTCGAACTCCTTCTTGCCGTTCGTTCCGGCGGCCATGAGCGACAACATCCCGCCGGCCGAGTAGCCAGCGATCACGATCCGGTTGGGATCGACGCCGATCTTTTCCGCATTGGCGCGGGTCCAGCGGATCGCAGCCTTCGTGTCGTGAATCTGCGCCGGCCATAGCCCTTCCTGCTGCAACCGGTAGTTCGCCGACACGCTCGTATATCCCCTGGCGCCGAGCGCTTTGGCATCGTTGATGATGTAGCCGGCGTTCTTGTTTCCGACGAAGAAGCCGCCCCCGAAGAGATGCACGATCGCGGTGCGCTTCGAGGTCACATTCGCAGGTGGCCGATAGACATCCAGCGTGAGGTCCTTGCTTCCGCCCTTGCCGAACACGATGTCCTTCTCTGCGCGCAGGTTTCCGATGTCCGGCGCCTGCCCCTGAGCCAGGAGCGAGAGCGGCGCGAGCGCCGGGGCTGCGGCGAGTGCGCCCGATACCTTGACGAATCCCCGTCTCGTAAGTCGCGACATGATCCCTTCCTCTCGTGGATAGCGAACAGGACCCCGTAAATCTACCCCAACGCCCGCCAACGTGGTTCACGTATACTGCCCCGATTCTTCGGCGTCTCGAGGAGCGAACGATGAGACTGCGACATTGGATCCTCCCGGTCGTTCTGGCACTGCCGTTCGGCTTCCCCGGCCTGGGAATCGCACAGGTCGATGATGCACCGAGCCTCGCGGGCGTCATCGACATTCACGCGCACGTGGCGCCGGAGACGGCGATGATGAACTTCAAGCGTGCGTTCGACGCGATCGAAGCGGCGCAGATCGCGCGCATCTACGGCATGCGGGGAATCGTGTTGAAGGAACACTACACGGAGACCGCGTCGTGGGCCTATCTGGTCTCTCAGATCGTCCCTGGCGTCGAGGTCTTCGGCGGCATCGTCCTGAACAAGGCGGTGGGCGGCATGAATCCGGTGGCGGTGGAGGCCATGGCTTTGGCGCGCGGCGGCCGCGGTCGTGTCGTATACATGCCGACGGTCGACGCGGCGGCACGCGTTGCAAACTCGCCCAACGCGGTTGCGGTCTCGCGCAACGGACAACTGCTGCCGGAAACGCTGGACGTGATCAAAATCGTCGCGAAATATGATCTCGGCTTGTCCACCGGGCACGTCAGCACCGAGGAAGCGCTGATGGTGATCCGGGCGGCAAAGGCGGCCGGGGTCAACAAGATCTACGTGCAGCATCCGAACCACGGCGGGATCGTGATGTCCATGGCGCAGATGAAGGAGGCGGTTCGTCTCGGCGCGCTGATCGAGATCGTGCTGAGCGGAGAGGGCCTCACGGGTGGCGGGCCCAAGACCGTCAATGCGGAGAATCCAGTGATGGACTATGGCCCGCAGAAGATGGCGGATATGCGCGCGCTTGGTCCGGCAAATGTCGTGATCAGTACTGACCTCGGCCAGCCCGGCAGAGTGAACTACGCCCAGGCTTTTCAGATGGCGATGACTGTCCTCGCACGATCGGGCTTCAGCCAGGCCGAGATCGACATGATGACGAAGCAGAATCCCGCCCGCTTCCTCGGCCTCAAGTGAACTGAGGAGAAGACACATGAGAATTCGTCTTCGTCGTTTCGCACATGCGACAGCCGTATTGCTTGCTCTGTCGCTGGCTTCAACGATCGCCATCGGCCAGTCGGCATCGCCCGCTCCAGGGATCCCGAGGCTCGCCAATGGCAAACCGGATTTCAGCGGCGTGTGGGCACGGCCGCGAGTCGCCGATATCACCCGCGACGGACGCGGGTGCGGCTCCGGCGAGCAGGAGTGTACGCAGAAGGGGTCGGGGGCACTGGCGTTCACGCCTCTGGGAGCGCAAATGGACAAGGCGCCGAAATTCGATTACACCGCCTTTTGCCTCCCGTGGGGATACACGCGAGCCATGCAGACCGAGTATCCTGTCGAGATCCTTCAAACGCCGAAACGCTTCGTCTACCTCTTCGAGTCGAACAACATCTTTCACGTCGTCCCGACCGACGGTCGTCAGCGTCCGAAAGAGCTGGATCCCAAGTGGATGGGCACGTCGGTTGGCTCGTATGAAGGCGACACGCTCGTGATCGACACCAGAGGATTCAACGGCCGAATCACGCTGGACGTGGGAGGGGAACATCCGACCAGCGACGCCATGCACATCGTCGAACGCTTACGCTACACCGACGCCAACCACGTCGAGTATGAGCTCACCATCGACGATCCGAAGGTGTACACCAAAGCCGTCACCAACCTCAGAACGTGGGTCCGGATGAAGCCCGGTGAAGAGCTGATGGAGTACTTCTGCATGGAGAACAACAAGGATCTGCTCGACGGCCATCTGGATCACTTGCGAGACGCCACGTATCGCAAGTATTTCGGGATCGACTGAGGGCACGCGCCCGGAATTCACTTGCGAGGGGTGTAGACGGCCTCGCCTTCGGTCTGGCCCAGGACGAGACGTGTGACGCTGCCGCTGGCATCCAGAAAAAACGTGGCAATGGCACCGGTCGACTCGAACGTCGTCGGCGACAGTGGAATCAGCGGAAGCGCGTTCAAATAGAGCCGGCCGTTGACCAGCGTGACCTTGTGGTTCATGCCCATGAACCCCGCAACGGTCCGCGACCCGGCGCTGAAGGCATATTGGCCCTCATATCGCGCAAGGACGGCGGTGTCGACTGCCACTCCTGCCCGCTGGACGCCCACGAGGCGAGACCGGTTGTTCTCGTTGCAGACGTTCTCGAGCATGTCCGTGTCCGCCTGGTAGTTCACGGGGAGCGACAGAGTCAGCGGCTTCGTCAAGGTCTCTGGATCGTCGAACGTGATCTGATACTGCACGTGTCCGAAGTCGACGCGCCGGAATCGTTCGGTCACGCGCAACTTCTCCGAATGAGGATGCCCCGCCCTGTCGAGCCACGTCCGATCGTTGAAGCCGGCGGATTCGACCACCAGCGTGTCGCTCTCCCAACGGCCCACGGAATAGCCCAGCCACGTCGGGTTCGGATCCGTCGGCAGCTTCCGTCCGTCCATGTGGATCTGGCGGTATCGCCCCGTGCCGTTCTCGTACAACAGGGCAACAACGGCGGGCGACTGCATGATGCGGTAGGTCGCGCTCAGCATGTCCGACGGACCGCCTGGCAAGCAGTTGGTCACGGGATCGTCCCGCCGGAAGTCCACAACACGCCGTTGGAAGACGGCCTCTGCTGCCGGGCGGAAGATCGCTTCGTCCTGCAGATCCTGAATGAGGTCGAAGCGATACGGATTGGGAGCGGGTGCCCAGACGCCCGAGAGGTCAGGGCGGCCATCGTGCGTCTTTGGCGCCGGCGCCGTCAGGTCCGGTCTGCCGTCAGCGGTTCGCGGAATCGCCGGCGTCCGCCAGTCGAGCCATTGTGCGCTCAGCGAAACCGTGAGCAGGAACGACGCCGCGAGAGTGATTCTCCACATGAACGCTAACCCTGCGATGGTCCGATCATCGACTCAACGTCGGCAGCAACGGCTTCCGCTCCGGCGGAAGATGCTGATCGACCGCGTTCATCATGAAGCCCACCCTGAAGTAGTCGCCCATGATCATCATGAGCTGCACGGTGTGCTGTCGCCCGAAGTGTCCAATCATCTTCTGCCACAGCTCGCTGCTCACGCGGTGCTCGCGATACAGCGTGCGTCCGAAGGTGATGAACGTGGCGTCCTTGTCGGAGAGCCCGGCCACGGGCCGGTTGTTCTTCACGACGTCGATCACCGACTGCTCGAGACCCTGACGCAGGCCGGCGGGCTCGTGCGCTGACCATTCGTACTGCTGGTCGATCTCCCTCGCCATGATCAGCACCGCGAGCTGAAAGTCGCGCGCGCCGACCGGGCTGTTGACACCCGAGGGGATCCCGAGGCTGCGATCCCTGGGGCTGTATCTCGTGACGTGCGTCGGCCCCGGCCCCGGCTTGGCCTCAGGGCTCTTGGCCAGGAGCTGCTTTCCCTCTTCGTCCAGATCCTCTGGCGTCGCCCACGGCAGCCGTGAGAGCGTCACCGGGTTGATATCAGGCGGCAGTGCGGTTTGCGCCGGCGCGATCACAGGCAGAGACGCGAGCACGAGTGCGAGCACGCAGAGTCGAACGGTCATGACGTCACCCTCCCCTGAGGGCGTGCATTGTATCGCCGACAGGAGTGGCGCGCCCGGTCAGACTCGCAGAACCAGCTTGCCGAAATTGCCGCCGGTGTAGAGGAGGTTGAGCACGTCGGGGTACGCCTCGATGCCGCCATCGCGCACGTCTTCGCGCAGTTTCAGCTTGCCTTCAGCGTGCCACGCACCCAAAGCCGCGATCGCCTCGGGATAACGCTTCGCCCAGTCGAACACGATGAGCCCCTGCATGCGCAGGCGATTGACAAGAACGGCGCGCAAGTTCTTGGGACCCGCCTGCGGCTCGGTCGCGTTGTAGGTCGAAATGAATCCGCAGACCGCGATGCGTCCGAAGAGATTCATCTGCGCCAGCACGGTGTCGAGAATCACACCGCCTACGTTCTCGAAGTACACATCAATGCCGGCCGGACATGCTGCTTTGAGATCGTCGGCGAGGTTGCCGGCCTTGTAATCGATGGCCGCGTCGAATCCGAGCTCCTCTGTCAGATAACGGCACTTGTCTGCGCCACCGGCGATGCCGACCACTCGCAGGCCTTTGATCTTGCCGATCTGTCCGACGATAGATCCGACTGCGCCGGAGGCCGCGGACACGACGAGCGTTTCGCCGGCCTTCGGCTGGCCCACTTCGAGCAGTCCGAAATACGCCGTCCAACCCGGCATCCCGAGCCCACCGATCCAGCGCTCGAGCGGCGCGTGCCGCGTGTCGACCTTGAGCGCCATCTTTCCGTCGAC
>Ga0075425_100000966_pt1 | contig 27595 bp, 20 predicted proteins | sample SoiMethybrSBSTD4_FD_75300 | JGI IMG/M metagenome (GOLD analysis project Ga0075425, IMG submission 75300) | Bulk soil microbial communities from a Populus tree surrounding site in Tennessee, USA - Soil MetaG P. TD hybrid SBSTD4 | ecosystem: Environmental > Terrestrial > Soil > Tree plantation...
TGGTCGTAGAGCGATGGGGTCCACAATCGAAGGTCTGGGAACAAGTTGCCAAGCTCACAACCGGCGTTACAGGTGCGGTGCATTTTGTCGAATTAGGAGTTGGGTTTTATCAAGTAGCGACAGACACTCCCGCTGAAAACGACAGTCAACCGATTGAAGTCACGGAAAATTCTAATAAAAAACTTGCTTCGAAGATCGAGCTCTACTGGCCACCAAGCAGACTGCTTGTTACAAAAACGGTCGATGGCAGTTTGTCATCGTTTCCTGATGGAGACGACCCGTCAGTGCCGGAGGTTGGAGTTCGGGATGTCGCGGAAACTAGCACCGATGAAGACGGGCACTTCAGAGCCGACGGTTTGTCGCCTGGTCTGTATTTCATCCGCCTTCTTGGAGAAGACAGTCAAGAACAGAGACGGAGATTCTTCGGCGACAGGCTACGTGGAACCATTGCGATGGAATACAACTCACTGGCTCGAGATGATGTGACCGCCATGCCGTTGCATGTTGCAATTACCAGTTGTTCCAATTTGATGTACAAGCTGGCGAAGTGACAACTCATGCCCAAACGCACTGACATCTCCAAGATTCTGATCCTCGGCTCGGGGCCGATCATCATCGGGCAGTCCGCCGAGTTCGACTACTCCGGCACGCAGGCCTGCAAGGCGCTCAAGGCCGAGGGATACGAAGTGGTGCTGGCAAACTCAAACCCGGCGACCATCATGACCGATCCCGAGTTTGCCGACCGCACTTACATCGAGCCGCTAACGCGCGAGTACCTCGAAGAAATCATTCGCGTCGAGCGCGAGCTCTCTCCGGGTGCGGGATTCGCCATGCTGCCTACGGTCGGCGGACAGACCGCGCTCAATCTCGCGATCGAGCTTTCCGACAGCGGCGTGCTCGAAAAGTACAACGTCAAGCTGATCGGTGCGAACGTCGAAGCCATCAAGAAGGCCGAGGACCGTCTTTACTTCAAAGACGCGATGCAGAAGATCGGCCTCGATATTCCGCGCTCGGCGCTGGTCAACAATCTGAAAGATGGACTCGAGTTTGCCGGAAAAATTGGATTTCCCGTTATCGTGCGTCCAAGCTTCACTCTCGGCGGCTCCGGCGGCGGCATGGCCTACAACCGCGAAGAGCTGCTTGAAGTGCTGGCTCGCGGTCTCGATTTCTCTCCGGTGCACGAGGCGCTGATCGAAGAATCTGTGCTTGGATGGAAAGAGTTCGAGCTCGAGGTTATGCGCGACCTGAAAGACAACGTCATCATCATCTGCTCGATCGAGAATTTCGATCCCATGGGCGTCCACACCGGCGACTCGATCACTGTTGCCCCGGCGCAGACGCTCACCGACCGCGAATACCAGGCCATGCGCGACGCGGCGATTGCCGTCATCCGCGAAATTGGCGTCGAGACCGGCGGATCGAACATTCAGTTCGGCGTTCATCCTCACACTGGGCGCATGGTCGTGATTGAGATGAACCCGCGCGTCTCGCGGTCATCGGCGCTTGCCTCCAAAGCCACAGGATTTCCGATCGCCAAAATAGCGGCGAAGCTTGCGGTCGGCTACACGCTCGACGAAATTCCCAACGACATTACGCGCAAGACTCCGGCCTGCTTCGAGCCGACGCTCGATTACGTGGTCGTCAAAATTCCCAAATGGCAGTTCGAAAAATTTCCAGGCGCCGATGAAAATCTTGGCCCGCAGATGAAGTCGGTCGGCGAAGTGATGGCCATCGGCCGCACCTTCAAAGAAGCTCTCATGAAGGGCGTACGCGCGCTCGATACCGGCAAGCGCGTCGGATCGGAAAAAATCGAGCCGAAAATTCTCACGCAGCGCCTCGTCACTCCGCATCCCGAGCGCTTGAGCTACGTCCGCTACGCAATTCGCCAGGGACACACGGTCAAGCAACTGGCCAAAATGACCGGCATCGATCCCTGGTTTTTATATCAGCTCAAAGAAATTAATGACATGCAGTTAGAGGTCGAGAAGCACCCGATCGAGTCGGTACCAACCGAGGTGCTACGAGACGCTAAGAGATTCGGTTTTTCCGATGGGCGGCTTGCCGGAACCTGGCGGCTGAGCGGCAAAGGCGATCAGGAAAAGATTCGGCACCTGCGTAAGAAGCACAAAGTTCGGCCGGTGTATAAGCGCGTGGACACCTGCGCCGCCGAATTCGAAAGCTTCACGCCGTATCTCTACTCGACCTACGAAGACGAAGACGAGGCCGCGCCGACGAACAAGAAGAAAGTCATGATTCTTGGCAGCGGCCCGAACCGCATTGGACAGGGAATTGAGTTCGACTACTGCTGCTGCCATGCCAGCTTCGCCCTGCGCGAAGACGGCTACGAGACCATCATGGTCAATTGCAATCCCGAGACCGTCTCGACCGACTACGACACCAGCGACCGCCTCTACTTCGAGCCGCTCACGTTCGAAGATGTGTGGGCGATCTACGAGCACGAGACCGCGCAAGGCGCGGACGTCGGCATCATCGTGCAGTTCGGCGGACAGACGCCGCTGAATCTCGCTATGCCGCTGAAGCAGGCAGGCGTGAAGATCATCGGCACGTCACCCGGGTCCATCGACCTCGCAGAAGACCGCAAGCGCTTTAACAAGCTACTCGAAGACCTCGGAATCCCCCAGGCTCCCGGCGCAATGGCTGCATCGCTCGAAGAGGCCGTTGAAGGCGCCCGCAAGATCGGCTATCCGGTACTGGTGCGCCCTTCATATGTCCTCGGCGGCCGCGCCATGGTGATCGCCTACGATGAAGAAACTGTCGTTCGTTACATGAAAGAGGCAGTCGAGTATTCGCAGGACCGCCCGGTGCTTATCGACCACTTCCTCGAAGACGCAATCGAAGTTGATGTTGACGCGCTCTCCGACGACGAAGATGTCGTGATCGGCGGAATTATGCAGCACATTGAAGAAGCGGGAATTCACTCCGGCGATTCTTCGTGTGTGCTGCCGGCGGTCGATATACCCGAGCACCTGCTCGATCGCATGCGTGAGTACACCTTCAAGCTCGCGCGCGCACTGAAGGTGGTCGGCCTGATGAACGTCCAGTTCGCGATTCCGAGATCGGAATACAGCACAGACCATGTGGGACAGGCGGCTCGCCTGTCCTCAGAAGAAGACCTCCAGGAAAATACCCAGGTCTCGCAAAATCGGCGAGACCTGGGGCACCCCAGTCGGAGTAAATCAAACGGTACTGGCGGGAAGGTTTACGTCCTCGAAGTAAACCCCCGCGCCTCGCGTACGGTACCCTACGTTTCCAAAGCCACTGGCATCCCCATGGCAAAGATTGCGAGCCGCCTGATGACTGGCCGCAAGCTGCGCGAGTTCCTCCCCGAATTCATCGAACAAAAGAAAGACCTCGATACCGGCAATTGCTACTACGTCAAATCTCCTGTTTTCCCGTGGAATAAATTCCCCGGCGTGGACACCGTTCTCGGCCCGGAGATGAAATCTACAGGCGAAGTCATGGGCGTAGCCGACAACTTCGGCGAAGCCTTCGCCAAAGCCCAGGTCGCCGCCGGACAGAAGTTGCCCACGCAAGGATGCGTCTTCGTCAGCGTCACCGACCACGACAAGCTCTACGTCGCCGAGGTCGCGCGCAAGTTCGTTGACATGGGCTTCAAACTCGTGGCCACCTCCGGCACCGCCGACGTGATCGAAGCCGCCGGCATGGCCTGCGACCGAGTCTACAAAGTGAAAGAAGGCCGGCCCAACGTGGTCGATCTGATCAAAGGCGACCGCATTCAACTCATCATCAATACGCCCGAAGGCCAGGATCCGTTCTTCGATGAAAAAGCCATCCGCCGCGCCGCCGTCACCGCCCGAATCCCGACAATCACCACTCTCGCAGCAGCCCGGGCCGCCGCCGAAGGCATCGCCGCGTTACAAAGAGGGGAGGTCAACGTGAGGGCACTGCAGCAGTTGCACGCGGAGAGAACCGTCGCGAAGCTCTAATCAACGATGGCTTGAGGGAGTCCTGCTTTATCCGCTAGCCAAGACCAACGCGCCGGACAGATCAACAAACGCGGATCGCCACGTAGTGGGTCGAAGAGTGGATGCGCCTTTACGAACTGCAGCATGTTTGACCTTTCCTTGTAAGCCTCCTCACGCCAGGCAAACGCCTGCTGGTCTTCGCCGAGGCCAAGACAAACGAAGGGTGTGGCAGTTTTGGGATACGAAGCACCTAATGTGAGGCTTAAAAACCCTCACTCCAGCAATGTAGACCCTATTGCGTTGCCCCTCCTCCAGTGACCGTCTGCGCCCGCACAAGCCTTTAGGGACACTGCCGTCGTTGATTAAGAGGCTGCGATCTCTGCCTTCGAGAATGCCACGGAAAAGTTGGTAGATCTTCTCTTCCGCGGGGTCGAAGTATTCACCGTGGATCTCGATGCTGTTCACATCGCGTTCAAACAGACTAGTGCAGTCAACATCCCAGACGTTGTCGGGAACCGGACAGGTATTGTCCAGGCCAGCGCGGCCGAGGCGACGTTTACCAAAGTGCTTAAGTCCAGCAGAGGCACCGAGAACATTGTCGCGACCGGTGTAAAGCGCGGTGATGCGGTAGGAAAGGTTCGCCAAACCTTCACCGTCGCCATGCGAAACGTTCTCGCCGATACGGAACAGGTCGTTATCTACGTCAGCCGCCACCATGACGACTTCCTGCATGAGGCTTACCAGCAGCGGGCGGTTCTTGCGGGTCTCCAGAGCGCATTCATGGCGTACTCGAGCGCATAGTTCCCCATGCTGTTGCAATAATGGAGGTCTTGGCGCGACAGGCGTTTGCGGGATTGTCGGCCGCGATCTGAGCCTTGTCGGCCATCCAATCGTAAAGCTCATCCAGCACGTTAATAAGGTCATCGCCGGTCTGACGGGCCTCCGCTCGATCGGGCAGATAGGCGAGCAGTTCGCCTCTGGAAGGCCAATCAAAACAGATTAGTTCGCCGAGAGAATTGTCGCCGTCAAATAATTGTTGGGCGACGTTGTCGTAGCGCGAGATCGAATCAACCCAAGCGTTTTTGTAGCCGTGGATGAACAGCGTGAGATGTTTCTGCTTTTCGGGAGGAGTGGGCGGAGCGGGCGGCGGGGGCACGGGAGCAGGAAATTTCGACGCAACCGCAACCAGTGCGTCTTTGAACTGCTGCAGGGTGCGCTTTGTCCAGGCAGCAGGGTCAGTAATGTTGGCATTCTTCTGAGAGGATCAAATGTCCAAAACGTGAGTGCGCCAAAGTTGGTGGTAAATTCTCCCCCCGTTACTTTGCGATTGGTGATCAACCAGCGCATAGGGACACCTCTGGAAAGTGAATTTTCGGGGAAGAAGCGCAGCATACCACAGGAGCGGAAGCTTCGCGACGCTTTTCGGCTCCGTCGAGCGCGAGGAGTATACTGCTGCTCGCAAAAACCGCCGCAGGACTAAGCGCCGGTTAGCAAAGGAGCTCGTTCATGCCCTGCACACAAGGCGACCTCGCATTGCTCGATCATCCCGCATCGCAGGAACTGCTGCAATCGAAGATTCCCGCTCGTCTCGCTTATGTGTGGACCGATGGCACGCCGCGAGTAGTGCCGATCTGGTTCCATTGGAATGGCAGCGAGTTCGTCATGGGCACGCCACCGAAAGCGCCGAAGCTGAAGGCGCTGGCGAAGAACCCTAAGGTCGCGCTCACAATCGACGACAACACCTTTCCGCACAAAGTGCTGATGGTTCGCGGCACGGTGACAAAAATCGAGCCGGTGGAGGGTATTGTCCCGGAGTATGCGAAAGCCGCCGATCGCTACTTCGGGGCCGAGCAGGGGAAGGCCTGGGTCGCGCAAGTTGGCACCATGATTCCTTCTATGGTCAGGGTTGTCGTCAAGCCTGAGTGGGTAGGTCTGCTCGATTTCCAGGCACGGTTTCCCAGCGCGCTGGGAATCTGATCGGCCTTCCAAGGCTGACACATTCAACCGGAGTATCGTGAAGCGATCAAGAGGGACTCCATGACCGGCGCACCCATTCCGAGAGACCGCCGCGCTGCCCGTCTAGCGATTGTTCAAGAGCACATTCGCCTCGAAAACGCGCACGATCTCCGAGGTGTTCTCGACACATTCGGAGCCGCCGCGAAATATGAAGACGAGGCCTGGGGAGAGCATTACGCTGGCCGCGATGGGGTTAACAACTTTTATACACAACTCATGGCAGCACTCCCGGACTTAGTCATTGACGTGAGAAAGACGCACGTCAGCGATGAAGCAATTGTAGTCGAGGTCATTATCTGCGGTACGCATCTCGGTTCCTGGCGGGGTTTGCCCGCAACCGGAAGGCGGGTCGAAGTTCCGCTTTGCGGCATTTATACCTTCGATGCTGACGATCGCCTGGCTGGAGAGAAGATCTATTACGATCGCGGAACCGTTCTCAGGCAACTCGGGGTCTTCCATGAGCCGGAGACTGTGCTGGGTCAACTTTCAACCCTGGCTACCCACCCGATCACCATCGCCCGGGCTCTTGGCCGAAAGCTCATGAGCAAATAATCAAGATACTGCCAGAAAACCATTCCCCCGGGACTCTTCGTGATCCGATCAAGTGTCACTGTGCTAGAATCTCGCACTAGCCGGGCCTCTAGGTGTCATGGTGTCCACTGGTTCGGATGTAAGGCCGTTTTCCTCCAACTCATTTTTATCCAGGCCGCAGAGAGAGGAAAGAGAAGCCTGAGCGTGGATCAGGTCCACTCTTGCGTTGGGCATTTGCAGGTTATTGATTTCTCAGCCCTCCACCTTCCAGCAGCGGGGTCTTTAGGGTTTGACGCACCGGCAGCCCTAAGCCATACCCAACTATTCCTGAGAATTCATCATCGTATTCTATGTACTTCTCATTTTTTCGCCCGCAACTTGCCACGATCATGCGGGTTCGCAACAGCTGAACATCTCTGCCCGCTGTTGGCGGCGGGCGCATTGCTGGCCGTGATCGCTTGATTCTCTCGGAGTAGTTTCTGTGAAATCCAGAATTTTCAACCATTTTGTCGTAGGTGCGGGAGCTTTGTGTCTGCTGGGCCTCTTAACAGCCTGCGGCAGCAGCACTCCATCCGTAAGCGGCGCAATCCCTTCGGCGAGCACCACCCTTCAGGCCGAGACGGGTAACAATACCAGCGCCGCAAATTCGTTTCCGGGGCAGAAGAACGGCGATGCCGCCCCGAGCAACGTCAGCAAGCTTCCAATTACCAAACTTCTATATAGCGGGTCAACGACAAAGGTGTATGGCCACTTGCTGGGCTGGTTCGGCAAGCCAAATCACATCAATGTGGGCTATCAATCGAACACCGCGGCGCAGGTGCATGCGCAGGTCCAAGACATGATGAGCCGTGGCATGGCCGGGGCCGTTCTTGACTGGTATGGCCCTTCGGACTCATTCATCGATGGCGTTGGCATGTTGCTCAAGAAGGAAGCCGAGGCGCAGTCGGGTAAATTCGGGTTCGCCATCACGGAAGATAAAGGCGCTCTCGGTGCGGCGGCAGCCGCCAATGGCTGCGATGTCACCAATCAAATCATCTCCGATCTCAGTTACATCGCCGCGAATTACGAATCCTCTCCGGCCTATATGAAGATCAATGGCCGCCCGGTTGTGTTTCTCTTTGATGTTGACCAGTTCTACATCGATTGGAACCGTGCCGGTGTCTCAATCCCGGGCAATCCGTTGCTGATTGCCCGCGGCAATAGCGGGTTGACCAGCGCGTCCGACGATGGCGGCTTCTCATGGGTAAGGATCAGCAATGACGCTCCCTTCAATCCCGAGCTTAATCTTCAAGACAGCTTCTTTCAGACCGCGCAAAGCAATTCACAGAAAGTGGCGGTCGGGGCGGTCTTCAAGGGTTTTAACGATACCTTGGCTTCATGGGGAACGAATCGAGTGATTGATCAGGATTGCGGCCAAACCTGGTTGCAGAGCTTCAGCGAAATCGGGAAGTTCTATAACAGCGGTAATCCACTGCCGGCTTTGCAAACTGTGACCTGGAACGACTACGAGGAAGGCACCGCGATCGAAGATGGAATTGATAATTGTGTTTTTCTCGTGCCTTCACAGTCGGGCAGCACGATTAGCTGGACTGTAAACGGTCAGGAAAATACGATCGACCACTACAGTGTGTTCATCAGCTCAGATGGAAAGAATCTTTCATCGCTGATTGATGTTCCCTCGGGCACGCACTCGGTTGATCTCAGCAAACTGCAGGTGTCGTCAGGGAAGACGTATTCCGTTTTTATCCAGGCGGTTGGCCTGCCCACAATCCAGAATAAGATGTCGCCCGCGATCGCGTATCATCCGGGCGATCAACCGCCGGATGTGTCGTTGAAAGTCTCGCAAACCGGGACCATGACGTTCAACGCATCAGCGTCAGCCGGAAGCGCTTCCAAAGTTGTGATTGATTTCGGCGATGGCACGGTGGCGAACAATTCCAACGCTTCGCATACCTACAAATCGGTTGGCAGCTATCTGATCACCGCGACCGCTTTTGACTCAGCCGGGGCTTCGTCGGTTGATGTGCAGCGGGTCTCGACCGCAGCCACTTCCGGCGGGGTAAATATTGCGTCCCCCAGCGGTGGCTCAACTGTGAACTGGCCGACGCCAGTCGTCGCAACCGCGAACTCAGGCGGCAATGTTTCTGCCATGCAGGTGCTGATTGATGGCAATGTCGCCTATGCTACACACGGAGACACAATCAATACCACGGTGAAGGTCTTTACGGGAAAGCATCAAGTTCAGGTTGAAGCACTGGATTCGTCGGGTAATGCGATCGGCAGTGCCTCGCTGAATGTCACTGCCGAACCCGGCGACGTCGCCCCGACTGCGAAGATCGTGCTGACCGCCATGCCGCAAATCTCGTCGAAAACGTTTCTTGCCTGCACCGCCACATCGGTCGATCCCGACGGATTCTTCATCGGTCATTCGATCTCGTTTTCAGACGGGAGCAAGTTTTCCGGACCCAGTGCACTACAAACGTTCCATTCGGCAGGAACTTACCAGGCGACCGCAACCGTGGAAGACAACTTCGGTGCAACTGACAGCACGACTGTGAGCTTCACCGTGCCGTAAGACACCATTGGGTTTTCTTCGCGCGCTTTGCGAATCCTCTGCGCCCTTTGTGCGGTTAAAAGCTTTACAGATCCGTCCATTAGAATGAGGTTGGACGGACTTCTTGCCACCAACCAGCAACCAACCGACGATCGGCGTTCTTGCACTCCAAGGCGACTTTGACGCTCACCGCAAGCGGCTGGAAGAGCTAGGCGCAGAGGTTGTGCTCGTGAGAAAACCCGAGCAACTCGACAGTATCGACGGTCTCGTTATTCCGGGCGGCGAGTCGAGTACATTTCTGAAGCTTCTTGGTGAGGCGGGACTCGATAAACTCAAGCAGTTCGTACGTGTGAAGCCCACATTCGGGACATGCGCTGGCGCGATTCTCTTGGCCAAGGAAGTTGAAAATCCGCAGCAGACAGGGCTTGGGGCAATTGACATCGATGTACGACGCAATGCTTACGGTCGTCAGATTGACAGCTCAATTCGCGAGGGTATTTTTCAGGGATCGTCAACCGAAATGGTTTTCATTCGCGCGCCAAGGATCTCAAGGACGGGGAAGGGCGTCGAAGTATTGGCGACTGAGGGTGACGATCCCGTTATGGTGCGGCAAGGAAATGTGATGGCAGCGACCTTTCACCCCGAACTCTCTTCAGACGCGCGGATCCACGAGCATTTTCTGAAGATGGTGCGAATGGGGCCAAGTAAGTTGGCCTGAAAACACCGTTCCTGTTCTGCTACCTATCCTTCGCGCGCTCGCGGACCGCATCCTTCTTCCGGCCAAGATGGTCGTAAGCCTCTGCGAGTAACGCGTGTACTTCGGCGAATTCCGCCATCCGGTTGGCGGCAATTTCAAGATGCACGACCGCAGTTTTGAAATCACCGGTCTTGTTCAAGGCCCGCCCGATCTCGAAATTCGCCCAACTGGAATCAGGCTGCAGTGCGACCGCTTTGTGCAGGTGTTCAATGGCTTCCTTGTACCGCTGCTTTTGACCAAACGCCTTCCCTAGCCCATATTGCGCAAGATAAATGTCAGATTGCTTGGCGAGTACTTGCTGGAACGAGGCAATCGCCTGATCCAGTTTGTCCCGGTCCAAATCCGCCATTGCGCTCAAGGTTTGATTCGTAATAGAGATTGCGTCTTTTGGGTCAACGCCGTCGACTGCGCTGCTACTTGTGGATGTCTTCTGCAACCCTACATAGCCGAGCGACGCGAGCTTTTGCAATTCACTGGAGCTCAGTTGAGCGCGGGCGTTCTTATCGCGAGAGAAATGTGCGTCGAAGGCGTCGAGCTGTGCGGCCAGTGTTTGCAGTATCGCCTTGGAGGTTTGAGCAAGATTGCGCGTTGCGCCGGGATCGGCGGTTAGATCGTAAAGCTCCGGCTTTGGAGCGCGGATGTAGAGATATTTTCCCGAACGCCAGGATTCAAGCCTGCTCCAGCCGAATGCCTGATGAGGAAAATCGCTGCCTGCATAGATCGGCAGATCTGTCGCGGTGCTGGTTTTCGCCATCCGCAACAGTGATTGCCCTTGCATTTGCGATGGAACCGGAATTCCCGCAAGCTCCAGAAGAGTGGGAGCGATGTCGATTGTTCGCACGCGGGAGGAAACGCGTTTCCCCGCGAATTGGTTTTGGGGAACTTTCATCAGGAGCGGCACGTGTATTGTTTCGTCATAAAGAAAGATGCCATGCTCATCCTCGCCGTGCGCGCCAAGGCTCTCGCCATGATCGGCGGTGAGAACGACAATCCCGTCCTCGAGGAGTTTCTTCTTACGCAACGCATTCAACAGCTTCGCGATTATTGGGTCCGGTGGAGATGCGGACGCGCCCGCAATGTTGATCCACACAAACATGGGCCCATTTTGATTACCAAACCAGGCCGCGGCGTGAGTGATCTGGGCTGTACTTGCGCTGGAATCGTACACATCAAATCCGCGATGGAAACCGGGAGCATAGCCTTTCTCGGGATCGAGTCTTGAGGTTCCAAGAAACGCCGCCGTCTTGTACCCGTTCAGGTCTAGAACTTCCGAAATCCAGGGGACACCGGCCGCGAGCGGTGCGCCAAGTTCGGTTGCGGCGTGCGTCTGAGGATAGGTGCCGCTCAGAATCGAGGCGTCCGAAACGATCGTGAGTGGGGCCTGCGCGTAGGCTCGCTCAAAGACCATGCTCTGTTTTGCCAAAGCATCCAAACTGGGCGTGGGGTGCTTCGGGTCGAGGAAGCCGACGCGGTCGGCGCGAACCGAGCTGAGTGTGATCAAAACGATGTTGGGTCTTGAAGCGGCGAACGAAGCAAAGGAAAGCGTTAAGATAAATGCAACGATGCTGAGGAGAATTCTTGGCCGGAACATGGTCGGAATAGGGAAAGTCTAGCATCTTGCCTCATACTGCCGGGTTGGTCAACAAACACATGAACGGAGAAACAATCTGAAGCGGACTCTTGTGTGCCTGGCCGCAGGCCTGGGTTTTCTCGCCTGTGCACTCCTAGTTTCTTGCGGACGAAATGAGCATTGGCATGGCGACCATAAGCTCATCATTCTCGGCATCGACGGCATGGATCCTCAGTTGCTCCAGCAGTTTGTCCATGAAGGCAAGATGCCGAACTTCGCGAAGCTGATTCAGCAGGGATCATTTCGGCAGCTCACCACCAGCATTCCGCCGCAAAGTCCGGTCGCGTGGTCGAACCTGATCACGGGAATGAATGCCGGAGGCCACGGAATCTTCGACTTCATTCACCGCGATCCGAAGTCGATGGAACTGTATTTTTCAGCCTCTCGAGTCGAAGGGCCGAAGCATTCAATTCGTATCGGCAGTTGGGTGATTCCGCTCGGCGGCGGAACAGCCGAACAGCTTCGGCAGGGAACTGCCTTCTGGCAAATCCTCGATCAGCACGGAATCCCAAACAGCGTGTTCCGCATTCCGTCAAATTTCCCGCCCGTGAGTGCCAAAGGCCACACTCTCTCGGGTATGGGTACTCCTGATCTGCGCGGTACCTATGGCACATTTTCGTTTTACACGGACGATCCCACGGCAACTGTTGGTGCCGTGGAAGGCGGTCAAATCATTCCCGTGCAGGTTGAGAACTGGCAAGTCTCCGCAAACCTGATTGGTCCAGACAATACGTTCCGTCGCGGCTCGCCTCCGGCGCTTGAACGATTCACGGCTTCGGTTGATCCGCTCGAAGCGGTGGCTCGAATTTCCCTGGCAGATCAGGAATTCGTACTTCGCGAAGGCGAATGGAGTGGCTTCGTGCCGGTCGAGTTCAGTTTGATTCCCTGGTTTGCAAGCGTGAAGGGAATGTGCCGCTTCTATTTGAAACAGGCGCATCCACGATTTCAGCTGTACGTTTCGCCCATCAATATCGATCCCGCCGACCCCGCGTTGCCGATCTCGACGCCCAAAAATTATTCTCGCGACCTTGAGGACGAAGCCGGAGAGTTTTACACGCAAGGGATCGCGGAGGACACAAAGGCGTTGTCGGACGGCGTGCTTGATGATCAGGAGTATTTAGCCCAGGCGCGAACTGTGCTCGCCGAGCATCGCCGCATCTTTGACAGCGAGTTCCCAAAATTTCGCGAGGGAGTTTTCTTTTTCTACTTTTCCAGCCTCGATCTGAACTCGCATATGTTCTGGAGGCTTATGGATCCCAAGCATCCCGAGTACGATGCAGCGCTGGCTGCGCAGAATGGCCCGGCAATTGGCGATTTTTATCAGCAGATTGATCAGATCCTTGGCGAAGTTCTGCCCAAGCTCGACGATCACACAACTCTGCTGGTGCTTTCTGACCACGGCTTCGCTCCGTATTATCGGTCGTTCAATCTCAACACCTGGCTGCTCGACAACGGCTACATCAAACTCAAGAACAATGCCGATCGCGATTCAGCCGAGCCGCTCGCCGGAGTAGATTGGAGCCAAACTCGAGCTTACGGAATCGGCTTGAACGGGCTTTATCTGAATCTTCGCGGACGCGAGCGCGAAGGCATTGTGAGTCCTGGTACAGATGCCGATGCGCTGATCGCTGAGATCAAACAGAAATTGCTGGCGGCAAAAGACCCAAAGAGCGGGCTAGCTGTGATCACACGCATGGATCGGGCAAGCGAGGTCTATCAAGGCGCGTACGCCGGCTCGGGACCGGATTTGCTGGTCGGCTACAATCGCGGATATCGGGCTGGGTGGAAGACGATTCTGGGCGCATTTCAGGAAGATGAGATCGAAGACAACGGCAATCCCTGGAGCGGCGACCATTGCATGGATTACACGCTCGTTCCCGGTGTGTTGTTGAGCAATCGAAAGATTTCTTCCGGCTCGCCCGCACTGACCGACATCGCACCGACGATTCTTGCAGAATTTGGAATCGCCAAATCACAGGCTATGATGGGAAGTTCAGTATTCGGATCTACGCGCCAGTAGGCACGTTTTGACTGATGGCTGAAGGCTGATAACTGAATTGGAGGCAACATTGTTCGGCTCACACAAGATAAAGATCGAAGGCGAACTGCTCGACAAGGCGCAAAAATGCGCGGAGGCCTGCGGCTACGAATCCGTGGATGAATTCGTTCTGCATGTGCTGGAAAAGGAGATCAAGAAAGTCCTGTCACCGGATGAGGATTCGCCTTCAAAGGAAGTTGTGAAAAAGCGCCTGCAAGGACTGGGATACATCGAATGACATCTTCAGGAACTGTCATTCCGACCAAGGCGGATGGTTCGCTTGCGAAGCATCCGGCGCGTGGAGGAACCTGCTGTTTTCAGCTCTAGCGATGCGCATCCTCAAGGCACAGGCGCCGCTCGCAATCGTGATTGTCTTGTCTATCATGGTTGGATTTCTGATGGTGGTTGTTTTTCGCTACACGTCCAACCAAAGAGCAATTCGTATTGCGAAAGACCGGCTGAAAGCACATCTGCTGGCGGTGCGGTTGTTTCAGGATCAAATCCAGGTCGTCTTGATCTCGTATTGGCGAATCGTTCGGAGCACGGGAACTTACCTGCGCTTAGCGTTCATGCCTCTTCTGTATGTGAGTATTCCCCTCATTTTTCTGATCGTGCAGATCGACCGGTATCTCGGCTATGCGCCGGTAGAAGTCGGCCAAACATTTCTGATGAAGGCCAGGCTTGCGGATTCCGGCTCGCTCGATCAGGTCTCGTTGCAGCTACCGCCTGGGTTGTCGCTGAGCGCGCCGGCCGTGCACGTACCTGCACAGAACGAGATTGTATGGCGTCTTGTATCGGCCAGCCGCGGGCGCCGCAACGTGGAAGTCGCTGCCGCAGGCCAGGCTGTTTCGAAGTCGCTGGAAATCTCACAAGGACTTAAACGCGTTTCGCCGGTCCGCCTGCGTGACCGATGGTGGCAGCGAATTTTCGTCTCCGGCGAACCGCCGTTGTCAGCCAACAGCCCGGTCGAGTCGATCGAGGTCAACTATCCTGAGCGTACGATTGCGTTTGCATGGATGGAGTGGAACTGGATCTGGTTATTTTTCGTATTGTCGCTGATCTTTGGATTTTTGTTTAAGACGATCTTGGGAATTGAGATATGAGGTTAGGCGGTAAGCTTTGGCGATTTCGGCCAGCCCTGCTGGCAGTCCTCGTCTTGGTAACGTTGGCGCCGACGTCCAGCCATGCCTACGCCGGGCCCGGCGCGGGTTTCGCAGTACTTTCCTCTTTCTGGACTCTCTTCGTAGCCTTCCTCTACTCCGCATATGCCTTCGTCACTTGGCCGCTGCGGCACTTTCTCCGCCTGCTCCGCCGCCGACAGTCCAGCGGGAAGGCGCAGATCAAACGTGCAGTAATCCTCGGCTTCGACGGTATGGACCCCGAACTTGCACAACGATTCATCAGCGAAGGCAAGCTGCCGAATTTGGCGAAGCTGCAACAGCAAGGGAGCTTTCACAAACTCCGCACGACTTATCCCCCGATTTCTCCGGTGGCATGGTCCACGTTCATGACCGGAGTGAATCCCGGTAAGCACAACATTTACGACTTTCTCGCGCGAGATGAGAAGAACTATCTTCCATTTCTCTCTTCGGCTGAAATCAAGGGCCCAAAACGCAGCCTGAAGATCGGCAAGTACATGATTCCGCTCGGCAAGGCCCAAGTGAAGGGAATGCGCCGCGGAACGCCTTTTTGGTATTGGTTGGGGAAGGCCGGCATATTTTCGTCGGTCATCCGCGTTCCCGTCACCTTTCCTCCCGAGAAATTTGAGGGCGTACTTCTTTCCGGTATGTGCGTTCCTGACCTGAAGGGAAGTCAAGGCACGTTTTCCTTCTGCACCACTCGTGGGGGAGACGACAAATTTCGCGAAGGAGGGGTTCGCATCCCTATCCTGCGGAACGGAAGCACTCTGCGAACTTACATTCCCGGCCCGGACGATCCTCTCGCCGAAAAGCAGGGCAGGGAGCTGCGGGCTGAATTCGAGATACGCCCAGACACTGTCAAACAACAGGCAGAAATAGTTCTCGATACCGAACGGTTCACTCTGAAGGTCGGCAATTACTCTGAATGGATTTCCGTTAAATTCAAAGCCGGCTTGGGTTTCAGCGCGCGTGGAATCGCTAAATTCTACTTGAAGGAGATTTCGCCAGAAGTTGAAGTGTATGTGACGCCGGTGAATATTGATCCGAGCAGGCCCGATCTGCCTATCGCGCATCCGGTGACGTACTCGATTTATCTCGCAAAACTGTTTGGCCCATACGCAACTCTGGGACTCGCGGAAGATACCTGGGCATTGAACGAAAGAGTTCTGGATGACGACGCGTTTCTCGCCCAGTGTTACTCGAACCATCACGATCGTGAGCAGATGCTGTTCGACGCGCTCGAGAAAACCAAGAGCGGTCTGTGCGCGTGCGTTTTCGATACGACGGACCGCGTGCAGCACATGTTCTGGCGCTACTTCGAGGAAGGTCATCCGGCGGCACGGGAGTCGAACGGCAGTAAGCGTCCGGAGGTGATTCCTGATCTGTATCGCCGCATGGACGATCTGATTGGGAAGGTCATGAAGCAGATCGACAGCGACTCGCTGTTGTTGGTCGTCTCTGACCACGGCTTCAAGTCGTTCGCGCGCTGTATCAACATCAACGCATGGCTGCACCAGAACGGATATCTCGCACTCAAGCCGGATAAGACTGAAAGCGGCGATTGGTTCGAGGACGTGGACTGGTCACGTACCCGTGCCTACACCATGGGATTGAATGGGGTCTACCTGAACATCAAAGGTCGCGAGCGCGAGGGCGTGGTGCGGCCTGGAGCAGAGGCCGAGTCATTAAAAGAAGAATTGCGGAGAAAACTCGACGGACTGACTGACCCTGACTCGGGGAAAGTTGGGATCACCAATCTGTTTGATTGCGATGCAACTTACGCCGGCCCCTATGTCGATAATGCTCCCGACCTGCTCGTCGGCTACGCGGCGGGTTATCGCGCATCTTGGGATTCGGTCATGGGTAAAATCACTACCGCAATTTTCGAAGACAACCTGAAGGCCTGGAGCGGTGACCACTGTATTGATCCGCGCGAAGTCCCGGGCGTGTTGTTTTCAAACAAAAAGATTTCCGACGAAAAGCCCGCGATCGTTGACGTCGCACCGACGATTTTGAAACTGTTTGGTGTTGCACTACCGGGAAATCTGGACGGGAAGGCGTGGACAGTCGCCTAATCACTTAATCACTGTGCGCCGACTGCCACCGGTCGATCCATCGGCACGGCGGGAGTGATAGATGTTTACGCCGTCTTCGCCGTTTTCCCTTACGTCAACGCTTCGACCAGGAAATCAAGCCATCGTCCGACTAATTCCTGGCTGCGGTTTGCAGAACGTCCCTTAAGCATTTCGCAACGATCTTTTCTTCTCCAGGCTGCAACATCCAGACACCAACAACGACGGTATTGGGTCCGCCGGGCAATCCCGCGCTCGCGGGGGAACCTCCGGTGGATGGATTCAGTTCAATGCGAGGGTTGCCTTGCCGCAGTTTCTGCATGACCTCCGTGCCCGTGATCTTTAACCGATTCTGGTCGTAAGTGATGAGCAGGTGAGGAACGTGATTGGCTACTTCAGGGATAAAGACCTGGCTCTGCAAGGTCGGAATCGAGCTCAGTTCTTTTGCAATCAGCTTAGCTCTGCGTCGGTACTCAGCCTCCATCGCGGTGTCATCCTGTTTCAAAAACCAGTCTACGGCGGCAACCAGGCCCACAATTTCTTCTTTGGCTACCTTCATCCCGCGCCCGACAGTGTTCGAGTTTGGCGAATTGTTTTTCTTTGCCGCGTCGATCAGTTCTTTTCTGCCCAGGAGAAGCCCACTACATTGCGGTCCACGCAGCCCCTTTCCCCCGGAGAACGTTACAAGGTCAAAGCCCATTTCCGTATATTTCCAAAGGTTTGATATGGGTGGAACGTCCGCAGCAGCATCGTTGAAACATGGGACTTGATGCTGCTGCGCCACTCGTACCCAATCTTCGCGGCTGATTTTTCCCACGCCTGCGTTGAAGAAGTGAGCCATCACCGTGTGCTCATTGAAGGCGTGTTCGTAGTCTTCAAGAGTTTCCACCTCCACAAAACGAATTCCACAATTGCGGAGAGCATGGTCGTAACCGTAACGATGAGATTTCTGGATAATGACTTCGTTCTTGAGGCCGGCTGTGTCGGTTGGAATTCCTAAAATCGCTTGATCATTTCCCAAGGTGACGCAAGCGGCCGTGCCAACGACCAAAGCGGCGGCAGCGCCGGACGTGACCAGAGTAGCTTCGCAACGCAATTGTTTTGCGAGATACGCTCCCGAGGCATCGAGCAGTTCAGTGAGATTGACAGGCTTCTTGGCCGCCAATGCGACGGCGGCCTGTACTTCGTCAGGCATGGTCGAAGCCGACAGAACCGTGTAGGTACCCGCTGCATTGATGAATGGCCTTATGCCCAATTTTTCGTAGTAATCGACGCCTGTCGCTGTTTTCTCCTTGCAAGACGCTCCGGTCTTTAGTGCTGGGACTACGGCTAGCGCAGTGCCACCAGCGGCAATGGCTTGCGCGCCCTTGCCTAGGAGCTTCCGGCGGCTGATTGATGTCACGGCTGAGTCCTCCTGAGAATGTTGTTCAAAGCTTCCAGAGTTCAGTCTCGCGGATAATCATCGGCCCGCGCCGGCAAGGAATCGCCCTTGTCGGGGTTACTGAAATATTGCGGCCGGGCTTTCTCCCACTCCACCATGCTGAGGCCGGAAGGATCATACGAAATGCGTCCGGCACGAATCGTCATACGAGCTGTCAATTTGACGTTTCCGTCCATCCTGGCAACTCCACAATCGATGTAGCTGAAATGACCTTTCGCCAATTCGAGTACAGCGATATCGGCATCTTTGCCGACCGACAACGTTCCCAACTCTGGTCTGCGAATCTCAGCAGCCGGATTTATAGTCGATCGGCGAATGACATCGTCGAGCGGCACACCCATGGCCAGGAATTTTGACATCACGTTGGTCATACTGACCACGTTGTAGTCTCCAGTGTGCAGATCGGTGGACATGGAATCGGGGATGAAAGCCTGTTTTGCCGCTGGGACCGCGTTGCGAAACCAGAAGCTGCCGGCCCCGTGCCCCACGTCGAAGATCACACCTCGCGCACGGGCTTCCGCCAGAGCGGGATTTATTTTGCCGTCGGCGAGCATGATGGGGAATTGCTGAGCAAACACGTGGGTGTGAATATCACCGGGGCGCATTTTCTTGAGAATAAGATCTTCGTAGGTTCTGTCTGGCCGAGGCCAGAAGTCATACATGACTGGCACACCAGCCAGTGTCGCGCATTCGATCGCGCGGTCCACAGCTGCCCAGGGCACGTGCTCCGCGTCCCAGGGTTCCTTTGTCCAATAGTGCGCGGTTTTAACTCCCACTATGAGGTCCGGATATTTTTTGATGGTTGCGGCGCAGAGTTTCGGGTCCATCTCATCCAGGCTTCCTTCGAGACCGCCGCTCATACCATTGGCGACGATATTCAGGAAAGCCAGCACTCGCACCTTGGCGTGGTCGATGCCTTCCTCCTTCTCCTGAAGGAACGTTTCCGCGCCCGCCGTGCCTGCATCCACCACGGTGGTCACCCCAGACTGCAGCGCTATATCTGCAAGAATTCCCAAGGGAGCTGCATGCGCTCGCGCTTCGAGAGTGAACCAGTTGAGTGGCGCTCCGCCATGGCCAATGTGGTAGTGGATGTCAATTAATCCCGGAGTAACGTAGAGCTTGGAGACATCCACAACCTTTCCGGCCTGATCAGCAGGGATGTCTTTTTCAATCGCGGCAATCTTGCCCTGGAACACGGCGACATCGCGGACCTCGTCAATGTGATTGGCAGGGTCGATCACGTGTCCGCCTTTCAGCAGCAGGTCGTATCGAGGCGAGACCTGAGCGACTATGGCGTGACAGAATCCGAGGGCGATGATTGCGGTTAAGGTCCTGATCCAGATCTGCATGGCACCTCTGTAGTTTGGTTGAAGCGAAAGTGTATCCACTCAAAGCGAGATTGTCACCATTTGCGACAGGTTGCGGCCGGTGTGAGTTGTAATTGAAAGTCGAGCTGGCGTAATCTGATCGGCGCCTTTAAGCTTCAATCTGACACTCGCACAGTTTAACTCCGAAAAGAAAATGGATCGTCGGACTTTCGTCAAGGTCGGTTGCATCGGGAGCGCTTCGGTAGTAGTGCAAGGCCTGGATCCGATGGTGCGAGCGGAGGCGGTTGCGCCTGTTCTGCCTCCCATTGATTTACACGACCTGCCGGACTACAAATCATCCCCACTCGGGATGCCGGGACTATTTCCCGGGCGAGTCATCGAGGCGCGCGACCGGAATGCAATTGTGAGCAACCGTGTGTCGCAGCCTATCGTTCGCCGCCTGCTCGAGCAGGCCATGAAAGAACTGACGGGAGAGAGTTCGACACGCGACGCGTGGGCGAAATTCATAGCACCCACAGATGTTGTGGGTATCAAAATCAACCCGTCCGGAGCGCCCGCTTGTTGTTCTTCGCCGGAGATCATTCGAGAAATTATTGCTGCGGTTCAATCGCTCGGAGTGCCGGCCCGGAACATTATCGTTTACGACCGCTATTCGTATGAGATCGATATTGGCAGCTACCAAGCACTGCTGCCGACGGGCGTTCGAATTGTCGGCATCCAGGACGCATTTTCAGGCGGCGGTGTCGGCTATGAACCAACGGTTTATTGCGATGCGAATTTTTTCGGCGAGTGGGAAACCCGCTCCTATATGGCCAGCATAGTGGCGCACGAAGTAACGAAGATCATCAATGTGCCGACCATGAAGGACCACTCCGCAGCCGGTATCACCGGAGCTCTAAAGAATCTCGCTTACGGAACATTCAACAACGTTGCTCGGACCCATCGTGCGCCCCATTCTTTTACCAACCCGGTGATCGGGTTGATGTGCACGGTAGAACCGTTACGCTCAAAAGCCGTGCTCCACGTTATGGACGGCATGCGGCAGGTATGGCATGGCGGGCCGCTCACACAAGTGCAGAATTTTATCGATCAAACGGGGATCCTCCTGGTCGCGACAGACCCAGTCGCAATGGACACGATTGAACTCGAGACGATTGAAAAGAAGCGCCGTGAACGTGGCGTTCCTTCGCTGTGGCAACACGATCTAGAAAGCGTCACGCCAGATAGCAGAATTTTCTTTCACGACGCCTCCAAGAATTTGTTCTTCCGCCAGCCTGGGCACGTTACAGCGGCAGGGAAGCTCGGCCTGGGTATCTCCGATCTCAAGCGAATTGACCATCGTCTCCTCTCAAGTTGATGATGACCACGGAAAAGAACAACACCAAATCTGCAGCTAATTGGCCCACTCTGCTGGGAGACAATGCGCGCACGGGAGGGCATGCACAGGTTCGATTTCAGTCACCAGCGAACGCCGTTTGGCAGTATCGCACCGCTAGCCCCGTGCGTTCGGCACCCGTGTTTCATGATGGTGTTCTATATGTTGCATCGGTCAACGGAGTGTTGCATGCGATCAACCCGGCGACCGGAACATCAAAATGGAAATTTGAAGCAGCGGGCCAGGTACACTCCACACCTTCGCTCTTGGGGAATGCAGTTCTTTTCGGTTGCGATGACGGCAAAGTCTATGCTATCGACCGGAACTCCGGGAAAAAGTTGTGGGAGGCTGACAGTCAAGCTGAAGTCTGGTCATCGCCTGTCGTCCGCAATGAAAATGTCTTCTTCGGAAGTGCAGACGGCAAAGCGTACGCGGTCGATGGCAGGACTGGTCAGACAAAATGGTCGCAGGAACTTGGCGGAAGGATCTACTCCACGATCTATGCCGAGGAGCATCAGCTGTACGTGGGCTGCGGAGATGGCAAGGTCTATAGTTTCGATGCCGCTTCCGGGAAAATTCTCTGGAGTACAGCTACTGGCAATGGAATCGACTCATCGCCGGCCGTAGTAGACAACCTGGTTCTGATCGGTTCTGAAGATTTCTTTGTTTATGCATTGGACGCCAGCAACGGCGCGGTGCGCTGGAAGTATGAAACGGGGCTGGGTATCGCCTCTTCACCAGCGGTTTTAGGTGATTTTGCTGTAATTGGCAGCAAGGACGGCTCGCTTTACGCCTTTGAAGTGCAAACAGGAAAGCTTCGCTGGAAAACTGTAGTGAGCGAAGTCGTGACCGCGCCACCGGTTATTGGCGGTGGCGTAGTCTGCATTCAGGCGGGCGGCACGTTTGCCCTGGATATGGACAGCGGAAAAATAGTGTGGCGAGCAGGGCTGGGCGGAGCAATCCAGTCGGTCCCCGTACTTGTAGCAGACTCGATTTACCTGGCGAGTTTGAGCGGTGAGATCTATGCGCTTCAATAAGCGCAGGGCGGCAGTCCTGCTTGTCTCATCTTTTCTATTCAGCCCGAGCGTGCAGGGCTCGGACCGGCAAATTCTTGTCTACAAGAAGAAGTACATCATGGGTACGGTCTTCGAGATCGCCGCTTACCAACGATCATCAGAACAGGCCTCGGTTGCAATTGAGAAGGCCTTTCAGGAGATTCTCCGGCTTGACGATCTGATGAGCAACTACAATCCTGAGAGCGCGTTGAGTCATTTGAACCAATCCGCTCACTTTCATGCAGAGAAAGTTCCGCCAGATTTGTACAACGTCATTCAGCAAGCGATGCACTTTTCGAAACTTTCAAACGGGAAATTCGATATCACCGTTGCGCCCGTGGTGAATCTGTGGAAGGCTGCACTGTCGGGTGAGTCCATTCCTTCAGCAGCGCAGCAACAGCAAGCCCAGGCTTGCGTTGGATACGAGAAGATCGTGCTGACCCCGCCGGACCAAATCACCTTTCAGTCCCCTTGTCTCCAGTTGGATTTGGGTGCTATTGGCAAGGGCTATGCGGTCGATCGGGCGGTTACCATGCTTCATTCGCTTGGCATTCGCAACGCACTCATCAACGCAGGCGGAAGCACGATTTTTGCCATGGGTTCTCCTCCGGGGAAGACAGGCTGGCTTGTGCACCTGCGGGACCCCTCTCGCCGGGTGGACCCGTATGTCATGCTCAACAACGAGAGTGTTTCCACATCAGAGCAATCACCAGCGTCTTTGCTGGGGCGGGACTCAGCAGGCCACATTGTTGACCCCACTACCGGACGACCTCTCAAGACCGAGTTTGCTGTTAGCGTTGTGGCTCCGACTGCGACTCTTTCCGACGGACTGTCAACCACATTACTCCTGCTTAGGCCAGTAGAAGGCAAGTCGTTGGTAAGCCAGACGCCTGATGTTTCTGCAATTTGGGTATCACCAAAGGCACAAATCAAAACGGCTACTTGCGGACCGCGAATCTTCTTCGGCACAAAATTGTGAGGACTCGCGTTTGCGAACACACCACATGTACCTGAGAAAATTAGCGGTTTTCTCGCTGTTCCTTGTATATTCTTCAGCCGCCTGGGGCGGCGTGTTCTTGGAATGGAGCAACACCCCGTTACCTCCGGCGAGTTCGCTCGGTGTGAGCGATGTGGTGTTTTCTTGGGCCTATCGAGTTCCTCCTTCTTCACTGGCAATCGCACGCAAGCAAGGATATCGCGTGTACGGCGAAGTCACTCTTCAGCAGGCAACCACTGCAGCAGAAGAGGGCACAAAATCCGGGTGGACCGGGCTTATTCTGAAAATTCCCGAATCCGAGCGCAAGCGAACTCGAACTGCTGTTACACGCTTGCGGTCCGCTTATCCTAAGCTCCAATTCCTGGTGCTCGAGGTTCTTGGTAAGCAGCCTCAAATGAGGGGCGGCCTTGTCATAAAAAATGACTCGGTTCTAGAGGTCTCCAGTCCCACCATGCAGCCTTGGATCGATACCAATCTTGCGGCCATCAGGGTCGAACAGCGGAGGAACCAGGCCCAGGTTCCCATGTACGCATTTGCCTGGATCACTTCTGATCAAGGGCAGCAGAAATCCATTGCCGCCTCAGATTATTCGCTGGCGGTGGCCGAGGCGGGAGCATTTCATGCTGATGTAGTTCTGCAGCTGGACAAGCGTTTACAGAAAGCTATCAGTAGTCATGACGCCGAGGCTTGGGCGATCTGGAATCAAGTCCTGGCAACCGCGAACTTCTATTCCGATCGGACCGACGGAGCGTTGGAACCGGCTGCCAATGTCGCGGTTGTAGTCGATCGCCTCGACACAAGAGATGAGGCTCTCAATCTACTGGCCCGGCACAATATTCCATTCCAGGTATTTCTCGCCGCTGACTTAAATGCAGTTGCTGTCGGGGGCTTTAATTTGGTGATTGTGTTCGCACAACCCGACAAAGTAGCGGCTGAACAAATTGCCGGTTTGGTAGCTGGCGGCAAGACAATCGTGCTGGTGGATTCGCACGGCAGCTATCCATGGCACAGCAATCAACCGGTGAAGGTAAACGAACACACGCAATCGTATTCGCTGGGAACCGGGACGATACTCGAATTGTCAGAGCCAGTGATCGATCCTGAAGCCTTCGCGCAGGATATTCGTCGACTGATGGGCAACCGCAATTCACTGCTGAGTCTATGGAACGGACTCACCACCATCGCTGCACCTTACAAAGATCGCAGCGGCTCATTGAGGTCAATTGAACTTGTGAACTATGCGACCGATCCGATTCGCGTGCAGGTGCAAGTCAACGGATCGTTTAGGTGCATTCGTTACGAGACACCCGAACATGGATGTTGCCAAACCCTAGCCCCCATAAAGCATGACTCCTTCACCGAATTCGTCATTCCGGAGCTACGTATCGCCGGACGCGTGTACCTGGAAGGTCCGTAAGCACAGGCGTCATCACTCATTGACCCCGGGCAGGTCACGCGTTCTCCTGTTGACAATCTAGGGTAAGGAGGAGCATGGTTACGTTGTTGCAGTAGACCGTCTAGGGGACTACACATGCCCGACAAAAATACCGCGCTCGTGCAGGGAACGCTCGACATGCTCATACTGAAGACGCTTGCGCTTGAGCCGATGCATGCGCATGGTGTTCAGTTGCGCATTGAGCAAATCAGCCACGGCGTGTTTCAGGTCAACGCCGGGTCTCTTTTTCCAGCGTTTAAGCGGCTGGAACGCGCCGGCTGGGTAGACAGCGAATGGCGCGCCACTGAAAACAGCCGGCGCGCGAAGTACTACGTTTTGACAGCGAGCGGAAGAAAGCAACTTAAATCGGAGACGCGCGGCTGGAAAACGCAATCCGTAGCCATCGCACGCATTCTTGAAGCCTAGCGCCGGATTCGCCCGAAGGGGACGTCATGAATGTTTTTCGCCAGATCGCTGCTGGAATCAGGGAGCTGATTCGGAGAGACAAAACCGAAAGCGAACTCAGCGAGGAACTGAACTCGTACGTGCAAAGCGTTGCTGACGCGAAGATACAAGCAGGTGCGACACCGGAAGAAGCCTTGCGCTCGGCGCGCCTGAAAATGGGCGGGATGGAATCAGTGAAGGACCAAGTACGGGCCGTGGGTTGGGAGTCTGTCCTCGAAATTTTTGTGCAGGACGTTCGCTACGGTGTGCGCATGCTGCTCAAGGCGCCGCTGTTTACAGCCGTCGCGCTTACGACGATTGCTATTGGGATTGGCGCCAACACGGCCATATTCAGCCTGGTCGATGCAATCTTGCTGCGGCCATTGCCCTATCCCGAACCCCAGCACCTCATTGTCGTCGGGACACACCAGCGCGAAGAATCGGGAATGAGCCCTATGGGAACTGCTGACTTTCTGGCCTGGCGGGACCACCAGCAGAGTTTCGAAGAGGTTGCGATTTTCGACGCCGCCGGGCGCAGCTTCGCATTGAGCGGAATGGGCACACCGGAACGGATTCCTGGTGTCGGCGTGAGCGCGAACTTCTTTTCAGTCTTTGGCGTCGCTCCGCTCAAAGGGCGCGGATTCCAACCCGGAGAAGACCGACCGGGTGCGCCCGGGGTGGTTGTCATCAGCGAACAGTTCTGGCGAGACCATCTGGGTTCTGATCCTGAGGTCTTGAGCCGCACCCTCACGCTCGACGGCAAGCAGCATACGATCGTCGGCGTCATGCCCGCAGGTTTCCGATTTCCCTCCCGAAGACCGGTTGATGTCTGGGCGATTCGCAGGCTGTATCCGCCGGATGGGCGGCCGCCATACGGACTGACTGCACTCGGCAGACTCAAGCCAGCCGTCAACATTCGCCAGGCTGAGGCCGAACTGGACGGAATCGCCGCACAAGTCACGGCGCAATACCCCAGTTCTCCGGATTTGTTCGCCGTAATGATGCCGATGAAGGAGTGGATGGTGAGCGACTTGTCGACAGCCCTGCTGGTGTTGCTGGGCGCGATCGGGCTTTTGCTTTTGATCGCTGTCGTCAATGTGGCCAACTTGCTGCTGGCGCGAGCCACCGTGCGGCAGCGCGAAGTAGCGATGCGCATGGCGATGGGCGCGAGCCGTAAACGGATCGTCTGCCAACTTCTCACCGAGAGCACCGTACTATCGCTGATGGGAGGTTTTTTGGGGTTGCTGCTGGCCTACGTCGCGGTTCGCGCTTTTCTTGCATTTGGTCCCGGAGATATGCCCAGACTGAATGAGGTCAGCATTAACTCTGGAGTCTTGCTCTTTACATTTGTGATCTGCGTGGGCAGCGGGGTACTGTTCGGACTGGCGCCGGCTATCGAAACATCGCGCCCATCGCTGGCTGATCCTTTGAAAGATGCGAACCGCTCGACGTCATCGGCTTCTGCTCATCGAACGCACCGCGCGTTGTTGGTCTTTGAGGTTGCGCTGGCGTTGGTGCTGATGATCGGTTCCGGCCTGCTCATTCGAAGCTTCGTCCGCTTGAGCAGTGTAAGCCCCGGGGTCCGAGTCGACCACGTAATCACAGCGGCAATCTCTCTGCCGTACAAATATGAAGAGCCACAAATAAAGCAATTCTGGCGGGAGTTCCTGGAAAAGGTGCAATTGGTGCCAGGGGTGAAAGCGACAGGCATTACGATGAGCCTGCCGCCTGACCTTTTGGCGATCACCAATCCATTTACAGTTGAAGGGCAGGGCTACGATCGCCACCACAAGTTGCAACTTGCGGAAGAGATGGCCGTGAGTCCGGACTATTTTCGCGCACTAGGGATTCCGCTGATCAAGGGGCGGTTCTTCTCTCCGTCTGACAAGGTAGAAGGAGAGAAGGATCCCATGCTCGTTATCATCAATGAGACCATGGCGAAGCAATATTTCGGCAACAAAGACCCTATTGGAAGGCGGATTCAGACGGGCGACCCGAATCCCAGCGCTCCGTGGGAAACGGTTGTGGGTGTAGTAGGAAACGTTAAATACTCAGGATTGGCTTCCGGCCCCGGACCTACCATTTACGTTCCGCACAACGAAAATGGATGGGTGGGGTGGACACGCGCAATGTATTTGGTGGTTCGTAGCAGTGGAAATGCACCCGATCTTGTGCCCGCAATTCGCAGCCAACTGGCAAACATAGACAATACCCTCCCGCTCGCGCAGGTACGGACCATGGACGAGCTACTTGATGAATCCTTGGTGCAGCAGCGCTTTCGCACCTGGCTGATCAGCGGATTCGCAGCACTCGCCCTGCTCCTGTCGGCGATCGGTCTATACGCACTCATTTCGTACTCTGTCAGCCAACGCACACGCGAGATCGGTGTTCGTGTCGCCCTTGGCGCACAGCGTGGTAACGTGTTAAAGGTGGTGCTCAAAGAAGGTCTGCAGTTGCTGGCGTTCGGTTTGCTCCTGGGATTGGTTGGAGCATTTGCGGCAACACGCATCATTCAGTCGTTGCTCTACTCCACGAGTGCGACTGACGCGCTGAGCTTCTTAGCGACTTCAGTTACGCTGATCGCTGTGGCTTTGCTAGCGTGTTATATTCCAGCGCGCCGCGCCACCAAAGTGAACCCGATGGTCGCATTGCGATACGAGTAGATTTCGGTCGCCTTCTATTCCGTCTTTTTCCGGGTCAATGAGTGATATGGAGAGTATCTGTTGAAAAATGTCGATTCACGACGCGCTTTTTTGCCCTACTGGTCTCGTGGTTATTGGCTTCTTTAGTTTGTTCAGGCGAGGTTCATGCAGTTGCGGTCTGCGGGGTTGGCTGA
>Ga0075425_100000967_pt1 | contig 27585 bp, 28 predicted proteins | sample SoiMethybrSBSTD4_FD_75300 | JGI IMG/M metagenome (GOLD analysis project Ga0075425, IMG submission 75300) | Bulk soil microbial communities from a Populus tree surrounding site in Tennessee, USA - Soil MetaG P. TD hybrid SBSTD4 | ecosystem: Environmental > Terrestrial > Soil > Tree plantation...
GGACAGCCGGCTCTCGCCCTAGATCATCGCGAGGGCAGCCTGGCCCAACGGGCCCAGGAGGACGGCGACGTTCCGGAGCGTCTCGATGACGGCTGCGCCGCCGCTCGCGACCGCGCCGGCCTCCTTCACCGCTCGGCCCGTCCGACCGAGCAGCTCGGCAATTCGGTGCTTGTCGGGCTCGTCCTTCGCAGCCTCGGCGGCCGCGGAGTTGAGCGCGCCGTCCAGCGAGCCGCGCAGATCCGGAGGCAGCTCCAGTGTCCTGGCCTGCTCCTGGGCGCGCGCGATCGAGGTACGCAGCTCGTGGATCTCCCAGTTTGCGCTGGACTGAATACGCTCGACGTGCGCATCTCCCGCGATGTTCTGGATGCTGGCCGCGTTCTGCGTGCCGATGTTGAACGTCGTGTTCTTACCGCCTCGCAAAGACCCTCCCGACCTTCCCGACGACAATCCCCGCGACGATCAGGACCGACGCGATGACCAGCGTTCTGATCGCGACATACGACGTGTAATCGGCCCAGTCGTCCGGCGGAAGCGCCCGGCCGGTCTCGAGGCCGGCGACGACGAGGAAGGCGAGCCCGGTTAGCGAGACGAGCAGCCCGGTCAGCGCGATCGCGCGACCGATGGCGACGGCGCGGCGTCGAGCCTCGTTCATGTACACGTTGTGGTCGCCGCCGACGTTCACGATCTCCGCGGCTGCCTGGCCTTCGATCTCAAACGCCACTTCGGCCATCGTCTTCTCCTTCGCCGTGCTCTCCATCGCATGCTCTCCCTAGCTAGAGGACGGTTGGCATCTGCCCCTTCTTCCGCAGATCGATGGATCTGCAGCGGGCGGGCAGTCTTTGCTCCGACCGCGTTCCAGCGAAAGGAGAGGGATGAACGACCTCCGAAACCTCGTGGAGACGCACGTCGGGAACGGCACGGTGCCGGGGGCGGTCGCCATGGTCGCTCGCGGCGACCGGCTCGAGGTCGAGGCCGCCGGGCCCGTCGAGCGGGACTCGATCTTCCGGATCGCCTCGATCGGCAAGCCGATGACGGCCGCTGTGGTGATGATGCTGATCGACGAAGGCGGCATCGCGCTCGACGAACCGATTGCCGAGTGGCTGCCTGAACTGGCGGCCCCAAACGTCGTCCGCACGCCGAAAAGCCCCGTCGAGGACGTCGTGGCGGCGGCACGACCGATCACGGTCGAGGATTTGCTCACCTTCCGCGCCGGCTGGGGATTCCCGGCTGATTTCTCGCTGCCGGCCGTGCAGCCGCTGTTCAGCGACGTGCACGCGCACATGCTCGAGCCGCCCCTCATCCCGGCGCCGGACGAGTGGCTGGTGACGCTCTCCCGCGTCCCGATGCTGCACCAGCCTGGCGAGGCGTGGCTCTACAACACATGCTCCGACATCCAGGGTGCCCTGGTCGCGCGGGTGACCGGGCGACCGTTCGACGAGTTCCTGGCCGAGCGGCTGTTCGGGCCGCTCGGCATGACGGACACCGGGTTCCACGTACCGCCCGAGAAGCTCGACCGGTTCACGAACCTCCACGACACGGCTGCCGCCGGCGAGCACACGGTGCGCGACGCGCCCGACGGGCACTGGAGCAGCCGACCGGCCTTCGCGTCAGGTGCCGGAGGGCTCGTCTCCACCGTCGACGATTGCTACGCGTTCGCCCGCCTGCTCCTCGACGACGGCGAGGCCGACGGCCGCAGGCTGCTGTCACCCGCGTCGGTGCGCCAGATGATGACCAACCACCTGACCGAGGCCCAGCGCACGGCGAGCACGTTGTTCCTGGAAGGACAGGGCTGGGGATTCGGCGGTTCGGTCGACGTCGAGCCGATCGATCCGTGGAACGTGCCGGGACGCTACGGCTGGGTCGGCGGCACCGGGACGACGCTGCACGTCACGCCGTCTACCGGCGATGTCGCGATCCTGCTCACGCAGGTGATGATGACGGGGCCGACCCCGACTCCCCTGATGCGCGCCTTCTGGCAGTACGCAACGTCCGGGAACGTGATCGAGTGACGCTCCTCCCTGACCGCCCGGATCGTGTGTTGCCATTGCCACCGGGCAGCGCCGGCGAGGACGTACCTCGCGCGTGGATCGAGCACGAGCTCGAAGAGGTCGCGGCGATCGCCGGCGAGGACGCCGAGCAGCGCTTGTAGGGCCTCAGTTCCCGGGAGCGGCGTCGGCGTGCGCCGGCGTCAGGCCGCGGCTAGTGCGCTGGGTCACGGGCTGACGGTCAACTCGAGTCAGGCGCTGGAGGATGTCGCGCCGCTTTCGGATCTCGTCGTTGTGGACATGGCGGAGGTGGGGCTCGTCCGCGGCGGTGATCGCCTGCGAAGTTGCTCCCAGCGCGGCAGCGATGTCGTCGTTCATCTCGGCTCCTCTCGATTCCGTTCGCTGAGCCATGATCAGCGCTCGCGCGCGCGGGCGGGAGGTGGCCGGCCGGTCGGTTGGCGGCGAAGTGCCGCCGACCTCAGCGGCGGCTATCCGCCGCGCCGTCCTCCCGGGCTATAGGGTCGTCCTCGAGCGATGCCCGGGAGAGCGCGTGGCGCCTATGGCTGGCCGATCAAGCCGTTCGGTCGTCAGCATCCCGTCCGCGGGTACCTGAACGATCCGCGCAGCGGCCGGAAGCTCAGCTTCCACTTCGGGATCGACATCTGCGCGCCCGACGGGACGCCTGTGCACGCGGTCGCGCCGGGCCAGGTTGTGCGGGAGTCGGGCCGGGCGGTCGCCGTCGTGGGAGCGACGCGGACGTTCGGCTACTGGCACATCGTCCCTGCCGTCGCCAACGGCGAGTTCGTGGCGAAGGGACAGCTGCTCGGGCACGTTGCGAGCACCTGGGGACACGTCCACTTCGCCGAGCGGCGCGCCGGCCGCTACCGGAACCCGCTCCGCCGCGGCGGCATCCACCCCTACGCCGACCGGACGAAGCCGACGATCGTCAGCATCGGCTTCTTTCGTCGCGGACGCGCGCTGGCGCCGGAGCGCGTCAACGGGAAGGTCGAGGTGATCGTCGAGGCGTACGACACGCCGCCGCGCCCCGCGCCGGCGCCGTGGACGGGCCTGCCCGTCACGCCGGCGCTGATCCGGTGGCGCATCACCCGAGGGCGGCGGATCGTCGTCCCCTGGCACACGGCGATCGACTCACGGCTCGTGATCGAACCGCCCGAGCGGATCAAAGAGGTCTACGCGCCGGGCACGCGCCAGAACCACCCGAACAGGGCAGGTTGCTACCGCTTCTACCTGCGGCGCGCCTGGAGGACATCCCAGATCGCCGACGGCGAGTACCGCTTCGAGGTGGCGGCCTCGGATACCCGCGGAAACCGGACAGCGAAAGCGCTCGAGTTCACTGTCGCCAACAACCTGTGAGCGAGCGTGAGGCGGGCCGCATTCGCCGGTTACTCGCCCAAGGAGGGGCTGCGACCCGCCTCACGAACGTCGGACGCCATCAACGTCTCCCCACGGCGTCCCTGTGAAATGAAGTTGGTGTCCTACCCCGATCGGCGGAAACTCAAACCACACGTTTCAGCGGGGGGCCGGACGGACCGAGCCGCTGCAGTCAGCCCAGATCCGCCGACCCACCCGCCCGCCGGCCGCGTTGGGAGGGTTGCGACACAGCGGATGCCCCAGATACGTGCGACTGCCGGATGCGGATTCCGTACGTTTGGCGATTCCGCATGGCGGGAAGCGCGCAAGGTGGCCGTCTCAGCGCACCGGCAGATGGCCTCTACCGCCCGGTGCGCTGAGTGGGCCCGTCGGGCGGGGGCCTCCTTGGCAAAAAGAAGTTCATCAGTCCCCCGCCCGGCGGCTTACCATCGGCCGGTGGCTTCGACTGACCTCGACAGCTCGCTCGACGTGCTCGAGGGCGCGCTCGCCACAGGTGAGCTCGCGGACGCCCGGCCTGCCCTCGCGTACCTCGCCGGTCGCGGAGTGACCTTCGGCGAGGCAGAGCTCCACGGCGCGCGGCGACGCGCACTGCTCCTCCTGGCGACGGGCGGCGATCCGCGGCTCGGCCTCGGACTCGAGGGCCGGGCCGTGACGGCGCTCGCCGGCGACCTCGACCGGCCCGAGCGGCGGGCGTCCCTTGCTGAAGGCCTGCTTTTGCTTCGAGGCGCGTGTGGCGATCGGCCGCGCGTCGCACAGGCCCTCGACGCGCTCGTGAGCGACGGCGATATCGCGTGGCATTCGCTAGCCTCCGCGCTGCTCGCGGAGGAACTCGACGAGTAAGGAGGCGTTACCGGGGGACAGATACCGGTTTCGTGAAGGTTAGGAAGCTTCAAGTGTAAGTAAAACCTAACTTGACATCTGGGGTGTTTTGTAGCTCTAATTGTGTACCCCCGGATGCGCGCCTCGACGAGACTCCCCCTCGCCGGCGCCGCCCTCGTCCTCCTTGCCTCGCTCGTGGCAGGGTCGGCGGCCGCCTCAACACTCGTGGGCCGAAACGCCCACCAGATTCACCTGAAGGTGTCTCGGAACGGACGCGCCGCGCTGGTTACGTGGCGCGAGGACGGCCGGCAGAAGGTGGTGCGCGCCTGGGGCGCGATCAACGCGCGTGCGCCGTCGGCGAGCGTTCCGCAGGTGCAGCTGATGCTCAACTACGCCGGCGGCCAGCGGCTCCGCGGCGGGTGCCGCCCCTACGACGGCCCGAACCTCGGCTGGGTCGTGCAGGCCTGCGACGCGCGCGACGGCTCGTACTGGGCGGTGCAGAACTGGCCCAGGCTCGTCAAGCCCGGCCAGGACCCGACGACAGCGACCTGGGAGCTGCACCTATCGCACTGGAGCGGCGCGATCGCCCAGCTGGCGCTGAAGACCGGCTGGGCCGCCCGGCAGTACGACGAGATCTACGGTCAGTACACCTATCTCGGCGTGCCGATCCACGGCTTCCACTCCACCCACCAGGGCGCCCCGCTCGATACCTACGGGCGCAACATCTACCTCGACACGCTCAACTCCTCCTACGGCTCCGGCTGGCACCGCGAGAATGGTTTCCTGGCCCGGAAGCCGAACGGCGGGTTCTGCTACGCGATGTACCACGCCAAGGGCACGGCGTACCGCGTGAGCGCGGTCGGCCCCGGCGTCACGCCCGACATCTTCACGCAGGTATCCGCACCGGGGCCGTACAACAGGGCACGCGACCTCGCGGCGAACGCCGAGGAGACGGCGATCCTCGGCAGGGCCTGCCACTAAGGCACCGCGAGGGGAACCCCTGGTTCCCCGGCTCCGCCATAACATCCGCCCCCGTGGCTGTGGGTGACGAGCTGCGCGAGCTCATGCGGCGGGTTCCCGCCGGCGTGGCGGTCGTCACCGTCGCGCTCCAAGATGCAGAGGTTGGGCTGACCGTAAGCTCGCTCGTCTCGCTGTCGCTCGAGCCGCCGCTCGTCGGGATCTCGATCAGCCGCTTCGCGGCGCTCCACGAGCTGTTGCGTGACGCTCAGGCATTCGGCGTCAGCATCCTCGCCGCCGGTCAGGAGCACCTGGCGCAGCACTTCGCGCGCGGCGTGCCGCCGATCGCGCTCTGGACAGGGATCGAGCGGCGCGCGGGAGCGAGCGGCGTTCCGCTCCTCGACGGCGCCCTCGGCTGGCTCGAGTGCCGTCTCGCGGCCGAATACGAGACCGGCGACCACACGCTCTTTGTCGGCGAAGTGACCGCCGCGGAGCGCGGCACCGGCGACCCTCCCCTCGTCCACATCGGCCAGGCGTACCGCCCGCTGTGATCCGGGCGGTCATCTTCGATCTCGACGGCGTGCTGATCGACTCCGAGCAGGTCTGGGACACCGCGCGCGAGCAGCTGACGAAGGAGCTGGGCGGCCGGTGGCACGCAGGAGCGCAGCGGGACATGATGGGAATGAGCTCGCTCGAATGGTCGCGGTACATGCACGAGGACCTCGGCATCGAACTGCCGCCCCAAGAGATCTCGGACGAGGTCGTCCGCCGGCTCCAGCGGCTCTACCGCGAGCGGCTTCCGCTGCTGCCGGGTGCGCGGGAGGCGGTCGAGCGGCTCGCGGCTCGCTGGCCGCTTGCGGTCGCGTCGTCGTCGAACCGGCCGCTGATCGAGCTCGTGCTCGGGCTCGCCGGCATCGCCGATCGCTTCCGGGTGACGGTGTCGTCCGAGGAGGTGCCGCGGGGAAAGCCGGCGCCGGACGTCTACCTCGAGGCGGCGCGGCGGCTGGGCGTCGACGCGGGCGACTGCGCGGCGATCGAGGACTCCGAGAAGGGCCTCCTGTCAGCGCGCTCGGCCGCAATGCGTGTGATCGCGATCCCCAACCGGGAGTTCCCGCCCGGCGACGAGGCGCTCGCCGCGGCAGACGTCGTGCTCGACTCGCTCGCCCAGCTCACGCCCGATGTCGTCGACCCGACGGGTTAGAGCTTGCCGAGCAGCACGCAGCCGTTGTGGCCGCCGAGCCCCATGGCGTTCGACAGCGCGACCTCGATGTCGGCCTCGCGGGCCTCATTCGGGACGTAGTCGAGGTCGCACTCGGGATCGGGCTGCTCGTAGTTGATCGTCGGCGGTAGGACGCCGTCCCGGAGGGCGAGCGCGCACATCATCGCCTCGATCGCGCCGGCGGCGCCGAAGCAGTGCCCCATCACCGACTTCGTCGAGGAGACCGCGAGGTCGTAGGCGTGGTCGCCGAAGACGTCCTTGATCGCGCGGGTCTCGGCGAGGTCGCCGAGCGGCGTCGACGTCCCGTGCGCGTTGATGTAGCCGACCTGATCCGGGCGCACCCCCGCCCGCTCGAGCGCGGCCGACATCATCTCTGCGACGCCGACGGAGTCAGGGTCGGGCGCCGCCATGTGGTACGCGTCGTTCGACGCGCCGTACGAGAGCACCTCGGCGTAGACCGGCGCGCCGCGGCGCTTCGCCGCCTCGAGCTCCTCGAGTACGAGCACGCACGCTCCCTCCCCCATGACGAAGCCGGCCCTCGTCGCGTCGAACGGCCGTGAGGCGCGCGGCGGATGCTTATCCTCGGCGACGAGCCCGCGCATGGCGCAGAACCCGGCGAGGATCAGCGGGTGAATGCACGCCTCGGTGCCCCCCGAGAGCACGGCATCGGCGTCGCCGCGGCGGATGAGCTGTGCCGCCTCGCCGATCGCGTGCGAGCCCGTTGCGCAGGCGGAGACGATCGCGTAGTTCGGCCCGCGGTAGCCGAGCGAGATCGCGAGCTGCCCGCTCGCCGAGTCGACGAGGACGTTGGGGAGGAAGTTCGGCGAGATCCGGTCCGGCCCGCGATCGCGGAGCACGTCGTGCTGCTCCATGATCCCGATGAAGCCGCCGATCGCCGAGCCGAGCACGATGCCGACGCGGTCGGGATCGTAGTTGTTGTCGAGGCCCGCGTCGCCGACCGCCTCCTTCGCGGCGCCGAGGGCCAGCAGGACGTTCCGGTCGAGCTTACGCGCCTCCTTCGGCGACGCAACGCTCGCCGTGTCGAAGTCCTTGACCTCCGCGGCGATGCGCACCGAATACTCCGACGCGTCGAAGGCCTGGATGAAGTCGATTCCGCTGACGCCCTCGACGGCGGAACGCCACGTCGAGGGAGCATCGCTGCCGACAGGGGTGATCGCGCCGAGCCCCGTGATCACAACCCGACTCATGGAGACCGAGCCTAGCCCGTGAGCAGCGCGACCGCGCTCTCCCAGTTCACCGGCGACGGCTCGGGCGGCGGAAGCGGCGACGGCGGAGGCGGAGGCGGGGGTGGCGGAGGCGGAGGTGGGGGCGGCGGAGGCGGAGGTGGCGGAGGCGGAGGCGGAGGAGGCGGTGGTGGCGCCACCTCCTTCGTCGACGAGAGACAGACCGAATCCGCCTTGCGGAGGTGGAGCTCGAAAAGGCCGAACTCGTTCCAGGCCAGCTGGGTCTGCGGCTTCACGGCCGTCGGCTGCGTCTGGTAGCAGACGAGCCTGCCGGCCGGATTCCGCACCTTCGTGCGCGTCTTCCCGAACCGCTCGGTCGTCGGGTTGCAGAGCAGCGTCGGACGCCGCACGGTCACCCGCACCTTGCCGCGTAGACGGTCGGTGACGAGGATGCGCCGCTGCCGGAAGCTGTCCGCTGTCGCGCTGTAGCACTTGAACGAGTCGAGGAGCTTCAGCGGGTCGGGGCCGCGGACGAGCGGCAGCGCCTGCGAGCCGGCCGTGGCAGGCGTGCAGAGCGAGTCCGAGCGCGCCAGCGAGAGGGTCGCCTTGCCGAGCCGGTTCCGCACGATCACCGACCGCGACAGCGCCTTCCGCGGCGACAGGGCGTAGCAGGTGAGGTTGGCGCGCCCCGGCTTCGCGGAGCCTGCGCGAACGGGGGCGCAGAGCCGCGCGAGCGACGTCACCTTCGCCTTCTCCGAGCGAACCTCGTCGCGCATCGTGACGAGGTCGTGGCGCACGGGCGGACCGGCGACGAGGTAGCAGCCGAAGTCACCGAGCGCGGGCGCCGCGGGCGACGACCCGGCGGCGACGGCGGCCGCGGCAAGCCCCGCGGCGATGATCACGGCTCTCAGCATCCCGGGAGATTAGCCGCGGCTCCGTGCGCGCTACCGTGTCGGTACATGAAGGTTGTCCTCGGACTCGTCTGCGCAGCGGTGGCTCTCGGCGCCGGAGCCGCGACGGCGGGAACGACTCAGGACGACCCGTGGGCAGGACTCCGTCGGCCGCTCCACCTTCCGCATATCAAGGCCGGCCACACGTGCCCCGCGAGCCGGGGCGGCGGACAATCGGGCGGACAGACGCTGTACGGACGCGGGCCCGTCTATCTCATCGGGCTTCAGGGAACCTCGAAGGCAACGGTTGGGATCGGCGATTCCGCCCGCGATGCGCTTGGCTGGTACGGGCAGAAGACACCGTGGGCGATCACGAGGTCGTACACAGGGCCAATCCTGGTGCGTGGCGCTCGTATCGGCCGGAAGGGCCGGGTACATGGCCCGAAGGGGCAGATGCGGTTCGCGTACGGCTACGGCGCTCATCTGAAGGAGCTCCACTGGGAGTCGGGCGCAGATCAGGGCTTACCGCCAGATCCGAACTTCCGCTTCCTCGCCTCCGCGAGCCTGTTTCGCCGAACGGGCTGCTACGCCTACCAGATCGACGGCACATCGTTCAGCGAGATCGTCGTCGCCCGGGTCGGAGATTGACGTTTGAATAACGCCATGCCCGGCCCGAACGTGCCGTTCCCGCCGATGGAGGCGCAGCTCGTCCGCGAGGTGCCGCGCGACGACGGCTGGCAGTACGAGCCGAAGTGGGACGGGTTTCGCGGCGTGCTCGAGAACGACGGCGGCGAGCTCGCCCTCTGGAGCCGGAACGGGAGACCGCTGCTCCGCTACTTCCCGGAGCTCCGCCCGCTCGGCGACCTGCTACCGCCCCATTCTGCGCTCGACGGCGAGATCATCATCGCGACGAACGGGCGACTCGAGTTCGATTCGCTCCAGATGCGGCTCCACCCGGCGGAGAGCCGGATCAACCGACTCGCGGGTGAAATCCCGGCCGAGTTCGTCGCCTTCGACCTGATGCTGTGGAACGGCGATCCGGTGCACGAGCGGCCGCTCGAGGAGCGCCGCCTGGCGCTCGAGCGGCTCGCGGACGGCCTGCGCCTATCGCCCACGAGCCGCGATCCCGAGCAGGCGGAGACGTGGCTCGACCAGCTCGATCCGCTTGGGCTGGACGGCATCGTCTGCAAGCGCCTCGGCCTCTCGTATCTGCCCGGATCGCGCGAGGGCGTGCAGAAGGTCAAGCGGCACCGGACGGCCGATTGCGTCGTCGTCGGCCTCCGCTGGAAGGCGAAACCCAATGCCATCGCGACGCTGCTGCTCGGGCTCTACGCCGACGACGGCCACCTCGACTACGTCGGCACGGCGGCCGTCGCTCCGAGCCGGCATGCCGACATCGCCGAGAAGATCCTGCCGCTCCTCGAGGAGGCGCCCGAGCGCCGCTTCTCGGAGCCGAACCGCTGGGGAACCGGCGAGCTCGAGGAGGCTGCCGTCCGGCCCGAGGTCGTCGTGGAGGTGCGCTTCGACAAGGTGCAGGGGAACCGCTTCCGCCACGGCACGCGCCTCCTGCGCTTTCGTCCCGACAAGGAGCCGAAGGACTGCACGTGGCGGGAGCTGAAGCCGCCACTCGACCCGCACGCCATCACGGTCGAATCGCTGCTCGCGTGAAGGTTGGCGACGCCTACGGGCGGATGATCCTCGACGCGCTCGATGGCGCCGACATCGCCGAGATCGTCGAGCGCGACGACGGGTTCATGTTGGCGAGCTCATTCGGCCCCGCCGCCTACCTCGCGCCGTTCAAACGGTGGCCGGCGCGCCAGCGACGCGCCATGCGGCTCGCGCGCGGGCGCGTGCTCGACGTCGGCGCAGGGGGCGGCCGCGTCGCGCTCCACCTCCAGGAGCACGGGCACGATGTGGTTGCCATCGACCGGTCGCCCGGCGTGGTCGAGGCATGTCGCCGGCGAGGCGTCCGCGACGCGCGCGAGCTCGCGCTCGAGGACGTCAACCCGGCGCTCGGGGCGTTCGACACGGTGGTCATGTTCGGCAACAACCTGGGCCTTCTCGCCGGCAAGACAAAGAGCCGGCGCCTGCTCCGCCGCCTCGACGCGGTCACGAGCAACCGCGGGCGCATCCTCGGCGAGACGACTGATCCCAGCAAGACAGAAGACCCAGAGCACCTTGCCTATCACGAGCGGAATCGCAGGCGCGGTCGCCTTCCGGGCCACCTGCGAATCAGGATTCGCTACCGGGAGCTGGCTACGCCCTGGTTCGACTACCTCTTCGTCTCCACCGCGGAACTGGAAGAACTCCTCACCGGCACCGGCTGGCGCCTGGCCCGCATCCTCGAGGACAAGGGCGGGACGTACGTCGCGGTGCTCGAGAAAACCGCGTCTTAATCTCGCGCGCGCGAGGGCTGGACGCGCTTCGGCTCGCCCGGCATCTTCGGGAAGTTCGGCGGATACGGCGCCTCCCCGATCCCTTCGCGCTCGTCCCGCTCCACCCACTCGAGGAGGACGCGGAGATCGCACACGGCCTCGTCGATGCCGGCCTGCACGTCCCCGAGCTCGGCGAACCGCGCAGGCATCGTCGCCAGCGTGAAGTCCTCGGTCTCGGCGTCGGAGATCTCGTCCCAGGTCACGGGCGCGGAGACGGTCGCGTCACGCCGCGCCCGCACGGAATACGCGGACGCGATCGTCCGGTCGCGCGCGTTCTGGTTGTAGTCGATGAAGACGCGCTCGCCCCGCTCCTCCTTCCACCACGCCGTCGTCACGAGCGAGGGCATCCGCCGCTCGACCTCACGGGCGAAGGCGAGCGCGCAACGGCGCACCTCCGGAAACGACCAATTGGGCTCGATCCGGCAGGCGACGTGGATGCCGCGGTTCCCGGACGTCTTCGGCCAGCCGATGTAGCCGATGCCGGCCAGCACCTCACGCACGACCGCGGCCACGCGCTTCGCCTCGACGAACGTCGTGCCCGGCTGGGGGTCGATGTCGATGCGGATCTCGTCTGGCCGGTCCACGTGTGCGCGCCGCGACGGCCAGGGATGGAAGTCGAGCGTCGCGAGGTTGACGGCCCAGATCACGTGCGCCAGCTCGGTGACGCAGAGCTCGTCGGCGTGGCGTCCGGACGGGAAGCGGACGCGAACCGTGCTGACCCAGTCCGGACGGCTCTGCGGCACCCGCTTCTGGTAGATCGGCTCGGATTCCGCCCCGTCGACGTGGCGCTTGAGCTGCGTCGGGCGCTCGTAGAGCGCGCGGACGATGCCGTCGCCGACGGCCATGTAATACCGGGCCAGGTCGAGCTTCGTCTCGCCGCGCTCGGCGAAGAACACCTTGTCGGGATTGGAGATGCGCACGGCGCGACCGCCGACGTCGAGCTCGAGGGCATCTCCAGGCATGGCCAAACGCTAGCGGCCATCCCCCGTGGTAGGGTCGGACCGATGCGGAAGCTTGCGGCGCTGGCGCTTCTGGCCGTCCTCGCGGGAGTCGCCGCCGGCTGCGGCGGAAGCAAGAGCTCGTCGTCGGAGACGACGACGGCCACGACCGGGACCTCCTGCAACAAGAGCCAGCTGAACCTCATCAAGGCCGGTCAGCTGACGGTTGCCACCGGCAATCCGGCCTACCCGCCCTGGTACGAGGGCGGGACGAAGAGCTCCTTCTGGAAGATCAACGATCCGAACAACGGCGAGGGCTACGAGAGCGCGGTCACGTACGCGATAGCGAAGCAACTCGGGTTCACGAAGCCCGAGGTGAAGTGGATCGCGGTCGCGTTCAACGACACGTACAGGCCGGGTCCGAAGAACTTCGACATCGCCATCCAGCAGATCTCCTACAACCCGCAGCGCGCGAAGGCGGCGACCTTCAGTAACTCCTACTTCGACGAGAACCAGTCGGTCGTCGGCCTCAAGGGGACGCCGATCGCCACCGCGACGACGTTCTCCGACCTGAAGAAGTACAAGCTCGGCGCCCAGGTCGGCACCACGAGCTACGACTACATCGTCAACAACATCAAGCCCGACTCGAACCCGCAGGTGTACGACGAGCTCAACGGCGCGATCACCGCGCTCAAGAACCACCAGATCGACGGACTCGTCACCGACTTTCCGGGCGCCTATTACATTGCCGACGTGCAGCTGTCGAACGGCGTCATCGTCGGCCGCCTGCCGACGATCGGCGCCGAGGAGCACTTCGGGATCGTGCTCGAGAAGGGGAACTCGCTCGTCAGCTGCATCAACAAGGCGCTCGCGACGCTGAAGCAGGACGGCACGCTCCAGCAGCTCGAGCAGAAGTGGATCACGGGCAAGGCGAAGGCCCCGCTGATCACGCAGAGCTAGCGGCCGGCAGCCGCGGCTCGCGGATCCTGGGAGGCGCGGAGGGCGCGCGCTCCGTGACGATCGCGCTCGTCAGCACGGTCGTCTTCTTCGGCGTCGTCATCACGCTGATCGTCACGTCGCCGGGCTGGCCCGACGTCAAGGCGGCGTTCTTCGACGGCGCCATCTTCAAGGACTCGTTCGGCGAGATCGCGCACGCCTTCCTCCTGAACATCCGCATCTTCCTGATCGCCGAGGCGCTGATCCTGCCCTTCGCCCTGTTCATCGCCGTGCTCCGCAGCCTGCCCGGGCCGGTCTTCTTCCCGCTGCGCGCGCTCGCGATCGCGTACACGGACCTGTTCCGCGGCGTGCCGACGATCCTCGTCATCTACATCCTCGGCTTCGGCGCGCCGGCGCTCCAGCTGCAGGGCGTGCCGATCTCGCCGCTCTTCTGGGGGATCGTCGCGCTCGTGCTCGTGTACTCGGCGTACGTGGCGGAGGTGTACCGCGCGGGCATCGAGTCCGTGCACCCGAGCCAGGACGCGGCGGCGCGCTCGCTCGGGCTCTCGCGGGCGCAGTCGCTGCGCTTCGTCATCCTCCCGCAGGCCGTGCGGCGAGTCGTGCCGCCGCTGCTCAACGACTTCATCGGCCTGCAGAAGGACTCGGCGCTGATCGCGCTGATCGGGCCGGTCGAGGCGTTCCGGCAGTCGCAGATCGACGAGGCGGCAACGTTCAACTTCACGCCGTACCTCTGCGCGGCGCTCCTCTTCATCCTGCTCACGATCCCGCTCGCGCGGTTCACCGACTGGCTGATCGCCCGCGACCGGCGGCGCCAGCTCGCCGGAGCGCGGGCGTGAGTGAGGCCCTCCGGCTCGAGCACGTCCAGAAGTTCTTCGGGCGGCTCGAGGTCTTACGCGGCATCGATCTGGTGCTCGAGGAGCACGAGGTCGTCTGCTTGATCGGCGCCTCCGGTTCGGGCAAGTCGACGTTGCTGCGGTGCGTGAACCTGCTCGAGCGGATCGACGCCGGGCGCATCTTCCTCGAGGGCCGCGAGATCACCGGCCGCGGCACGGACGTCAACCACGTCCGGCGGAGCGTGGGGATCGTCTTCCAGGCCTACAACCTCTTTCCGCACATGACCGTGCTGCGCAACGTGACGCTCGGGCCGCGGAAGGCGCTCGGGCTGTCGCGCGAGCAGGCAGAGGCGGAGGCCGTCGGGCTGCTCGAGCGCTTCGGCCTCGCGGACAAGCGGAACGAGTACCCGGACCGCCTCTCGGGCGGCCAGCAGCAGCGCGTCGCGATCGTGCGGGCGCTCGCGATGCGCCCGCGGCTGATGCTGCTGGACGAGGTCACGAGCGCGCTCGACCCGGAGCTCGTCGGCGAGGTGCTGGCGGTCATCCGCGAGCTCGCGGAGGGCGGGATGACGATGCTCATCGCCACTCACGAGATGGCCTTCGCGCGCGAGACAGCGAGCCGCGTCTGCTTCCTCGACCGGGGTGTCATCCTGGAGGAGGCGACGCCGGAGCAGATCTTCACGTCGCCGCGCGAACCGCGCACGCAGGAGTTCTTGCGCCGCGTGATCGAGGCCGGTCGGCTCTAGGGCCGCGGTACTATGCGAGCGTCAGGGAGAAGTGGCCGAGTGGCTGAAGGCGGCGCCCTCCACCGCCGAAAATCCGCCGCCGGCTGCGCCGGCAGCGTAATGATTTTCGGCGGCAATGCGGGTCTCCGACTGCGGATATGAGCCGGGTCGAGCAAAAGCCCGACCCGGCGCCAACGGAGAAGGAGGGATTCGAACCCTCGAGGCAGGGATTTCCCCACCTAACGCCTTAGCAGGGCGCCGCCTTCAGCCACTCGGCCACTTCTCCTTGCGGCCCTGATGGTACCGCTGGTGGTCAGTCGTGGATGCGGGCGATCAGGTCGCCACGGCGCAGAACCTTGACGGCGGTGCCGGCGACGCGGACGTCGAAGCCCGCGTCCTTGGGGAAGAGCACCTTGTCGCCGGAGTCGATCCCGGCAGCCTCGGGGCCGACGGCGGTGACGATCCCGGAGCGACAGCCCGCGTCCTCGCTCGCGGGGATGATGAGGCCGGTCCTGGTCTCCGCCTCCTCCTCGACCGGCTCGACGACCAGGTGATCGTCGAGCGGCTCGAGCGAGAGATCGATTCGCTGTGGTTCCTCGAGCATTGCCCTAAATGTACTCCGGCCTGTGGCGTGAGAGCCGCCCCGCCGGCGGGGCAAGGCGGTGCGCGATTGCGGCCGCCTCGAGCCTGTTCGGCGCGTCGAGCTTGCGCAGGATGTGCGAGACGTGGACGCTCGCCGTCTTGATGCTGATGACGAGGGCCGCCGCGATCTCGCGGTTCGTGTAGCCGCGGGCGACGAGGGTCAGAACCTCTGCCTCGCGCGGCGTCAGGCCGAGCGTCGTCTCCAGGCTGTGGTGGTCGGGCGAACGCGTGTCCGGAGACGCGAGATCGAGCCGCGCGCGTTGGGCGAGGAGCTCGAGCTCGCGGAGCAGAGGCTTGGCTCCGATCCGAGCGGCGACCGTATACGCGTCCCTGAGCGGAACACTGGCTTCAGTACGCGAGGCGCCGGCGGCGGCGAGCGCCTCGGCCTCGCGCAACCGGCAGTAGGCCGCGAGGGGTGGACGTTCGAGCCGCTGCCAGGCCGCGGCGGCCTTCGACCACGACTCGTGCCGCGCCACGCCCCGGGCGCGCTCGTATTCGGCCTCGGCGAGGGCTAGCCAGCCGCCGGTGTTCGGCGTGACCGCTGCGGCCTCCGATGCGGCGCGTCGCGCGACGGCGACGACCTTCCGTGCCTGAGCGAGCCAGGTACGGACGGCCTCCGCATCACGGCGGGCGCGCGCGAGCGCTGCCAGCTCGGCATGTGCACGGAGCCCCTTGGCGCAGAACCAAACGCGCAGCTGCGCGGCTTGCGGGGAGCTGCCCCTCGCCAGACCGGCGCGCACCGCCTGGTCGGCGTCTGTCCATCTCCGCTCCCAAAGAGCCAGTTCTGCAAGGAAGACGTCGTAGATCCCCTGCCCGCGATCCTCACGCAGCGTGGCAAGCGCGGCTCCGAGATGTGCCCGCGCAGCCTCGAGGTCGCCGCGCCCGAGCTCGATGTCGGCGCGGAGCATGAAGAGCATGTAGGGGAAGTTGGCGGTGATCGCGCGGAGCGCCGCCGCGCTCGCGGTGTCTGCCTCATCCCACTCACCGATCGCGATCAGGGCCTCGATGGTGTTCGCGACGAGCACCGTGCTGTCGATCCCGTACGGGCGGACGACTTCGAGCCCTCTTTTTCCGACTCTTGCCGAGTCCGTCGGCCTTCCGAGCATTGTCAGCACGTCGGTGAGCGAGGCGTATGCATGCAGAAGCGCCTCCGGATCGCGGCTCTTCGCGGCAAGCTCAAGGGCCTGCCAGAGATACGCGACGCCCTCGTTCGAGCGACCAACATACGCGAGGTTCCTGCCGAGCTCCCGGAGCGCCCGGAGCTCCACCGCGTTCGCGCCGACCGCGCGCGCGAGCGTGAGCGCTTGCTCGCTGATAACGAGCGACTCGTCGAAACGCCAGGCGAGCATCAGTCCCTCCGCGAGCGCCGCGAGAGCCTGCGCCCGCTCCGCGGACGGTGGTTGTGCCGGTACGAGCTCCACCATGTGCTCGAATGCGGAGAGGGCGGCGTCGGTCCGTCCGCTCTCGTGCAGATAGCGACCGAGGCGGTCGTGGATGCGCGCCGCGCGCAAAGCGTCGCCCTTCTCGACCAGATCGATCGCACGCTGCGCGAGCTCAACCGCACGCGGTGCTTTCCCGGCCTGACTGGCGAACTCGGCCCCCCGCGAGCAGAGCTCCGCGAGGTCGATGTTCACGAGCCCGGCCGCGTTCGGCACCCTCGCCCACAGCGTGAGCGCCCGCTCCACGTGCGCGAGTGCTTCCGCCAGGCCGAACACGGCCTCCGCCTCGCGAGCGGCCTCGATCGAGGCGACGAGCGCATCTGCCGAGCGACCTGCCGCCGCCCAGTGGGTTGCCAGTTCCGCGGGTGCGGCCGCTCCGCTGTGCGAGAGCTCCTCGGCGAGGCGCGCGTGCAACTCCTCGCGCTCGCCGGGGAGGATCGTCGCGTAGATCGCCTCCGCGAGCAGCGCATGGCGCAACCGGAAGGTGCTTGTCTCAGGCTCGGCGACCAGGACGTCGTGCTCCGACGCCTGGCGGAGCGACTCGCGCAGGTCGACTTCCGGTAGTTCAACCGTTGCGCGGAGCAGTGGGTACCCGACGTCGCGCCCGGCGGCCGCCGCCACCCGTAGCACGGCCTGCGTCGAGCGGTCGAGGCGCGCGACGCGCTGGATCAGCAGATCGCGCAGACCACGGGGGAGCTGGCCGCCGCCGCCCTCGCCCGCGACGGCAAGCAACTCTTCGGCGAAGAACGGGTTGCCCTCCGCGCGAGTAATGATCGTGTCCGCTACGGCCGCCGGGAGGGTGGCGTCGCCCTGAAGGAGCAGCGTAGTCAGCTCGTCGCGCTCGAGCGGAGCGAGCTCGAGCACGAGGCCCGCGCCGGAGCGCCGAACGCCATCCGCGAGCCTGCGCATGCGCTCGGCCGACGTGGGCTCACCTGCGCGGTACGTCGCGAGGAGGAGAACGGGTCGCCCCTCGAGGTTGTGTGCGAGGAAGACGACGAGATCCAGCGTCGAGGTATCGGCCCAGTGCAGATCCTCGAGCACGAGCAGCATCGGTGCCGCGGCCGCCCGGTCGGTGAGCCTCGCCAGCGTGTTCTCGAACGCGCGCAGCTGCGAACCGGGTGTCTGCCTGTCCACTTGCCCGAACTCGCCAAGAGGACGCATGGCATCGACGAACGGCTGATACGGCAACTCCGTGCCGACGAGATCGATCGAGCGTCCGAGGAGGGTCTCGAATCCCATGCCGCGTGCACGCCTCGCCAGCTCGGCGGCGAGCCGGGTCTTCCCGATCCCCGCTTCTCCTGCGACGACGACGGTCGCACCGCTTCCGTTTTGTGCCGTTTCGAGCGCGCGTTCGAGCTCGCCGAGCTCGCGTGCGCGTCCGATGAACACCTGGCTCGCGCGAGCCTCCATTCCGGCCAGTATCGCGCAAGAAACTCTCGGCTGAGCGCGCGCCTTCTAAGGATCGATGCGAGCGAAGATAAGGAGGCCGCGGGCGAAAGATAAGTCTCTCCGCCCGATGCGCACGGGCTCCTCCGCGGCAACGCTCACGTCGACACGACGAGCCAAGGAGGCGAGCAATGACGGCGGTCGCGGAGGCAGGCCGGAAGGGAATCGGTCGGATGAAGGTTCACGCGGTGCGGGGCGGCGGCGGCCTGCGGCTGCACGTGCGCGAGTGGGGCAAAGCGGACGGGCCGCCGATCCTGTTCGTCCACGGCTGGTCGCAGAACCACCTCTGCTGGGCCAGGCAGTACGAGAGCGCGCTGGCCGACGAGTTCCGGCTCGTCGCCTATGACCTCCGCGGCCACGGCATGTCGGAGGCGCCACTCGAACCCGAGTTCTATACCGACGGCACGCTCTGGGCCGACGACGTAGCGGCGATCATCGACGAGCTCGACCTCGACCGGCCGGTGCTGGTCGGCTGGTCGTACGGCGCCTTCGTCATCTGCGACTACGTGCGCGCCCACGGCCAGGATCGAATCGCAGCGATCGACTTCGTCGAGGGCGCCGTCAAGCTGGGCGAGACGGCATTCGGCACGTTGATCGGTCCGGGTTTTCTCGACCATTTCGTGGGCGCCACGGCCGACGACCTGCCAACCAACATCGGCGCCATGCGCTCCTTCTTGAAGGTCTGCTCGTCGAAGCCGCTGCCGTCCGAAGACTTCGAGTCCGCGCTGTGCTGGAGCGTCGTCGTCGCGGCGCCGATCCGCGCCGCCCTCGCGGCCCGCGAGATCGACTGCGACGACGTGCTGCGTGTCCTCGAGATGCCGCTCCTCGTCACGCAGGGCCGGGCCGACACCGTCGTGCTCCCGGCGATGGCCGAGCACGTCCTCACAACCTGCCCGACCGCCGAGCCCTCGTGGTACGAGGGCGTCGGTCACCTGCCTCACCTGGAGGAGCCAGAGCGCTTCAACCGCGAGCTGGGCGAGCTGACCCGGCGCGTCGGGGCCTTTGCCAAAGGACGTCGACGATGACCCGGTCGGGCGCCGTGCTCGCGGCCGGTGCACCGGGACGCGCCTCCGCCGGGGTTGCGTACGAGGCCGGCCGCGACCGGCCCTGGGTCGCATGCGTCGGACTGCCGCAGCGGAGACTCTTTTCAGACGCCCGGGTTCAACTTGAACGGGATCGTCGCCGAGAACGGCGTCCTGCTCGTGGATCAGTCCTCGGCTGGGAAGCTCTTCCGGGTCGACCGACCACGGGCACGCCAACGAGATCGACCTTGGCGGTGCCGGCCTCGGTTACACGGACGGTCTCGAGCTGGTCGGGCACTCGCTTCTACGTGCTCCGCCCGTTCGACAACCGGGTCACGGTGATCTCGCTCCGGCCGCACCTGGCCGGCGGCGTCGTGCTCGGCGACCTGACCGATCCGGGCTTCGACATGACCGCGACCGTGGCCACGGGCGGCCTATTGGCGGTCACCTACGTTTCACGACACCGCCCACGCCGACGACCTCGTACTGGATCACCGAGCTGCCACTCCGCCCGTGAGCCCCGTCCCGGCCCGGACGTCGACCTCAAAGTTTGAAGCTTTCCGCTATTTCGGCGCTGTCTGCCGCGCCCTAGCGTTGCTGTTGTCCAAAAAGGAGGGGAGATGCTCAGACGCATCAAATTGCTGCCTCTGCTCATGGCGCTGGCCGGGCTATCGACGCTCGCAATAGGCGCGGGCCTGGCTCTCGCGCACGGCGGTGACGCATCGGCGATCCACGGCTGCGTGGAGAAGGAAGGGAAGGCCGTGCGGATCGTCGCGGCGCCCGGGATCGGAGATCCGAACCAGCCCTGCAAATCGAACGAGACGGCGATCGATTGGAGCCAGACGGGGCCGCAAGGTCCGCCGGGCATCTCGGGCTACGAGGTGGTCGGAAAGACCTCCACCAAGGAGGGAGATGGCAGCCGGGTGTACTTCGACACCGTGTCGTGCCCGGCCGGGAAGGCCGTTCTCGGCGGCGGTGGTGCAGGGACGGTTTTCCTCGGTGACGACCCTATCGCCGCGGCAGACCTGATGGAGAGCGCGCCGGGCGCCCTACCGGAATCCTGGGTCGTCGGCTTCTCGCAGATCAACGGCTCCCCCGTCGCGGAGGGCGAGTCCATCCACATCACGTCGTTCGTGATCTGCGCCGTCGTCTCCAGCTAGGAGAAGGAGAGCCGCCCGCCTGGGAAGGGAGGGCGGGCGGCTCTCATAGCCGGGAGGGCCGCCCTCCGAGGGGGACGGTTCGGGCGACCCTCACCGTGCCGCGACGGCGCTAGACCAGCGGTCCGGCCACCGCGGTTGCTCCGCCGCTCTTCTGAGCGGCAGACTCGTCGCAGCCGCCGCCGCCGAGCTCGGCGACGGGCGCGTTGACGTTGATCGGTGCATTGACGGCGGTCGCCGGTGCGACGTCGACCGAACCGACCTGCACGGTTCCGATGGAACGGACCCCCGATTGGCTACCCGTAGCCTCCCCGCACTCCGTCGCGGTGGACGCCTGGGCGCCTCCGCTCTCCTGCTCGGCCGTGGCGGAGCCGCCGTTCGACAGCACGCTCACCGGTGCGTTGACGTTCGCCGGCGCGTTCACGGCCGTCGCGGGCGCGACCACGATCTTCCCGAGTTGGACCGTGAGCAGCGAGCCGACAGCCCGCTGGGGCGCGTCTCCCCAGACGATGTTGTGCTTCGGCTTGTCGTTCGAGTTGCGCTTGCAATCGCAGGGCGGCGACGTCTGGTCGTCGCAGCATGAGCTGGCGGGATGGGCATGTGTTTCGTGCGTCGTCGACTGCGAGCCCGCGTCCGAGCAGCCGCAGGACGCCGACGACGCCGACGCGCCGCCGCTCTCCTGCTGCGCACTCGAATCACCGGTCTCGCTGCCAACGCTCACCGGCGCATTCGCATCCACCGGCGCGTTCACCGCCGTCGACGGCGACGCATTGACCGAACCGACCTGCACCGTCCCGATCGAGTGCTTCGCGGTCTGCGAACCCGCGTCCGAGCAGCCGCAGGACGCCGACGACGCCGACGCGCCGCCGCTCTCCTGCTGCGCACTCGAACCACCGGTCTCGCTGCCAACACTCACCGGCGCATTCGCATTCACCGGCGCGTTCACCGCCGTCGACGGCGACGCGCTGACGGAACCGACCTGCACCGTCCCGGCGGATCCCACCGCCGTCTGGTTGCCGGAACCCGAGCCGTCGTTGGCGGCGGCGTTGCCGGCGAACGCGAGCGCGAGCAGGCTGAGGACCAGGCTCACGCCTAACGCATAGAAGCGTTTCATGTTTCCTCCTTTGCTTTACGAAGTGCCTGGACTAGCGATCGGCGAGGCCGACTAGCCCGGGCGCTCCAGCGCGTGGAGGAAAGGCGGCGACCGACGAAGCTCGGGTAAGAGCCACCGGCGGCGGCTCACTGCGAGGATCGCCCAGAGGAAGGACGCCGCGAGCGCGGCGAAGATCAGTCCCGCTGCGCCCGAGCCGGCGACCGATGAGGTCCCGGCGCCCACCGGCGCCTGCGGCTGTGGCGCTACAGGCGGCACTGCCGGCCTTGCCTCGCCCCCAACTCTCCTGTCCGAAACGGTCACAGGGGGCATGACCGTCGCTGGGAAGCCCAAAGCAAAGCCTGAGCGTGGCGAGGAAGACGCCGTGCCTGTTGCCGTCCCGGTGGGGTCGGCAAGCCGGGTGCTGGTCGGGCCGGCCGGCTCGGACGCAAATCGAGGAACCGTGAGCGCCGTCGTGATCCCGGCGGTCGACGGGGGAACAATGCTGGGCGTCGTCACGGCGTTCCCCGGGCGTCCGTTGCGGCCCGGAGAACTCGGAGGGGCTGAAGAGGTTGGAGACGTCCCGGTGTTCGGCGAGCTCGGCTGCGTCGGTGCGCTCGGCCCTTTGCGCGCCCCGGGGGCGCTGTCGCCGGGAGTCTGGACGGTGGCGCTGCCGCCGGGAGTCTGGACGGTGGCGCTGCCGCCGGGCGTCTGAATGCCTGCGCTTGCCCCCCCGCTCGGGGTCGGCGCCTGGACTCCGACGCTCCCGGTACCGGCCGGCGTCTGGGCCTGGACGCCCACCGAAGGCGCCGGCGCAGACGGGCTACCGGTCGAGACGCCGGCGCCTGTCGTACCGCCCGGCGTCGCCGTCGAGGCCGATGCGCTCACGCCGCTGGTTCCGGCGGAGGCCTGCGCGGTCGCGTGCGTCGGAGCGACGCTCGCGCCGGCGCTAGCGGAAGGCCCGCCCGACGTTGGCGCGGAAACGGTCGCGCTCGCCGATGCCGACGACGTCTGCACGGACGCAGAGGCCGTCGCGCCACTCGATCCGGTCGAGACCGAGACGGACGCGGTCGGCGTCTGTACGCTGGCTCCGGCCGACGGGAGTTGTGGCCCTTCGGCCGCCGCAGTGCCGGCGTGCGCGAGAGCGAACGCAGCCGTGGCGGCCGCAATCGCCAATGTCCGACCACGAGTACACGCTCTCGCGCGCATTGCCGGCCAATCATACGCGAATGACACGAGAAATCGCAACTCACATTTGTCACCGAAATTGACTGACCATTCAATCAAGGAATCCGTCATGGTTTCCAACCGTAGTTCCGTGTTTCGATTGGCTATCGGGCGGGAATAGATTAAGATTCGGCCTCGGCTCGGCGCCTTGATCTCCGCAGCCGCCCCAAATCACGTCTACGCTTATGAAGAACGGCCGCGGAGGGGTGGCAGAGCGGTCGAATGCGGCGGTCTCGAAAACCGTTTCGGGCCTCTGGGTCCGACGAGGGTTCGAATCCCTCCCCCTCCGCCTCACTGAGAAAAACCTTGAACAAGCGGTTTCTCGGCATCATGTGTAGTCAAATGAGGCGACTGACGTAACCATAGCTGACGACACATGAGAACCTGCTGCCGCCAGGCTAGACAACCGCTGCGACGGTCTTCCTGACCCTCGCACCTCCGCCTGAAGCGCGCCAGCGCATGTTGCCGTGAACGCGTCGGTCGCCCGCGTGCGTGATCAACCGCGGTCGGGTGCGACCCCGAGTCACGCGCGATGGCTCAGGCTTGCCTGGCTGACGGACGCATGAGCGATCGGCCCTGGACGAGGGCCTCCCGCAAGGCGCCTTTCGTCTGACCGGGCTCGGCGTCGTCCAGGAAGCGGTAAAGGGATCGCCGGCGTAGGTGACCTGCCTGCCGTTGCCGCCCCGAGTTGTCCCCAAGAGCGACGGCTTGGCGCCGTAGCCCTTCGCGCTGGCCGGCAGGCGGCGTCCCGAGACACCTTGTCGACCCATTTTCGCCACGCCTACGACACATTCGCTACCCTCCCCGCTTCCGCCCGGGTGAGGACGGGTGGGGAGAGGTCAACGCGAGTTGGCGGAGGGGTAACCGTGCTCGACGGAGTGACGAGTGAGCTCGTCGGCGAGCCGGGTCAGGGCGTGACCCGTGACGGCGAGCCCGGCGTGATGTTCTACAGCCACGATACGTACGGGCTTGGGCACCTGCGACGGACTCTCGCGCTTGCCGGCTTCTTGCGCTCGAGGAGATCGCTTTCGCAGCTGATCGTCACCGGCTCGGCTCTCGCACATCGGTTTTCGCTCCCGCCCGGGGCCGACTACATCAAGCTGCCGTCGGTCGTCAAGGTGGCCGCGGGGAGGTACGAGTCGCGCTTCCTCGGCCTTTCATTCTCGGCAATCAGAGACCTCCGGCGCGAGTTACTGCTCGGCGCCGCTCGCCATTTCCGGCCCAGCATGCTGGTTGTGGACAACGTGCCGGGCGGCCTCAAGGGGGAGCTGCAGCCCGCGCTTCACTACCTGAAATCCACCTCGTGCCGGCTCGTACTCGGGCTCCGCGACGTCGTCGACGAGGCGGACTGGGTTCGCGAGGCGTGGGCGAAGGATGGCAGCTACGAGCTGCTCGACCGAACGTACGACCGGATTCTCGTCTACGGCGAGCGAGAGATCTACGACTCGGTCGCGGAGTACGGACTCTCCTGGCGAGCGGCGGAGAAGACACGGTTCGTCGGATATCTGGGCCGTGAGCCCGGGCGGCAGAGCCCCGAGCAGATTCGTTCCGCGCTGGGCGTTGACCAACGGCCGCTAGTGCTCGTCATGGCAGGTGGTGGGGAGGACGGCCACGACCTGCTGCGGGCGGTTCTCGAGGCGATCCGCCTCCGTGGCGACGGAACCTCGTTCGAGTGCCTTCTCCTGGGCGGGCCGCTCATGCCTGCCAACCACCGGCGCGAAGTGCTCGGGCTTGCCCGCGAACGTGCCGTGCACTACATCGACTTCTCCGACGACGTGCCGAGCTACGTGCGGGCCGCCGACGTCGTGGTCTCGATGGGTGGCTACAACTCGGTGTGCGAGCTGCTCGCTTCGGGCAAGCCGGCGCTGATCGTGCCGCGCGTCACGCCGCGCCGGGAGCAGCTGATCCGAGCGCGGGCGTTGGCGAACCGCGGCCACCTCCGGTTGATCCATCCGGCTGAGCTCGAGCCGCGGCGACTCTTCGACGAGATGAGTCGCCTGCTTCAGGAGGGATTAGCGCCGGTCAACCTGTCGATAAACGGGTTGCCCGCCGCGGCGGCCGCGCTCGACGAGCTGCTCGAAGGGGATGTCCCTGAGGCATCGCTGATGGCCGTAGGAGGCCGACATGGCTGAGGCTTCGATCGCCTACCTGCTGAAGATGTACCCGCGGTTCTCGGAGACGTTCGTACTGAACGAGCTACTCGAGCTCGAGCGCCAGGGAGTCCGCATCCACGTCTTCTCGTTGAAGAAGCCCGATGACGGCGTCTTCCACGCCGGCGTCGCCCGGCTCCGGGCGAAGGTCACCTACGTACCGGAGTCGCCGCTGATTGCGCCGTCCGCCTTTGCGGCGGCACACCGGGACGCCTTCACCGCCGACCCGCCGCGCTATGCCCGAGCGCTCGCGGCCGCGGTCGGCCGCGGGCGCAGGGCAACTTGGAAGCACTTCGTCCGCGCGGGCTACATCGCTCCGCTTCTTCGCAGGCACGGAGTCCGCCACGTCCATGCGCACTTCGCATCGACCGCTGCGTCTGTCGCGCTGCACCTGCACCGGCTGAGCGGTGTGTCCTACAGCCTCACCGCGCACGCGAAGGACATCTATCGCAACGGCGTGGACAGGAAGGAACTCGCCACCAAACTGACCTCCGCACGCTTCACGATCACGGTCAGCGACTACAACCGCGCTTACCTGTCGACGCTGGCGCCCGAAAGCCGCGTCCTGCGGATCTACAACGGCCTCGACCTCGAACGCTTCTCCCCCAACGGGCACGGTCACGCTGACCCGCCGCTCGTCCTCGCCGTCGGCCGGCTTGTGGAGAAGAAGGGTTTCGCCGTCCTGATCCGGGCCTGCGCGCTCCTCCGCGACCGTGGCCATCGCTTCCGGTGCGCGATCGTCGGCAAGGGCCCGCTCGAGCATGAGCTGCGCAGCCTCACCACCGCTGTCGGCCTCGGAGACCGGGTCGAGCTGAAGGGGCCCCTTCCACAGGAAGAGCTCCTCGGCCTGTATCCCCAGGCAGCGGTCGTCGTCGCGCCGTGCGTCGTCGGCTCGGACGGAAACCGCGACGGGATGCCCACGGTGCTCGTCGAAGCAATGGCGCTCGGAATCCCGGTAGTCGCCACGAACGTGACGGGGATTCCCGAGCTGGTCGAGAACGGGCGTACAGGGACGCTGGCAACGCCCGGCGACCCGGTGGCGCTCGCGGCCGCCATCGAGCGAGTCTTCGACCAGCGCGATTCGGCGCTCGAGCTGGCGCGCGCCGCGCGTGAGCGGATCGAGCGGGGCTTCGACCTCCGGCGCAACGTTCGGGAGCTGCGGGCGGTCTTCGAGGACGCGCTGACCCCATGAGGATCGCCTACCTCTGCGCCGACTTTGGCATCCCAGTCTTCGGGGCGAAGGGAGCGTCTGTCCATGTGCGCGGGCTCACCTCGGCCCTGGAATCCCTCGGCCACGAGGTCCTGATCCTGACGCCACGTGCCGAAGGAAACTGTCCGCCGGGTTTCCCGAGCGAGCTCGCAGCGATCGACCTCGACGAGGCCGATCGGTGGGTGTACGACCTCCTTGTCGAGGATCGATGGGCCGGCGCGGCAGTCGCGCGCGAGGTGCGCGCGCTGCTCTACGCCGGCACCCTCAGGCGCCGTGGGCTCGACCTACTGCGGGCGTTCGATCCCGACGTCGTCGTCGAGCGTTACTCGCTGCTCGGTCGCGCCGGGATCGACCTGGCACGAGCGCTCGACGTCCCGCTGATCGTCGAGGTGAACGCGCCGATCACGCAGGAGCAGGCCGAGCATCGCGGTCTCGCCTTCGCGGAGACGGCTCGTGCGGTCGAGCGCGACCTGCTTCGCGCCGCGGATCGCGTGGTCACGGTCTCGAGCACGCTCGAGCGGTGGCTCGTGGAGCTCGGCGTCGATCCCGTCCGAGTGACCGTACTCCGAAACGGCGTCGACGCCGCGCGCTTCGACCGAGGCGGCGCCGAACGGAACCCGATGCGGGAATGTCTGGAGGCGGGCGATGGCTCGCTCATCGGCTTTCTCGGGTCCCTGAGACCGTGGCACGACGTTCAGACGCTCATCGAGGCGGTCGCACGCCTCCGCCGTGACGGGCGGAGCGTCAAGCTCGTCGTGATAGGTGACGGGCCGCACAAAGGAGTGCTCGCCGGGGCCGCGCGCAAGGCGGGCGTCGACGCGGTCTTCACAGGCGCAGTGCCCCATGAGCGAGTGCCCGCCCACCTTGCCGCCCTCGACGTGGCGGTCGCTCCGTACGGTCCCAGCGAGGACTTCTACTTTTCCCCGCTCAAGCTCGTCGAGTACCTCGCCGCAGAGTTGCCGGTCGTCGCCGCCGATATCGGCGACCTTCGCCATTGCGTCCGCCCCGGCGAGACCGGTTGGCTCTACCCACCCGGCGACGTCGACGCGCTAACCGAAGCGATGCGCGTGGCACTCGACGACGAACTGGCCGCGCGGCGGATCGCCCGCGCAGGGCACGAGCATGCCCGCACCGAGCACAGCTGGGAAGCCAACGCCGAGCGGCTCGTCGAGCTTGCGCGTGAGTCGGGAGGCTCCCGTTGACGGCCATCGCCGCACCGCCGCGGGAAACCGAGTCGATCCCGCCGCCGCCCCTTGACCCCGGGCTCAGGAGTCTCGACCTCGCCCTTGCGCCCGGTCGCGCCACCGAACTGCTCGCCGAAAGTCTGCTGCGTCCCGGCTACGAGCTTACGGGGTGCCGCCCCTGCTACCTGCGCTACAAGCCGGGGCAAAGCTGCCTCGTGCAGTACCGGCTCGACCTGCGCAGCGACCATGGGCATTCGTTCGTGCGGCTCGCCCACGCGCGGCTCTACGCCGGGGGTCGCGCAGAGCGGATCTGGTCGCGGGGGCGCGTCCAGGCGCTGGCCGCGCGCGTCGATCCGGACTGCGCGCTCCAGCCCGCCGCGTACGTAGCGGGGCTGGGGGCGATCCTTCAGTCGTATCCGCTCGACGTCGATTTGCCGGCCTTGACACGCCTCGGCTCGCTGAGCCGCGTGCGCTACAAGCCGGCGAGGAAGGCGCTGCTGCGAGACGGCCAACGGCTGTACGCGAAGATCTATGCCGACGACCGGGGCGCAGGCGCTTTCGAAACGGGCCGCGCGCTGGTAGCCGCCGGCGCGCCGGTCGTGAAGCCCTACAGCTACTCGCAGGGCCTGCGCGTGCTCACCCACCCTGCGATCCCGGGAGTGCCGCTCGCGTCGCTGCGCGGCA
>Ga0075425_100000968_pt1 | contig 27578 bp, 23 predicted proteins | sample SoiMethybrSBSTD4_FD_75300 | JGI IMG/M metagenome (GOLD analysis project Ga0075425, IMG submission 75300) | Bulk soil microbial communities from a Populus tree surrounding site in Tennessee, USA - Soil MetaG P. TD hybrid SBSTD4 | ecosystem: Environmental > Terrestrial > Soil > Tree plantation...
AACACGCACAGCACAGTATCTTCCTTATAGCGCCGGATAAATGAAAAGATCGTTCGGTTCTTAGGTTTTACAAACTGCAGCGTACCTCTTCCAAACACCGGATGCTCTTTGCGAAGCTGGATCGCATTTCGCATCCAGTGAAGCAGCGACGTCGTGTGTCGTTGCTGCGCCTCGACATTCACACCTTGAAATCCGTAGACCGGATCCATAATCACCGGGAAGTACAGCATCGCAAAATCGGCGCGCGAAAATCCTGCATTGCGATCCGACGACCACTGCATCGGCGTGCGAACTCCGTCGCGGTCGCCGAGATAGATGTTGTCTCCCATCGCGATCTCGTCGCCGTAGTAAAGAAACGGGCTGCCCGGCAAACTGAACAGCAACCCGTGCATGAGCTCGATGCGCCTTCGACCATTGTCAAACAACGGTGCGAGCCTCCGCCGGATCCCAATATTCAGACGCATTCGCGGGTCCTTCGCATATTCGTTGTAGAGATAGTCCCGCTCTTCGTCGGTGACCATCTCCAGCGTCAGCTCGTCGTGGTTTCGAAGGAACATTCCCCACTGACAGTTTTCGGGAATGGTCGGCGTTTTCTCGAGCACTTCTACAATCGGTCGGCGATCCTCCTGCTGCAGAGCCATGAACAAACGCGGCATTATCGGAAAGTGATATGCCATGTGACATTCATTACCATCACCAAAATAAGCAACGACGTCTGCAGGCCATTGATTCGCCTCTGCAAGCAATATTCGGTCTTTGTAATTGGCATCGACGTGTGCGCGGAGGCGTCGCAGGAAAGCGTGGGTGTCCGGGAGGTTTTCGCAGTTGGTGCCTTCGCGCTCGAACAGATAAGGCACCGCGTCGAGTCTCAACCCGTCGATCCCGAGATCCATCCAGAACGACACAACATCTATCACCGCCCGTTGCACCTCCGGGTTGTCGAAGTTGAGATCGGGTTGATGACTGAAAAATCGATGCCAGTAGAACGCGCCGGCCTCTTCATCCCAGGTCCAGTTCGACCGCTCGCTGTCGATAAAGATCACTCGAGCGTCCATGTACTTTAGATCCGTATCGCTCCAGACGTACCAGTTGCGTTTTGGCGAATCCGGCGATTCCCGAGCTTCGAGAAACCAAGGGTGTTGATCCGAAGTGTGGTTGAGCACCAGGTCGGCGATGACCCTGATGCCGCGCGAATGAGCCTCATCGAGAAGGGTCTTGAAATCCTGCAGTGTTCCGTATTGCGAAAGGATTGAGTAGTAGTCCGAGATGTCGTAGCCGCCATCCCTGAGCGGCGAGGGATACATCGGAAGCAGCCACAGACAATTGACGCCAAGCCACTCGATGTAGTCGAGCTTTTGGATCAGTCCTTTGAAGTCTCCGATGCCGTCGGCGTTCGAGTCGTAAAACCCTCGAACATAGACCTCATAAAAGACTGCATCTTTGAACCACAGCGGATCGGCGCGAAGTTTCTCTGTGCCAGTCATTGGGCCTACGTCATTTGAGATTTGGGATTTGAGACTTGAGATTTGCCATTTTGGTCAGTTCGTCATTTGAGCTATAGGATGTGCGCTATAAAAATCCCAAATTCCAAATACGCCAATATCAAATCTAAGATCTCAAGTCTCAAATCTCAACTGTCTTCTCACTTCACCAATTCAAAATCCATCCACTGTGAACCAAGGCTGTATTTCTGCTTGGCCAGCTTATCGGTAACAATGACCTGCAAAATGTACTCGCCGAGCCCCAGATCGTCACCCAACCGCAGTCGACCCGATACCGGTATGTGCTTCCAATCTGGCTCGTTTCCGATGTTCACCGGACTCACCTTTGTCGCGAACACCTGCTTACCCTCCTTGAGCAAAATCAGCTGCGATTCCAATTGAGGCTTCCTGGTCTTCGGATCGAGCTGCGCGTTGTAGATCAGGAACCCGTAGTCGAGAAACGTTCTGCGTTTCAAGATTCGCACCGCTGGTGTACTCGATGGATCTATCGCCTCAACCCCACCTTCGTTATTCCCTTGATCTCCGGCAGCTGACTTCGTTGCGGTAGCCGGATCAAATCCCGATACGACCAGCCCCGACAGCGTCAACCGATCCGCACCGACGTCAGGCACATCGATAAACTGGCTCGCGGAGCCCACACGATCGGCGCGCGGGTCTCGCACCGCAACTCGAAGCTGATATCCGCCCGGTTTCTTAATTGGGACATTGATCGCGTAAACAAAGCCTTGATCCAGCAGCTTCTGAAACCCATCCGCTCTGACGGTCAGGTTGTATCCGCGCGCTTCGTGGCCGACTACCTCGCCGTTGCTCCCAAAAGTGAAAGCCGCTATTTCGATCGTGCCTTTGCGCGCGCCGTCCTGTTCCTGAGTAAAGAAAATATCGCGAGCGTCGATATGCAGGATCGATCGCATGAACGCACCCGTCTTCGCCTCGTGACCAAACAGAGATGTCAGCTTGAGGTGTATGTCGGCGGCGGTGAACGGCGAGGTGATAGCGCTGGCGAGTTTCTGTCCGGGCGTATCATTGTGCCCGCCTGACTCTTCATCCGCGACTCCGTAGAAACCTGTTCGCGAACGCACGCGCAGCCCCGGTCGCTTCAGCTTCACGGTTATGCTGTGATAGGTCCTTCTTCCCTGAACCGCTTTGAACGTCGCTTCTTCGGGGATGTATCCGAGCAGGTAGTAACCTCTTTGATCGTCCAGAACGCGATTGAAGCCGTCCGGAATACTATTCGAGTTGCGAAAGAAGAGCCCGCCGGTTTGAGTCGCTATGTAATTCAAACCACCCTGCGTTTCAAACAGGTGAGCGCCTCGGTCCCTGATACTAGAGTTGACTTCATTCATGCTCTTAAACGCGGTGTTGTCCGCCGCGGTAAGACCCGTGTATTGAAGCCCGCGCGGATCGATCGAATAAACGACCACTGATGCTCGATTGGCGAGGTCGATTATCTTGCGCACGGGATCGAGCACTCTCAGATTGGCCTGACCAGTCCCTGGTGTTGTTAGCTGGAAACCCTCGGACATTAGAACCACCGACTTGCGGCCCGGGAGATCCTTCAACCCGCGCACGATCATCTCGATCGCGCCAAGAGTTCCGATTGCAAAAGTCTCGGCGCGAGTGGCCGCGGTTTGCGCGATCGACTGTCGCATCTGCGCCGCTCCAAGACCGCCGGCTCCGGCGAACGGTGCACTCGAGATCGGCGTGAACGCTCCCAATCCGCCGCCGCCCATCAGATTGAACTTAACCTTATCGATCGCCGCGTAAAGCAACCGTTTGTCGGATGTGAACTGCTGCAGCGCTCCCATTCCCGCGCCGGTTCTGAGAATTGCCACCAGATCACCCGGCTGCATCTGCTGGTCGACAAACTTCTTCAGAGCTGATTGCACGGACTGAATGCTTTCAAACGACATCCCGAGATCGTCGACAACTAGAGCAATCGTCCGGCGGACCTGATCGGGTCGCAAACGGGCTGGCGGACCCGGAACGCCGGGCGCCGGATTCGCTCGAGGAGTCGTATTCGAGGTAGCTTCGGTCGCCGTTGGTTGCGCGACGACGTATGAGAAATTGGTAATCCGCTGGCGCCGGCTGTCTTCGTATAATTCAAAATCGTCGGCCTTGAGATCTGTGACCTGTTTCCCTTTCTGATCGGTGACGACGGCATCGATCTGAACCAGCGTGACTGAGATTCGCACGACGTCGTCGTCCTTCTTCTGATCCTGCCCGCTCTTCTTGTCCTGCTCCTTCTCAGCTGTTTTTTCCTGCATTGTCACTTCGGCGTCGGGATTGAGGCTAGGATCAGCGTTGGTTCGTGGAGTCAAGCTGATCGCTGAAGCAACAGCGAAAAGTACGCACAAGAGTGGAGAGGATTTTGGTTTCATCGGGCCTCCGTCGGTCGGACGTAAGTTTATTTGACTACCTCAAAGTCAGCCCACTGATTGACGAGATTCGCACAACGTCGTTGTCCTTCTTCTTGTCTTGTTCGATCTGGGACTGCTTCTGCTTGTTTGAGGCTTGATTGTTGTCAACAAGCTGAGAATCAGCTGCGATACCTGGGGTTAGATTGATTACTGAGGCGGCGGCGAAAAGAATGCCAAGTAGACGAGAGGATTTCAGTTTCATCGGGTCCTCCGCTCACCTCGAAAGAAGGTCATCAGACATTTCATTTAACAATGTCAAAATCGACCCAGACGGTCGCGATTTGTTCGCTCTCTTTTGCAAGCTTGTCGAAAGTGATTACCTGCAACGCGTACTCACCGGGGGTCAGGTTCCCGCCTAGTCTCAAGCTGCCGCCGGCGATCAATCGCTTTAGATCGGTTTGAGCGCCTGCAAACGGCTTTCGTTCGCCGTCGAAAACCAGCTTGCCATCTCGATACAGGCGCACCTGAGTCAACAACTGAGCTCGACCGGTTGTCTTCTCAACCTTGGCTCCGAAGATAGCATACGCGTATTCGATCACAGCTCCGGGCTTGAACTTTCGAACGGCGGTGCTGGTTTCTACATCCTGTCTCTCAACTCGCCCCTCTCCGTTGCTGCCGCCTGGATCAGGCTTGTTCGCATCGGCTACGGGATCGGCCCGGCGGACTAACAAACCCGAGAGCGCAAGTCTGTTCCTCTTGAGATCAGGAACCTGTATGAATTGATTTGCAGAGCCTACTTTGTTGGACGCCTGGTCACGGACAGCGGTGCGCAGCTGGTACGCGCCAGGTTTCTTGATGGGCAGATTGACTCTGTAAAAAACACCCATCTCGAGCGTCCGCTGATAATCCTTTTCGGACATGCTCACTGTGTAAGCTCGATCACTCCGATCAATCACTTTCCCGTTGTCCCCGAATGTGAAAGCGGCAATCTCGAATGTAGTCTTTCGCCAGCCGTTGACGGTCTCTTCAAAAGTCAGTTCACGAGCATCAATGTGCAACAACGCATTTACGAAACTGCCTTCCTTTGGATCGTGCCAGAAATGACTGGTGATGCGCACCGGAATTGCGCCGGATGAAAACGGGGATGCGAGTGCCGTCAGAATGTCTCGAGCTGCCCTGCTGGAAATCGGCCTCGACTCCTCGTCGGTCACGCCATAAAAACCCGTTCGCGTGTGTACCTTCAACCCCGGGCGGCTAACCTTTACGGCTATGTTCTGAAATTCTCGGCTGCCGTTTTTCGATTTAAACGTCGATTCCTCGGGCACAAACCCGATCAGATAGTAGCCGTCCTGGTCCATCAATGCGCGCCGCACGCCGCGATCCAACGCATTGTTGTTGCTGTAGAAGAGCCCGCCGGTCCGATCGGCCAGATACGCGAGACCTTCACGCGATTCGAGAAACTCGCGCTCTCGACCTGCGACACCCGATGCAGTCTTCCCTAAAAACTTCGAGTAGTCGGTGGTTCCATTGATATTCTTGCTGATTGGATCCAGGTCACCACTTAAATCGTCCGCCGACGTCGGACTAAGGACTATTAATCCTCGTGCGTCAATCGTGTAGAAACTTACAGAGGCTCGATTGGCCAGATCGGTCAGGTTGTCGAGCGCCTGACGAACGCGGGTGATGTTTTGCTCTTGATCGTAGATTTTGAGCCCGTCAGAAAACAGCACCACCGATTTGCGTCCTGGCAATTGTCTCAAGCCTTGAACGACAAAACTCATTGCTCCGAGGGTGCCGATTGCAAACACTTCCTGTCTAAACCGATCGACATCATCGATCGCACTTCCACCGGTTCCAAAAGTCCCCGTGATATCGAACGCTTTGATATCTGGATCGGCTGAAGGTCGTCCCTTTCCAATAAGCGATGTCGTGTTTACGCTGGGATCCGTTTGCACCGGTGAAAAGGTGTTTACTCCCGCACCGTAACCCGGTTTCCACCTCACCAGATCGAGCGCTGCGTAGAGTTGGCGTTTGTCATTCGTGAACTGCTGCAAGGCCCCCATGCCCGCTCCAGTGCGGATGATCGCCACCAGATCGCCTGGCTGCATCTGTTGATCGATGAATTTCTTGAGAGTGTCTCTGACCGAAGCTGTGCTTTCGAAGGAAAGCGTCAGATCGTCTACAACCAAGGCGATCGTTCTGCGAACCTGGTCGGGTTGAAGACGCGGCGGAGGCGCGGGCGGCTCGTTCTTAGCTGGTTTTGGGTTTTCGTTTCGCCCGTCTTTCTTCGTCGATTCAATTGGTGCGCTGATGTAAGAGAAATTTGTGATGGCTTGAGGCTTGTTGTTCTGAAGCACCTGAAAGTCTTCGGGCGTCAAGTCCGAGACTCGGATCCCTTTCGAATCGGTGACTGTGACATCGACCTGGACAAGCGTCACTCCGATTTTTACTACGTCGCTCTGACCATTGGCTTTGGGCTGTTGAGACTGGACGGCGCCTGATTTCGGAGCGGGTTGAGTCCGTTGTGCGAACAGTGGATTGGCGAGCGAGAGAAGAAGGATTGCGCTCAGGGTTCGAGGCAGTTTCATTCAATCTCCTGATTCGAAGCGCTACGATACGCGAGGACACTTATGAATTACAGGAACACACCCCGCAGCTGCCTCACCCGCCGAAGAACCTTACGCTGAGTGGTTTCAAATTTCAATCGACGCTTGTCGGATTTTTTTGGGTCTCGCTATACGTCATCCGGCTTCCAGAGTCTCACAAAATGAAGCCTGATGATTTCATAGTTGTGTCACATCGAATAGTGCATTAGTCGCACTGGGCAGTATTAGATATTTTGGTTTAGATCGTTTGCAGAACATCTATTACTTCAGCTGTGTTGCTCAGATCGGACAACAGAGCGTCAGGCCCGTGTTCTCTGAGCTGCTCAACGGAGTGTTGCCCCGAAGCTACGGCGACCACTCGCGCCCCAAAACGGCGCGCGCACCAGATGTCCCGCGGAGTGTCGCCAACAATCACAAATCGATCAGGAGTTAGCTGACTGCCAAGGTAAGCATTGATTCTCTCAGCGGCGATCGCCGGCAAGTGATCTCGTTCTTCATCATCACTCCCGAACGCACCGCGTGTTTTGAAGTACTGCCAGATGCCTGCAACACGCAGTTTGGCCTCCGCGAGCCTCTCGACGTTCCCGGTCAATAACGTGAACACAAACCTAGGGTCGACTACCAGCGCATCGAGGAGATCCTGAATTCCTGGGCAAAGTTGAAACACTTCCCCGGTTGACGACAGGTGGTTCAGGATTTCAACCGTAGCCGACTCCACAAGCGGCAGTCTTTCGCGTATCAACGCCGGTGTGATTCCCTCACATTCAAGCGCCTCACGATAGATCGCCAGATCGGTCCTCCCGGCGAAATCAACTTCGCCTATTCGTCCGCAAGTTCCAAACACGTCGAGGAGCATCGAGTGTATTAGCCCGCGATATTCGCCCCGACGAACCGTCTTTATCAGGGTTCCGTCGATGTCGAATAACACAACTCTGAGGTCAGTCATCATTCTGTCTTTAAACCAAGAGGTCGAATGCAATAGGTCCTATAGGTCGTATAGGTCGTATTGCATTCCAACAACTTTCCATTCAATCAAACGTTGAATCTGAAGTGCACAACGTCGCCGTCCTGGACGATGTAGTCCTTACCTTCCAACCTGAGCTTGCCCTGTTCGCGGCAGCGGGCCTCGCTGCCAAGCTCGACCAGATCCTCGAACCGAGTGACCTCGGCACGAATAAAACCTCGCTCGATGTCCGAGTGAATAACGCCGGCCGCTTTGTGCGCGATGGTTCCCCGTTTTATCGACCACGCTCGACACTCATCTTCGCCGGCGGTCAAAAAGCTGATCAGATCCAGCAACGAATAGGCCGCCCGAATAAATCGACCCCGAGCCGGCTCTTCGATTCCGAGATCCTGTAGGAATTCACGCTGTTCGTCCGGGTCGAGCTGAGCGATCTCCATCTCAACTTTTCCCGAGATCGCGATCAAGCTCAGCTTTTTCGACTCTGCCAGCTGGAGAACTTCGGTGACGGGAGCTCCCCCCGAGTCGGGCTGGTTTAGCAACAATAGCAGCGGCTTGAGACTGAGGAACCTGAATCCCGCTATCAGCCCCATATCCTCGTGGGTCAGTTCCAGATAGCGCAGCGGACGTTCTTCTTCAAGCGCAGACTTCATCCGAAGCATTAGCTCATTTTCACGCGCTGAGTCCTTCTCTTTCTTCAATCGAGTTATTCGATTCTCAATCTGAACGAGATCGGTCAGCATCAACTCATCATCAAACGACCGAATGTCGCGCGCCGGATCGGGCGAGTGCGAAAGCATCGGGTTGTCGAACGCGCGGACGACGTGAACCAGGGCGTCGGCCTCGCGCATGTGCTGCACAAGCTTCGGATCGAGTCCGGAATGAGCTTGTTCGCCGGCTTCAGCCGGCGGGCCGGCTACATCGACGAAGCTGATCTCAGCAAAGGTCTTCTTCTTTGGGTTGTAAATCTCGGCGAGCCTGTCGACACGTTGATCTGGAACCTTGATTACACCAATATTTGCCTTCTCGCGCGCCCCGTAGCCCCCAACCTCTGCAGTCAGCCCGGTGAGCGTGTTAAAAATGGTCGTCTTGCCCGACCCAGCGAAACCAACCAATCCAACTTTCATCGTGCACCATTCTAGGATCTAGGATTTAGGATCTAGAGCTCCTAAATCCTAGATCCTGTTCTCAAATCGCGACCGGTCATCTGCGAAGGAATCTCGAGGCCCAAAATGCCAAGCATCGTCGGAGCGATGTCTCGTAGCGAACCGCCTTCGCGAAGCGGTCTCTTGTCATCGCCGATCAGAATAACAGGCACCGGATTTGTAGTGTGCGCAGTGAAGATCTGGCCCGTCTCAGGATCAATCATCTGCTCGGCGTTCCCGTGATCCGCGGTGATGATCACGGTTCCACCTCGAGCCCGAGCGGCAGACACCACTCGTCCAAGACACTCGTCGATTACCTCGATCGCTTTTATCGTCGCCTGGAGATTACCGGTATGCCCAACCATATCGGCATTCGCAAAGTTCATGATCACCACGTCAAAGCGACCCGAATTGATCTGTTTCACCACGTCATCGGTGATTCCGTAGGCGCTCATCTCCGGCTGCAAGTCGTAGGTTGCGACTTTTGGCGATGGGACAAGGATTCGGTCCTCACCTGAAAACGGCGGCTCCACTCCTCCGTTAAAAAAGAACGTCACATGAGCGTATTTTTCGGTCTCTGCAATCCTAAGATTCTCGAGTCCGTGTTCGCCAAGCACGTCAGCCAGAATCTGATTGTGATGCTCAGGACCAAAAGCCACCGGCAAAGAGAATTGCCGGTCGTAGTAAGTCATACACGTAAACCGAAGCTCTGGCGTCGGACCGCGATCGAAAAATGAGAAGTCCTCCTCGGTAAATGCGCGAGTGATTTGTCGCGCGCGATCCGAACGGAAATTAAAGAAGACTACGCTGTCACCGTCCGCAACTGTGGCAACCGGTGTCTGACGTTGATCGACAATGACAATCGGTTTTACAAACTCGTCAGTCACTCCAGCCTCGTAGGACTCGCGAATCGCGGCTTCAGGACCGGGTCGCGGAGTACCCTGTCCGAAACGCAGCAACCGATAGGCCTGCTCGGTCCGCTCCCAACGCTTATCGCGATCCATCGCGTAGTAACGACCAACTACCGTCGCCACACGTCCGACGCCGTACTCGCGCATCGTCGCGACCAACTCGCCGACGTAGCCGGCTCCTGAATCGGGCGCAGTATCGCGGCCATCCAGAAACGCATGAACAAAGACCCGCTCCACGTTTCTCTGCTTAGCCATCCGAAGCAAAGCATATAGATGTTGTTGAGACGAGTGGACGCCGCCGTGCGACACCAATCCGATGAAGTGAAGCACCGAACCATGATCTCGAGCTTGATCCATCGCCGCGCACAGCGCCTCATTCTTGAAGAAGTCGCCGGTTTCGATTGCGTGATCTATGCGAGACGTGTCCATGCGGATCACCCTGCCGGCGCCGATGTTCAGATGTCCAACCTCGCTGTTTCCCATCTGCCCTGCTCGCAGCCCGACGAAATTGCCGGATGCCTCGACCAGAGTGTTAGGGTAGTCGCGATACCATTGGTCGAAGTGCGGTGTGCGGGCCATCGCAATCGCATTTCCCTCATGATTGGACGAGTACCCGAATCCATCGAGGACGATCAACACAACCGGTCTGTTCCTGACATCACTCAAATCAGATTTCTCCTTCAAAAAAAGAAGCTACAGATTACAGTCGGCGCGCGCGACGGTACAAGCTTTCAAGGTTCCAATTTCGGGGTTCAGGGTTAAGACACAAAAAGATTGGTATTGATTGGTATTTCTAATTTAGTGTACCGATAAGATTCCTTTGTCAGCGAGTCTATGGTTCTCGCAACCGCCAATCGGACGGCTACTCCCTCTCCCGAACTCGGAATCGTGAACCCTGAACTCGGAACCTCAGTTGGTTGACACAACAAAAGGGGGCTCAGCGGCCCCCTTCGTTGTCAGATCGTATTGGCTGGACGCTATTGCAAAGCCTTTTCGATAGCCTGAGTCACCTGATCGCTCTCGGGTTTCACAGGAGGCTCGAATCGAGCGATGATCTTTCCGTTCTTATCCATCAGGAATTTGTTGAAATTCCACTTGATGTCCCCGCCAAACTCCGGATTGGTCTCCTTGCTGGTCAGGAATTTGTAGAGCGGGTGAATGTCGTCGCCCTTAACCGAGATCTTTGAGAATATCGGGAAGGTAACCGAATACTTCGACGAACAGAAGGTCTTGATCTCTTCGTCGGTGCCCGGCTCTTGCGACATGAAGTTGTTTGCCGGGAACCCAAGGATCACAAATCCCCGATCCTTGTACTTCAGGTAGACCTGCTGAAGTCCTTCGTATTGAGGAGTGAAGCCGCATCTGCTTGCGACATTGACCAACATCACAACCTTGCCGCGATACTGGGCGAGGTTGACTTCTTTGTGGTCGATATCCTTGAGGGTGAAGTCATAAACTGAATTCATTTTTTCACCAGCGGATGCCGCTGCGCCTGTCTTGCAGTTAACTGAAACAGCGAAAATCGCGGCGCAGATCAGTGTTGCCGCGATCGCAGATACCAGCTTACCTCTCATAGATTCCTCCGATTCAAAACCAGCCGTTCGGCTGGGAAGTTATTTATCCGCGGGCGCCACTACCTCGATACCAGCGTTGCGAGCGGCGTCCATGCCTCCGGTTAGCGAATAAGCATTCTTGAATCCCATTTCCAGCAAGCGATGCATTTCAGCATCGGCAGCTTCGTCGTGCGGGCAGGTGCAGTAGGTGACAATAACCGCGCTCTTGTCTGCGGTCTTTGCCCAGTCATCGAGCTTGTCCGAAGGTACGTGAACGGCGCCTTTGAGGATTTGTCCTCCGAGGTCGTGTCGAGCGTCGATGATGATCACTTTGTCGCCTTTATCGAGTCTCGCTTTGAGGTCCTTGGCGGACATTTGTTGGTTTGCGGCTTCCGCCTTGGCCGCTCCATGTTCGTGTTCGTGTTGGTGTTTGGCATCCTGAGCGAACGCAGCGATCCCTATCAGCGCGACCAGCGCCATCGCCGCGAGCAGAAGTCTATTGAAAGTCATGTACTCCTCCCGATTTGTATAGAACAGACTATCGAGTGCAGTCGAAAAGGTGATTGTAGCACTCGAAAGGGCGTCTGACCAAAAGGCTGATCATAATAGGACCTATCCTATTGGACCTATCCCTTGCCTTTTTGAAACACCACTTGTACTATTGACGTAGTACAATAGGACAATGAGTTTCGCGTTCAACATCGATGCGGGGCATCCGACGCCGCTCTATCATCAGCTGCAGCGAGCGATTCGGTTCGCAATTGCCACCGGAGAGTTGACCATCGGGGACCAGTTGCCCACCGTCCGCCAGCTCGCCGTCGACCTCCGCATAAACGCCAACACCGTCGCAAAAGTCTATGCCGAGCTCGAACGTCTCGGCATCGTCGAAACCCGCCGCGGCGTCGGCACCTTCGTAAAGGCTCGACACTTTGAAGCGACCCGCGATACGGAACGAGAGCGTGAGATGCGCGAACTGGAAGACAACTTCCTCGGAAAGGCCGCTCACCTCGGCTTCTCTGCCGATGACGCAGTCGATCACCTGAGGGAGCGTCTCAGAAACAAGAAGTGAACTAAGACTCAAAAGGAGAATGAATATGGGTCTCACCAGACAGGATACGCAGTTGTCGCAGGTCAAATCAGGACTGCCCGCACAAAATCAACCGCGAATGAACATCATCTCGGTTCTGCTGCTGTTGGTTCCGATCTTCCTCGGCGTGATTCCAACCGTGCTGCTTAAGAACCCGTTCGGTGCAATCGCCGGATTGATCATCGGACTGATCCTCGCCCAGATGCCCAAAGTCGCAAAACAGTGGGAAAAGGCCGTCGTGCTCAGACTCGGCAAGTACACCGGCATCCGAGGACCCGGCCTCTTTTGGATCGTTCCGTTAATCGATTCGGTTTCGAGCTGGATCGATCAGCGGATCATCACCACTAACTTCGTCGCCGAGCAGACCCTCACATCCGATACTGTTCCGGTCAACGTCGACGCCGTTCTGTTCTGGATGGTCTACGACCCCGAAAAAGCCGCGCTCGAAGTGCAGGACTACTGTCAGGCAGTCAGCTGGGCAGCCCAGACTGCGCTCCGCGATATCATCGGGAGAACCGCGCTGACCGATCTGCTCAGAGGAAGAGAGAAGATTGAGGAAGACCTGCAGAAGCTGATCGACGATCGCTCGAATCCATGGGGTGTGAGCGTGCAATCGGTCGAGATGCGTGATGTTGTGATACCCGACGCGTTGCAGGACGCAATGTCTCGCGAGGCGCAGGCCTCACGCGAGAAGCAGGCGCGCATTATCCTCGGCCAGGCTGAAGTCGAAATCGCTCACCTCTTTGCAAACGCGGCGGAGTCGTATGCGCAGAACCCGACGGCCCTGCACTTGAGAGCGATGAACATGCTTTATGAAGGCTTGAAGGAGAAGGGCGCATTGATGCTTGTCCCGAGCACCGCGGTCGAGTCGATGGGCATGGGCGGATTGATCGGGGCGGCGGCGCTTCGTCAAAACGTGCTCATCGGAAACAAAGATGACAGCGAATCAAAGGACGTGATCAAGTGAATCTGCTGGTAGCGCTCAAGACATTGATCTTCACGGTCATCGTGCCGGGAACCGTCGCGGTATGGGTCCCGAGGGCGCTGCTCAGCTCGCCGGACGCGCGGCTCCTCGGGTTTCTCGGTGCTTTTCATTACGTCGGCTTGGTTCCGATGGCCATCGGTGTTCTGATTTATCTTTGGTGCGCCTGGGACTTCGGAGCCGCCGGCAGGGGCACGCCTGCGCCGATCGATCCGCCTAAAGACCTGGTCGTGCGAGGTCTCTACAAACGGGTTAGAAATCCAATGTACGTCGGCGTCCTCAGTTTTGTGGTCGGCGAGGCGATGTTTTTCGAGTCACCTCTGTTGTTCGGTTATTCGTTTCTCGTTTTCGTATTGTTCAGCGCGTTTGTGATCTTTTATGAAGAGCCCGCGCTAAGAACGAAGTTCGGAGATTCATACCGACGATATTGTGTAGTCACGCCGAGGTGGATGCCCTCTTTGAGACGTCGATCGTAATGCAGGTTCCATTGAACGGAACTTTTGGAGGTTGATCGCGTTCAGCCAAAAAGTTGTGAACAGGGGAATTTGAAGTCTACGTCACGGAGGTGGATATGAGGCACACAGTACTGATGCTGATCGCTGCCGTGCTGCTCATTTCGCTGGTTGCGGCAAAGACAAATTCATCCGCGAGCGCCCAGCGACATGCGGGCGACGAAGAAGCTGCTTTGACCGGCGGGTGGGAATATCTAGTCGTGTCGGGCGGGGGCAACGTAAACCTTTCAGCGACCGACAACACGAGCATGCGAAAAGAGTCGGGTGGTTTCGCTCGTGAGTGGTTTCCGCTTGAGAAGAATCTGGATCGCCTGGGCGCCAAGGGCTGGGAACTGGTGTCGGTGTCCGGCCCCATTCAGGAACCGACTTATTATTTCAAGCGAAAGAAATAGGACCTATTCAAGAATAAGACCTATTTCGCTTTCTTTACGACTTCCAGCTCGAAGTGCAGTTCCTTACCTCGGATTACTGCGTTCAGGTATTGCTCCCAGAACTTCCTGATGAATCGCAGTGACGGGAAGCGAAAATCCAAATTGATCAAAAACTCGAGACCCGTCACCTTCCACAAATTCAACAACGTCACTCGCGCCTTCAGCTGACGAAATCGAACATCGGTATAAAAATCGAACACCGCTCGCTCATCGGTTAGATTTCGAAATGAGTAGCTGTTCAAGTGATTCCGATGCGTCAAATCGGTTGCGAAATCCGGATTCGTCCAGTGAGGCGCGACGAGCTTTACCAGACCGCCGCCCCTCGTTATGCGATGTAGCTCACACATCACCGAGAGCGGATCGCGCACGTGCTCGATCACGTGCCTGCCGATTACTTCATCGAATTCATTCTCGGAGAACGGATAAGGCAGATCATCGAGATCGTGGATGACATCGGCCGCGGTTCGCGGGTTGATGTCCATGCCAATCGCGCCCGGAACCTTGTTTGTGCCACAACCGATGTCGAGTACTCGCGTCAGATTCCTTCCCTCTCTCAGCTTCGCTTGGGTTTTATCGTTCGGAAAGCGCGGTGGATTTTCTTCTCTTTGCTCTTTCGCTTCAAATGTAATCTTGCATCCATCCGTGAATCCAAATACTCGAGCTCGCGTTCGAGCTTTATGTAGTTTTCATAACGATCAGCGTTGAGCGTTCCCTGACTCAACGCCTCTCGAACCGCGCAACCGGGTTCGTTCTGATGCCGGCAGTTCGAGAAATAACACTCTGCCGCAATTGATTCGACATCCGAGAACGCTTCTCCCAGCGAACCTCCCGCATCCCACAGTTGCAGCTCACGCATGCCAGGAGTGTCGATCAACAACCCGCCGGTCTCGAGCACAAACAGTTCGCGATGGGTGGTCGTATGTCTGCCACGACTGTCGTGCGACCTCACATCCGCGGTTCGTTGAAGCTCTTCGCCGACTATTCGGTTAATTAAAGTAGATTTGCCGACGCCCGAAGAACCCAGGAACGCGACCGTCACACCAGGCAAAATGTACTGATTGAGCGTCTCAACGCCCTCGCCGGTAACCGAGCTTATCGCGTGAGTCGGAGTTCCCTGTGCCACGGATTCTGCTTCGGCGATTTTGGTGGCGATGTCCTCGCAAAGATCCGATTTGTTAAGTACGACGACCGGAGAGGCGTTGCTTTCGTACGCCGCGACGAGGTAGCGCTCGAGACGCCGAAGATTGAAATCGTGATCCAGCCCCTGAACGAGAAACACCGTATCGACGTTTGCTGCGACAACCTGCTCTTCGGTGTTGGCTCCGGCGGACTTGCGGGAAAACCTGCCTCGGCGGGGCAACACGGCGTGAATCTGTACGAGCCGGTCATTCTCGCGGCGATTTGCTGAAACCCAATCACCGACGGCCGGGAAATCGGCCGGACCCGCGCTTTCGAATCTGAGCTTGCCCCGCACTCTCGCGTTGAGCTCGCCCTGCTCGGTGTAGAGTCTGTAGACCCCTCGCTCCTCGAGCGCGACTCTGCCGGGGAAGTGACCTTGTTTGCGATACCCTTCAAAGTTTCGCTCGAAGAATTCACTCCAACCGAGAGCCTCAAGATTGTACATACGAGTTCACTTCTTCGCCGACTTCGCACGCTTCGAGGCAACGTCGCCGACTCGAGAGCCCGCAAAAGCCGAGAAACCGGGGTAACGCGCGGAGCTTCCGAGCTCCTCTTCGATGCGTAGCAGCTGATTGTATTTGGCGATGCGATCGGTGCGGCTCGCCGATCCGGTCTTTATCTGGCCGGCATTCGTAGCGACCGCCAGATCGGCGATAAAGGTGTCTTCGGTTTCGCCGGAACGATGCGAAATCACACAGGTGTAGCCGTGAGTCTTGGCCATCTCAATCGTATCCAGGGTTTCGGTCAGCGAGCCGATCTGATTGACCTTAATTAGAATCGAATTCGCAACTTTCTCGCGAATGCCGCGAGCAAGATACTCAGTGTTGGTCACAAACAGATCATCGCCGACCAGCTGAACTCTCCCGCCGATCGCCTGAGTCAGCGCGCCCCAACCTGCCCAGTCCGATTCAGCGAGACCATCCTCGATTGAGATGATCGGATATTGATTGACCCAGCTTGTGTACAGGTCGACCATCTGATCGGGGCTCAGACGTTCACAGCTTGATTTCTTAAATACGTATGAGCCTCGCTCGTAGAACTCGCTCGACGCGGGATCGAGAGCCAAAGCAATCTGATCACCCGGTTTGTAACCGGCTTGATGAATGCCCTCCAGTATCGCTTCGATAGCTTCATCATTCGATTTGAGATTGGGAGCAAACCCACCCTCATCGCCGACCGATGTCGAGTGTCCGCTCTTCTTGAGAACTGCCTTGAGTGCGTGAAAAACTTCAGCTCCAGCCCTCAGCGCTTCTGAGAACGACGAAAATCCGCCGGGGACAATCATGAATTCTTGAAAATCCACGTTGTTGTCAGCGTGTGCGCCTCCGTTCAAAACGTTCATCATCGGGACTGGCAAAGTGCGCGCCGAGACGCCGCCGAGATAGGCATACAACGGCAAACCCGAAGCATCGGCGGCCGCGCGAGCCGTCGCCAGCGATACCGCGAGGATGGCATTAGCTCCGAGTTTCCTCTTGTTGGGCGTTCCATCGGCAGCCAGCATCGCGAGATCGATGTCGGACTGCATCAGGGCATCGCGACCGACAACGATCTTTGCGATCGGTCCATTTGCGTTTGCGACAGCCTTCAGGACGCCTTTTCCAAGAAACCGTTTCTTGTCGTTGTCGCGCATTTCGAGGGCTTCGTTTTCTCCGGTGGAAGCTCCCGATGGCACGGCGGCTCTCCCGATAATTCCGTTAACCAGAGTGACTTCGGCCTCGACGGTCGGGTTTCCGCGAGAATCCAATATTTCACGGGCGTTGATTCGCTCTATCACTGTCATAGTTTCCGTCTTTCGAGTTTCTCGTCTTTCGAGCTCAGTCTTTCAGATTGTATTAATGTCCGGCTCTTGATGATTCCAAATGGGCCACTTAAAACGTGAATGATAGCCGAGAGCAGTGCCGCTGTCATCAACCTGGGGAAGTTCCGGGTTCCGAGTTCCGAGTCTCCTTACGTCGTTCGCAACACCACCGGCCTTGTGCCGGTGGAGCGATGACTAGCCAGCTAAGTCGAAACCGAACGTGCGGCTGCCACCACCGGCCTTGTGCCGGTGGAGCGGTGACTAGCCAGCTAAGTCGAAACCGAACGCGCTCGATTCGCTTTAGCTGACTAGTCATATTCCCACGGACGCAAGGTCGGTGGTGGTTTGCGGCCGACGTACTGAGGCCGGAACCCTGAACCCTGCCTTCCCTTGCTTCTGCAGGCTCTCCTAGCTACTGTCTCAAACGAATCCTGAATTCATTTATCCAGAGGGAGGCGCGCTCGCGTTAACGATCGATGGAAAAAAGAGAGATCACCCTGGGACATTCTCCGGATCCTGACGACGCGTTCATGTTCTATGCACTCGCCGATGAAAAAATCGACACAGACAGCCTGTCCTTTACCCACGTGATTCAGGACATCGAAACTCTCAACCGACGCGCGATGAACGCAGAGCTCGATGTCACCGCGGTGTCGATACACGCCTACGCTTATGTGCTGGACCAGTACGCGCTGTTAACATCCGGAGCTTCGATGGGAGATGACTACGGGCCTCTGGTGATCTCGCGAGATCCGGTCACAGTAGAAGAACTTCGCACGATGACGATTGCCGTTCCAGGCTTGATGACCACCGCATATCTCGCTCTCAGGCTTTGCGTCGGAGACGTGAAAACTGTAGTAGTGCCTTTCGATCAAATAATGGATGCCGTCGAACGCAAAGAGGTAGACGCCGGGCTGCTGATTCATGAAGGGCAACTGACTTATTCTGCCCGCGGTTTCAACAAAGTGATCGACCTGGGCGAATGGTGGAAATCCGAGACCTCGCTACCGCTGCCTCTCGGTGGAAACGCGATCAAGAAATCCCTCGGGCCTGAATTGATTTCAAAAGTATCACGGCTGCTTCGTGAGTCGATCGAATATGGTTTGGAGCACCGCACTGTTGCCGTCCGTCACTCGATGAAGTACGGGCGCGGCATGGAAGAGGGTCTAACCGATAAGTTTGTTGGGATGTATGTAAACGACTACACGATCGACTACGGAGACAAGGGTCGCGCGGCGGTAAAACTGCTTCTCGAGCGCGGACACGACGCCGGAATCATTCCTCGACCGGTGCGCCTCGAGTTTGCTTAGGCAATCGACAGTTGATTCAATTGGTTCGGATTGTGTTAGTTAATTTTTCAGACGATAGCGACAGTAATTATCTCGCTAGTCATGCGTACGAGTCGGTGGACTGGAGCTGACCATTTGAGTCCTGAATTACCATAGGAGGTTCATGTTTGTAGTCGCGTGTGGAGGTCGGCCGGAATCCCTCAGGAATTCCCTGTCAGGGGTCAAAAGACAAAGCGGGATGGCAAGGCGTGAGTAAATTGGCGTTACTCGGCCGGAAGGGGCCGTTCGTGCGCTCGGCCCTACAAACATTGAGCTCTCGCAAACACAAGGACTGCGTTGTCGTGATTCAGCGCAAAAGCAAATCCCTTTCTTAATAACACCCTTAATCGAGCAACTCACTGGCTGAACTTTTTTAGAAGTTCACGCGCGATGATTATCCGTTGGATCTGGTTTGTACCTTCCACGATCTGTCCGATCTTGGCCTCGCGCATCAACGCCTGAACCGGATAGTCCTCACTGGTGCCGTACCCACCGTAGATTTGAACCGCATCGGTGGTTACTTTCATCGATGTATCGGTCGCCAGGAGTTTCGCCATCGAAGCCTCTAGGTTGAACGGCATATTGTGGTCCCGTAGCCACGCCGCTTTTCGCATCAAAAGCCGTGCAGATTCGATTGCCGCGGCCATATCCGCGAGCATGAACTGTATGCCCTGGAAATCCGAGATCGCCTGACCGAATGCTTGGCGTTCAGTCGAATAGCGTAACGCGTGTTCAAAGGCCTGTTGAGCGGTGCCGACCGAAGTCGCTGCGACCGTTATCCGTCCGGAATCGAGCGCGGTCATCGCAACCTTGAAGCCTTCGCCTTCGCGTCCGATCAGGTTTTCGCGCGGGATGGCACAGTCCTCAAAGAAGACTTCTCGAGTGTGATGAGGCAGCCCCATCGGACGCTCGCGCTTCCCAAATGCCAAACCCTCGGTTCCCTTCTCGACGATGAATGAGCTAACTCCTCTTGAGCCTTTACCCTTCTCGGTAACCGCCATCACAATGTAGACATCGGCCTCGCCACCGTGGGTAATCCAGATTTTTTGCCCGCGAAGGATGTAGCGATCGCCTTTAAGCTCGGCTCTGGTGTTGATGTTTGCGGCGTCTGATCCAGCGTGAGGCTCAGTCAGTGCAAAAGCTCCCAACATTTCTGCCCGTGCCATTGTAGGCAGGTATTTTTGTTTCTGAGCATCGGTTCCGAACCGATTAATGATCAGTTGAGGCAGTCCGTGAACGGAAAGAACGCTCCCAAGATGGCTGCCGAGTCGCGTCAACTCCTCGAGCACCAGCGTGTAGCTCGTATAGTCGAGACCTCCGCCGCCGTACTCGGTGGGAAAAGGGATCGCCGCGAGACCGATTTCTCCGAGCTTGCGAAATAGCGGCCACGGAAAATCTTCGTACCCGTTCTTCTCCCAATACGCCTTAACGTCTCGCGCGACAAAGTCGCGAACAAGCCGCAGCAGCTGCTCCTGTTCTTCCGTCAACATATAGTCCATCATCTTCTCCGTAATGCGATCTGTAGTTTTACTTCCTTGCGGGAATTTGCGGGGCCGACCTAACTCTATCCTGTTGCCAGAATAACCCCTGCATCAATGAGCCGCGCACGTGCCTCTTCTGTTATGCCAATCTCCGCCAATAGTTCGGATGTGTGCTCCCCGTGCTTCGGCGCCGATCTCGTCTCGGCTAAAGACGTATCGCTCAGTTTGTACGAATAACCGAGCTGATCAGTGAGGCCGGTGCTGGATCGAACCATCCGGCGCGCGACGGCTTGAGGATGCTCGAACGCCTCGGTCATCGACAGCACCGGCTCGCAGCAACAGTCGGCGGTTGTCATTAATTCAACCCATTCCGATTGAGACCGCGACCTAAAAATTGTTCTAAGCTCCCCGAATAAGTTCTCCTTCTGTGCACCAGAATCGTATTGACGGGAAACCAGATCTTCGCGGCCGATCCTGATACAAAAATTCGCCCAGAACTTCGGCTCGAGCGCGCCGAGCGTCATGAATTTCGAATCGCTGGTTTCGTAGACGTTGTAGAAAGGATAGCCACCCGACAAAACATATTTGGCGCCAACCGGGATTGTCTTGCCGGCAAAGTGATGCGCGGCGGGTATCGGCAACATCGATATCATCACATCAAACATAGACACATCTACATACTGACCTCTTCCTGTTCGTTGACGCGCCATCAATGCTCCCAGAATTCCGAACGCCGCGATCATACCTCCAGCAAGATCAGCCACCTGGACTCCGGGAATGATCGGCTTGCCTTTTTCATCGGTGGTCAGCCCTAACACTCCCGACAGAGCGAGATAGTTCAAATCGTGTCCGCTTCGGTCGCGATGCGGTCCGTCCTGTCCAAACCCCGAAAGCGAGCAATAGACGACTCGCGGATTGACCTCAGCCACCGCTGAGTAACTGATGCCGAGGCGATCCACGACTCCCGGTCTGAACTGCTCCAGGACGCAATCGGCTGTCGAAGCCAGCTTCATAAAAAGCTCCCGGCCTTCGCGCTGCTTCAGGTCAATCGCAATCGACTTTTTGTTTCTGTTGACTTGTGCGAACGGAGCGCTGTCGCCGTCGATAATCGGCGGACTGTGACGAGTGGGATCGCCAATTTTCGGTTCTTCGACCTTAATCACCTCGGCGCCAAGATCGCCGAGCATCATTGAACAATACGGCCCGGGCAGCAATCGGGAGAGGTCGAGGACTCGAATGCCCTCAAGCGCATTCGTCATAAAACCTCCGATAGGATATAGGATTTAGGATATAGGATTTTGGATCCTGGATCCTCTAGATCCTATATCCTAGATCCTATATCCTGTTTACCGCTCAATGCACAATCAATTTTCATTTGAGACGATCGCCCGCGATCAACACTCCGGCGCTCGGACGGGTCGAATCACTACCTCACACGGCACCATCGATACGCCGATCTTCATGCCGGTCGGAACCCAGGGTACAGTCAAGGCTCTGACCCAGGAAATGCTCGAAGCATCCGGTGCATCGATCATCCTCGGAAACACCTATCATCTTTTCCTTCGGCCCGGACACACGACGATCAACAGGTTGGGAGGCCTTCACCGATTCATTTCGTGGAATCGATCGATCCTCACAGACAGCGGCGGGTTTCAAGTCTTCAGCTTGAACGAGCTCCGTGCGCTGAGCGAAGACGGCGTAAAGTTCCAATCGCACATCGACGGCTCGATGCATTTTTTGTCCCCCGAGAAATCGATGGATATTCAAGCCGCTCTTGGTTCAGACATTGTGATGGCGTTCGATGAATGCACGTCATTTCCGGCGACTCGCGACGATGCGTTGTCATCCCTCGAGCTTACCGAACGCTGGGCGATCCGCTCGAAGCGACGTCTCAATGAATTGCACGACGATCCTTCGGCACCGGCAGTCGAGGGCATCCGGATCGTGAACCCGACGCAGGCGCTTTTTGGGATCAACCAGGGAAGTACGTTTCTGGATTTGAGGGAGCGGAGTCTCGAGGGTCTGGTTCAGATCGGTTTCGACGGGTACGCGATTGGCGGTCTGTCAGTTGGAGAAGAAAAAGCCGCGATGTTCGAGGTCGTCTCGCACATAGCTCCACGAATGCCCGTTGAGCGGCCAAGATATCTGATGGGAGTGGGCACACCGGAGGACATCATCGAAGCCGTCAGTTGTGGTGTAGACATGTTCGATTGTGTGATGCCGACTCGAAACGCCCGCAATGGACAGCTATTCACTAAGCGCGGCAAACTCAACATCAAGAATGCTCGATACCGGGATGATGACCAGCCGATCGATGAGGCTTGCGGATGCTCAGTGTGCGAGCGATACAGCAGGGCCTATCTCAGACATTTGTATATGAGCGGTGAGATTCTCGGATCGATATTGAGCTCCGCACACAACATCAGGTTCTACCTTGACATGATGAATATGATGAGGCAAGCTATCGTGCTTGGCACTTTTATTGAATTTCGCAATTCTTTTCTGAGCGGACTTGCACGCGGTATGGACTGATCCTCACCATAGGATTTCGGACCGTAGCCCCCGCGGGCGGAATCTCCCACAGGAAGTGCCGAAAACGTATCAATGAACATAACTATGAATGTTAGTTCTATGGCTTTTCTGCAGGGAAGCGCCACCGGTGGCTTGATCGGTCTCCTGCCCTTCATCCTGATCTTTGTGATCTTCTACTTCCTTCTCATTCGTCCACAACAGAAGAAACAGCGACAGGCGCAGATGGAACGGGATGCAATGCTCAAGGCTTTGAAGGCCGGCGATAAAGTCGTAACCACCGGCGGAATCTTCGGGACGATCGTTGCCGTTCGCGAAAAAGACGACACTGTGCAGCTGAGGATCGCGCAATCGGTATCGGTCGAAGCCGAACGCAGCTCTATCGCGCGATTGCAAGTGTCTGAGAAGGAAGTCGAGGCAGCCAAATGACGCTGGCGGGATGGCAGCGGTAGGGTCTAAGGTTAAAAGAGCAGGTCAATCATTAAATCTCTGGAATCGTGCCGATCTTTTAAGGTGACGCAGCATGCAAAGCAAGATTAGAAATAGGGTAATCATCATCCTGATCGTGACAATCGTAGGGCTGGTGATCGTTTTCAAACCCCACCACAAACCCGGCGTACGAGACTTCACAAGCTGGACCCAGATCAAACAAAACCTCTCTGAAAACATCCATCTCGGGTTGGACCTTCGTGGCGGCAGCCACCTGGTTATGCAGGTCCAAACCAACGAGGTCATTCAGAAGGTCACCCAAACAACTGCCGACACCGCCAGATCGAAACTCCAGGAAAAGAACCTGCCATTTGGCAACATCGACAGCAATACTGCGGGACGTGTGGTGATCGAGCTTACCGATCCGACGAAGAGTTCGGACATCGTCAAGGAGATTGAGTCCGATCTGGGGACTGAATGGACCGTCGACGAAAGAGGTAACGCGGTTACCCTCACTCTTCCTGACAGTAAGCAAAACGAGCTGCGTGAAAGGGCTACCGAACAGGCCAAAGCGATCATTGAGAATCGAGTCAATGCGTTTGGAGTCACTGAGCCGACGATCCAGAGACAAGGCGGCGAAGGAACTTATCAAATAGTTATCCAGATGCCCGGCGTCGACGACCCGGAACGCGTAAAGAACACTCTGAACGCCGATTCGAACTTAGAGCTCAAACTGGTCGCCAAGGGCACTCAAGTTCCCTACCCCACCAAGGAACAAGCTGAAGCGGCCGCTAAGACTACGCCGCCCGGAACCGATCAGTACACCTCAGAGTATGAGGTCAAAGAATATCGCGACCGTCCCGATGCGACATCCGCGATTCAAACCGGATGGGTCATCCTCGGTAAGAACCCAGTCATCACCGGCATCGATATGCGCGACGCGTCCGCCCGATCGTCGCAATACGGCGGCGCGTCCTACGAGATCGATTTCTCACTGCTGCCGGACGGCGCCCGAAGATTCGGTGAAGCCACCAGCAAACACATCAACGATCGATTGGCGATCGTTCTCAACAACGAAGTCAAATCGGCTCCCAACATCAACAGCCAGATCAACGATCGCGGCCAAATCACCGGAAGTTTCACCAAGAAGGCCGCCGAAGACCTCGCACTGGTGTTGAGATCCGGCGCATTGCCCGCCAAGGCGGTCTATCTTGAAGAGCGAACCGTTGGTCCGTCACTCGGTGCAGACTCGATTAGGCAAGGCGTGACCGCATCAATCGCGGGAATGCTGGCGGTCGTGCTGTTTATGCTCTTCTACTATCGCGGATCGGGAATCAACGCCGTGCTGGCGTTGGTGCTGAACCTGATCCTGCTGCTCGCCGCGCTGATCGTGTTCGAAGCCACACTGACATTGCCGGGCATCGCCGGAGTGATCCTGACGATCGGTATGGCGGTCGACTCCAACGTCCTTATCTTTGAACGCATACGCGAAGAGATCAGAAGCGGCAAAGTCGTGGCTTCAGCCGTGGACGTTGGATTCAACAAAGCTTTTCTGACGATTATCGACACGCACGTAACCACCATCGTTTCGGCGGTGTTTCTGTTTGTCTTCGGGACCGGTCCGATTCGCGGATTTGCTGTGACTTTGGTGGCTGGTCTACTGGCCAATCTGTTCACGGCGGTGTTCGTGTCGAGAACAATTTTCATGTGGCATCTTAACCGCAGCGCACGAGTGGAGACATTGAGTATCTGATGCGGACGGCGCTGCGTTCGATTGCGCAGGCCGCCCACGCTGGAACGAGTCATTATGGTTGAGCTATTCAGAAATCCGAAAATAGACTGGCTGAACGCGAAGAAGTTCTTTATCGGCATAACCATTTTTCTGTTGCTGATGGGAGCAATTGCTGTACAGCTTCGCGGTTTTAACCTGGGAGTAGATTTCACGGGCGGCACGCTGATGACGGTGCGATTCAAGGAGCAGCCGTCTCTCGATCAAATCCGTACGGCGCTAGGTTCCGCAAAAATCGACACCACGAAGATCACTCTTCAGCCGGTGACTAGTCGGCCAAACGAGCTGATCATCCACTCACCGCAGCTGCAGACCGGTAGCGAGTCCGAGCGTCGCGTAGACGAGGACAAGCGTGAGATCATCGCGGCTCTGCAAAGATTGAATCCATCCGGAGAAATCGCCGCCGGCAAAGTGAACATCAATGCGGTTGATGCGGCGGGGATCGAGGCCGAATTGAGGCAAGTCGATCCTTTAAACATCAAGGGTCAATACTTCGCGACCGATCACCCGTACCGACAGGTTGGCGATCAGGTCATCGGATTTCGAAATGGTCCGAATAAGGGCTTCCTATCCGATATCAATGCGATTCAGGGTTTGAACCTCGAGGTAAAAGACTATCCGAGTTTTGATCAGGCGAAAGTGAAAGCGGTGATCACCAGTGTCTTTTACGCAGGTAAGATCGACTTGAACCTGGCGGGAAGATCTGAAATTGAGGAGGCGCTCGGCCGAATCGATCCCCTGGGAGCTGGTAACGGCTCCGAGACTTACGCAAAAGCTGCGCAAGCAATCGCAGACTATCGCAGAAACAGCAGCGGCGTGATAACCGACCTCAGTCTGATTCAAACTCAGGATGTTTCAGCAGAGCTGCTCGAGAAGTTGAAGACCAACTTCACCGAGGGAAACTTTGCGGTGATCTCCGCTGACGTAGTCGGTGCGGTTGTCGGGCAGGATCTCCGAAATCGAGCCATTTACGTCACCCTTGCAGCGCTGGCTGGAATGTTGGTGTACATCGCGTTTCGATTCGAATGGATTTACGGGGTGGCCGCGGTGCTCGCCGTGTTCCACGACATCATGATCACGCTTGGGATTTTCGCGCTGTTCCAGTGGGAAATCAGCTTGACGGTGATCGCTGCGTTGCTGACCCTGGTCGGCTATTCGATGAACGACACTATCGTTATCTTCGATCGAATTCGCGAGAACGTAAGGTTGAGGCGACGAGATAGTCTCGCTCAGATAGCGAACGATTCGATCAATCAGACCCTGTCACGAACGGTAATCACCGCGGGTCTGACGTTTATTTCGGTGGTGGCGATTGTGTTGTTTGGCGGCGAAGTGCTGAGAGGATTCGCACTCGCGCTGACGATCGGCATCATCATTGGAACGTATTCATCGATCGCCGTGGCGAGTCCGATGATGCTTTGGTGGGAGTACGTGACGGGGCGCAACAAGAGCCGTGGAGGACCTGGAACGGCGAGGGCTCAAGCGACCGCGCGGACGCTCGCAAAGGTGTAGAAATAGCTCGATTTTGTTCGTTGGTTTGATTCTTTTTGGGCATCGGGAACAAAGCAAAAGTGGCCGGTGTCTAAACGCTTGGAAGTTCTGAAAACTTCTTGACTAGATGGGAAGGCGAGTGTAGACTCAGCCGGTTTTCAGCCTGACTTTCAGCACAATAGTGTCATTGATTAAAGGCGTTTCTTGCTTTACCCGTCTCTCCAGAGGGACGGTGGCGACTCCTTGTGGCAGTTTCCGTAGCTTGCACCTCATAGGCTGGATGCTAATCAATACGTCAGGCACAGGTGCTGGCAGAAACTGCCCTCTCCGACCCATCGCAAACAAGCGGAGGTTAGCTCATGTTTGAACAACTCGTAACGTCGTCTGCGGTCAAAAAGAAATCAACACGGTGGATCTATTTTTCAGTGACCGCGGCGATCTGGGTATCGGTGTTGACCGCGGTCATCGTGTGGGGCATCGTCGCTTATGACGCGAAGCTGAATGAGCAATTCAATCTGCTCACGTTGCTCTCACCACCGCCACCACCGCCGCCGCCTCCTCCACCGCCGCCGGCGGCAGCACCAGTTAAGGTCGTCAAGCAGGACGCACCAGTTGGTTACGTCTCAGCCAAGGAGCCGCCCAAAGACATCAAGCCGCCTTCGCCGAAACCACCGGTTTTCGTGAGCGCTTCTTCCGGTGAAGCCGGAGGACAGCCGGGTGGCGTACCGGGTGGTGTTCCCGGTGGAGTCCCGGGCGGAGTTCCTGGAGGAATTGGGCCAACGGGTCCGGCTGAGCCGCCACCTCCTCCTCCCGAAGAGAAAAAGCCACCCGAGCCGCCGAAGATCATCCGCAAGTCAGGCGGTGTATTTCAGGGATCAGCCACAAAACGCGTTGAACCGACCTATCCGCCCCTTGCAAAAGCCGCAAGAGTTAACGGCTCAGTCGTTGTAGAAGTAACCGTCGACGAGGCGGGCAACGTCATTTCGGCTCGCGCGATCTCGGGTCACCCGCTGTTGAAAGACGCGGCAGTGAATGCGGCAAAGGGATGGAAGTTCAGTCCCACGATGTTGACGGGCGTACCGGTGAAAGTCATCGGTACCATCACGTTCAACTTCAATCTGTGAGCACGGGATTTTTGAGGCTGCGACAAGCTCGCAGCCTCTCCGACTATCTAATTTGACCTTGGAGGGTTTCAACCAATGCTACTTCTTCTAACGAACATATGGCTGGCGGGCAACAAGCTCGCTTTTTTCTTGCTCCAGGCAGCCGGGGAGGCAGCTGGCGACAAAGGCGCGGCTAGCGCAACGGAAGATTTCTCACTTTGGGGCATGATCCAGAAGATGAAATGGCCCGCTCTGGTAGTGGCCATCGTTCTGGCCATCATGAGCATGTATTCGATTGCCGTCATGGTCGAGCTCTGGCTGATCTTTAACGCTGCTCGAAATCAGTCGCGCCAGTTCGCACCCAAGGTAGCGGCTGCCCTTCGCGACAATCGGATTGACGAGGC
>Ga0075425_100000969_pt1 | contig 27564 bp, 26 predicted proteins | sample SoiMethybrSBSTD4_FD_75300 | JGI IMG/M metagenome (GOLD analysis project Ga0075425, IMG submission 75300) | Bulk soil microbial communities from a Populus tree surrounding site in Tennessee, USA - Soil MetaG P. TD hybrid SBSTD4 | ecosystem: Environmental > Terrestrial > Soil > Tree plantation...
CTCGAAGGGCAGCTCGGAGATGTTGGCGATGAGCATGTTCTCGTCGAAGCGGCCGTACTGATCGAAGAAGACGCCGGCCCACAGCTCGTCGGACTCCGACTGCTGCAGCGCGGTCATGAAGATGTCGCGCGCCGATTCTTCGCCGACGCGGCTCTGGAGCGCTTCGTAAAGGCGGCCGAACATGTCGTTGTACGTCGAGATGACTTTGAGCAGCTCCGGCGAGTCTTCGACATCGAGGAACACCGGGCGGAACGACTTCTCCTCCGGCGCCGGCTCGATCAGGCGCGCGGAGAAAAGCTGAAAGAGAATGCGCAGCACTTCGAACTCGGTCAGATCGCCCGATTTTCCGATCAGCTCGCGGACGGTCGAGATGCCGTCGATCTCGTTGTAGAGCTGGATCTCGGCGTCGCTCATCTCCAGCTCTTCGAAGTCGGGCGTCACGCCGCTAATGCGCATGAAGATGACGTCGAGCGACGGGATCTTCTCGCGGATGCGCTCCGACTCGTCGAGACGTCGAATCCCTTCCATGATGACGCTCGACGTGTTGAGCGACAGCACGATCTTCTCGCTCTGAATCTCCTCCACCGCCTCGGAGAACTCGAATGAGCCCTCGTGCCAACTGAAGAGCGAGTAGATGATCTCGAGCGCCTGATTCTTGACGCCCCACCAGAGATCCTTCGGCGAGAGCGCCCCCATCTGCACGAGCAGCTTGCCGTGGCGCGTCGTGGCAGTGACGCGGCGCTTCGAGTCCTCGTACTGCTCCTGCGTGATCTTGCCGTTGCGCAGCAGGAATTGTCCGAGGGAGTCTTCGGGCGAGTTGGAGGTGGCGAAGACGATGTCGCCGTCTTTCCAGACCAGCGTCCGCTCGAGCGAGTCGTTTCGCAGAACCAACTTTCCGCTGCGGCGGATCATCGAGACGAAGCTCAGCACATCAGGGAGCTGAATGCGCGAGAGATCGCCCTGAAGGATGGGGGTATCAGACATTTCGGACCCGGCGGTAGTTTATCTCGTCCAACGCTGTGACCGCCGCTTCAATCTCCGCCGGCGTTGTAAAGCGTGAGAGGGAGAACCGAACCGTGCTCTTCGCTTCTTCCGGCGTCAATCCCATCGCCAGCAGAATCTTGCTCGGCTCGACGCGGCCGGAGGAGCACGCCGAGCCTGTCGACGCCGCGACTCCCATCAAGTCCAACGCGATCACCATTCCTTCGGCGTCGCCGCCCGGAAACGTCACGCTGCTCGTATTCGGGAGGCGCTCGACGCGCGCACCGTTGATCGTGACGCCCATCGGCGCGAGCATCGACTCGAATTTGTCGCGCAACGCGCGCACTTCCTCGCGCGGCTTTGCGTCCGATGCGAGCGTCGACGCGACGCCGAAGGCGGCCGCGAGCGGCACGTTCTCGGTTCCGGGCCGCCGTCGCCGTTCCTGCGCGCCGCCGAGGAGGTGCGACTGCATCGTCGTGCCGCGGCGAACGTAGAGCGCGCCGATTCCTTTCGGCGCGTGCATCTTGTGCGCGGAGAGCGACAGCGTGTCGACCTCGAGCGCTTCGACGTCGACGTCGATCTTCCCCGCGCCCTGCACGGCGTCCGTGTGCATGTGGATGCCGCGCTCGCGCGCCGCCCGTCCGATCGCGGCGAGCGGCTGAATGACGCCGGTCTCGTTGTTCGCGAGCATCACCGCGACGAGCCGCGTGTCCTTGCGCATCGCGTCGATCACCGCTTGCGCGTCGACGACGCCGTCGCGCGACGGCGGCACGATCGTGACGTCGTGTCCGCGGCGCGCGAGCTCCGCAACCGGTTCAGCCACCGAAGGATGCTCGATTGCGGTTGTGACAATGTGATGAATCCCGGGCGCGCTCAACGCGCCAAAAATGGCGGCGTTGTTAGACTCGGTGCCGCCACTGGTGAAAACGATCTCGCGTGCGCTCGCGCCAACAAGACGAGCGACCGACTCGCGAGCGTCCTCGATCACCTGACGAGCGGTCTGGCCTTCTTTATGAATGGATGAGGCATTCCCATAGACGTTCCTAAGAGTGTCGTCGAGAATCGACAGAACGTCAGGATGTACCTGAGTGGTCGCGTTGTTGTCGAGATAGATCCGCATCGGAAAGACCAATGAAAACGATCGCCGCCCTTGCAGTCACGCTCGTTCTCGCCGCTCCGAACATCATCGCAGACGGCAACAATCCACAGCCCGCTACGCCGACCGATCCGACCGTCTCGGCTCCCCCGCCGCCGCAGGACCCAGGCACGCGCAAGCTGTCGCGGCGCGAGCGAAAAGATCGCATGGCGAAACTGCCGGAGAAGTATCAGCAGTTTCTCATCGACGTCGAGCCGATCATCCTTCCACAGGAGCTCGACACGTTTCTCATCCTCGAGACCGATCCGCAGCGCGACATCTACATCACCGAGTTCTGGCGCCGCCGCGACGTCGCGCAAGGCACGACGAACCACGCATTCAAAGATCAGTACTACGCGCGGCTCGACGAAGCGAAAGAGAAGTTCAAGTTCCTCTCCTCCGATCGCGCGCGCGTCTTCCTGATTCACGGCGACCCGCAAGACATCGTCGAGCCGAAGTGCGAGCATCTCCTGCAGCCGATTCAGATCTGGAAGTACTTCTACCTTCCGGGATTCGGCCACAACGTCCGCTTCCTCTTCTACATCCCGCGCCAGCAGAACGAATACAAGCTCTGGATTCCGATGCTCGGACAAAACGACTCGCTAGCCGAGCTCGAGTCCGAAGAAAACGCCGCGACCGCCCTCGGCGATCCGACGACCGCCGTGCGGCGAACGTTCGTCGATCCGATCGCTCCGCGAACGAATATCACGCGACTCCAGGCGGAATGCTCCGACTCCGACGAACTGGAGAAAGCGCTCTTCCAATCGATTCAGAACAAGACCGAGATCACGAAGATCTTCGAGCCGCCTCCCGTCAATGAAGAGGACGTGAAGAAGATCCTCCGCTCGATCGTCATCGCCACGCCGGGGGCCGGAAAGCTGCCGGCGGAAGTGAAGATGACCTATCCGGCGAAGCAGGGCGGACGCACCGACGCCGAGATGACCGTGCTCATTCCGCGCGCCAGCGCGGTGACGAAGGAAGTCGCCGGCACGAAGACGTTCAGCTTCGACGTCACCGGCGAAGTGCTCAAAGACGGACAGCTCTTCGAGAACTTCCGCTACCGGTTCGATTTCCCCGGCGATACGAAAGACGAGAAGCTGCCGCTCGTGATCGATCGCTTCCTGCGCCCGAACATGTACATGGCGCGGCTGCGCATCAACGACGCGAACGCGAACACCGAGGCGATTCTCGAGACGCCGATGGACGTGCCGGAGATCTTCGAGTCGGCCGACGCGCAGAAGCAGAAAGCCGTGGCCGAGGCGCAAGTGACGGCGATGAAGGACGCGATCGAGTCGAACGAGACGTCGCTGCGCATCGTGCCGATGCCGGACGATCTGCTCGCCGGCATTCAGCACATCGAGACGATCGCGGTCGGCGACAACATCAAAGCAGTCGAGTTCTATCTCGACGGCCGCAAGGTGATGGTGAAGCGCCAGCCACCGTACACGCTCGATCTCGACTTCGGCGACGTGCCGCAGGCGCGAAAGATTCGCGCCGTCGCGCTCGACGAGAAGGGGACCATCCTCACCGGCGACGAAGTCGTCGTGAACACCGGTACCGATCCGTTCCGCGTGCGCATCACGTCGCCGCGCGTCGCCGTGAATCTGCGCGGCAACACGCGCGTGACGATGTCCGTGAACGTGCCCGACGGCAAGAACCTCGACAGCGTGCAGCTCTACTACAACGACACGCGCGTCGCTACGCTCTACGGTCCGCCGTACGTGCAGGTCGTGAACATCCCGCAGAACACCGGCGTCGCGTATCTGCGCGCCGTGGCAACGCTCAAAGACGACCCGACGCCGCCCGTCGAAGACGTCGTGATGGTCAACACGCCGCAGTTCATGGAAGAGGTCAACGTCCACCTCGTCGAGCTGCCGACGACCGTGCTCGCGAACGGACGTCCCATCAACACGCTCGCCGAGAACGCGTTCAAGGTGTTCGACGAAGGGAAGCCGGTGAAGCTCGCGAAATTCGAGCACGTCGGCAACCTGACGCTGTCGATCGGCATGGCCGTCGACACGTCCGGCTCGATGATGCCGCGCATGAACGAGGCGCAGAAAGCAGGCGCCGAGTTCTTCAAGAACGTGCTGCGGCAAGGCGACAAAGCATTCCTCGTGTCGTTCGCGACGCAGCCGCAGCTCGTGCAGAAGTGGTCGAAGCAGATCGCCGACATGAACGCCGGCCTCTCGAAATTGCGCGCGGAAGAATCGACGGCGCTCTACGACGCCATCGTCTACTCGCTCTACAACTTCCTCGGCGTCAAAGGACAGAAGGCGCTCGTGCTGATCACCGACGGGCGCGACACGGCATCGAAGTTCTCGTTCGAGCAGGCGCTCGAGTACGCGCGGCGAACGGCGGTGCCGATCTACGCGATCGGCATCGGACTGCACCAGACGGACGTCGACGTGAAGTACAAGCTCAGCCGATTCTGTGCGGAGACCGGCGGCAACGCCTACTACATCGACAGCGTCAACGACCTGCACAACATCTACGGCGACATTCAGAACGAGCTTCGCTCGCAATACGTCCTCGGCTTCTACCCGCCTGAAGGCGTGAAGCCCGGCTCGAAGTGGCGCGAGGTGACGGTGAGAGTGAGCGAAGGACAGGCGAAGACCATTCACGGGTACTACCCGTGAGACGAGCACTGGCGGCGATCCTCATCGCCGCCTGCTTCATCGCCGCCGACAAACCGCTCACGCGCGCGGAGCAGAAGGAGCGCATCGCCAAGCTCGGCGAGACGTATCAGCAATTTCTCCTCGACGTCGCGCCGATCATCAATGACGCGGAGAAGGAGACGTTCCTTCGGCTGGAGAACGATCCGCAGCGCGACCTGTTCATCGACGATTTCTGGCTTCGCCGCGACAAACGCCGGGGCACCGATCGCGACTCGTTCCGCAAGGACTACTACGAACGTCTCGAAGTCGTGAAGGACAAGTACGAGGGAACGACTTCGGATCGCGGCAGGACGTATCTCGTTTGGGGCGAGCCCGCGCAGGTCGTCAGTCTCGAGTGCACCGGCGCATTGCGTCCGACTGAAGTCTGGATCTACGCGCCGCTCGGCGATTATCCGGAGCTCGGCCGCACGCCGCTGCTGATCTTCTTTCAGCCGGCGTACTCGCGAATCTGGAAGCTGTGGGATCCGATCACCGACGGGATGGCGGCGCTCACCGGCGTCGATCCGGTCTATCGAGGACCGGCGCCGGCGACGCCGCTCAGCGCGTGCAAGGACACCGAATATCTCTTCGCCGCGTTGAAGTACGTGCGCGAACGCTACGATCGTCTCTATCGCGTCTGGGAGCCGCCGAAGTGGGATCCGGAAGCGCTGTCGCGCGTCGTGCGATCGGTGGTCATCGCCAATCCCGCCGCCGCGAAGATCGAGCCGAAGACGGTGATCGCCTATCCGTCGACCGACGGCGCGAAGATCGACGTGCAGTTCGCCTTCGACGTTCCCCGCGCGCAAGTCCAAGCGAACGAAGTCAACAACGTGAAGGTCTACTCGATCGAGGTGACGGGCGAGATCACGCGCGACGGGAAGATGTGGGAGACGTTCCGCTACTCGTTCGATTTTCCGCCGGAGAACACCGGCGAGACGCTGCCGGTCGTCGTCGACCGGATGCTGAAGCCCGGCGCATACGCGGCGCGCATCAAGATCGCGGACGCCAAGTCGGGCGCAGAAGCGATCGTCGAGCGCGATCTCGATGTGCCGGAAAAACCAACGTTGAATGCGGTGCAGCGCGAAGCGACGGCGCGCGTCGAAGAGCTGAAACAGAGTCTGATCGACGATCGCGCGACGATTCGCATCGTCCCGCTGCCGGACGAAGACGTCGTCAGCGGCGTGCAGAAGATCGAGACGATCCTCACCGGCAGCATGGCCAAAGGCGTCGAGTTCTGGCTCGACGGAAGAAAGATCGCCGTGCGCCACGCGCCGCCGTATCAACTCGACGTCGACTTCGGCAATGTGCCGAAAACGCACAAGGTGCGCGTGCTCGCAGTCGACGAACACGACCGGCCGATCGTCGGCGACGAGATCTCGGTCAACACCGGCACCGATCCGTTCCGCGTGCGCATCGCCTCGCCGCGCGTGGCGCCGCACGTCGCCGGACCGACGCGCGTCGCCGTCGACGTGCGCGCGCCGCGCGGGAAGAAAGTGAAATCGGTCGAGCTGTACTACAACGACGTGCACACCGTCACGATGACCGCGCCGCCGTTCGTGCAGACGATCAACGTCGACGGCAACGCGATCGGCTACGTGCGCGCGGTGGCGACGCTCGACGACGAGCGGACGACCGAGGACGCCGTCATCCTCAACTCGCCGGCGCAGATGGAGACGATGGACGTGCATCTCGTCGAGCTGCCGACGACGGTGCTCTCCGGCGGACGGCCGCGACTCGGATTGCCGCAGTCCGCGTTTCGTGTCTACGACGAATCGAAGCGCGTCGACATCGCGAAATTCGAAGAGGTGAAGAACCTGCCGTTGTCGGTCGGCGTCGCCGTCGACAACTCCGCGTCGATGGAGCCGCGCATGAAAGCGGCGGAGAAAGCGGCCGCCGACTTCTTCACGACCGTGATGCGCGGCGGCGACAAGGGATTCGTCGTCGGTTTCGACTCGACACCGCGCGTGATGCAGACGTGGACGCGCGAGACGCCCGATCTGCTGCGCGCACTGGCCAAGATGCAGCCACGCGATCAGACGGCGCTCTACGACGCCATCGTCTACTCGCTCTACAACTTCACCGGCGTGCGCGGACAGCGCGCCCTCGTCGTCCTCACCGACGGCAAGGACACCTCCTCGCGCTTCACGTACGAGCAAGCGCTCGAGTACGCGCACCGGTCGGGCGTGCCGCTGTACGCGATCGGCATCGGCGTGAAGGATCTCGACTACTCGACCCGCTCGAATCTCTCGCGACTCGCCTCCGAGACCGGCGGCGAAGCGTTCTTCATCGGCGACGTCGTCGATCTCGCCGCGGCGTATTCGGCCATCGCCGACGAGCTGCGCTCGCAGTACATCATCGGCTTCTATCCGCCGGAGAAGGCGGGCACGAAGTGGCACGAAGTGAGTGTGCAGGTCGACGGCGGAAGAGCGAAGACGATTCGCGGCTACTATCCCTGAATGATTCGCGCATTCTTCACCGTCTTCACGACGGTTTTCATCGCAGAGATCGGCGACAAGACGCAGCTCGCAACCATGCTCTTCGCCTCCGAAGCGAAGGTGAGCAAGTGGGTGATCTTTCTCGGATCGTCGCTCGCACTGACGCTCGCCGCGGCCATCGGCGTGCTCGTCGGCGCTCAGTTGGAGAAGCTGGTGTCACCGCGAACGCTGAAGATCGTGGCGGGGATCGGGTTCATCGCCATCGGATTGTGGACGGCGCTGTCACGATGAACTGGTAGGGAAATCACGCCGGGAGTCACTCCATAAGTGAGGGCTCCATGATCATCACGTTCGGCATCCTTCTGCAGTTCGCAGTTGCTGTTGCGACGCCGGCGAACGGCTCCGCAGGTCCCTGCGCAATGCTGCGCAGCGAGATCCAGAATGAGGCCCGAACGGACGTCGCGGAGCATCGCCCCGAAAGCGCGACGGAAGCGTTGTTGGCGATGTTCGAGAAGCGTGGCGCGCAATGCGGAATGGATCCGGCGACTCTCGTTCGTACGTATCGATCGGAGTATCGGAAAGCCGCGGCGAGCCAGCCGTTTTGGAGCCGCCTCGACCCGAAAGGCGGCTGGATCCTCGCGGCGATCCTGCTTCTCATCGCGATCTTTCGAGACGTCGTAAAGACGACGGTGACGGACGCGCTTACCGCTCTGAAGGGAATCATCTACGCTCGATTCGCGGGCAGTCGCGTCTTCCGCCGCACGGCGCTGCGCCGCTACCGCGACGCTCTCCACTCAAAGTACGCAAACGTGATCGTGCCGTTTCGGTCGGACATACGGCTCGATATGTCCGACATTTACGTGCCCCTTCGACTTCGTTCCGGACGCGGCGCAGACGATGAAGACGCAGGCAAGCTCTTCGGCAGTCTTCACCGGCTGATGGTGATCGGCGCGCCGGGGTCCGGAAAGTCGATGCTGCTCCGCAACGTCGCCTTTCGTTACAGTCACGCGAAAGTTCGAAGCGGAACGCCGATTCCGGTCGTCGTGGAGCTGAACCGCCTCAATGAAGGCGAAAGCGAGATTCAGCCGACGATCGTAGAGATTTTCAAGCTCAACGATTTTCCTCACGCGGAAGTGTTCGTCGAATCAGCGCTCGCACGTGGAGACCTCTATCTTCTCTTCGACGGTCTGGACGAAGTCAACACGGCACGCCGCGATACTGTGGTGGCCGCGATCCAGGACTTTCTCACGCAACACCGGCGGTGCCGGGCGATCATCACTTGCCGCGCCGCTGTGTATCGCAACGAATTCGCCGCGGATGTGCAGGAAACGTTCGAGGTCGTCGAGTTCAATGATGCGCAAGTGCGCCGCTTCCTCAATTCCTGGCGCAGCGTTCTGCCCACGGGTAAAGACGTCGACCAGCTCCTGGAGACGCTTCGCAACCGGCCGCGCATCATGGCCCTCGCACGCAATCCCCTTCTCCTGACGATCATCGCGTTTCTCTACACGGAGCCGTCGTTTCTCTTGCCGTCTTCGCGCGCGGAGTTCTATGACTATGCCGTCGACGTTCTCCTATCGCCGAAAATCGGCGTCCGGAACGAATTCAAGGCGCCGCATAAGAAACTGATCCTCGAACATCTCGCGTTGTTCAACCAGGACGCAGGGACGGGAGATCAACAAGATCGCCGCAGTATCGACCTGACCGTTGTCCTGCGTGAGATCACGACAGTCCTGCCGCAACTCAACCTCGCCGAAGACAAGGCACAACCGATACTCGACGAGATCATCGAGAGGAGCGGATTGCTACTCTCGATCGACGGCGGAACGCGCTGCCAGTTCGCACACCTCACGCTTCAGGAGTTTTTTGCCGCCTCGGCGCTGAAAGAAGCTGCCCATGTCATCGAGCGGTACGCGCGCGATCCCGACGCGTGGCGCGAGACGGCGAAGCTGTGGTGCGGATTCAACCATGACTGCACGAAAGTCATTGAATACATCCGTGGTGTCGACCCGATCACGGCGTTCGAATGCCTTGCCGATGCGCAGCAGGTTCTCCCGGCGCTCGCCGACGCGACTGTCGCCGATTTCAAACAACGGATCGAACAGCAGAGCGACGACGCCGCGGAACGCGCATTCGGCGCTGTCGCCGCCGACGATCGTCCGCGAGGAAAGGCGACGTTCGAGTACCTCGCGAAACTCGTTCGCAATGCCGAACGACCCGCCGTCCAACTTGTCGCTGCGAATGCATTGGCGTTGACCTATCTTCCGGAAGCGGCGCGCGTCATCGCCGAGGCGTGCGCAAAAAACGAATCGTTGTATGAGCCGCTGGTAGCGCTCGGAGATCTCGCCATCCCGCACCTGGAGCGTGGCGCGACGGTGTTGAAGAGTGCCGAGGCCGTTCGTCTTCTCTACAGGATCGGTACACCGCGTGCGGCCACGGCGCTGGTCGAATATATCTTCAGCGCTCTCGACCCGACAAGCACACAGGCAGCATGGTACGTCTGCTCCTTATTGCGACAAACCGACGTCGAAGAAACCCTTCGTGGGCGCGGGAGGTGGCTCGTCCTTAGTCCGGATAACGCTTGGGAGTGGGTTTGGAAGCCATTCGCAGTCGGCCCAAGCGACGCACTCACGCACATCATTCCCCTGTGCGCGGAGTTCATTGCTGATGGTGTGGCTGAGCCGGTCCCGATCGACTCCCGCGTTGCGATGGCCGTTACGCTTCAATTGATTCGCAGCCTCCCGACACCGGAGGCAAGGGACCGATTGACCACCGCGGCCGACACGATGCTCATTGAAGGGCGCGGCCATATGCGCCCCGCCGTACTCACCACAGATCCAATCACCGGACACGAGGAAGCCGTCCGCCAGGACGACTCCGCCGTGCAGCTCGCGCTATTTCAAAAAATTCTCCAGCCGGAGACTGGCGGGGCAACCATTCTCAAGCTCCTCCCATCGATCCCGGCCAGTATTCGCCTGCAATTCGTCACCGCCGCGGCGTCCGCGACGCAGTTGCAATGGGAATCGATGTTTGACGATGCCACTTACGAATTCGGCAGCGGCTATCACGTTCGCACCGTCGTCGCGCTCGCGTTCGCGTTATCCCTCGTTGCTGCGTATGGAATCATCCGCTCGCCCTTGCCTGTGTGGTGCGGCGCTCTATCGCTGAGCGCGCTTGTCATCGCATGGGCGTTCATCTTCGCCGGCGCGAAATACAGCGCGAATCTTCGTTATGACAGGAAGCCCACTCCATTCTGGATACGAGCGGCGTTCGTCGGACTGGGTGTGCTCTACCCGCTACTCGTGGTGATCATGAGCATCGTCGACCGCGACAAAGACGTTCTCTTGGACGGCCGGCGCCCCGTGCTATTCAGCATGCCGTTTTGGCCCGCGTCGCCCGTGGTCGCGTGGTTCGCGTCGGCGGAGATCGCGCGACTCTACGGTCGGACCGGCACGATTCTGACGTGGGTTCCGATGGTGGCCATCTCGATCACGCTGATTCTGCTCGCGTTTCGCGCGGAAAAGCGTGCGCAAAATCCATTCAACGGATTTCTGCAGCCGAGCGTCGCTGACGCGGTCTAACCCTACGACGCTTGCGTCTTGCGCTCCTGCGCGACGCGCTCCCGCTCCGCGGCGCGCTCTGCTCGCCGCTGATTCGCCTCGTCCTTGAGGCGCGTTCCGATCGCGCAACCGGTTGCCGTCGTGGCCAATCCGCCCTCGGCCGTTTCGCGAAGTCCGCGCGGAAGCGCGCGTCCGATGCGCACCATCGCTTCGACGACTTCGTCCATAGGAATCACCGACTCGACGCCGGCGAGCGCAAGCTGCGCGGCCGTGAGTCCATGCACCGCGAAGAGCGCGTTGCGTTTGACGCAAGGCACTTCGACGAGTCCACCGACCGGATCGCAGACGAGGCCGAGCGTGTTCTTCAGCGCGAGCGCCGAGGCGTGAATGCACTCGTGCGTGGTGCCGCCCATCATGTACGCGACGGCGGCCGCACCCATCGCCGTGGCGACGCCGACTTCGTTCTGACATCCGCCCGCAGCGCCGCTGATGTTCGCGGACAACGCAACGATCGATCCGATGCCGCCGGCCACGACCAGCGCGCGCACTGTCTTCTCCGGATCGACGTTCCGCTCCTCTTCGAGCGCGAGCAGCATGCCCGGCACGACGCCGCCGGCGCCGGCAGTCGGCGCCGCGACGATCACGCCCATCCGCGAGTTCTCCCCCATCACCGCGAGCGCGTACAGCTCGGCTTTGATCGTCAGCGGATCGAGGAACGTCTTGCCCGCAGTGAACGCTTCGTTCAACTTCTTCGCTTCGTTGCCGACGAGCTTCCCCATCGACAGGCCGCCGCTCTTGCCGCGCGAGACGCAGTCGCGCATCACTTCGCGGCGCTTGCGCAGCGTAGCCAGGATCTGCTCGGCAGGAATGCCGTGCTCCTGCTCATCGACTTCGAGAAAAACCTCGGCGAGATCGCGATTCGTGCCCGCTTCTTCGAGTTGTTTGAAGCTTTCGATCATCGACAGTGGAACGCAATCCGCCGCTACGGTATTCGATCGAGATACTTCGCCTCAGCCATATCGGGCACCGCGTTGATGCGCTGCAGCGCGTTCGCGGAAATCGGCGAGTCGACGTCGATTTCCATGAACGCATCTTTACCGCGCTGCTTGCGAGAGCAGTAAAGCGACGCGATGTTGATTCCCTCATCGGCGATGATGTGCGTCACCTCCGAGATCATCCCCGGACGATCGCGATAGAAGAGCAGAAGCGACGGCGAGTCGCCTTTGAATCGCGTCTGGAATCCGTTGATCTTGAAGACTTCGATCACGCCCCCGCCGATGGACGAGCCGATGATCTCGGTCTCGCGCGACTTCCCTTTGATCTCGATGCGAACGGTGTTCGGATGCACGTCGCCCTGATCCTCTTCCGCGAACTCGATCTTCACTCCCATCTGCTCGGCGATGCGAATCGCTTCGGGAATGCGCGGATCGTCGACGTTCAGTCCGATCGAGCCGCCGACGAGCGCGAAGTCGGAGCCGTGTCCGCGATACGTGGCAGCGAGCGGCGGATGAAGGAAGAAGTGCACCTCGACCGGATCCTCGTCGAGGATCTCGCGCGCGACGCGTCCGAGGCGCGCCGTGCCTGCGGTGTGCGAGCTCGATGGGCCGACCATGACGGGTCCCATGACGTCGAGAATAGAGACTTTTCGATCGTGGCGAATGGGCATGTTCGCGTGATGCTACACTCCGCGCGCCCATGGCGCAGAAGCCGGTCATTCTCGTCGTCGATGACGACCAGCCGATCATTATTCTGATGCGAAGCCTGCTGAAGGAGTTCGGCTTCGAGCCGCTCACGGCGACGACGGGCAGCGAGGCGATCGAGAAAGCGCGAAATCAGCGTCCCGATCTCGTTCTCCTCGATCTGAAAATGCCCGGCATGACCGGCGACGAAGTGATCCGCGTTCTGCGCTCCGACGTCGGACTCTCCACGACTCCGATCCTCATCCTCAGCGGCGAGCCTGTCAATCCGGACGAGCTCGCCCGCCTCGGCGCGAACGCGGCCGTCCTCAAGCCATTCGACGTGACGGCGCTCGTCGAGCAAATTCGCGCGCACGTGCTATAAAACCGCGCATGATTCACGATCTCGACACCCTGAAAAACTCCTGCGCGACGATCGATGATCTCGTTTACACCGCGGTGTTCAGCATCGACAAAGAGGCGGTCGCCGAAGCGCGGAAACAGATCCATCTGCGCGCGCGTCAGGCGGGTGCGATTCCGTCGTCGATCTTCCCGCTGTACGACGCCATCGGACGCGGCGAGCTCCACCCGAAATTCACCGTGCCGGCGCACAACATTCGCGCGTTGACGTACGACGTCGCGCGTGCGCTCTTCCGCGCGGCGAAGCGCCACAACGCCGGCGCGTTCATCTTCGAGATCGCGCGCTCCGAGATCGGATACACCGAACAACGTCCCGCCGAATATGCGGCGTGCGTCCTCGGCGCCGCCATCAAAGAAGGATGGAAGGGTCCGGTCTTCATCCAGGGCGATCACTTCCAGGCCAGCGCGAAGAAGTGGGCGACGCCCGACGGCAAAGCGGCGGAGGTCAAAGCGCTCGAGTCGCTGATCGACGAAGCGCTCGCCGCGGAGTTCTACAACATCGACATCGACACGTCGACGCTCGTCGATCTCTCGCACGCGACGCGCGACGAACAGCAGCGCACGAACTACGAGTACACCGCGCACTTCACGAAGTACATCCGCGCGCGGCAGCCGAAGGGAATCGAAGTGTCGGTCGGCGGCGAGATCGGCGAGGTCGGCAAGTACAACACGCAGCCCGACGAAGTGCGCGCGTACATGGAAGGGTTGAAACGCAATCTCGACGGCGCGCACGGCATCGCCAAGATCTCGGTGCAGACGGGAACATCGCACGGCGGCGTGCCGCTCGCCGACGGATCGATCGCGCAAGCGAAGATCGACTTCGACGTGCTGCGCGAGACGACGAACATCTGCCGGAACGAGTACCGCGTCGCCGGCTCCGTGCAGCACGGCGCGTCAACGTTGCCCGAAGAAGTCTTCCATCTCTTCCCGCAAAATGAAGCGGTCGAGATCCATCTCGCCACCGGCTTCCAAAACGTGATTCTCGACGCGCCGTCGTTCCCGGCGGAGATGAAGGAAGAGATCCGCCAGTTCTGCTTCGAGAACGCCGCGGACGAGCGCAAGTCCGGCGAGACCGACGAGCAGTTCGTCTACAAGACCCGCAAGAAAGCCCTCGGCCCCTTCAAGAAGCGGATGTGGGACATGCCCGCCGACGCGAAACAGCCGATCATCGACGCCCTCGAACAAAAGTTCGAGTTCCTGATGGAAAAGCTCGGCGCGTTCAACTCGCGTGACGTCGTCGCGAAGCACGTCGCGTTGACGGATCTTCCGGAGTACGCCGCCGCAAGCGCGGAGCTGACGGCGATGGCGACCGTGGATCCGAACGAAGGGGAGTAGCGCGCTACCAGATGGCGCGGGCGGATCGGAAGAGGCGGATGCGGTGATCCTTCGACACGACACGCGCGTCGTGCTCGATCGCGGTGCCGACAATCATGCGATCGAACGGATCGCCATGCTTCCAGTCGAGCTCCGCGGCGGTGACCGCAATTTGCGGCGTCAAATCGAGCAGTACGACCTTCGGCAGATTGAGCGCCATCCCGATCCACTTTGACGCGCCAGGATGCAACGTAATCCTTCCCCGCGCGGCGGAACGTGCGACCTCGTAGCAACTGAAGGAGGAGATGCCGATCGTCTCGGCTTCGTCGATCGCGCGACGTGCTCGCGTCGAAAGAAGTTTCGGACTATCCGCCCACCAGATCCAGACGTGGGTATCGAGGACGATCACTTCTCGACTTCTACCTCGTCATCGAGCGGCGCGAGGATGTCGCCGTGATACGTAACGCTTCCTCTCAGCGACCTCCAGTCGAATTCCTCCGCAGGCACGAGCTTCGCGACGACTTTGCCCCGCTTCGTGACGTAGATCTCCTCGCCTGTCTCCGCAACCTCATCGAGTAGGCGCAGCACATGCGTCTTGAACTTCGCCGCCGGTATCTCCCGCTTCCGCTTCGCCATAGTGGTCACATTATATGGTCACGAGCTCCAGGTTCTCGATCTCCTGCGCGAGAAACTCGCCCGCGATCCTTCTGAATCGCTCCTCGGCGTCGGTAACAAGGAAGTGATGCTGGCCGCTTCCGTTGTGCGACGCTCCGATCTCGCTCTTCACCGCCGCCGCCGTCGTCTCGGCGCTGTCGACGATCGCCACCTTCTCGCCGACGACGCGCTCGATCGTCCCGCGAAGAATCGGGTAATGCGTGCAGCCGAGGACGAGCGTGTCGATGCCGGCATCCATCAATGGACTGAGATAGATCTCGGCGACTTCGCGCGCGACGTGCGTGTTCGCCCATCCTTCTTCCGCGAGCGGCACGAAGAGCGGCGCGGCCGACTCGATCACTTCCACGTTCGCGTCGATGCGGCGAATCGCGTTCGTGTAGGCGCGCGACTTCACCGTTCCCTCGGTCGCGATCACGCCGATGCGGCCGCGCGTCTTCGACACCGCCGCGCGCGCGCCCGGCTCGACGACGCCGATCACCGGAATCGGCAGCCTCTCTTCGAGCGTCGGCAACGCTGCCGCCGTGGCCGTGTTGCACGCGACGACGAGCATCTTGATGCCGCGCTGCATCAGATGGTTCGCCGCTTCGAGCGTGTAGCGCGTCACCGTCTGCGGCGACTTCGTACCGTACGGGACACGCGCGGAGTCGCCGAGGTAGATGAGAGATTGATGCGGGAGCGCGCGCGCGATCTCGCGAAAGACGGTCAGGCCGCCGACGCCGGAGTCGAACACGCCGATCGGCGCGTCGTCATTGCGGAGCGTCCCCATCCCCCACCCCGACGCTCGCTCCCGCTTCCCGCTTGATGTTGTACTGCTCGATCTTCTTGTAGAGATTCGAGCGCGGCGTGTCGATCGCTTCCGCGGTCTTCGAGACGTTCCATCCGAACTCGCGCAGCTTGGCGATGATGAACGCCTTCTCCGCTTCGTCCTTGAATTCCTGCAGAGTGGAAAGCCGCATGGCCGTCGAGATGATGTCGGCGGGCGTGCGGAAAAATTCAGCCGGCAGATCGGTGATGTCGACGCTGTCCGCCGGCACCATGATCACGAGCCGCTCGATCATGTTGCGCAGCTCGCGCACGTTGCCGCGCCATGGCGCGTCCTGCAGCGCCTTCAGCGCCGCCGGCGTGAACTTCTTCGGATGGTAGTTGTGCTCCTCGGCGAACACCGCCGCGAAGTGCTGCGCGAGAATCGAGATGTCGTCTTTGCGCTCGCGCAGCGGCGGCGTCCGGATCGGAATGACATTCAGTCGATAGTAGAGATCTTCGCGAAAACGTCCGCCGCGGATTTCTTCGGTGAGGTCTTTGTTCGTTGCGGCAATCACGCGCACGTCGACTTTGATGACGGTGGCAGCACCGACCGGCTCGACGTCGCCGTCCTGCAGCACGCGAAGCACTTTCGCCTGCGTGCGCATCGACATGTCGCCGATCTCGTCGAGGAAGATCGTGCCGCCGTCCGCCTGGACGAACTTTCCGGTCTGCTTGCGAACGGCGCCGGTGAACGATCCCTTCTCGTGTCCGAACAATTCCGACTCGATCAACTCGTCCGGAATGGCCGCGCAGTTGACCTGCACGAACGTCTCGTTCGCGCGCGAAGAGCGGCGATGGATCTCGCGGGCGACGAGCTCCTTGCCCGTGCCCGACTCGCCCGTGATGAGGACGGTCGCTTTCGTCGGCGCGGCGCGCTCGATCTGCGATTTCAGATCGCGCATCTGCTGCGAGTCGCCGACGAGCTGGTACTCCTTCTCCGCTTTCTCCTTGAGCTCCGTGTTTTCTTCTTCGAGCGAGCGGACGCGCACGGCGTTGCGAACGGTGAGCAACAGTTTGTCTCGATTGAGCGGCTTCTCGAGGAAGTCGTACGCACCGCGCTTCGTGCATTCGACGGCGGTGTGCACGTCGCCATGTCCCGAGACCATGATCACCGGCGCGGTGACGCGCTGCTCTTTGAGGTTCTCGAGGACTTCGATGCCGTCGAGCACCGGCATCTTGATGTCGAGGAGGATGGCGTCGAACGGAGTCTTCGTCGCACGATCGAGCCCTTCGTTTCCCGACCGCGCCTCATCGACTTTGTATCCCTCGTATTCGAGGGTCATGCGAATCGCCTCGCGAATCGCGGTTTCATCATCGATGACAAGGATTCGATACGCCATCAGTCCGCCTCAGTCTGCACGAGATTGGCCAATGTTAATCTGACATTGCGATGCGGTTCGACGTTGTGTTGAAGACGTTTGCGGATTTCTTCGAGCGGGAGGAGATTCGTTACGCACTGGTCGGCGGACTCGCGGTTTACGTTTGGGGGATGCACTCGCGCTCAACGCACGATGTGGACTTCGCCCTCGATCTCTCATCTCGCGAGCGCGTGATCGAGTTTACGGAACGGTCCGGCTACGAAACGCTCTATGTCTCGGATGGTTTCTCCAATCATCTCAACGCCGACTCGCAGCTCGGCCGAGTCGATCTGATGTACCTCAAGGGCAAAACGGCCGATGTAGTGTTCGCAACCGCCGAGCGCCGCAATTTCGGTGAGATCGACTTGCCGGTTGCGCGCCCGGAGCTGTTGGCAGCGATGAAAGCGACGTCGATGAAAAACCGGCCCGCGCGGGTCTTGATTGATGCGGCGGATGTGCAACATCTTCTGTCCGTCCCCGGCGTTGACCGGGAACAGATACGGAACTACTTTGCAGAGCAAGGCTTGTTGGAATTGTTCGATGCGATCGAAAGAGATACTCGACGGCGTTGACTTCGGCCGCGATCTGGCGACCACGGCTGAAGACAATGAACAGCTCTGGCGGATTCGCGAGCTCAACCGCCTCACGCCGGCGGAGTATCTGCAGTTCCTGAATACGATCACCGAGCACATTGCCCCTTCGCGCGAAACCTCCGAAGGCATCCCTCCTTTCGAGCTTTGACCTCCTCGCGCGCGGAACTACAATCCGCCGCGCATGAAAGTCGAGATCACACGCGATCCGAAGCTCTCGAAAATCGATCATCTCTTTGCCCTCGTCACGGAAAAACCGCGGAAGGACGACGCGTATCCCGATGTCGTGCGGAGCGCCATCGACAGCTCCGGATTCGACGGGCGTGCCGAGGAGACGATCACTGTTCTCGGCGACGCGCCGCGCAAGATCACGCTGATCGGCACCGGCAAGCCGGACGCCGTCACGCTTCGCGGCCTGCGGCAGGGACTCTTCACCGCGGCCAAGATCGCGAAGAAGCATCGCAACGCGAACATCGCCGTCGTCGCGCCGTTCGACAACATCAGCGCGCGCGTCATCGCCGACTATCTCGCCGCGGCCGACTACAAATACGACGCCTACATCACCGTCAAGAAAGAAGAGAAGCGCATTCCGATCAGCGCGACGCTCATCACGCCGCACGACGCGAAGCAGGCCAAGCAGATCGAGACGGAAGCGCGCGCCATCGCCGACGGCATCCGCACCGTGCGCGACCTCGGCAACGGTCCGGGCAACCTCGTGACGCCGACGCGGCTCGCGCAACGCGCCGAAGAAGTGGCGAAAGACGTCGGCGTGAAATGCACCGTGTACGACAAGAAGGCGATTGAGAAGATGAAGATGGGCGGCCTTCTCGCCGTCAACCGCGGCTCGCACGAAGAGCCGCGCTTCGTCGTGCTCGAATACGCGCCGCGACGCGCCAAGCAGCACGTTGCGCTCGTCGGCAAAGGAATCACGTTCGACTCCGGCGGCATCTCGATCAAGCCCGCAGACCGCATGGAAGAGATGAAGTTCGACATGTGCGGCGCGGCCGCGGTGATCGGCACGATCGAAGCGGCGGCGAAGCTGGCGTTGCCGGTGAGAGTCACCGGCATCTTCGCGTCGACGGAGAATCTTCCCGGCGGCGGCGCCTACAAACCGGGCGACATCATCACGATGATGAGCGGCAAGACGGTCGAGATCGTGAACACCGACGCCGAAGGACGGATGATCCTCGGCGACGCGCTGCACTACGCGTCGAATCTCAAGCCCGATCACCTCATCGACTACGCCACGCTCACCGGCGCATGCGTCGTCGCTCTCGCCAGCGAGGCCTCCGGCCTCTTCTCGAACAACGACGAGCTGGCTCGGAAGTTGATTGAATGCGGTGAGCGAACGGGCGATCGCGTCTGGAGACTCCCGGAGTGGGACGACTACAAAGAGCTGATCCGCAGCGAGTGGGCGGATATGAAGAACTCGGGCGGACGTTGGGGAGGCGCCATCACCGCCGCGCTGTTTCTGAAGGAGTTCGTCGATTGTCCGTCATGGGCTCACCTCGACATCGCCGGCACGGCGTACGCGGAACACGAGACGCCGCGCGAACCGCGCGGAGCGACCGGCGCGGGCGTGCGCGTCACGATCGAGTTTCTCGAATCGCTCTCGCGCTGATCGTCGTCCTCGCCGCCGCATGTCGCCGCGGCGATCGTGCCGATCCGGTCGCGCAGGCGAGCGTGATGCAGAAGCCGGATGAGGCGTTCACCGCGATCGAGTCGGTGAGCCTTCAGTTTCTGCCGCGCGGCGAAGAAGCAAAGATCTGGCGGCTCGAAGAAGATCCGATCGTCGTGCCCGGCAATCGTCTGGCGACGTACATGGATCAGAGCGCCGCGTCGTTCACCCGCTATGAAGTGATCGACATGACTGCGGGCAACTACGTCGAGACCGACGGCAACGGCTTCGCCACCGTCGAGATCTTCCGCTTCCCCGATTTCGTCAAAGCGTTCGGCGCCTATTCGCAAAACAAAGAAGGGCCGGTCACCTACCTCAACATTCCGAACGAAGCATTCATCAAGAAGTACTCGATTCATTTGTGGCGCGGTCCGTTCTACGTGCGCGTGACCGGCGGCGCGGCGCAGAACGCGGGCGAGTCACTCTCGCGACTGACGGCGTTCGTCGCCGACCGCATGCCGGCCGCGCCCGCGAAGCCGGCGGTGTTCAACTTCTTTCCGCCGGCGCACTCGCCGAACAGCGAACGTTACTCCGCCGACTCCGCGCTCGGGCTCAAGCTGCTCGCGAACTCGTTCCAGGCCACGTTCGACGTCGACAACCAGCAGGTCAGCGGCATCATCATCCCGTCCGCCAACCGCGACGCCGCCGCGCGTCTCCTCGACGCTTACAAGCTCCTCTACATCCGCAACGGCAAGCTCCTCGACCCCGTCCCCAACCTCGGCGAAGACAACTTCACCGCCGAGGACAAGTTCATGGGACGCACCGTCGCGTTTCGCATCGACCGCTTTCTGATCGTCTTCAACGGCTTCGTCGAACGACAGCGTCTCATCGATCTCGCCGACGGGACCGATCAGCGCATCCTCGGCACGATCCGCAAGCAGCTCGTCAACGCCGACGAGCAGGCGGACAATCGGACGAACAACAACAGCGACAACGCGCCGTCGTGGACGCAACGGCACTAAACGATCAACTGCGTTCCCACGTTCCGCTCTTGCCGCCGGACTTCCGGACGAGCTGCAGGCCGTCGATCGTGATTCCCTTCTCGGCGGACTTGCACATGTCGTAAATCGTCAGTGACGCGATCGCGCACGCGGTCATCGCCTCCATCTCCACGCCTGTTTTTCCTTCGCAGCGGACGATGGCGTGCACTTCGATCGTGCCCGCTTTCGGATCGAGATCGAAGGTGATGTCGACGGAGTCGAGCGCGATCGTGTGCGACATCGGAATGAGCGTGGGCGTCTGCTTCGCGGCGAGCACGCCGGCGACTTTCGCGGTCGTCAGCACGTCGCCTTTCGGCAGCGCGCGCTCGACGAGCTTCTTCAGCGTGTCGGGCGACATGCGCACGGTGGCCATCGCCGTCGCTTCGCGCAGCGAGGCGCGTTTGCGGCCGACGTCGACCATCGAGATGCCGCCGGTCTCATCGAGATGCGAGAAGTTTTTGTCGCTCATAGGACTCCAGCTCTTCGGGCGTATTCACGTTCAGAAGCGCGGCGCCGTCGTAGTCGACGACCTCCGCCTCCGCCGCGATGGAGCGTAGATCGTACTTCCTCTGCGCGATTCGCGTATCGATCCGCGGCAGAAGCGCGGGCGAGTAGCCGGCGCAGAGGACGTGGAGGTGTCCGCCGCTTCGCGGGACGAGCATCATCGAATCGGACGTCGCGAAGCGCTGCGACCACTCGCGCAGGAGAGCGGTCGTGATCAGCGGATAGTCGACAGCAAGGACGAAGCACTTCGCGCTCGCGTGCTCGATCGCGCGGCGGACGCCGAAGATCGGCGCTTCGTCGTCATGTTCGTTTTCGAAGATCGTGGTGATCGCTCGCGACTCTCCGCCGCTTCGATCGACCGCGATCACTTCATCGAACACCGGCCGCGCGGCATCGGCGATTCGATCAAGGAACAGCGCCGCTTTCGACGCGCCCAATCGACTCGAGCGGCCGCCGACGAGGACGTAACAGTTCATCGGAATCGGTAGGGTACCATCGCGCCCGTGTCCGCTCCGGTCAGCGTGATCATCCCGACTCTCAACGAGGAACGGCGAATCGCGGCGACGATCGACGCCGCATTCGCAGCGGGGGCGGCCGAAGTGATCGTGAGCGACGGCGGAAGCAACGACGCCACACACTCCATCGCGCGCGAACATGGCGCGCGCGTGATCAACGAGGCGACGATGCGATCGCGGCAACTCAATCGCGGCGCCGCCGGCGCATCGCACGAACATCTCATCTTCCTTCACGCCGACACGCTGTTGCCGCCGGACGCGGCGTACCTCGTCGTACGCGCGCTGGAGCGATCGATCTTCGGCGGCTTTCGCCTCCGCTTCGCCGAGGAGGCGATGAAACTGCGCGTCGCGGCGGCGATGATCAACGTGCGTACTTTCGTCACGCGCGCGCCGTGGGGCGATCAGGCACAGTTCATCCGTCGCGAGACCTTCGAGCGCATCGGCGGCTATCGCGAGCTCCCCATCATGGAAGACTACGAGCTCGCCGCGCGCATGAAGCGGATGGGGAAGACGATCGTGCTGCCGCAGAAAGTGACGACGTCCGGCCGCCGCTTTCTTGACAAAGGGGTGTTGCGCACCGCCTTCATCAACTGGTCGATCATCACGCGCTACCGATTCGGTGCGAGCACCGACGATCTCGCCGCGCTTTATCGCCGCTAGCGGCGTTCGAACACGTAATCCAGTGGAGGATAGGCGCCCTCGCCTGTCCATCGACGCCGAGAGAAAGCGGGACAGGCGAGGCGCCTATCCTCCACTGGATGCCGCCTTGTTCAGAGCCTGACATCCTGTTAGCGCTTGCGGCGCGGACGCGCCTTCACAGGCACAGCTTCTTCCGCCACCTTCTTTGCGTGCCGTGCTTGTCCGAGCGTCACGTTGATGGGATGGCTGCGATCGAGGAACGGAATGGCCGGCCGCGCGCGGACGCCGATCTGCTGTCGAACTGCCAGCAGACTCTCGTTCTCCGGGGCCACCTTCATTCCCGATGCGATGGCATCGAGCGCCTTCTTGCGATGTCCCGCGGCAAGGTAGACGCGCGCGAGATTCGCGTAGTGCTCGCCGTTGTAAAACTCGAGATCGATCGCGCGGCGGCAGAGGTCGGCGGCGACTTTGAACTTTCGCTGCACCAGCGCGAGGCAGACGCCGAAGTACGACAGCCCGCTGGCCGCCTTCGCCGTCTGCAGCGGCGGCGAATCCTCGGTTCCGTAGACGTCGATGAAGAGCGTCAACGCGCGAAGGTAGTCTTCTTCCTTCGTCGCTTCGATGGCGAGATCCAAAGGGCTCAACGGCATCACATCATCTCGCGCGAGCGGAGCCGGCGCACGAACTGCTCGATCCGCTCTCTTTCCTCCGCACTGGCATTTACAAACTGCAGGCCGTACTTCGCAAGCGTGCCGACGAACTCGGCGCGCAGAACGTTCGCCTCGATCTGCATCGGCTTCGGATCGCCGGGAAGATAGAAGTGAAGCCGGATCGCTCCTTCGCCGGGCAGCACGCGATCGACCTCGATGAGGATTCCGTTCGACGAGATGTTGACGCTGCGGCCAAGGATGAATCGGCCGTTCTTCTCGATCGAGACTTCGATCTTGGTGATGGTGCGGAGCTGACGGCGCACGGGGATCGACGTGAGCTTCTGCACTTTCTGATCGAGCTCGCGTTTCTGCAGCGGCCGGTAGATCACGTCGTTGCATCCGGCGGAAAGACAGAGATCGGCGTGATCGGCGTGCTCGCGATCGGCGACGAAGAGCAGCGACAGATCGCGCGTCGCAGGATCGGCACGAAGCTCGCGGCAGAACTCCGGCGCCACCATGTCGAAGAGGTCATAGCCGAACATGATGAGATTCGGCCGCTCGATCCGCGCTTTCGCCAGTGCCTCGCTGCCGGCGATGGCAGTGACCACGACGTTGTTGCGGCGGCGCAGGATCGTCTCCTGAAACAGCAGCGCGCCACGGGAGTGGTCGACGAGAAGAATGCGAGCGGTGCTCAGATTCATGCGGCGGAGATCTCGCGCAGTTTGGCGACCATGCGTTTGGCGTCATCGACGAACATCGCCACGTGCTCGCTCGTGTTCGACTTGCCGAGGCCGATGCGGATGGAGCCGAGGGCGGTGGGTTCGTCGACGCCGAGGGCGGTGAGGACCGCGGAAGGTCCGCGCTGACCCGAACTGCAGGCCGATCCGGAGGAGAGCGAGAAGCGTCGCATTGCTACGATGAGGGAGTCGGCTTCGATGCGTTCGAAGCTTACATTGAGGTTGCCCGGCAATCTTAACGCGCGCGGTCCGTTGATCGAAACGCCGTCGATCGCGGACGTGAGCCGGTCCCAGAGCTCATTGCGCAATGCGGTGAGGCGTTGCGCTTCGTCCGCCATTTCGGAGCTGCGGAGCTGAAGCGCCTTCGCCATGCCGATCGCGCCGGGAACATTGACGGTGCCGGAGCGGATGTTCCTCTCCTGTCCGCCGCCCGAGATCAGCGGCTCGACGCGCACGCCGCGCTTCACATACAGGCCGCCGATTCCTTTCGGCCCGTAGAACTTGTGTGCGGAGAATGAGGCGAGATCGAGCTGCGTGAAGTCGAGCGGAATCTTGCCGGCCGCCTGCGTGACGTCGCTATGAAAAAGCGCGCCGCCTTCGCGCGCGATCTCGGCGAGCACGCGAATGTTCTGCAGCGTTCCGACCTCGCCGTTCGCCGCTTCGATCGAGACGAGGCGCGTGTTGGATCTCATCGCGGCGCGCAACGCCGCCGGGTCGATGAAGCCTTCGCGGTCGGGCTGCAGGATCGTGACGTCCGCGATCCGTTTGGCCGGCGCGAGGATCGAGCGATGCTCGATCGCGGACGTGATCAGATGCTGATCGTTTTGCACGAGATGCAAAGCGATGTTATTCGACTCCGTGGCGCCGGCGGTGAAGACGATCTCGTTCGGCAGCGCGCCGAAGAAGCGGGCGATGGCGATGCGCGCGTCTTCGAGCGCGCTGGCGGCGCGGCGTCCGTGCTCGTGCGTCAGCGACGCCGCGTTGCCGAACGTCTCGGTGAAGAACGGCAGCATCGCCTCGACGACGCGCGCATCGCAGGGAGTGGTGGCGTGATGATCGAAGTAGACCGGCGCCGGGGGCATAGCGAAATGATAGCGTGTCACTTCCGGCGGCGCGGCTCGCCGCGATGCGCAACGGTCATCTTCACGACGTCGCGCAATTTCGCCGCGCTGATCTTATTCAACCGCACCAGCACCGTCGGATAGCCGTCGTAGTGAGGCGTCGTGAAGAAGATCTTCGGCTCGGCGGTGAGGAGCAGATCGCGATTGTCGAAGCCGACGATGGCGGCGATCGTCTCGCCGTCTTCCTTCAGCCGCAGGAGAAGCTTCTTCTTCAGCTTGAACGCGGGCGTGCCGTACGACGTCGACTCCTCGACGCCGGGAATGGCCAGCGCGATCTTCCGCACATCGTCGAACGTGCTCACCGCCGCCGCCCTCGCCGTTTCCGTTTCGCCGGCGGCGGCGCTTCGTCGCTGGCGCGGCGCGCGCGCTGCGCGAAGGCGTGCCACTGGCGGTACTGATCGACGTAGCGTCCCGACGACAGCGCGTAGAGCTCGAGTAGCGCGAGCGCGTCGTTGAACGGCTCGCGGAAGACGAAGCGGAACATCGCGCGGCGCTCGTTCGGAAGCTCGAGCAATCGCCACAACGTCTCCAGCGTCTGCTCGATGTGATGCCGCGTGCCGGCGGCGAGCGCCATGCGCGTGCAGAGCGGCTGGATCGAGTCGCGGATGAAGACGATCACTTCGCCGATCCTCATTTTTCCGTCGCGCCGCTGCTCCTCTTTCTCCAGCTCTTCGATGATCCAGGGGAGAAACAGCACCGACAGCAGCACCGCGTCGGAGATCTTGCGTCCCGCCTGCACCGTGCGATCGAGCACTTCGAGCATCTTCCAGAAGTACGTCGCACGGTCGTCGCGAATGGCGTTGTAAACCTCCGGGAGCAGCGGCTCGAGCAGCGCGGTCTGGATCATCAGCCGGATCGCGCCGCGCGACCAGCCGCGGCGCAAGAGCTCCAGAATCTCTTCCGACACGCGCGGCGGCGACGCTTTCAGGATCTCGCTGCGATGTCGCAGGATGGCCTCGTACGTCGCCGGCTCGATCTCGAAGTCGAGCCGCGACGCGAACTCGATAGCGCGCATCATCCGCACCGGATCTTCACGAAAGCGGAGATCGGGATCGCCGATCACGCGAATGCGGCGCTGCGTCAGGTCGTCGAGTCCGTCGATGTAATCGATCACCGAGAAGTCGGCGATGTTGTAGAAGAGCGCGTTGATGGTGAAGTCGCGGCGCCGCGCATCCTGCAGCGGCGAGCCGAACGTGTTGTCGTCGGTGATCAGCAGTTCGGCGTTTTCGTCCGTGCCGCGCTCCGGCTCGCGCCGGAACGTCGCCACTTCCACCGTCTGATCCTGAAAGATGATGTGCACGAGGCGAAAGCGGCGGCCGATGATGCGGCTGTTGCGGAACAGGCGGCGCACTTCCATCGGATGTGCGTCGGTGGCAACGTCGAAGTCCTTCGGCTCGCGATCCATCAGCAGATCGCGCACGCTGCCGCCGCAGAGATACGCGCGATAGCCGCTGCGATGAAGGCGGTACAAGACCTTCAACACGTTTTCGGGAATGCGGCGCCGCGAGATGGGATGCTCGCTGCGGTCGATGACCGTGGCGCCGACATCTGTGGCGCCGCCGCCCTCGGCGGCGTCCGTTTCCAGCGCCGCCGAGGGCGGCGGCGCCACATTGTGATTTTCTTCGGTCATGGAGCGAACGCGGGACTCGTCCCCGAGTCGGGCTCGGGATGATAGTGATAGTGGCGGTCGACGATGCTGAACCAGCGATCCCACCGCGTGTTCGGGAAGAAGTGCGCGACCACGCCCCACAACTCCTTCGCCCGATCGATCGTCGGACTATTCGCGGGCGGCGGATTTCCTCGGAACGACCAATAGATCATGAACGGACGTCCCGTGATCATCGATCGCGGCACGGTTCCCCAATAACGCGAGTCGCTGGAGCGATCGCGGTTGTCGCCCATCGCGAAGTAGTGACCGGGCGGCACCGGAAAGGCTTTGTACTGATCGCGCGAACGGAACGGCTCCGGCAGCGCGTCGTTGCGCGGGTAGATCTGCGGATCGTCGTGAATGACGTACGGCTCGTCGAGCTCGCGTCCGTTCACGAAGACGCGCTTGTCGTGGATCTCGACGATGTCGCCCGGAAGACCGATCACGCGCTTCACGAAATCGGTGTCGGGCTGCAGCGGATAGCGAAAGACGATGATGTCGCCGCGGCGGATCGTGCGCAACGGAAGGAGGCCGCCGAGGTTCGAGCCGGCGCCGAAGATGAACTTGTTGACGATGAGGTGATCGCCGACGAGCAGGTTGTCGTGCATCGACGGCGTCGGAATCTTGAATGCTTGAAAGACGAAGATGCGTGCGAAGTTGACGAAGATGACCGCGATCAGGAGAGCTTCGTAGTACTCGCGGAGCGTGGACTTCTGGGATTCATCGCTTGGGGCCATTGGCGGGAGGATTTCCCTTCAACTGATGTGCGATCAAGCCGGCCGCAAACGATTCTACGACATCGACCGGCACGAGCATGGTATTGCCTTCGACGTCGTACGTGCCCGCGGCGACGGCCGATGATCCGCGAATGCTCGTCGCGCCCGCCGGCGCAGGCGCGTTGACGACGTACGCACGCGTCAGATCGATCCACGGATGCAAGCGCATGTCGTTCCAGAATGCGTTGTCGGGATCGCGTTCGACGATCGCGACCGCAATGCGCACATCGCGCTGCAGTTTCGCGCGCGCGTCGCTCCAGCGATTGCGATCGTCAGTCCGCCAGACGACGAGCGGCAGCTTCTCGCCGTAGTGCATCTCTTCGGGACGGACGATCAGCGCGCCATTCGAGATCTCGCTCGCGAATCCGGTGAGGCGCGCACTCGGCGACGCGCTCGTGTGGCGATCCCGTCCGTCGTAGTCCATCGTCTCGACGCGCTGTGATGCGTCGAACGTTTCCCATGACACGGCCACTCTCTCGCCGTTCGGCTGCCACGCGCGCGCGATGATGCGACTGTTCGGAAAGTCGACCGTCGACGCGCCTGACGTCGTGACGAGCAACGTGCGCAACAGATCGCCGTTCGGCGTGCGGAGGATGTAGTTGATGCGATTGCTGTTCGCCGCCCACATCACGCCGACTTCATCCGCGGGATCGGACGGGATCCAGTGAATGTCGCTCCCTTCGAGCGCGACGAGGGCGACGTCGAAGTTCGTGTCGC
>Ga0075425_100000970_pt1 | contig 27558 bp, 20 predicted proteins | sample SoiMethybrSBSTD4_FD_75300 | JGI IMG/M metagenome (GOLD analysis project Ga0075425, IMG submission 75300) | Bulk soil microbial communities from a Populus tree surrounding site in Tennessee, USA - Soil MetaG P. TD hybrid SBSTD4 | ecosystem: Environmental > Terrestrial > Soil > Tree plantation...
GGAAGCAGCAGCGCTGGCCGCTGCTCGCGTTCGGCATCGCGTTCATGGTCTACCCGTATTTCACGCCGACGATCGGCACATTGGCCGGAACGGGCGCCGCTTTGGCCGCGGCCCTCTGGCTCACGATTCGCGCCGGCTGGTAGCGCTATCGACGCGCGAAGCCGGCAGCATCATCCACGCTGCCGTCGACGCGGCCTTCTCCTCGGCGCGCCACGGGGCGCCGGCGGCCCTGCCAAACTGCGCGACAACCCGCTTGATGACCGATTCACCCCGGTGCAACCCGGCCGTGGCGCTTGCTGCCAACTGTTTTTCGGTGAAGACGTCGCAGCGCAGACCGCGCGCGCGGAGCGCGTCACGCAAGACGTCGCGGAACAGCGCGCCTTCGCTGGCGTGCGCGCGAATGTGCGGGTTGGCGACGGTGGCCGGATCGATCACGCTCCCGACGACGAGCGCCGCTCCGCGGCAGTCGGCATCCGCGAAGACGTCGTTGTCCAACAGCGCGGCAACCGACTGATCCGCGCACCGCTTCACGATCGCGATGCGACGGCCGAGTGCCTGCGCATCGTGCTCGTGCGCGTGCAGCGCGGCATGGTACGGCTGCCGCGTCTGAGCGACAGCCGGATCGCACAATTCGACGATGCGGCGCGCGACGAGCGTCGGCGCCGAGGCCGGACCGCGCACTGCGACGGCGACGGCGTAGCCCGACTTGACCCGAAACCCGAGGCCGATCGCGGTCATGTCATCAGCTCGTTGACATCGTCGAACGGCATCGCCTTCGCCGTGAACGCAGAGTAGGTGCCCGGCGACTTCAGCTCGCGCGCGATGTCGCGAACCAGCGCGAGCGTGGCGCGCATCGGCCCGGAGCCCACGCTGACGCGCGCGACGCCGAGCGCTTCGAGCTCGGCGATCGACGGCGTACCGGCAACCGCGAGGACGTTGACCGGACCACCGATGCCGGTGACCAGGGCGCGGATCGTGTCCGGATCGCGGACGCCGGGCACGAACACGCAGTCGGCGCCGGCGGCGAGAAACGCCTTGCCGCGCTCGATCGCGATGCCGAGGCGTCCTTCCTCCGGCCCGAGCGCACGCAGAAAGCCGTCGGTGCGCGCGTTGATCACCAGGCGCACGCCGGCTTTGTTCGCGGCCTTGATGATCGCCTTGATCTTGTCGACTTGCAGCCCCAGCGGCTCGAGGTCGGTCGCGCCAGGCACGTAGTCCTCGAGGTTGATGCCGACGGCGCCTGCGGCGATGACGCGCAGCACGTTGTCGGCGACCGCGTCGGGCGACGCGGCGTAGGCATGCTCGATGTCGGCAGTCACCGGCACCTTCACCGATCGCGCGATCCGCGCGACCGCCTCGAACATCTCGCGCGCCGGAACGGTGCCGCCGTCCGGATAGCCGAGCGACGCGGCGACGCCCGCGCTCGTCGTCGCAATCGCAGGAAATCCTTCGGCGACGAACAGGCGTGCGCTGGCGGCGTCCCATGCGTTCGGCAGGACGAAGATCGGCGGCGTGCGGTGCAATGCGCGAAGCTGTTCGGCGAGATCGGCCATGAAGCAGAGTCTATCGTGCCTTCAGCCTCAAGCCACAAGCCGGCCACAAGCCTTGAGCGCCGCTTTGAGGCTGAGGCTTGCGGCTGACGTGCTCTCACTCCGCGCGCAGCGCCTCCACTGGATCGATGAGCGTCGCTCGCCGCGCGGGGACGTAGCAGGCGGCCAGCGCGACCAGCAGCAACAGCAGGGGGATCGCGGAAAAGGTCGCGGGATCGGCGGCGCTCACGCCGAACAGCAGCCCCGACAACAGTCGTACCACGCCGAGCGACACGCTGACGCCAATCGCACTGCCGATCGCCGCCAGCATCATTCCCTGTCGCAACACCATCGCCACGACGTCGGCGCGCGTCGCCCCGAGCGCGATCCTGACGCCGATCTCGTGCGTCCGCTCGGTCACCGAATAGGCGACGAGCCCGTAGATGCCGACTGTGGCAAGCGTCAGCGCGAGCGCGGCAAACAGCGTCAGCAAAGTCGCGTTGAAGCGCCGGCCGATCAACGAGCGGTCGATCCGCTCGGCCATCGTGCGCACGTCGGAGATCGGCTGATCGGGATCGACGCGCGCCACCTCACGGCGAACGGTGGCCACCATCTCGATCGGATCGCCGTCGGTGCGTACGACGACGTACATCGGGCGGACCGTCCACCCGCTGAACAGCGGCTGGCGGTAGGGCACGTAAAGCTCGGGGCGATCACCCGCATCGAGGCCGCGATGCTTGATGTTGCCGACGACGCCAACGATCTCGTACCACACCGGCGCGCTTTGCTCGAACGAGATCCGTTTGCCGAGAGCGCCAGCGCCGTCAAAATGCTTTCGGACGAATGCGTCGTTGACGACGGCGACACGGCGTCCGCGCAGCGAGTCGGCGGCGGCGAACTCCCGGCCGGTGACGAGGGGAATGCCCATCACGCCGAAGTAGCCGTCGCTGACGATGCGGAGCTGCTCTTCGGTGGCGTCTTCGGGCCGCGTCGCCGCGCGGCCTTCGATCTGAAAACTGCGGCTGCCGCCGAAGCCGCTGAACGGTAGCGAGTTGATCGCCGCGATACCGCGGACGCCGGGCCGCGATTGAAGGCCGGCGAACAGATCCGTGAAGAACGCGTCGCCCCTGGCGAATGTCGTGTATCGCGACTCCGGCAGCGCAACGCGGAGCGTCAACAGGCGATCGGCGGCGAAACCAGGCTGGACGTCCTGGAGCCGCGCAAAACTTCGCAGCAGCAGCCCCGCCGATACGAGCAGCACGATCGACGCCGCCACTTCGCCGACGACGAGCAGGCGGCCGCCGAAGCCGTGCGCGGCTGCCGTCCGCCCGCCCTCCTTGAGCGCAGCGTTCAGCTCCAGCCGCGACGCCTTCATCGCCGGCGCCAGGCCGAAGAGCAGGCCGGTTGCCACCGACACGACTGCGGTGAACGCGGCCACTCGCTCGTCGATCGTGACTTCGCCCAGGCGCGGGATGCCGTCGGGAGCCGTCGCGACCAGCGCCTTGATGGCCCACGACGCGAGCGTCAGCCCGAGGCCGCCGCCGGCGGCCGCGATGACCAGACTCTCGGTGAGCAGTTGCCGCACCAGGCGCATCCGGCTCGCGCCGAGCGCCGTTCGCAGCGCGATTTCCTTCCGGCGCGATGCCGCCCGTGCGAGCAGAAGATTCGCGACGTTGGCGCACGCGATGAGCAGCACCAGGCCGACCGCGCCGAGGAGCACGAAGAGCGCGCGGCCGGTGTCGCCCACGATCTCGTCCCGTAGCCGTCGCACGACTGTTGAGAAGCCAGCGCGATAGTTCCCGGGAAACTGTGGGATGAATGTCGACGCGACGGCGTCGAGATCCCTGCGTGCCTGGTCGACCGTCACGCCGCGCTTCATCCGCCCGACGAGGGTAAAGCCGTGCGATCCGCGGTTGTTGGCGCCGAGCGCGTCGGCATCGAGCAGGATCGGCTTCCACATGTCGGTGCTGTCGTCGGGGAACCGGAAGCCGCGCGGCATGACGCCGGCGATTTCGACTGCGCGGCCGTCGATCGACACCGTTCGCCCGACGATCCCGCGGTCGGCGGCAAAGCGGCGCGTCCACAGCGCGTGGCTGACCACGGCGACGTCGTTGCCGCCTGGCTTCTCGTCGGTTCCGCGAAACGCGCGGCCGATTTCCGGCAGCACGCCGAGCGTGGCGAAAAAATTCGCCGAGACCACCGCGCCGTCGACGCGCTCGGGCTCGCCCGAGCCGGTCAGGTTGAACCCGGTCGTGTCGTACGCGGCGATCGCGTCGAAGGCGTGATTGCGATCGCGGTAATCGACATACTCGCCGGCCGAGCCTGGAATCTCCTCTACCCCGGGCCGATGCAGATTGCCCCACACGACGACGAGGCGGTCGCCGTCTGGATATGGCAGCGGACGGAGCACGACCGCGTTGACGACGGAAAAGATCGCCGCGTTGGCGCCGACCCCGAGCGCGAGCGTCAGCACCACGATCGCGGCGAAACCCGCGTGTCGCCGTAGCGTGCGCACGGCAAAGCGCAGGTCGCCGCCGATGCTGTCCAACGGCGCACGCCGCGGCGTCCATCCGCGGAGCTCTTCGCGAACCAGCCGCGCCGCCGCGTCGGCCGACATCCCGCTCGCGATCAGCTCGCGATAGCGATCATCGAGATGCTGCTCGATCTCGTCGTCGACGTCGTATCCCGTCTCTTCTTTCCAAGTCATACGTGTCCCCGTCTGGGCTGGGGGCTGGGACTCGCCGAGGGCAGCCCTGAAGGGCTGCGCTACTTCCGTCCAGCCGTTCGGAGCGCGAAGGCTTTAGCCGAGCGTTCAGCAAGCCCCGACTCATTCAGCGCGCAGCGTCTCCACCGGATCGACGCGCGTGGCGCGGCGACCGGGCAAATAGCTCGCGGCAAGCGCTACCACTGCCAGCAGTGCGGCGATCGCGGCAAACGTCGCCGGATCGTGCGGCGACACGCCGAACAGTAGTCCACGCAACAGCTGCGTGACCGACCACGCTGCGGCCAGGCCGATCGCAATGCCGGCAGCAGCAAGCGCCATCCCGTGGCCGACGACGAGCCGCAGGACGTCGGCGCGCGTCGCCCCAAGCGCCAGCCGGATACCGATTTCATGTGAACGGCGGCGAACGACGTAGGACAGCACGCCGTAGATGCCGACGCTCGCTAGCGCCAGCGCGAGCGCGGCGAAGAGCACCAGCAGCGTCATGTTCAACCGCGGCTGTTCGGTCGCCAGCGCGACGTACTCGCGCATCGGCTGGACGCTGAAGACCGGAATGTCGGCGTCGATGCGCGAGACTACGCCACGCACCGAGCTGGCGAGGTAGGCGGGGTCGAGCGGCGTTCGCACGAACAGCGTCATGTTCGGACGCCGATCGCGGAAGTAGATCGGCAGCTGCTCGAGTGGCGCGTAGACCTCCATGATGTCGGGCTCGCGCGCGATGCCGTAGTGACGCACGTGCCCGACGACGCCGACGACTTCGCGCCAGATTGGCTGCGCCGCGGGACCATGACCGGTGAACTCGAACGCGATCCGCTTGCCGATCGGATCGGCGTCACCGAAGAAGCGACGCGCGAGCGCCTCTTCGATCACTGCGACGCGCGCCGAATCGGCCGTGTCGTGATCGGCGAAAGCGCGGCCGCGGACCAGCGCGACACCCATCGCGCGGAAATAATCGGCCGTCACCGCCTGGAACAGACACATCGTCGCGTCGTCGTGAACCGACTGCGGCGGCGGCTGGCCTTCGTAGCGCACTTCCGATTCCGAACCGCCGCCCTCGAGAGCGACCGCACTGTCCAGACCGGCGGCGTCGACGCCGGGAATTGCCGCCGCGCGCGTCGCCAGCTCGCGATGAAAGGCGATCCAGCGCGCGACGTCCGGATAGCGCGCGTTCGGCAGCGCCACGCGCATCGTGACGACGCGCGACGGATCGAACCCGAGATCGACCGCCGCGAGCGCGGCAAAAGTCCGCATCGTCAGGCCGGCGCCGGTGAGCAGCACAATCGCCAGCGCGACTTCGCTGACGACGAGCATCGATCGCAGCCGCCCTCCCGCGCCGCGCGCGCCGTGAGCCTCTCTCATCGAGGCGACGAGATCGATGGCCGAGGCGCGCAGTGCCGGCGCGAGCCCGAAGGCGAGCCCGGTGACGATCGATACGACCAGCGCAAAAGTTAGCACGCGGAGATCGACGGCAACCAGATCGATGCGCGGAACCGTCGACGGCCGCGAGGCGACGAACGCTCTGACACCCCACCACGCGAAGAGCACGCCAAGCGCACCGCCGCCGACCGCCATCAGCACGCTCTCGGTCAGCAGCTGCTGGAAGAGCCGCCACCGCGTCGCACCGAGGGCCTCGCGGATCGCCAGCTCGCGCTGGCGGCCTTCGGCCCTGGCGAGCAGCAGATTGGCGAGGTTGGCGCAACCGATCAGCAGCACGAACCCGACGGCGCCCATCAGCATCAGGAGGGCCGGGCGGACGTTCTGGACGATCTGCTCGTAGTAGGGGACGACCGAGACCGTGTGGTCGGTGTTGTTGAGCGGATACTGCTGCTCGAGGCGGCGCGCGATCGTGTCCATGTCCGCGGATGCGCGCTCGAGGGTGACACCCGGCTTCACCTTCGCGATGGCGAACAGCCCTGGATGCGCGCCGCGATCGACAGGAAACGTCGGCACGAACAGGCCGAGCGGCAGCCAGACGTCGGTGAGCCGCGATGGGAACCGCAGCCCCGCCGGCATCACGCCGACGATGGTGTGCGACTGGCCGTCGAGGACGACCGCCTTGCCGACGATTCGCGCATCGGCGTTGAAATGCGACCGCCACAGGCGCTCGCTGACGACCGCGATCCGCGACGCGCCCGGCTTGTCCTCGTCGGCGGTGAAGGTGCGGCCGACGATCGGCGGAATCTGGAGGGCGCGAAAGACATCCGCCGATGCGAGGCTTGCGATCAGCCGCTCCGGCTGCGCGCCGCCGGTGAGGTTCACCACCATCGCGCGGTAGACGCCGAGTGCCTCGAACACCTGGTTCTGCGCGCGCCAGTCGACAAAATTCGGCCAGGCGATCGAGATCGTCTGCCCGGCGCGCGTCGCTTCGGCGACCCCGACGATGCGTTCCATGTCCGCGTACGGAAAAGGACGCAGCATCACGGCATCGACCACGCTGAAGACGGCGGTAGTCGCGCCGATGCCGAGCGCGAGCGTGAGCACGACGCCGGCAGTGAAGCCGGGACCGTTGCGCAGCGTGCGCAGGCCGTAGCGGACGTCGGCCGTCAGCGAGTCGACCGGCCGCCGCCGCAGCGACGCGGCGGCGTCGACGTCGCCGGCCAGCACGCGCATCGCATCGTCGTGCGACAGGCCGCGGCCGCGCAGCGCCGCGTATTCGTCGTCGAGATGCTGTCGCATCTCCTCGTTGATCGCGCGCGGCCACTCAGGCATGTTCGACTCCGGTGATGCGGCTGATGGCGTCGACGAACTCACGCCAGGTGTGGCGCTGCGCCTCGAGCACCTTCGCGCCGGCCGGTGTGAGCCGGTAGTAACGGCGGCGGCGCTGGCCGGCCTTCTCGATCCACCGGCCCTGGATCCATCCGCGCTTCTCGAGGCGGTAGAGCAGCGGATAGAGCGAGGCGACGCGGAAGGTGAGCCGGCCGCCCGACCGGGTTTCGATCAACTTGCTCAGGTCGTAGCCATGCCGCGGCTGGTCCTCGACGAGCGACAGGATCAGCAGCTCGGCGCTCCCCTTTTTCAGCTCGCGGTCGAGCCCCGGCGCGTTCATATGTGGCATAGCGACATATTGGCTAAATGCATATGACGAGGTCAATCGTAAAAAGGTTGTCTACACTGGCGCGATGCGGATCCTGTTGATCGGCGGCAACGGCTTCATCGGTCCACACGTCGCGGCGGCGCTCGAGCGCGACGGCCACGAGGTGGTCGTATTCCACCGCACGCCAGCCGCGAACGCGGCCCGGCGCGAGATCATCGGCGACCGCCAGCGGCTTCCCGACTACCGCGATCGACTGCGCGCGCTCGGCGCCGACGTCGTCGTCGATGTGATTCTCAGCTCCGGCCGGCAGGCGCGCGAGCTGATCGAGGTGTTTCGCGGCGCGGCCCGCCGCGTCGTCGCGATCAGCAGCTGCGACGTCTACCGCGCCTGCGGCGTGCTGCACGGCTCCGAACCAGGCCCGCTCGAGCCGGTGCCGCTCACCGAACAGTCGCCGCTGCGCACGAAGCTTCAGACCTATCCGCCTGACCGGATCAAAATGCTCCAGCAGGTGTTCGGCTGGCTCGACGACGAGTACGACAAGATTCCGGTCGAGCGCGAGATCCTCGCCGACGCCGAGCTGGCGGGGACGGTGCTGCGGCTGCCGATGGTTTACGGACCCGGCGATCGCCTTCGCCGCTTGATGCCGCTCGTGAAGCGGATCGCCGACGGCCGGCGCGTGATCCTGTTCGAGGAGAAGTTCGCGCGGTGGCGCGCGCCGCGCGGTTACGTCGAGAACGTCGCCGCCGCAATCGCGGGCGCAGCGACCAACGACCGCGCGGCCGGCAGGATTTATAACGTCGGTGAACCCGAGAGCCTCAGTGAGCTCGAGTGGGCGCAGCGCGTCGCCGCAGTCGCGGGGTGGATGGGGGAGTTCGTGCTCTTACCGGCCGATCGCATGCCGGCGCACCTGCTGATGCCCGGCAACACCGAGCAGCACTGGTCGATCGACACGACACGGATCCGCGAGGAGCTGAGCTATCGGGAGCCGATCGCGCAGGAGGAGGCGATTCGCCGAACGATCGACTGGGAGCATGCGAACCCGACCGACTCGAGCCCGCACGCGTTCGATTACCCTGCGGAGGACGAAGCCTCAAGCCTCAAGCCTCAAGCCCAGCCTCAAGCCTGAACGATCACTTCAGTGTGAATTTCATCTTCACTTCGACGCGGACGGCGACCGGCTTGTCGTCCTTGGTGCCGGGCTTGAACGCCCACTGCTTCATCGCCGTCACGGCGTTTTCGTCGAGGCCGTAGACCGAGTCGAGCGACTCCTTCACGTCGACGGCGCCGACCGACCCGTCGGCCTTGACGACGACGCTGAGGAGCACGTCGCCTTCGATCATCTGCCGCATCGCTTCAGCGGTGTACTGCGCCTTGACCTGGCGCGTTACCTGCGGCAGCGTGACGCCCGCTTCTTTCGAATCGTAGACAGCGGAGTCCTGCGCCGCGGCCGATGCCGCGATCAACGCGGTGAGCACGATTGCGAACAACTTCGTCGCCATCTCGATTCCTCCTCGGCAGAATCACGTAGCGCGGCCCTTCAGGGCTGCCCGCGGCCGTTCGGCAGGCCTCAAGCTACGATCGGCCGCGGCACGCTTAGTTCATCGTAAACGCCATGGTCACGCCGTTGCCCTGCTCATAGACAATTTTCATCATGCGTCCGGCTAAAACCGGACACTACCGGAGCGCCGCGTCCGCATCGGCTTTGATCGACGTCCACTCTTTCATCAGTTGCGTGTAGCGCTCGTACGCGCTCGCCGGCACTTTCTGATCGGCCTGGCCGATCTCGCGGGTGATGTTCGACATCTGGTCGATGAACATCTGGTCCTCGTACGGTCCGCTCTTCGTGGTCAGACGCTCGGAGACGGCCTGCAGTCTGACCTGGTCGCCGCGCTTGGCGTCGAGCGCCTGCCTCAGCCGCTGCGCGAGCTGCCGGGCTTCGGCGAGGCTGTCGCGTACCTTCAGCGCGAACTTCGTCTGCTCGCTGAGATCCGCCGCGGTGACGCCGTCCTTCGCGATCCGCGGATCGATCTTCACGGTAAACGATTCGGTCTTCGTGACGCTGCCGGCCGTGAGGCGCGCCTTGAACGTACCCGGCGCCGCCAGCGGACCGTTGCCGCCGAAGCCGCCGCCTTCGCCGTCGCCGCCGCCGGACGGTCCACCCGAATAGCGCAGGTCCCACACGAACCGGTTCATCCCGACCCTGGTCGGCAGCGTCGACGGCAGGCCGCCGCCGCGCCGGCCGCCGCGTCCACCCGCTGCCGCCGGCGCGGTGCTGGAGTACGTGCGGACAACGGTCCCAGCCGCATCGACAATCTCCAGCTTCAGATCTCCTGATGGTGCGGCAAGGTAGTAGTCGATCCGTGCGCCGGCCGCCGGATACTCCGGTACGTCAGGACGACCGCCGCTCGGTTGATAGTGCACGCGATACGCGGGCGCTGGTGTGAACAGGAACACGTTCGATCCGTCGAACGGCTTGATCGGTGCGCGGACGGCCGCGGCGGGACGCGCCGGCGCGGTGCGATGCTCAACGCCCGAGACGTTCGTGTCCTGCGACGCGTGGACGACGTCGGTGGCGGCCCTGAAGGGCTGCGCTACGGGTCGATCCGTCCGACCTGCCCGACCCGCCTGACCTGCCTGACCCGGGCTGTCCGTCGTGCGCGTGCGCGTCGGCTTGATCACGCTCGCCGCCAGCTGCCGCAGCGGCGCGATGTCGTCCATGATCCAGAACGACCGCCCCATCGTCGAGATCACCAGATCGCCGTGATGCACCTTGATGTCGGTGACCGGAGTGGCCGGCAGATTCTGCTGCAGCGTCTGCCAGTGCTTCCCCTGGTCGAACGAGACGTAGGCACCTTCGAGCGTGCCGGCGTAGAGCAACCCCTCCTGCTCCGGGTCCTCGCGCACGACGTGCATCGGCTGCGTCGACGGGATGCCGTTGTTGCCGTCGGTGAGCAGCGTCCAGTGCCCGCCGTAGTCGTTGGTCATGTAGAGGTATGGTTTGAAGTCGTTCATGTACATCCGGTAGACCGACACGTACGCCGATCCGCGGCGATGCGGTGAATCCTCAATCGTGTGGACGCGGCCGCCCGGCGGCAGTTCAGGCGGCGTCACGTTCTTCCACGTTCTGCCGTTGTCCTTCGTCACCCACACCGGACCGTCGTTCGAGCCGGTCCAGAAGACGCCCGGCTCGAGCCGCGACGAGCGCATCGAATAGAGCGCGGCGTACACTTCCTCGCCGGTCATATCGCGCGTGATCGGCTCGCCCGAGGTCACGTGGCTCTCGGGCCCGTTCGCGGTCACGTCGGGGCTGAACTTCGTCCAGTGCAGGCCACCGTCGATCGTCTTATGCACGTACTGCGAGCCGTGGTAGACGATGTTCGGGTTGTGCGCGTCGATCTCGATCGGCGCCTGGCGCACGAAGCGGAACATCATGTCCTTCGGATTCTTGCCGTAGCGCTGCTGCGGATTGACCCAGAACATCTGCTCCTGGCCGGTGGCCATGTTCATCCGCCCGAACTCGCCTTTGCAGTCGCCGTAGACGATCTTTCCCGACGGAACCGGCCGCACCTGGCCGCTCTCGCAGCCGGGCAACGGCACCCACAACTGCAGCGGGTCGTCCGGGCCCCAGGCGACCGGCGGAATGTTGGGCACCGCGAGGTTGTTGCCGGTGTCCTGCTGCGGTCCGTAGACGAGATACGGGAACTGCTCGTCGGCGTCGACGTGGTACATCTCCGCAGTCGGCTGATTATTTTGCGTCGACCAGCTGCGGCCGCCGTCCTGCGAGACATTGACGCCGCCGTCGTTGGTCTCGATCATCACCTTCGGCGTGTCGGGATTGAACCAGATGACGTGGTTGTCGCCGTGCGGGTCCGGCACCGTGGTGAACGTCTTGCCGCCGTCGGTGGACTTGTGGAGTCCGAGCTCGGCGACCCAGACCTCGTTCTCGTCCTTCGGGTTGACGAACACTTTGTTGAAGTAGAACGGCCGCGCGCGCAACGCCTGGCTGCTGTTGACGACGGTCCACGAGGCGCCGCTGTCGGCGCTTCGATACAAGCCGCCCTTCGCGCCCTTCGCTTCGACCTGCGCGTAGATCACACTCGGATTCGACTGGGCGACGTCCACCCACACCTTGCCGACCAGATCGTCTGGGAACCCGTTGCTGGTCCGCGACCAGTGCTCGCCGCCGTCGGTGGTTTTGTAGACGCCGCCTTCAGCCGCTGGGCCGCCGCTGACAATCGTCCACGGTTTGCGCTGCGCGCGCCAGGCGCCGGCGTAGAGCTCGTTCGGGTTCTGCCAGTTGATCGCGATCGACACGGCGCCCGTCTGATCGTTGATGAACAGCACCTTCTGCCACGTCTTCCCGCCGTCCTTCGTGCGGTAGACGCCGCGATCGGGACCCCATCCGAACGGGTTGCCGATCGCGGCGACGTAGGCGATGTCGGGATTTTTCGGGTGGATCTTGAGCTGGCCGATCTGGCCGACGTCTTTCAGGCCGACCGACTGCCAGGTCTTGCCGGCGTCGGTCGACTTGAACACGCCGCGTCCGAGAATCACGTTCGATCGGATCGCCTCGCTGCCGGTGCCAACGTAGAGGACGTTCGGATTCGAATCCGAGACGTCGATCGCGCCGATCGATCCGGTCGGCAACTGCCCGTCGGTGATCGGCGACCAGGTGATGCCGTAGTTCTCGCTCTTCCAGACGCCGCCACCGGTCGTGCCCATGTAGAAGACGTTCGGCTGCGTTCGCACACCGGCCGCCGCCGTCGACCGTCCACCACGGTGCGGTCCAACCGATCGCCAGCGAAGATCCTGGTACGCGTTGGGATTGATGACACCGTTGGTCGTCGCCTGCGCGCTGAGCGATGGCAGAGCGTTCTCTCGCCTCGCGACGACGAGCGACAGCGTGATGCAACTGAGCACAACCAGCTTTCTCATGCGGCCCTCTTGGATAAACCCCGATTCTACTGCGCGTCATGGCCACACCGTCACGCTGTCTTCGCGTGTCCTGGAACGCAAAGACCGCAAAGACCCGCAGAGAAGCCACGCGCGCGGCGCGACCAGCGCCGCAACCCTCAACGTCACTTGATAAGAAGGCCGCAGAGCTGTCCTAGCCAATGCGTTGAGGCAGCTCTCTGCGGACTCCCTATTTAAAAGTGGTGGATACACCGCGCGACCAGGCTCGCGCCAGCGAGCTGAGGGAACGCTCTTCGAGCGTGACTTCTCTGCGCGGCTTAGCGCTCTTTGCGGCCTTTGCGTTCCAGGGCAGGAATCCAGCGTGACCGTGTGGCCTTCCACGCCCGTGGATACCGGCTGCATATAATCGACAGGTGCGAGACTTCCGCTACGCCGTGCGGGTGCTGCTGTCGCGGCCGGCGTTCTCGACCATTGCCATTCTGACGCTCGCGCTCGGTATTGGCGCGAACACGGCCATCTTCACGGTCATCAACGCCGTGCTGCTGCGGCCGCTGCCGTTCCGCGATCCGTCGCGGCTGGTGCTGCTCGTCGAGCGCACTTCGCAATTTCCGACGCAGACGACGAGCTGGCAGAACTTCGTCGACTGGCGCGACCAGACCAAGTCGTTCGACGCCGTCGCCGCCAGCCGCACGCTGACGATGACGCTAACCGGGCGCGGCGAACCGGATCGCATCCCCGCAAAGATGGTCACCGCACCGCTGCTGCCGATGCTCGGCGTGACCCCGCCGCTCGGCCGCGTATTCAGCGCCGAAGACGATCGGCCAGGCGCCGCCGGCGTCGCGCTGTTGAGCGACGCTCTGTGGCATCGCCGCTTCGCCGGCACCGCCGATGCGATCGGCCGCACCATCACGCTCGACAATCAGCCGTACACCGTCATTGGCGTCCTGCCGCCCGGATTCCAGCTGCTGCAAGCCGCGGATGTCCTGCTCCCGATGGGACCGTGGGCGGCGACGCTGCCCGACGATCGATCGTGGCATCCCGGGATCATGCCGCTCGCGCGGCTGAAGGCCGACGTCGCTCTCGCGCAGGCGCAGGCGGAGATGGACGTCATCTCCGATCGCCTCGCGAAGCAATACCCTGAGTTCAACCACGGCGTCACCGCCGAGGCGAAGCCGCTCCACGACTTCGTCGTCCAGAACGTGCGCCAATCGCTGGTGGTTCTCGCCGCCGCGGTCGCGTTCGTGCTCCTCATCGCGTGCGCCAACGTCGCCAACCTGCTGCTCGCGCGCGCCGTCGGCCGGCAGAAAGAGATCGCGATCCGCACAGCCATCGGTGCGACGCGGCTACGGATCGCCGGGCAACTGCTCACCGAGAGCGTCGTCCTGGCGCTGGCGGGCGGCACCGTCGGACTGCTGCTGGCCTTCTGGACCGTGCCGCTGCTGGCGGCGCTGGCCGGCGCGAACACGCCGGCGGCCGCAACGATCACGCTCGACCGGGCCGCACTCGCGTTCACGATCGTGACGTCGATTCTCACCGGCGTCGTCTTCGGCCTGGCGCCGGCGGCGCAAACCGCACGCGTCGATGTGTCAGGGGCGATCAACGAAGCCGGACGCGGCAGCCAGGCCGGCGCTGCCCATCACCGGCTGCGCTCGCTGCTCGTCGTCGCCGAGATGGCGCTCGCGACGATGCTGCTCGTCGGCGCGGGGTTGCTGACGCGCAGCCTGATGCGACTGCAGGACGTGTCCACCGGCATCAATCCGGCCGGCGTCCTCGTCGCTGACGCGCCGCTCTCGCCGGTCGAATACGCCACGGCGGCGCAGCGCAACCTGCTCGTCGATCGCCTGCGCGAGCGCCTCCGGGTGCTGCCCGGCGTCACGCTCGCCGAAGTGGCGACCGCGCCGCCGTTTTCCGGCAACGGCTCGTCGATTCATTTCAACATCACCGGCCGGCCGCCGAAGGGGCCCGAAGAATTCATCATCACCGGCTTTCGCGCGGTGAGCGACGGCTACTTCCGCGCCCTCGGCATCCCCGTCCTGTCCGGCCGCGCGTTTACGACCCGCGATCGCGAAGGCGCGCCGACCGTGGCTGTGGTGAACGAGGCGTTCGTCAAGCGGTTCTTCGGCGGCGCGACCAGGCAGGCACTCGGCGCGCATGCGCAGCTCGGCGCCACGCCATCGCCGACTGCGGGACCTGACGGCGCGCCGCTGATGGAAATCGTCGGCGTGGTCGGCGATACGAAGCAGGCGTTCGAGGCGGCGATCCAGCCGACGCTCTTCGTGCCGTACCAACAGCCGCCGATCGACATCCTCGGCGGCATGTATCGCAACCTGTCGCTGGTGCTGAAGACGACGGGCGACCCGCTCGCGGTCGCGTCCGGACTACGCGCCGCCATGCAGGAGGTCGATCGCGATCAGCCGCTGGTCCGCGTGCGAACGATGGAAGAGGCGATGACCGAGTCGGTGGCGCAGCCAAGGCTTCGGACAACGCTGATCGCGCTCTTCTCGGGTGTGGCGCTCCTCCTGTCGCTCATCGGGGTCTACGGCGTAATGGCGTACGCGGTGAGCGAACGGACCCACGAGCTCGGCGTCCGCATCGCGCTCGGCGCCGAACCGGGCGACATTCGGCGCCTGGTCGTCCGCGAGGGTACGCGGCTGAGCGCGGTCGGCATCGCGATCGGGATCGCCGGCGCGTTGGCGACGTCGCGCAGTCTTGGCGCGCTGTTGTTCGGCGTCAGTGCCAGCGATCCCGCAACGTTCGCGATCGCCGCGATCGGTCTCGCAATCGCCGGACTGGCCGCCGCGTACATTCCCGCCCGCCGCGCCAGCCGCATCGATCCCGTCGTCCTTCTCCGCTGATGAAGCGCGAAGGCTTCAGCCGGGCGATCGCCGGTTCGCTCGCCTCAAGGCTTCGCGCTACGATTCCACCAAATGAACGCACAACGCGTAATTGCGGATCTTCGTGAGCTGGCACGACGGACCTCGACGCCAGACGGCGCGCAGCGGCTTGCCTGGGGACCGGTGTGGCGCGACGCGCGCGAGTGGTTCGCCGGCAAGATCGGCGAGCTGGGGCTTCGCGTCGAGACCGACTCCGCCGGCAACAACTGGGTGACGTTGAAAGGATCGTCGCCCAAGACCGTGATCGTCGGCAGCCACCTGGACTCGGTTCCGAACGGCGGCTGGCTCGACGGCGCGCTCGGCGTGATGGCGGCACTCGAAGCGCTGCGGATGCGCGCCGGCACCACCCCGCCGGTGACCGTGAAGCTGGTGGATTGGGCCGACGAAGAAGGCGCGCGGTTCGGCCGCAGCCTGCTCGGATCGGCAGCCGCCGCCGGCAGCCTGAACGCAAACGACGTCCGCGAGCTGAAGGACCGACAGGGGACCGCGCTCGTCGACGCGTTGAAAGAGAACGGCATCGAACTGGACCGGATGCGCGACGCGCATCGCGAGCTGAAGGCGATCGACGCGCGCGCCTATCTCGAGCTCCACATCGAGCAGGGACCGGTCCTCGAGTCAATGCAGAAGCCGACCGGCGTCGTGCTCGGCACCTTCGGCGTCGAGCGGAACATGCTCCGGTTCACCGGCCAGGCCGCGCACAGTGGTTCGACGCCAATCGCGATGCGCCGCGACGCCTTCCTCGCCGCCGCGCAAACCGCGCTCGAATGCCGAGACATCGCGCGGCGCCATTCGACGCCGACCGCTGGCGTCGTCTGCACCGTCGGCATCGTCAACGTCGAACCGAAGATCGTCACCGCGGTGCCAGGTGTCTGCGAGATGTCGCTCGATCAACGGGCGCTCGGCGCCGACGTCCTCGCCGCGATGCTGCGCGACGCGCACACGGCTGCCGACCGCGCGGCGCGCGAGAACAATGTGACCGTGGAATGGCGGCCACTCTGGCGGATCGAGCCGCGGCCGTTCGACGCCGCGCTGGTCCGTTTGTGCGAGGAGGCGGTGCGCGAGGAAACCGGCGACGCGCCGCGGCTGCCGTCAGGTCCGCTGCACGATGCCGCGGAGATGGTGCCGCACATGCCGGTGGTGATGATGTTCGCGTACTCGTCGAACGGGCTGTCGCACTGCAAGGAGGAGGACACGCCGGCGGCGCACCTCGAGACGACGATCCGCGCCTACCTCCGACTGGTGGAGAAAACGATCGACCATGTCGCGCGCGGCTGACGACAGCCGCAAGCCTCAAGCCACGAGCCCGCATATAATCCGCGCATGCGAACCGCTTGCTGGTTGCTGATCGGGCTCGCGGCGCTGGCGTTCGCCGTCGGCACCGCGATCGCGTTCACCCATTCCGTGTTCCTGCTCGAGCCGGTCGGCTACTGGCGTGGCGCGATCGGTTTCCTGCTCTTCGCAATCGCGCTGCGGATGATGGACAGCCGCGCCTGACAACATGGACGCCCAGTCAGGGCGATCTGGAACTCCCACCGGCGCCTCCGACGCTTTCGGCACTCCGGTTGCTGCGCTCGCTCGCCGAAAGGGCGATCAACGCGGTTTTTCCGGAGCGCACGTTCAATGCGGACGCCGGCGCGTACCGTCTCTGGATTCGGGGCATGGCCGTCGGCAACTCGTACAACAACGATTCCGTGTACGCGCAGTTCTCGGGCAGCGTCGACGCTGCCGGCAACCGGATCTGGAGAAGCGACACGACGTCAGCGACGCCGGTGAAGATTCGATGACTGGCCTCGTCGACCGCGTCGGAGAACTGCACGAACACCGAGTCGTTTGCCCCAGAAGTCGTTCTGCGCCTTGCCGCGAATCCAGAGGCGGTAGTCGACGCCGGCGTCGGCGTTGAATTCGAGCTCGAAGGAGTGCTCGGCGGCGGCCGCATAGAGGACGACTTCGCCCACGGTGCAGGTGTCGCCGGGAGGGCTTCTCGATCGATCAGATCGTGCTGTCGTCCGGCAAGTACCTGAACACGTCGCCTGGCGCGCTGACCAACGACGCGAAGATCCTGCCGGCGTGTGCATCGCCGCCGTTGCGTTAATGGAGAAGTGTCGACGCGGTCGGCTGCGGGTTGCCGACGTGCTGGCCGTTGATCGTCTCGTACTCGTAAGTCATCTTGAAGGTCGAGCGGCCGGCGACCAGCACGTGGGCGACTGATTCGATTGACACCGGCACACGGACGCCCGCCATCCGCTGGTAGCGGCGCACCACGTCGACGCGCCGCGTCCAGAACGACGGCGTCTTCGACAGCCGGCCTTCGATGCGCGCCAGGTCGCCGTCGCTTGGCTGCACGAAGATCGATCCGTCGACGAGCAGGACGTCCTTGCGCCGCGCCTTCACGGTTACCGATGCCAGGCCGTCGGCCGACTGCTCGCCCGCGTCGAAAATGTAGTTGTCGTTGGTGAGCGACGCCTTCTGCGGCTCGCGGTTCGCCCAGATCTTCTGTTCACCTTCGAGCGCGGCGCGCAGCACTTTGGAGCGGATATACCCGGACCCGCCTTCGGACACAATCGTGAAGCGGAACCCGTTGACGTGGTCGTACTCGGTCCAGGCGACCATCCAGGCGCTCTGGTTGAATTTCGGGTTGTGGGCTTCGAGGCGGCGCAGCGCGCGGTACTCGACCGGTGGTTCTTCGCCGCGGGCGAGGAACCGCTGCAGCGGCGTCGGCCCGCTCTGCGCGGCCGACATGAGTGCAAGGAGCGCGATCGCGATCGCCTGCAGTCCCATCGCGGTGATTATAGGAGCGCCCGTGGCCAGCCGGCGGCGTGCCTTATCGTGAAGCGGCGCGCAGTTCCGGCGTGCCGACGCGTTCGGCGTTGACGGTTTCGTACTCGTAGACGGCGCGGAACGTCGACTGGCCGAACCAGCGGACGTTGGCGACGGCGTCGAGCGAAACGGGCATGCGCACGCCGGCGAAGCGCTGGAAATGCCGCACGATCCGCACCCGCCGCGTCCAGAACGACGGCGCCTTGGCGAGATCGCCTTCCATCTTCAGCAGCTCGCCGTCGCCGGGGCGGAGGAAGATCGAACCGTCAACGAGCAGCACGTCCTTGCGGCGCGGCGTGATGTTCAGCGCGGCGAGGCCGTCGGCCTGCGCGCCGCCGTCTGCAAAGGTGTAATTGGCGGGAGTCACCGACGCCGCGTCGGGCGCGCCGGCCGCCCACAGCTTGCGCTCGGTTTCGAGGCTCTCCCGGAATACCCGGTTGCGAATGTAGTCGGACCCTTCTTCCCGCTCGATTCGGTAACGAAAACCGGACGCGTCGCTCTCGGTCCAGACGTCCATCCAGGCGCTCATGTTGAACTTCTCGTTCCGCGCCTCGAGGTGGCGGAGCGCCCGGTAGGACTCGGGCGAGGGATCGCCGAGGGAGAGAAAACGCTGCAGAATCGGGGGCGCCGCGATGTTGGCCTCGCCCGAGCGCGCCGCGTTCGCGTGCGCCGCGACGAGCGCGACCACCGAAACGACCAGCAGGCTACGGCTGAACCGGCGCGCCATGCCTCAGGCAAAGCAAAGAACGCGCCCGAGTTGGGTGTCGAGACTCAGCCGTGGGTTAAGGCAGCCCGGGCGGTAACCACGCGTGCCCGGGCGTCGGCTGGCGTCGCGGCGAGAGCCGTCAGGTGGCCCATTTTGCGGCCCGGTCTGGGTGACGCTTTACCGTACAGGTGAAGTTTGACGTCGGGGTATTTGAGCGCCGCGGCCCAGTCCGGCTCCCGCCGGTCCCACAGGTCGCCGAGCAGGTTGGCCATCGCCGCCGGCTGCAGCAGTTCGGTCGACCCCAGCGGCAGCCCGCAAATCGCGCGCAGTTGCTGCTCGAACTGGCTGGTCCGGCACGCATCAAACGTGAGATGGCCGGAATTGTGCGGCCGCGGCGCCAGTTCGTTGGCGAGCAGCGATCCGTCGCGCGAGACGAAGAATTCGACGCAGAGAATGCCGACGTAATCGAGCGCCTCCATGACGGCGCGGGTGATGTCGACGGCCTGGGCCGCGGTCGTCTCGGCGATCGCGGGTGGCGCCACCGACACGTCGAGGATGTGATGCGCATGCGTGTTGTCGAACGGGCCGAAATGCGACCAGTCGCCGTTGACGCCGCGCGCGCCGATCACCGAGATCTCGCATTCGAGATCGATGAAGGCTTCGACGATCGCTTCGCGCTGGTTCAACGCGTCCCACGCCGCCGGCAGATCGTCGGCGGTTGCGACGGCGACCTGTCCTTTCCCGTCGTACCCGAACGACGCAGTCTTGATCACGGCCGGACAGGGAATGGTGTCGGTCGCCGCGGCGAGATCGTCGGCGGTCCACACCGGCGCGAACGGCGCCACCGGGATGCCGAGCGCCGCGAGAAAAGTCTTCTCACGGATGCGATGCTGCGCGATCGCGAGCGACTTGCCGTTCGGCCGCACGAGCGCGACCTCCTCGGCCGCGGCTGCGGCCGCCGCGGACACGTTCTCGAACTCGAACGTGACGACGTCCACTTTCTCGGCGAACGCGCGCACCGCCTCGACGTCGTCGTAAGACGCGACCACTTCGACGTCGGCAACCTGCCCGGTCGGCGTGTCGTCGTCGGGGGCCAGCGTGTGGACGCGGTAGCCGAGCCGCCGCGCGGCCATGGCAAACATGCGACCGAGTTGGCCGCCGCCGAGCACGCCGACCGTGGAACCTGGCGCGATGATCACGGAAGCGTGGCGGCGCGAACGTCGGCGGTCATCCGGTCGCGGTACTGTTGCAGCTTCTTGCGCAGCTCCGGCCGCGACGTCGCGAGGATCGCGACTGCCAGCAGCCCGGCGTTGACGGCGCCCGCCGATCCGATGGCAACCGTCGCGACCGGCACGCCCTTCGGCATCTGCACGATCGACAGCAGCGAATCGAGACCGTTGAGTGCCGCGCTCTGAACCGGGACGCCAATCACCGGAAGCACGGTGTGCGCAGCGACCATGCCGGGCAGGTGCGCCGCGCCACCCGCGCCTGCGACGATCACCTCGAGGCCACGGCTGACCGCCGACGCGGCGTACTCGGCCATCCACTGCGGCGTGCGGTGCGCCGAGACGACGCGCGCCTCGTGCGCGACGCCGAACTCGGCGAGGATCGCCGCCGCCTGGCTCATCGTCTCCCAGTCGGACTTGCTGCCCATGATCACGCCGACAAGCGGCGCCTGCGGATCGGTCACGCGCGCTATTTCATCACGCCCTGCAGCCACTTCACAATCGCCGGCCGCAGCTCTCGATCTTTCACGAACAGGCTGACGCCGTGCGTCGCACCGTCGTAGGTCTTCATCGTCGACGACGGGTTCTTCGAGGCCTGCACCGCAGCCGGCAGGTTGCTGGCAAGCGGGTCGCCGCTGCTCGCCGCGCCGAAGATCGCGACGCCCGGCGTCTTCGGGATCTGCGTCATCGCCGCCGAGGCGACACCGCCCGAGATCAGCACCAGCGCGCGAAGCGGGTGGGTGGCTACGAGGTTCGCGGCGGATCCGACGCCGCAGCTCGAGCCGCCGGCTGCCATCCGTGACTTGTCGACGCCTTCCTGCCACGCCAGCCATGAGTACGCGGCGTCCGCGTCACCGGCGATCGACGTCGCCGACTCGCGGCCGCGCTGGCTCTCGCCGGCGCCGCGGTTGTCGAACGTGAGGACGTGAAAACCGGCGGTTGACAGGTCGCGCGCGAGGCCGTCCCACGAATGGCGGCCGCCGCCGTCGCACTGATGGAACAGCACCACCCCCGGGCCGGGCCGGTCGGGCGAGAAATAGGTGCCTTTGAGCTTGATGCCGTCGCGCGAGGTGATCACCACGTCCATTTCCGGGACGCCGGCCGCGGCGGCTGCGCCGCTGAGCATCAAGGCGAGCACGAGACGTCTCATCGCTCCTCCGTCCACGCCGTAGGTTAGACACCGACTTTGTCTTTGTGTCGCTCGCGTTCTTTGTGATGAGATCGCGATATGAAATGCGCAGCTGTCGTCCTGATGCTGGCGCTCGCGTCGCCGGCCTTCGCACAGAACCACTCGGTTCCGCCGCCGCCGAGAATCGAGCTGCCTTACACGCAGTTCACGCTGCCGAACGGGCTGCGCGTGATCCTCCACGAGGATCACAGCGTGCCGATGGTCAGCGTCAACATGTGGTACCACGTCGGCTCGGCGCGCGAAAAGGAAAAGCGCACCGGCTTTGCGCATCTCTTCGAGCACTTGATGTTCATGGGATCGGGCCACGTCAAGCCGGGCGAGTTCGACGAATGGCTCGAAGCGGCCGGCGGCGACAACAACGGTTCGACGGAAAACGATCGCACGAACTACTGGATCAACGTGCCGGCGAACTCGCTCGAGCTGGCGTTGTTCCTCGAGTCCGATCGCATGGGCTACCTGCTCGACACGATGACGCCGAAGACCGTCGACGCGCAGCGCGACGTCGTCAAGAACGAGCGGCGGCAGTCGGTCGAGAACCAGCCGTACGGCACCGCGCAGGTCGTCCTCGGCGAGATGCTCTTCCCGCCGGGGCATCCGTACCACTGGCCGGTGATCGGCTACATGGAAGATCTGACGGCCGCCAGCTACGACGACGTCGTCTCGTTCTTCAAGACCTACTATTCGCCATCGGACGCGAGCCTCGTCGTCGCCGGCGACCTGCAGACGGCGGAGGCGCGGCGGCTGATCGAAAAATGGTTCGGCGACGTCAAGCCGGGGCCAGCGCCGGCGCCGCTGACGATTCCGGGCGTCGCACTGACCAGCGTCCAGAAGAAGACGATCACCGATCGCGTGCAGCTGCCGCGGCTGTTTCTCGCCTGGATTACGCCGCGGCACTTCGAGCCGGCGGACGCGGCGCTCGACATCGCGGCCGACGTCCTCGCCGGCGGAAAAAACTCGCGGATCTACAAGCGTCTCGTCTACGACATGCAGATCGCGCAGGACGTCAATGCCTTCCAGGGCTCGCAGCAGCTCGCCTCGACGTTTCAAGTGATTGCGACGCCGCAGCCCGGTCACACGGTGGCGGAACTGCAGAAGGTGATTGACGAAGAGATCCAGAAGCTGCAGCGCGAGCCGCCGACGGCACACGAGCTCGAACGGTCGATCAACCAGATCGAATCATCCTTCTACAACCGGATGGAGCGCGTCGGCGGTTTCGGCGGCAAGGCCGATCAGCTCAACGCGTACTACACGTACACCGGCAACCCGGACTGGTTCAACGAGGATCTCGGACGCTATCGCGTGCTGTCGGCGGACGACGTCAGCGCGGCGGCCGCGCAGTTCCTGCCGCTCGACAAACGCGTGGAGCTGACCGTCGAGCCGGAGAAGAAGCCGTGACGAGCAAGCGACAGGTTCCCGACATTCTGCGAGGCCACGAAGGCACGAAGACACGAAGACAAAATCGTTTGTTTCGTGCCTTCGTATTTTCGTGGCTGATCCCGTGTGCCGCGATCCTCTCTGCGCAGCAGGCGCCTGATCGTACGCACCCGCCGCAGCCCGGCCCGCCGGCGGCGTTGAAGCTGCCGGCGATTCACAAGCAGAAGCTGTCGAACGGCCTCGCGGTGTGGATGGTCGAGGACCACAAAGTGCCGGTCGCGCAGGTGAACCTCGTGGTCTTCAGCGGCACCGCCAACGATCCGCCTGGCAAGTACGGCGTCGCGAGCTTCACTGCGGCGATGCTCGAGGAAGGTGCCGGCTCGCGCTCGGCGCTCGAGATCGCCGATGCCGTCGACTACCTCGGCGCCGATCTGAACACAACAACGACCCCGGACCTGTCGGCGGTGCGCCTGCACGTGCCGGTCGCGCGGCTCGCCGCCGCGCTGCCGATCATGGCCGACGTCGCGCTCAAGCCAACCTTCCCGCGCGAAGAACTCGACCGTCAACGCCAGCAGCGCCTCACCAGCCTGCTGCAGGGACGCGACGACCCGCCGACGATCGCCACCGTGGCGTTTTCCCGCGTCCTCTACGGCAAGGGTCATCGCTACGGCACGCCGCAAATGGGAACGGCCGAGACGATCAAGACGTTCACCTCCGACGATCTGCGCGGCTTCTACACCTCCACCTTCCGGCCGGACAACGCGACCTTGCTCGCCGTCGGCGACTTCGACGCGGCGGCATTCGTGCCGCTCGTCGAGAAGGAGTTCGGATCGTGGAAGGCGGCTGGAAACGGCGCGGCCGAAAAATTGCCGGTCGCCGAACCGCCGTCGGGGGTGCAGGTGTTTCTCGTCGACAAGCCCGGCGCGCCGCAATCGCAGATCCGAATCGGTTCGATCGGCGTGCCGCGCTCGACACCCGATTACTTTCCGATCACCGTGATGAACACGATCCTCGGCGGATCCTTCACCTCACGCTTGAACAACAACCTGCGCGAGGTGCACGGCTATGCCTACGGCGCCGGCTCCGGGTTCGACATGCGCGGCGGCGCCGGGCCGTTCGCGGCCTCGGCCGGTGTGCAGACCGACAAGACGACCGAAGCGTTGAAGGAGTTCTTCAACGAGCTGAACGGGATCCTGAAACCGGTACCGGCCGACGAGCTTGCGCGGGCAAAGAACTACGTCTCGCTGCGCTATCCTTCGTCGTTCGAGACGACCGGCGATATTTCGCGGCGCCTCGAGGACGCGCTCGTCTACCACCTGCCGGACGACTACTTCTCAAAGTACGTGCAGAACATCCAGGCCGTCACCGCCGCCGATGTGCAGCGCGTTGCCCAGAAGTACATCCAACCCGGCCGTGTGATCGTCGTCGTGGTCGGCGATCTGAAAACGATCGAGCCGGGCATCCGCGGATTGAACCTCGGACCGACCAGGACGCTCACGATCGACGACGTGTTCGGTCCGAAGCCGTAGGAGCACCGCAGGGAGTTCGGCGTTCGGCGTTCGGCGTTCTGGGTTCTGGGTTCTGGGTTCTGGGGTTTGGTTCTCAGGTTCTTTGGTTCTCTGGTTCACGGTTGCCTTTGAACCACGGACCCTGAACCCTGAACCAAGAACCAAGAACGAGAACCGAGAACCCTGAACGCCGAACGCCGAACGCCGAACGCCACTCAGACGCGCGTCCGCGAACCGACGACGATCAGCGCGATTCCGCCGGCCAGCGAGGCGATGCCGACGATGGGTGACAGCGGGATCGTCTTCTCATGTTCGGCGGTCGCCTTGATCGGGCCGATGTCGAGCACCTTCTCGCGCTTCGTGTAGGTGATGCCGCCCAGCACGAGGGCGACGATGCCGAAGACAACCAGCAGTACACCGATGAGCTTCACGTCAACCTCCGGCCGGGCTCAACTGCATGCTCCGGGCCAGCTGGGGTACTTCAGCCGCAAGCCTCAAGCCGCGACGAAGTGCCGGGGGTCGAGAGGCGAGCTGCCGAGGCTTGAGGCTTGAGGCTCGAGGCTGATGCGGTGCGGGTCGTCTGGAGCGAGACCACGACGCTGGTCGAGGAGGCGGTCCGCGCTGCGGCCGCGCTCCTATCGCCTGACGAGCAGGAGCACGCGCAGCGACTCAGGTTCCGAGACGATGCGCGCGACTATGCCGTTGCCCATGCGCTGCTGCGGCGTGAACTGTCTCGAGGATCTTCGACTACGCCGGCGGCGTGGTCGTTCGATCGAGGTGCACACGGCAAGCCGTTCCTCGCCGGCCATGGTGCGGCGGCGCCGTCGTTCAGCCTGTCGCACACGCGCGGCATGGTCGCCTGCGCGGTCGCGCCGGCGGAGGTCGCCGTCGGCGTCGACGTCGAGGCGAACCAGCGCGATCTCGATGCGGCGCGGCTTGCGGAGCGGTTCTTCGCCGCGACGGAAGTGGCCGCGCTCGCGGCATTGCCAGAGCGCGCGAGGCGCGAACGCTTCTATGATCTCTGGACGGTCAAGGAGGCGGTCGTCAAAGCGGTCGGCCTTGCTCTGCCGCCAGCGCTGCCGCACGTTGCAGTCGAGATACGCAGCGACAACGACATCGAGCTGACGCGTTCGCCGGTTGCAGCAGAGGGCGCGTGGCAGCTCGGTTTGTTCACGCCGGCACGAGGGTTTCGAATCGCCGTGGCGATCCTTCGGCCGCGCGGATCGCCGCCGCTGACGATCTCGTGCGCAGAAGGCGGTGTGTAGCGTCGAGCGGATTGCAGTGCGTGCGATAGCAGTAGAATCGACCGCACAAGGAGTCGTTATGCTCGCCTCCCGTACCGGCCGCGCATTCGTCTTCGCGGCACTCGTCGCCGCGCCGCTGTTCCTCTTCCATCAGCCGGCTGGCGTCTTCGCGCAGGTGCCGAGCGCTTCCGATCCGCCGCGTTACGTGCAGCCGCCGGCGAACATCGTCCAGGTGTTCGACGCGGAGCTGCTGCCGCAGACACTGGTCAGTCCGAACCGGCAGCTGCTCGCGCTGACCAAGGCGCGCGCCTACCCGACGATCGCCGAGCTGTCGCAGCCGATGCTGCGGCTCGCCGGCCTGCGGGTGAACGCCAAGACGAACGGCCCGTTCCGCGCCTCGGGCCTGCCCGATACCGGCATCTACGCGATCACGTTGAAGAAGATCGACGGCGGCGCCGAAACCGCGGTGACGCTGCCGCCGCAGGCGCGCGTGTCGCACGTGAAATTCTCGCCGGACGGATCGCGGCTCGCGTTCCTCCAGACCAGGGACGCCGGCATCGAGCTGTGGATCGCCGATACCGCGACCGGCAGCGCGAAGGCAGTCGTGAGCGGGACCGAGCGGATCAACGCGACCACCGGCGACCCGTGCGACTGGATCAAAGACAACGTGACGCTCGTCTGCGAGCTGGTGCCGTCCGGCCGAGGTCCCGCGCCTGCCGAGCCGACCGTGCCCGCGGGGCCGAACGTGAGCGAGAGCTACGGGAAGGCGGCGCCGGCGCCGACCTACGAAGATCTCCTGAAGACCGCGCACGACGACGCGCTGTTCGAGTACTATTTCACGAGCCAGCTGACGGCGATCAACACCGGCACCGGCGCGAAGACGACGATTGGCCGGCCGGCGATCCTCACCACCGTGACGCCGTCGCCGGACGGTCAGCACGTGCTGGCGGCGACGATCAAGAAGCCGTACTCGCATCTGGTCCCGATGAACGGGTTCGCGCAGCAGATCGAGATCTGGTCGCGCGGCGGCGCGGTCGAAAAGCGGATTGCCGATCTCCCGTCGCGTGAAGGCGTGTCGTTGACGGGCGTCGAACCGGGGCCGCGCAGCGTGCACTGGCGCGCCGATCAACCAGCGACCGTGCTCTGGGTGGAAGCGCTCGACGGCGGCGATCTGAAGAACAAGGTGCCGTTCCGCGATCGGGTCCTCGCGCTGGCGTCGCCATTCGGCGGCCAGCCGTCCGAAGTCGCCAAAACCGAATGGCGATACGCCGGGATCTCGTATACCGACAAGGGACTCGCTGTCCTCAACGAGAACGACCGCGCGTCGCGGCACGTGCGCACGTGGCTGCTCGACCCGGCCGCGGCGCCGCGGATGGTCTGGGACCGCAAGCAGGATGCGGCGTACGACAATCCCGGCACGCCTGTCGCGCGCCGCGACACCGGCGGACGCGGCGGCGGACGCGGTGGCGACGGCGGCAGTGCGATCGTCCAGAACGGCGACTACATCTATCTCGCCGGCGAAGGCGCGTCGCCCGAAGGCGATCGGCCGTTTCTCGATCGCCTCGACGTCAAGACGCTGAAGAGCGAGCGGCTCTTCCGCTCCTCGTCGGAATCACTCGAGTCGTTCGTGGCGCCGTTGAACGACGACATGACCCGCTTCCTGACGCGCTACGAGACCCAGAAAGAGGCACCGAATTATTTCGTGCGCGACGTCGGGTCGACCAGCAGACGCGGCGTCACACAGTTCACGGATCCGCAGCCGCAGGTGCGCGACATCCTGCGCCAGTACGTCACCTATAAGCGCAACGACGGCGTGACGCTGTCCGGCACGCTGTATCTGCCGCCCGGCTACAAGCAGGGCACGAAAGTGCCGCTCGTCATGTGGGCCTACCCGCGCGAGTTCGGCGACGCCGACTCCGCGAGCCAGGTCTCGGGCTCGCCGAACTCGTTCACGCTGCTGCGCGGCGCCTCGCACATGTTCCTGCTCCTCTCCGGCTACGCGATCTTCGACAACCCGACGATGCCGATCGTCGGCCCGGGCGAGACGGCCAACGACACCTACGTCGAGCAGCTGGTCGCGAGCGCACAGGCGGCGGTCGACAAGGTCGTCGAGATGGGCGTCACCGATCGCGACCGCATCGGCGTCGGCGGCCACAGCTACGGCGGCTTCATGACTGCGAACCTGCTCGCGCACTCGCGGCTGTTCCGCGCCGGCTTTGCCGAGAGCGGCGCCTACAACCGGTCGCTGACGCCGTTCGGCTTCCAGAGCGAGCGCCGCACCTTCTGGGAAGTGCCGGACCTCTACGCGAAGATGTCGCCGTTCTGGTACGCGAACCAGATCAAGGATCCGATCCTGCTGATGCACGGCGAAGCCGACGACAACACCGGCACCTATCCGATC
>Ga0075425_100000971_pt1 | contig 27534 bp, 26 predicted proteins | sample SoiMethybrSBSTD4_FD_75300 | JGI IMG/M metagenome (GOLD analysis project Ga0075425, IMG submission 75300) | Bulk soil microbial communities from a Populus tree surrounding site in Tennessee, USA - Soil MetaG P. TD hybrid SBSTD4 | ecosystem: Environmental > Terrestrial > Soil > Tree plantation...
GCATCCGCCATAGACGCCGATAGGTCGCTTGGCAACAGTCTCGATGCCTTTGAAGTACGGCATCACCGCCGAAACCGTGGCGTCGTAATCGACCGCGTAAAAGATCACTGCGGTCGCCGGATAGCCCAAAGCATCGGCCTGCGCCGCGCCTGCCTTCGCGTCAGCAACACCGGCGTCGAATCCCGCCCCAGCTCGCGAGGCGGTGGTCTCCCAGACCAGTGCCAGGCTGAGACCGCCGTCAAGCAGAGTCTTCGCTTCCGATGCTGTGATGTCCTTCGGGTTCGTGACGCCGTCCGAAAGTTTTCTATCAGATAGATATCGGACCGCGCCGACGCAGCCGAGGGCCTTGATCATCTTCACAGTTGGGCGTGCGACCGAGTAATCGATGTAGAGGTCGCCCATAGGTGGTCCTTACTTATGTGTGTGACCGCGAGTCGAACCGTCGACCCCAATCCGTCTGTCCGCAGCTGGCCCCATTTGCCAGGCTAATCGGTCGTCAAGTCCTTGATTTTGTTTGCTCGTCGAAGAAGCGCGTCTCACTACACTGCTCCGCGTGGGTCACCATCGCTTCGTCGTTCAAGTGAGGGCGCCACGCGAACAGGTCTTTGATCTGTGACTGACCTGGAAAGGCAGCTTCCAGGGCGAACTCAACTCCTTCGCTCGGCTTGCGGAGCGGGAAGCAGGTTCGGGCTGATGTCAAGCCGCCCTTGGGAGCCACGCTGACGGGCCAGCTCACAAGCGGGTCATTGCGAAATGACGGTGAGCAGCAGAGTTTGCGATTCGGAAGCGAAGGTCATTCGGACCGTCTCGGCCGCGAGCCGGCTCATCGACTTTTGATGTCTATCTAGCTCGGCTCGGCCAGCCGATGCCGAGCGATTGGTGAGCCGTCGATGACGAGTTGGTTTCAACTCAGCAGCCACGTATTTAGGCGTCGGGCCGTTTACTCCTAGTTGAGGTGAGGGTGGAATGGTGGCGCGCATCGGCTTGTCATCGCCGGTCGTGAAGCGACATCGAAACGCCCGCACGGAAAGCCCAGTCAACCTTCAGGGATGGGATTAGCTTTCCTTCGCCCGGTGACCGGCCCGGGACTGGTCGCCCAGCGCCCTGTTTGCCGCTCGAAAGGGATCTGCGTGACACGTTCAGCACTCATAACCTTGGTCGCGGGTCTGTCCTGCATCTCGGTGCTCGGCGCTGGTTGTGGAAGCATCCAGTCACCCTCCACCCAGTCATCCGCCGTACCCAGCAGCACCGCCCCGAGCGCGTCCCCGACCAAGGTGAAGCCGGCAGCTGACTCCGACTTCGATCCGAAGAATTTCAGCCATCCGCTCGACATCACCAATCAGTACTTCCCGATGGTCCCGGGCACCCGACTGCATTGGAAGGGGCACGCCTTCGACGAAGACAACGGCGAGCGAATCGCGCGGGAGATCGACTTTACGGTCAGCGACATGACCAAGGTGATTGACGGGGTCCAGACCCGCGTGGCGTGGGATCGCGACTACACCGATGGGGAGGTAGAAGAGGTCGAACTCACCTACTACGCCCAGGATGACTTTGGGACGGTCTGGTATTTCGGCGAGTACTCCGAAGAGATCGACAACGGTAAGATCGACGATTCGCCGGCCTGGCTGGGCGGCCAGCAGAAGGCGCGGCCAGGTATCACCATGCAGGCCCAACCCGCCACCGGCACTAAGGACTATGCCGAGGGCTGGGGTCCGGCGGTGGAGTGGAATGACCGCGCGAAGGTCGATCAGGTCGGTATCTCGAACTGCGTGAAAACAGGCTGCTACGACAACGTCGTGGTGATCGCCGAGTTCAACCCCGATGAGCCCGGTAAGACTCAACTCAAGTACTACGCGCCAGGTCTCGGCGGTATCCGAACCGGCTGGCGTGGCAAGAACGAGAAGGAGCGCGAGGAGCTGGAGCTGACGTCGCACGTCACGCTAAGTGACGCGGAACTGGCTAGCGTCGAGAAAGCGTTGTTGGCTCAGGAGAAGCGGGCCTATTCGCGGCGCCCGCAAGTATTCGAGCCGACTGCGTCGATGCAGAAAGGCTGACCCGACTCAGCACGGCACTCTTCGGCTAAGAGTGGTCATGAACGACATGAATCGTCGGCGAACTGATGTTGCAGATGACCACTTAGCGAAGGGACTTTGTGCTCTAGCAGGGCCGATCGGCACCGGCATGTAATGGCCGTAGCACCGATCCGCAGCGGGACGCTAGGGAGTTTGATTGTGGTGCGCCGCCGTCTAGCAACGACTCACACTATCGAGATGGCACAGATCTAAGGAGATCAACGCCAAGCTCAAGCCGCCGTACGGTGCAGTGATCACGGCGAGCGAGCTTCCTCTCGAGATACAGCTGGGGGATCGGCGAGTGCGGGTGAATCCGTCGGCACTACTTACGAGGTTGTCTTGGACTGGGTCCCCAAGCTTCCCCGACATCTTCGCGCACTTCGCCGCGGCCGGCAGCGAGGAGCCGCAACGACGCGTACGCCTGCACACCGCCGCGTTGAAAGAGCTCAGCCATCGACTCAACCTTCACCATGCCTGGGGCGTACGGCCATAGAGCCACTGTCAGCTGAGCGCGCCGTACAGCGTGTTCTGGTGATTTCGGGTTCATTCGGATGAGAGCCTTCGACCATGGACACCGCGACCGGGCGCCGTCATCCGCCGGCTGGCGAGGACCTTATCGTCGCGCTGCATCACCCGTCCGAGCTGTTCAGTGTCAAGCCGGAAGCGATGCTGGAGCGCAACGCGCGGCTCGAGCCTGGGGCCGATGAGATCGTCAACGAGTTGCTCGGCCGGTCGAAGGTGCAGCGGCGGGCCCGCATCGTCGTAACGCTGCCCGCGGGCGAGATCACCGATGGTATTGCCGAGATCCTGCATCTGGCGCTCCGACGTTACTGCGAGGCACGGTTGGCGCTGGTTCAGCGCGAGACGGAGGTGGCCTGGCGGCAAGGCCTTCGCTCGCTGCGTAGTGGGTCGATTCTGTTCCTCGTTGGACTGCTACTGTCCGCTGGCTTCCTGGAGCCGGACGTTCCGGCGTTCTGGCAGAATCTGCTCGGCAACGGAGTTTTTCTCGTCATCGGGTGGGTCGGTCTCTGGTATCCACTCGATCTGTTGTTCTTCGCCAGGCAGCCGTTGAAACGTGAGGCGCAGATCCTCACCGCGGTCAGCCAAATGCCACTTTCAGTGCAACCCACCGACTTCTCATAAACAATTTTGCCGAGGGTATAGGCGATGGATGAGCCAGATATGAATGCTGAAAGTCGACAACCCGGTGCCCCTGGCACCAGGACGGCTCTTCACCGCTTAGCAACCTACGGAAGCCTGGTGCCAGGTCGCATAAACGATCATCAGCTCGATGGACTCAAAGGCCACTGGCTAGAGGGCTATGTCCAGGCGAAGCTTATAGAAGCCGGTTGGGGTGCAAGTCTCGGTTTCCCGGCGATGGTCCTCGATTCCGGCGGCCCAGCCGTCCATGTCCACGTATTCGAATCTGCCGACCTGTCGGCACATTGGTCACGCCTCGACGACTTCGAAGGACCCGGCTATCAGCGCGTCGTCACTATGGTTCATGCGCCAGCTGGCGAGATCGACGCATGTATTTACGTCCTCAGAGCGCAGGACCAAGATCATGGGTCGTAGTCGAGTAGTGCGATGACGAGTCCATGATCTTGGCGGTGTCAGCGAGTGAGCTTGAAAGTTATGGGTGGCGCAACCGCTCGATGAGGTCACTGACCGCCTCCGCCACTGCGTCTGGCCTCGCCATAGGTAAGGAGACGTGCGAGGCGTCTGGCACGGAGCGGTGTTCACCGTTCGGCGCAGCTTCTGCAATGGCGTCGAACAATCGCTGGCTACCCGCCAGCTGTTGGCGCAAATTGTCCTCTGTCTGAAAGGCGGTTAGTTCAGGCCCAATCGCGGTGCCGGATAGCACTATCAGTGGCACGTCCGGCAGCGGCCCACCAGCTCGTAACTCGTCCATGATCGCCAGCACGTTCCAACCTTCTTGCACCCCGACCAGCAGGCGCTCCCGACTGATGTGCTTGTCGATGAGCAGCTCCCGGAGTTCCAGCGGGAAGGTTTCAAACATGCCGCTGTCGAGTTGGGCGCGGGCGAAGGTCCGCAGCTCTTCACTGAACTCGGGTACGTCCAGATTTGCGGTTTGGTTGGACGCAAACTTGAGGTGTTCCGGCATATAGCTGTCCCACTCAGGGTGGGCGGGCTCGATCAGCAGAAGAGCGGCAACATCGGCTGAAAACCTCTGCGCATAGCGGTGCACATACGCTCCGCCGAGGGAGTGACCGATAAGGATGTAGGGCGGTGCCTCACCGATGAGATGAACAAGCTCATGCAGCTCGTCGGTGACATCGTCCACGGCGCGCGGTAGCTCGACATCGTCGCTCCAGCCAGTGCCGGCTCGATCGTAGATCACCGAGCTCGTGAGCCTCGTGACCCGCTCGTGAGACATGAGGTAGTCCAGCCCCATTGCTCCTGCACCAGCGACGAACACCGCCGTTGGCAGGCCTTGTCCACGCCGGTACGTCCAGAGATAGCGACCGCCGACCTTGATCCGATGGCCGACCGGCGGACATTCCTCGGTAGCGAGTCTCATACTCGAGAACGGTATCAAGTATGAGACTATTGATAAAGATGGATACCACCGAACTCCTGTTGCACCCGGTGCGACTGCGGATCGTCCACGCGACCTTCGACGGCGAGCCGTTCACGATCACGCAGCTGCGTCACCGCATGCCCGACGTCTCGAAGGCCACGATGTATCGCCAGATAGCTCTGCTGGTCGACAACGGGTTGATCGAGATCGACGGCGAAGAACGTAAAGGCGGGGCTGTCGAGCGCCGCTACCGTCTGCAGCCGGCACGTACCATCATCGACGCCAAAGCAGCTGAGGCGATGACCAATGATGATCATCGCCGGGGATTCGGGGCCAGTCTGGCGACGGTTCTCGCGGAGTTCGATGTCTACATCGCCGACAACGAAGCCAACCCAACGGCTGACATGGTGACCTACCGGCAGGCAGGTCTGTGGCTCAGTGACAATGAGAAACGTGCACTGTATGACGATCTTGTCGCAGCCATCCGACCGCTCCTGACCAATCGGCCGGCACCAGATCGCAGGCGTCACCTTCTCGCCACCATTCTGTTCCCCCAGCACGGCAATCAAGATCAACAATCCTGACAACGTGCGAGCAGTCGGCCGGGAGACCGAATCCGCCCGATCCACGAGACCCGAGCGATGAGGCATCGGTGGAGAGAAGGATGGAATCGGCTACGCTGCCGGGCTTAGTCGTGTTTTCGGTTGGGGGAGAAACGACATGGATGGTGGCTTCAGCACCCCGGATCGACGTACGTTCCTAGCTGGGGCGTTGGGAACAGCCGGCTTGCTGGTTGCCGGGTGCAACAAGCCGTCAGCAAGCGATACCACACCCAACGGGACGGAATCGGCACCCACCAGTCCCGATACCACTGCGATGCCGTCACAGTCCAAGACGTCAGCGACGTCGGCACGGCCCAGGCCACGCCAGCCGGCGCACAATCAGAAGGCCAGTGCCAGCACAATCATCAAGCGAGCGACGGTCCCGGTTCTGTGCTACCACCAGCTACGCGACTGGAAGAGCAGCGACAGCGCGTACAACCGGTCGAATCTAATCTGTCCGCCGCGTTACTTCCGGGCCCATCTCGACGCGCTCGTTGAGGCTGGGTGGAACACGATCAGTCCCGACGAGTACCTCGCACACCTCATTACTGGCGCCGCGCTGCCGAAGAAGCCGGTGATATTGAGCTTCGACGATGGCAGCTCCGGGCAGGTAAAGGAAGGCCTGCATCAACTCGTCAAGCGCCACATGACGGGTGTCTTCTTTGTTATGACAGTGGTGCTCGGCAAGTCAGGGTGGATGAGTACGCGGGACATCAAGCGGCTGGCTGACGCCGGCATGACGATTGGTTCCCATACCTGGGACCACCACGCCGTCAGCGACTTGTCAGGGCGGGACTGGAAAGTTCAGCTCGACCAGTCCAGGGCAACGCTGCATCGAGCGAGCGGCCAGCCGGTCGAGCACTTCGCCTATCCGTACGGGATAGTGAGCACCAAAGCCTTCCCGCACCTGCGACACGCCGGCTACAAGACCGCATTCCAGCTTGAGGCCAAGAAGCTTGATCATCAGGCGCCGTTGTACACACTTCGCCGTTCGATCGTTGTGTCTACTTGGAGCGGCGCCGCTCTACTGAAGCATTTAGTGAAGCATCGACCCTGACTGCTCCAGGCTGACTCGGCACAAGGCTCCGCGACGCACACTTCGACAGGCTCAGCGCGCATGACCTTTTGCTCATCCCAAGACGGTCCACGTGTGTCTTGGTGTGCCCGGGATGCCTCCCCAGTCGTCCTCAGACGGAAAACGTGAGGCTTACTTGATGCCACAGCCTTGGGCTCCGGTCGGTCTGGATTCTTGAGCGTTTGGACGGCTGTGCTGCGAAACGTCCCCTTCAGGAGCCGTGGAGCCGGCCGTTTCGACGCTTGTGATGCGAAACGTACCGTGCCAGACCGCAACTCAACGTGCCTGACCGCCCGTCCGGCAGCCCTCACTGGGGAAGGCTTGATCGCGGTTCTGAAAGGATGACTGAGAGGCTCGTCGAGTGGTCCACGGATCCTCTCCAAGATCAGTTAGCGGACAGGCAGATACAGCGAGGGCAGCCATGTCGATCATGAAGGCAGTCGTGCTCGATGCTCCGGGACCACCGGAAGCCTTGCAGATTCGTGATGTGCCAGTCCCAACTCCACGCCAAGGCCAGGTTTTGATCAAGGTCGTTGCGTTCGGGCTGAACCGGTCGGAGCTTCACACCCGGCTTGGTCTGGCGGAGGGTGTCACGTTTCCTCGCATCCTAGGAATTGAGGCGACCGGCACCGTGGCAGCTTGTCCGGGCGGTGAGTTCCGTGTCGGTCAGCAGGTGGCCACCATGATGGGCGGAATGGGGCGTACCTTCGATGGCGGCTATGCCGAGTACACCTGTGTACCAGCCGATCAGGTCGTCCCGTTCAGTAGCAATCTGGACTGGGCAACATTGGGCGCGACTCCGGAGATGCTGCAAACGGCGTACGGCTCCTTGACGATCGGCCTCGACGCCCAACCCGGTCAGTCGATCTTGATTCGAGGCGGCACATCCTCGGTGGGTATGGCGACGGCCGCCCTCGCCAAACGCCGCAACATGATCGTGTTGTCAACGACTCGGAGTCACAGCAAGATCGAAGCGCTGACCAAGATCGGTGTTGATCATGTCCTGATCGACGACGGCTTGATAGCAGAAAAAGCAAGAGAGATCGTTTCAAGCGGTATCGACACTGCCCTCGAGCTGATCGGAACCCCGACCCTGCCTGACACGCTGGCCGCAACCCGGCTGCACGGAGTGGTCTGCTTCACCGGGATGTTGTCCAACGAGTGGACCGTTCGCGACTTCTATCCGATCGACTACATTCCACGGGGCGTACGGCTCACCGCGTACACCGGCGAAGCCAGTGACCTTCCGCCGGACGTCCTTCAGGACTTCCTGGATGCGGTCGCAGCAGGGGAAGCGGTCATTCCGCTGTATCGCGCCTACCGCCTTGATCAAATTCGTGATGCCCACGCCGAGATGGAGGCAGGCTCGGCCACCGGCAAGATCGTGGTGCTAGCAGACGGGGTATAGAGCGTGCGCTGGCACAAGAGTCCCCGCGCCGCATTCTGCGCCGGATTCGAGCTGTGCTGCATTCGAGGAAGGGACCGTCATGGCTACGTACCAGGTCGGCATTTCGTCGGGGTCTAAGGCGTATATCCGGTACGCACCGGAGATCTTCTACGGCTGACGGTGAGGTCACCGACGAGGCGATTGCCACTTCGGTCCAACCAGACGTGCAGCGATCGTCAGAAAACTGCTGCCGACTGACACTTCTTGATCGATTCAGAAATGCCACTAATCCACACTTTTCGGACTGATCCTTTGGATGAAACCTCGCGCGCATCAACATCGACTTGTTTCATTTGCGGAGAGCCACTTCCATACGACCGCTGCCTATATGCCTAGCCTTGTGCCATGGCTGAGAGGGACTGGGGTGACCGGCCGCTGCTACTTGCGGTCGAAGCGGATCCGCGCCTGCTGGGAAGGATCGAGGGGGAGCTGCAGCGCGCGTTCGGATCGGATTTCCGGATTCGTGGAGAGCTTTTTCCCGAAGACGCACTAAGGACACTCGAGGGAGCCCGCAACCGGCAGGAGCGGGTAGCTGTCGTCCTAGTCGATGACTCGCTCCCCGACGATGCTCGGGCCGAGATCTTCGAGACAACAAGGAGTTTGCATCCCAATGCCCGGCGCGCGCTACTCGTACCGTGGGGCGCCTGGTCACATCCTGGGTCAGCGCACAAGATCTTGCGAAGCATTGCCGTCGGCGACATCAGCTACTACGTACTCAAGCCTTGGATAACGCCCGACGAGCTGTTTCATCGCGTCATCGCCGAGTTCGTCCAAGAGTGGTCACGCAGTGAACCCACGAACTATCGCGAGGTTGTTGTCGTCGCAGCGCAGCACAGCGGTCGTGCGTACGCGGTCAGCGACTTGCTGAACCGGAACGGCATCCCGCACGCCTTTCGTGCCCGAGCATCCCAGCTCGGGCAGAATGCGCTCGATGACATCGGTCATCCTGACGGCGAGGTCGTCGTCTGGATGCCAGCCATCGGCGGCACAATCCTGATTGATCCGACGGATGCCGAGATCCTCGAGGCTTGGGGTATCCCGACCACCTTGAAAGATGTCGATCATGACTTCGACCTGCTGGTTGTCGGAGCTGGACCCGCTGGCCTCGGGGCGGCGGTGTACGCCTCCTCTGAAGGAGTCCGCACCATCGTCGTCGAGCGCGAGGCCATCGGCGGCCAAGCCGGAACCAGCTCTCTGATTCGCAACTATCTCGGCTTCTCCAGGGGACTCAGCGGCGCCGAACTCGTGCAGCGTGGCTATCAGCAGGCGTGGGTTTTCGGCGCCCGATTCGTTGTCACCAGGGAAGTAGAACTGCTTACTCCCCAGGGAAGTGGCGGATTCGTGGCTCAGATCGGAGACGTCGGCGAAGTACGAGCACGGGCTGTGGTGATCGCGACCGGGGTCTCGTACCGACGCTTGGGAGTGCCGAGCTTGGAGGATCTCAGCGGTCACGGTGTGTACTACGGAGCGAGTGTGTCGGCGGCTCAAGCGCTGGCCGGCCTGCGTGCCGGTGTCATTGGTGCCGGCAACTCTGCTGGCCAGGCCGCTCTGCACCTAGCAAGGTACTGCGCCGCGGTGCACATGATCGTTCGCGGCGCCAGGCTGGCCGACAGCATGTCCGCTTACTTGGTGGACGCGATTTCAGCACTGCCAATGATCAAAGTGCACTTGAACACGGAGGTGGTCGACGGTCAGGGCGACGGACAGCTGGAATGGGTAACGATGCGCGACCGTATCAGTGGACAAGAGCAGCAACTCCAGCTGGAGAGCCTGTTCGTCATGATCGGCGCGAGGCCGCGGACGGACTGGCTCCCCTCTGAGGTTGACCATGATCCGTATGGCTTCCTCTATACCGGTGCCGATGCAGCGGCCTGTGTCTCCTGGAAGCTGGAACGCTCACCGCATCCGCACGAAACGAGCGTCCCAGGGCTCTTTGCAGTCGGCGACGTACGGGCCGGTTCGGTCAAACGAGTAGCGTCAGCCGTCGGAGAAGGGTCGGTTGTCGTCTCCGAAATCCACCAGTTTCTCGCGACACCGCAGAGTTGACATGACCGAGTCCAGACGCAGTGGAACGCGAATAGCGCTTACCGCTGTGATCTTGGCGGTGCCACTGCTCGGACTGTTCCTGTTGCTTCTGCAACCGAAGCTCGACCTCCGTTGGGAGCACCATCCCGCACACTTCTGGCTGGTCTTGATCACCGCGCTGGTCGCGGCGGTGCTGGCGTACGCGACAGGCGAGGCCGCTGGACGGCGTGGGGATGCGCGGCTGCTCTATGTTTCCCTCGCTTTCCTGTCCTCTGCCGGTTTTCTGGCCTTGCATGCGCTAGCAACTCCTGGCGTGCTGCTCGGGAAGAGCAACACCGGATTTCAGATCGCCACCCCAGTCGGCGTCGCCATCGGGTCTATCTTCGCGGCAGCATCAACCAGGGACTTCACCGGCGAGAGTGCTGTGCGAAATGTGCGTATCGGCAAGCGTTTGCGACTGGGGCTGCTCGGCCTCATGATCGTTTGGGCAGTCTGGTCCTTGGCTTTGCTGCCGCCCCTCAACCGGCCACCGCAGTTTGCGGAGAATTTTCCGCTGATACTCGCCGTCCCCGCAGTGCTGCTCTACTTAGCTAGTGCAGTGCGCTACCTGCTGTTGTGGCGTCGGCATCCTTCATTGATGCTGTTGGCTGTGCCATCAGCTTTCATCCTGCTGGCGGAGTCCATGATCGCGATGGCCTTTGCCCGCAACTGGCACCTCTCCTGGTGGGAGTGGCATGTACTGATGCTCGTTGCCTTTGGACTCGTGGCATTGAGCGCGCAGACCTCCTGGCGCGAAGAACGGTTCGCTGAGCTCTATCTTCCGCAGACCAGTGCCGGCAGCCGGGAGATCAGTGTGCTCTTTGCTGACCTGCAGGGGTTTACAACATTCTCTGAGACGCATGAGCCCGACGAAGTGGCGCGGATGCTTAATGAGTACTTCGCGGTTGCCGTCCCTGCTGTCGTCTCACCGTACCGGGGCGATGTTGATCGCATCATTGGTGACGCCTTGATGGTCACTTTCAACAAGCGTGGCGATCAACCTGATCATGCTCAACGTGCTGCCGGTGCCGGACTTGCCTTGCAGGAGGCGACATTACGCGTGGCAGCGCAGCATCCTGAATGGCCGAAGTTCCGGGTGGGGATCAACTCCGGACACGTCTCGGTCAGCCTGCTCGGCGCCGACAAGGGGGGACGTACTCACACGATCATCGGTGACGCGGTGAACGTCGCCTCTCGCATCGAGGGCAGTGCTCCCACCGGTGGTGTGGCGATCGGTCCCGAAACGAAGGCGCAACTGCCAGACGCCGTCACCACGCCGCTGGGTGAACTGCACCTGAAGGGGCGGCAGGAGCCGCTCGAAGTGCACTTACTGACTTCGCTGCGGAGAGATTCCGAAGTCTGACGACTCACGCGCGCCGTGATCGTGTCGAAGGATCACTAATGCTTTCACTTGGCATCAGTTGCTGGCACTCCGCAACAGCTGCAGCTGATGCCAAGATCGAGTACGTGGTGCGAAGTGGACGAAAAGCTCAAAACACCTGATCAAATTCCGCAACGAATTCTGTAGTTATCTCAAAGCGATAACGGTTGGCGCTGCCCAGTACTAAACGCTCTCGTTATTACTCCCTACTGGCGTGCATGTCTGCACCGTCGAAGTGCTCGAGGATCTGCGCTTCACGCCTGCCTCGCGCGGTGCCAGTCGGGGGTTGGCAATCCGTATCCACGCTGCGCCGACCTGCCCTGTCCGTTTCCAGCGCCTGGATAGCACAACGAGGAGATCGGCCTTTCACCATTCATAAGGAGCCCGATGATCAAGTGGATTGTCAGTGCAGCGCTGAGGTTCTCTCGGCTCGTGGTGGCGGCAGCCATCGGGATCCTTGGAGTGGGTCTGTACCAGCTGCACAACACTGCCGTCGACGTCTATCCAGAGTTCGAGCCACCGGACATTCAAATTCAGGCCGAGGCTCTTGGCCTATCGGCTCAGGAAGTCGAGCAGCTGATCACTGTGCCGATAGAACAAGACCTGCTGAACGGTATTCCATGGGTTGAGCACATCAGATCACGATCGATGCCGGGGCTCTCGGCAATTGACCTGCAGTTCGAGCCCGGAACTGATCTGCTGGCGGCTCGCCAGCTGACGCAGGAGCGCATGTCGCAGGCCAAGGCGCTGCCCAACGTCGGCACTCCGCCGATCATGGTCCAGCCGACCTCATCGACCAGCCGGATCGCCATGATCTCCATGCACTCCGACACCGTCTCTGAGATTCAAATGTCGGTCCTAGCACGCTGGCAGATCAGGCCGCGGCTGATGAGCATTCCTGGTGTTGCCAACGTCTCGGTTTGGGGCCTGCGTGATCGGCAGTTGCAGGTACAGGTGGATCCGCAGCGGCTGCAGTCCCACAAGGTGAGCCTCACCCAGCTCATTGAGTCGACCGGTAACGCACTGTGGGTATCGCCCTTGAGCTTTGTCGAGGCGTCAACACCGGGGACCGGTGGGTTCGTCGAGACCCCCAATCAGCGGCTCGGCGTCCAGCACATCCAGCCGATCGCCACTCCCGATCAGCTTGCGAACGTCGCGGTGGAAGGCACCCAGTCTCCGCTGCGGATCGGTGATGTCGCGAATGTCACCGAGGATCACCAGCCGCTCATCGGGGACGCCAGCGTAGATGGCGCGCCGTCTTTGATGCTCGTTGTCGAACGCTTCCCTGACGCGAATACAGCCCAGGTCACTCATGACGTCGATGAGGCAATCGAGGCCATGAAACCCGGCTTGGCGGGGATCAACATGGACGCAAACGTCTTCCGTCCAGAGACATATATGAACACGGCGCTTCGCCATCTCGGGGTCGTGGGGCTCGTCAGTGCGGTACTGCTGGTCGCCTCGGTGGGTCTGCTCTTCGTCTCATGGCGAGTCGTCCTCATTCCTGTCGTTGCTGTTCCGTTGTCGCTGGTATCGGCAGCCTGGATCCTGCACCTCCGCGGGGAAACGCTGACGACGATGACCCTGCTCGGCCTTGCCGCAGCGGCGGTGGTGGTCATCGATGATGTGGTCGGTGATGTAGCGGCGATACGCACTCGGCACCTGGCGGCCAGTCAGGACACACCCGCTGTCAGCTCGGTCATGGGCGATCTTGTGACAGCCAGGCGCGGGCCCCTACTTGTCGCCTTGGCGATGTCGATTCTGGTCTTGGCGCCGGTACTGACCATCGGTGGCGTATCGAATGCCTTCAGCTGGCCGCTCGCCGCGACGTATGTGCTCGCGACGGTGACCTCGCTGGTCGTTGCTCTCGTCGTTACGCCGGCACTCGCAGTGTTGCTGCTTCGTGATGGAAAGGCGCATTTGCGGGCCGGTCCCCTTGATCGTTGGATACGCGCTGGCGCCGATCGCATCGCCACGCCGGCGATCGGGAAGCCAGGCTTGGTCGCCACGGGTGCCGGGATACTCGCCGTGGCGGCGATCTTGGTTGCCTGGTTGGCTCCAAGTGGGCCGGTATTGCCGACCCTGCAAGATCGCAACGTCCTGGTACGCGTTCAAGGGGCACCCGGCACGTCGCTGCCAGAAATGAATAGGGTCACGGCCTCTCTTGCCGCGGAAATGCGAGAGGCGCCAGGAATCGAATCCGCCGGAGCACATGTTGGACGCGCGATCACCTCAGATGAGATCGTGAATGTCGATGCCGGCGAAGTCTGGCTAACCGTTGCACCCAATGCCGACTATCAGGAAACACTCGCTGGCCTACGGGAGATCGCTGCGGGATATCCGGGCATCCACACCAGCGTGCGGACCTATGCCGAAGATCGGGTCGCGGCTGCCCGGGATCGGGTCGTCGGCGACCAAGTAGTGGTTCGCGTCTTTGGTTCCGACCTAGCAACTCTGCAAGACACGGCCGACGACGTCAGCAGGATGTTGAGCACTGTCAAGGGTGTGCTCTCACCCAGAGTGGAGCCACTGGTGACCGAGCCGACCTTGCAGATCGAGGTTGACCTGGCCGCCGCCCAGCGTCATGGTCTGCGACCAGGCGATGTACGGCGCGAGGCCACTACGTTGATCTCAGGCTTGTCCGTCGGGAGTCTTTATGAAGAGCAGAAGGTCTTCGACGTGGTCGTCTGGGGTGGGCCGCAAATCCGGCAGAGCCTTTCCGACCTCGAGGCGCTTCGAATCGATACGCCGTCGGGACAGCAAGTTCGGCTAGGCGATGTGGCAAAGGTGCGCATCGCTCCGGATCCGGTCGCGATCGATCACAACAGCGTTTCGCGAAGCGTTGACGTAACTGCAGTGGTCAATGGACGCAGCGCTGCGGATGTGTCCCAGGACGTCACCTCCCGACTGCGCGGTATCTCCTTCCCGTACGAGTACCACGCTGAGGTGCTTGGCGATGCCGCGCGCCAGCAGGCCAACCATGTTCGGGTTGCCGCAATCGCCGCTGTTGTGGTCTTGCTGAGCTTCCTGATCTTGCAGGCCGCAACCGGCAGCTGGCGTCTGGCAGGTGCGCTCCTGGTCACGCTGCCCGTCGCCGTCGCTGGCGGAGTGCTCGTAGCACCGCTAGTCGGTGGGGTCTTTTCCATCGGCGTCTTGGCTGCGCTCTTCGCACTACTTGCGCTGGCGATCCGTCAAGCCCTGGTCTTTGTACGCAGGGCCCGCGAGCTCGGCGCCGAACCGGGAGCAAGTCCAGGCGATTCAGTGCTGCAAGCCGTACGGGAATCCGCACCATCGGTGCTTGGTGTCGCACTCGTCGTGGCCGTGCTCATGGTGGCACCCGCTGTCCTCGGTACCACTGCCGGCTTGGAAGCCTTCCATCCGTTCGCGGTCAGCATGCTGGTCGGATTGGTGACAGCCACGGCTGTCTCCCTGATTGCGGTGCCCGCCTTCTATCTAGCCATCGCTGACCGGACCCTGTTGAAAGAAGACGGGCGTCCGGCGATGGCGACAACCACTCCTGCATCCGAATCTCAGACTGAGGTGAACTCATGAAGCTACGTGGTTTTGCCGCCTCCTTCGCGGCTCTCGCGTTGATCACAGTTGCCGCTAGCGGCTGCAGCGAGGCCGGGGCCTCCAACGAAGAAAATCCCGAGACCGCCGTCAAGGTGGAGTCGGCGGGTGAAGACCAGCCCGCGCGCATTACGGTGAGCGAGCGCGCTCAGGAGCGGCTCGGCCTGCGTACTGAACCGGTCCATGCGCTCACTGGTCAGCCTGGAGTGACCGAAATGATCTCCTACACGGCTGTGGTCTATGACGCTGACGGCAAATCGTGGGCGTTCTCCTCACCCTCGCCGCGGACCTATATCCGGGTGCCGATTGATATCGCCTCGATCACAGGCAAGACCGTGCAGCTCAAGAGCGGCCCCCCAGTGGGGACCCAGGTTGTGGTCGTCGGTGCGCCCGAGCTGGTCGGCGCCGAGGCCGGTATCAGCGGTGAGGAGTGATGGCCCAGCCGCCTCAGGCCCAGCCATCTCAGGCCCCGCCGCGTAGGACCTTGATGCGGTGGATCGTCGGCACAAGCCTGAACTACCGCTTCCTGGTCGTCACCATCGGTGCATTGCTGATGGTGTTCGGCATTGCCACGCTGCCCTCGACAAGGGTCGACGCGTTTCCGGAATTCGCGCCGCCTCGGGTGGTGATCCAAACGGCCTGCCTGGGATTGTCCACGTCCGATGTTGAGCAGCTGGTGACGGTACCGCTGGAGCAGGCGCTCAACGGAGTTGAGGGCCTGGACGACATGCGGTCCAAGTCGGTACCGCAGCTGTCGGCGATCGAGCTCATTTTCAAACACAATGTGAACGAGCTGAAGGCCCGCCAGCTTGTCCAGGAACGAATGACCGCGGTCGCCTCAACGCTGCCGACGTGGGCGGCACCGCCGGTGATGTTGGCGCCAGTCTCGGCCACCGGCCGGGCCATGCAGATCGGCATGACGTCGAAGGACCACTCGCTGATTCAGATGTCGATGTCGGCCTACTGGACGATCCGCGCCCGTCTGCTCGAGGTTCCCGGGGTGGCCAACGTGGCGCTGTGGGGCGAGCGGTTGCAGATGATGCAGGTGCAAGTCGAACCGCCCAAGATGGAAGCGCATCACGTCGCACTGAACCAGGTCATGGAAGCTACCGCCGACGCGGTCGATTCCGGTCTGCTGCGCTTCTCCAGTGGTTCGATCATCGGTACTGGCGGCATGATGGAAACGCCGAACCAACGCATCAATGTGCGCAACGTGCTGCCGATCATAACTCCAGATGATCTTGCCAAGGTCCCGCTAGACGTTGAAAGCAAGGGCAAGGGTGTCAAGATCGGTGACATCGGCCGCGTTGTCGAAGATCATCAACCGCTCATTGGTGATGCGGTGATCAACGACAGTCCCGGCCTGCTCATCGTGGTGGAGAAGTTGCCCTGGGCCAACACCGTTGAGATGACCAAAGGTGTTGAGCAGGCTATCCGCTCGCTGGAGCCAGGCTTGCCGGGAGTCCAGTTCGACACCACGATCTTCCAGCAGGCCAACTTCATTACGGCGTCAATTCACAACCTGACCGAAGCCCTCATCCTGGGATTCATCCTCGTCATCGTGATCTTGGCGCTATTCCTCTTCGAATGGCGGGTCGCGTTGATCAGCGTGCTGACCATTCCACTCTCGCTGATGACGACCCTGCTGGTGTTGTATTGGCGCGGAGAAACGATCAACACCATGACGCTCGCCGGGCTGGTGATCGCTTTGGGGGCGGTGGTTGACGACGCCATCATTGACGTGGAGAACATCGTCAGACGGCTACGCCAGCACCGTCTCTCGGGTGCCGAGGGCTCCACCGCCTCAGTGATCTTGAACGCATCGCTGGAGGTGCGAGGACCGATCGTCTACGCGACCTTGATCATCGTTGCGGCGGCGGTACCGGTGTTCTTGCTACAAGGGCTGACGGGCGCGTTCTTCCGCCCACTTGCGCTCTCCTACACACTCGCGATCGTGGCGTCACTGCTCGTCGCGCTGACCGTCACGCCGGCGCTCGCGCTGATCTTGCTCGGCCGGTCCAAGGTCGAACGCCGAACATCACCGGTGGTTGCATTCCTGCAGCGCCGCTATACCGCAGGGCTGTCCCGGATCGTGGTGCGGCCCCGTTGGGCGTACGCGACCTTCGCGCTGCTGACAATTGTGGGCGTTGCGCTCACGCCGCTGCTCGGACAGTCGCTTTTCCCTGGCTTCAAGGAACGGGATTTTCTCGTCCACTGGGTCAGCCAGCCGGGGACCTCTGCCGACGAAATGCGGCGGACCACTCTGGCGGTCAGCAAAGAGCTCCGGGAGATTCCCGGTGTACGCAACTTCGGAGCCCATATCGGACAGGCCTTCCTCGGGGAGGAGGTTGCCGGAGTCAATCTCGGGGAGAACTGGATCAGCATCGATCCCTCTGTCGACTACGACAGCACCCTCGACGAGATCGAAGACGTCAATGACGCCTATCCCGGTCTGTTTCGGGAGACCCAGACCTATCTCGATGAGCGCATCGAGGAAGTGATATCGGGCGGCAAGGAGCCGATCGTGGTCCGGGTCTTCGGCCAGAACCTGACGGTGCTACGCGAAAAGGCCGCGGAAATTGAAAAGATCATGGGTGACATCGAGGGCGTCCAGGATCAGCACACAGACATCTCAACCGACGTCCCGCAGCTGCAGGTTGAAGTTGATCTTGCTAAGGCGGACAAGTATGGATTGAAGCCTGGCGACGTACGTCGAGCCGCCGCGACCCTGGTGGCCGGTGAAGAGGTGGGCGACATCTTCCGTCAAGGCAAGGCGTACGACGTGATGGTGTGGAGCACGCCGCAAACCCGCACCAGCGTGCAAGACATTCAGAATCTCCGGATCGATACCCCGTCCGGGAAGACCGTCCGACTGGCCGACGTTGCCGAGGTCTCGCTGCAGCCGAGCCCCAATGCGATCGATCGCGAGGGCGACTCCCGTCGACTGGACGTCAGCGCAACCTTCGAAGGCGATCTTGGTTCGGTCGTTGGGCAGCTCCAGGAGAAGCTCAAGGACGTCAAGTTCGAACAGGGATATCACGCGGAGATCCTCGGCGAGTGGCAGGAGCGAGAGTCCGCCCAGCGGATACTGCTGGTCACTGCGATGGTCGCGGGTGCCGCAATCCTGCTGCTACTGCAAGCTTCCTTTGCCAGCTGGCGCCTTGCCCTGTTGAGCTTCTTGACTCTGCCGATGGCCTTGGTCGGTGGCGTTATCGCCGCTTTCCTCGGCGGTGGAATCGTGTCGCTGGGATCGTTGATCGGATTCTTCACTGTCTTCGGCATCGCCGCCCGGAATGGGATCTTATTGATCAATCACTTCCAGCACTTGGAACGTGAGGAGGGCATGACGTTCGGCAGAGACCTAGTCGTGCGGGGGGCTCGAGAACGGCTGTCACCGATCTTGATGACCTCGCTTGCCACAGGTCTGGCCCTCATTCCGCTAGTGATCTTCGGTGAACGGCCGGGTCAGGAAATTGAACATCCGCTGGCAATCGTCATCGTCGGTGGCCTGGTCACCTCGACCCTGCTGAACCTGTTCGTGACGCCGTCGCTGTACCTGCGCTTCGGCAAGTCACGTAAAGATCAGGAAGAGGAGGCACCCGCCACGGAGCCGGAGCCCCAACCGGCCTAAAGGCGCCCATGCTTGGTGTCGAAACCTACGTGAACTCAGGTTCCTGACGGTCTGCACACGTTGCAACCTATGCAGACCATAGGCAACCTACGTAAACGTAGGTTGCGACCGCGGCTCCCTAAGGTCGGTGTCTAGCCCCAAGTAATCCGGCCAAGCCGTGGTCCTAGACTCCGCGGCATGGAATATCGACAGCTCGGCCGCAGCGGCCTTCGTGTTTCGACGATCACACTCGGCACCATGGGATTTGGCGGTACTGGCTGGGCCACTCCCGTCGGTCAGATCGACGTCGAAGGGGCCCGGAAGCAGATAGGGCTGGCACGCGACGCCGGCGTCAATCTGTTCGACACCGCAGATGTGTACTCCGAGGGTTTGTCTGAAGAGATCTTGGGCAAGGCGCTGGGCTCCGATCGCGACGAGGTGCTCATCGCAACGAAGGTCCGGATGAAGATGGGCGAGGGCCCCAACGACATGGGGCTGTCGCGACACCACGTCATTCGTGGCGCAGAGGACAGCTTGCGGCGGCTCGGCACTGATTACATCGACCTCTACCAGGTGCACGAGTGGGACGGGCAGACTCCGCTCGAGGAGACGCTGGGCGCTCTTGATCATCTGGTGCAGTCGGGCAAAGTGCGCTACATAGGGTGCTCCAACTACGCCGCCTGGCAGCTGATGAAGTCGCTGTGGGTCGCCGATCGGGAGGGCGTCACACCCTTCGTGAGCCAGCAGGTCTACTACTCCTTGCAGGCTCGCGACATCGAGAGCGAGATCGTGCCAGCGTGTGTCGATCAGGGCATCGGCATTTTGGTCTGGAGCCCGATTGCCGGCGGCCTGCTGTCTGGAAAGTATCGCCGTGGGGTTGACGCACCGGCCGGCAGCCGGCATCTGACCGAGTGGAATGAGCCGCCCGTGTACGACGAGGACAAGCTCTACGACACCGTCGAGGAGCTTGTGGCAATCGGCGGCGATCACGGCGTATCCGCCGCTCAGGTCGCGTTGGCGTACACGTTGGGCAAGCCCGCGGTGACCTCGGTGATCGTTGGCGCCCGGACCGACGATCAGCTCGCAGACAATCTGGCTGCAGCCGAGCTGGCGTTATCAGACGCGGAGATGGATCGGCTGGACAAGGTCAGCGCGCAGCCGCTGCCGTACCCGTTCTGGCACCATGCGAAGGCGGCCAACGACCGCCTGAGTCCAGCAGATCTGACGCTGCTCGCCCGTCACATCCCGGACTAAGGAGTCCGCTCGATCATTGAGCGTCTGGCCGCAAGCGAGCGACCAATTCCCCCCGACTGCGTACGCCAACCTTGGCGAAGACCGACTTCAGATGATCTTGCACGGTATTGACGGAGATGAAGAGGCGTGCTGCGATGTCGGCCGTGGAATGCCCCGCGATCACTTCACGGCAGATCTCGCGCTCACGCGCGGTTAGACCGTAAGCGGCGACCAGCAGGCTCATTAGCTGATCACCGTTTACCGGCTCGATGGTGATGGCAACTTGATCTTGATCCTCACCGATCAGTGGATTGGCCCGGAGAACTGCCCACCGGCCACGCGCATCTCGTAACCGGGCAAGGAAGCCGCCTGAAGTCGCGGAGCGAGCGCCAGTGGCCATGATCTGCATCATCGTCATGAAACGACCCGGGGCGATTTGATCAATGCCCTCTCGCCATTCCTGCGCGGCGGGGGTTGCGGCGCAAAGCTCGCCACGCCCACCAACCACCACAATGGCCGGATTGCCTCCACATGCCCGACCGCCGGCCTCTGAGCGCACGGCCAGTCTGGTGGCGCTCGCGATGGCCGGCGCTACCGCGGAAAGGAAGTCCGTCTCGCGGTCGGTGAAGTCATGCCCCGATCGCACCATCCCGGCCGCACCCCAGCAGGCGCCGTCAGTGAAGAACGTGACGCGTAGCTCTTGGTCAACTCCCAAGGGCCGCCAGACGTTGTTGAACCGCGTGCTGCTGTTGCGGTCCCCGTCCGGAACCTCTGACAACCTGGCCATCGCTTGTTTTCGTCGCGCCATGGCGGCGAACCTGTTCGGCTCATTGGCTGAGTACTCGGCTTCAGCCAGCCACAGCTCGTACTCCGGTGCAATGCGCGCCCCGGTCATGGTGCTGATGACGAGCGTTTCCGGGTCGATGGTTGCCCAGCAGGTGAGGTCGGTGCTGACCTTGTCGTCAATCAGACGGATCGACTCTGCGTGCAGCTCGCTAACGCCCAGCCCAAGTGCGGCTAGAGCAGCGATGTCTCGACGGGCCCGGTAAGCCCGCTCCTCCCACACATGGATATTGTTTCACCGTTCTGGAGTGGAAGCATTCCCAGAATTCTGGGATCGACGTGCCCTACCTGGCGTACCTAGCGTCGCTGCCATGACATATCAGGTTCAACACACCGCTGCTGGTGAGGGTATCGAGCTCACCGCGCCGGACGCTGTCGTCACCGTGAAGATCGACCGGGAACACACCAATGACACGTACGAGCTTTTCGAGGTGGACGCCGCGCGTGGCCCGACGGCACCACCACACCGAGAGGGATGGGCGAAGGCGTTCTACGTCCTCAGCGGCCGCATGATTGTCCAGGTCGAAGACGAGGCGATCGACCTTGGACCAGGTTCGTCTATCGCCATTCCACCGGGCGCTCTGAACACCTTCACTGTGCTCAGCCCCGCAACGAGATTCCTGACCCTGAGCCTGACAGGTGCCATGGGCCGGTTCTTCTCCGACTTGAGCGTGACAGTGCCTCATGGGCGTCCGGTCGAAGAGGTCGGCCCACTGATGCAGGAGGTTCTGAGTCGCCACGACGTGAAGGTTGCAGGCTTTGAGATGGCCGACGTGGAGTCCATCCAATGACCGTCGTCGTGTGGATCTTCGCGCTGGTAGCTGCCGCTATACACATTCTGGTGTTCGTTTGGGAGTCATTGCTCATAGGCCGTCCCAGCGTTCATGAAGGCATCTTCAGCGTCTCAGCCGCCGACCTTCCTGCAATCCGGCTTTGGGCATTCAATGTCGGCTTTTACAACCTGTTCCTTGGCTGTGGGCTCATCGCCGGTGTCGCCACGTGGGCTTCCGGCTATGAGGTGGTTGGCCGAACCCTTGTCATCTACCTTGCCTGTTTATGTTTCTCGCCGGCATCGCCCTCTTCATCTCCGACCGCTTGGCGCTGAGCCGCCCCCGTGGGAAGGGGCTCAGCGGAGCATTCGCTCAGTCTGTGCCACCACTTGTGGCGCTCGCCGCCGCCGTAATGTTGCCGGCTTAGGCCAGCAAAAGCGCCTGCGACCGGCACAATGTGCCCATGGCTCGCAGTAGTGATCGCGTACGCGTCATCCTCGTCGCCCTGACAGCAGTGCTTCAGGCTTTAGCAGTTCCGTTCACCAGCTGGGCGCTTGGACCACGTTCCGACACCAGCGTGATCTCAGAGGCACACCACACCCCCATCACTCCCGCCGACTACTCCTTTTACACCTGGGGACTGGTCTATGTGGCCTGCCTGGCAATTGCGATATATCAACTCCTGCCGAGCCAGCACGCGCGTCCGGTGCATCGGCTGACGGGTTGGTGGTTATTCGGTGCCTTCACTGTCAACACCCTGGCAGTGTTGTTCTTTGGAGCGCGTGATCTCTGGCTTGCCCAGATCCTGCTCGTGATCTTGGTCGGCTATCTGGTTTGCGCGGCTCGGGCCTTTGTGGTGGTTGGGCCTGCGTCCAGTACGGCTGAGGAAATTCTGCTTCGTCTGCCGGTGATGATCTACCTAGGGTGGGCGACCTTGGTCACGGCCGCGGGCTTTGCCACCACGTTCCGCTCGTGGGGAATGCCGGCGTCGGCCCGTTGGGTCAATGAAATCGGCGTTGTGCTGGTGGTCAGCGCTTTGATCATGTCGCTCTTCGTGGTGGGCAGATTGGTTGCCGTTCTCGGCTTTCTGGCCACCGCCTGTTGGGCGCTGTTTGCGGTGGCCGTGGCGACACAGTCCGACTCGGTACGCAACGCATCGCTGCTCGCCATCGTGATCATGGTGGCGGTGGTGATCGGCCGGACGCTGCGCAGCCCCCGCCGTCGTACCGTGCTCTTTGGGTAAGCGGCGCCTGGGAGACCACCCAGCTATTCCCTGACGCGGTAGTGCAAGTGGACCACGCCGTTGCCAAACCGGCGCTCGTCCAGTAACTCGAGCTGTATCCGGACATTGTCTGGCAGCGCTGGCGTACCACCGCCGACCACGATGGGGGAGAGGAACAGATGACACTCGTCAACCAGTCCCAGCTTCATCGCCTGTCCAGCAATTGTGGGGCCGCTTACGGCTATGTCACGAGAGGCATCCGCCTTCATCCGCCGGATAACGGCTGGGTCGAATTCTCGCTCCAGCTTGGTCCTGGCAGTGAATACGTTCTCCAAGCTTCTGGAGTAGATGATCTTGTCAGTGGCTTGCCACATCTTGGCGAACTCCTGCCCTGCTGAGGGCTCACCGTTGCCCGTTGACGCCGTCTCCCAGTAACGCATGACCTCATACATCCGGCGTCCATAGAGGTAGGTTCCAATGCGACGTTCCAGGTTGTTGACGAATCTGTGCACCTCTTCGCTTGGCATACTCCAGTCGAAGTTGCCCTCCGAGTCCGCGACATATCCGTCGAGTGAACTGATCGCTGCGTAGATCAACTTCGCCATTGTGAGCCTTCCTGGTCGCGGCTTTTGCTAAATGTGGCTAGGACTCAACCTCCTGGACCAAAGACTCTTTTCCCCCATGGCGGGTAACCGATAGCGTCTTTGAGCACTCGGGGAACCCTCGCATACCTCAGAAAGACCTTGGCTCGCCGGTCCGCGTACCCAACCGCTAGGGGAGAACGTGTCCACTATCAGCGATTCCTCGAACTCGTCTCCGTTGTCGCCGGAAGCGCTCAGCGTAGTCCAGGCGACCGCACCCGTCGTTGCCGCGCACGCCGATCAGATCACCGCGCACTTCTATCCCCGGATGTTCAACGCTCACCCGGAGCTGCTGCGCGTCTTCAATCAGGGCAACCAGGCCACTGGTGAGCAGAGCAAAGCGCTCGCGGGCTCAGTTGTGGCGTACGCGGTACAGCTGATTGATCCAGAGGCGCCGTCGTTCGACCACGTCATGCACCGAATCGCCTAGAAGCACGTCTCGCTGGGGATTCGCCTGGAGCAATACACGATTGTCGGCGAGCACCTACTCGGCTCCGTTGCCGAGGTGCTGGGTGAAGCTGTCACTCCTGAGGTTGCCGCCGCCTGGACTGAGGTCTATTGGCTGTTCGCGCTTCAGCTGGTCGCGGAAGAAGCACGGCTCTACTCAGCGCCCCAGCAGGCGACTTCGTACTGACACCTACCGAATCGCCGCCATTGCTTGCCAGCGCGGGTGCCGGCATCACGACTGTGCTCCCGATCGTTGAGCAAATTGAACGTACCCAGCCCCAACGGACTGTGATTGTTGCCCACGCCGACGGCCGAGCAGCCGATCATGCTCTGCGAGACACGGTGCTCCACCTAGGCCGTGAGATCGACAACTTCAGTTCCTATACCTGGTACGAGACCCGCGATGAGGCGACACACGGTCGCGCCAGGGGTACATGGATCTGAGCGAGATCGCGCTGCCCGATGACGTTCAGGTCTTCACCTGCGGGCCTTTGCCGTTCATGCGACTTGTCAGATCGACGCTGCTTGACCGTGGCATACCTGCGACCCGAATCCGGTATGAAGTCTTCGGCCCTGACCTATGGGCAGCTCAAGCGTCGCCTGATTCAGGGAGCTGACGACCATTGTTGATCTTGCTAAGACTTGATCAATCCGCCACAGTAGTCAAGCGCGTACGCCTCTACACCGGAAACCAGAATCACCTCTCGACCGTGGAAGTGTGAGACGTCACCCGACGAATGATCTTGGTAGTGTCCGTGCGTGCCGGCCCAGTCGAAGCCGCCTAGGAAGCGCGCTTGCTGATACATCGCCGACAGTGCGGCCTTGATCGTCGCGCCGGCCCGGATTGCGTCGATCAGATCGGGCCGCACGATGTAGCCGTAGTAGTTCTCAGCCCAAACAGGCTCCCCTTGGAACCAGACCGTCTCTTGCCCAAGGAAGTCGGTGCCGCCGAAGTAGCTGTCGCGATAGAGCCAATCGCCGGTCTCGAATACGAGGTCATGTGATCCCAGTCGGCTTGGCTCGCCTGGAGAGCCGGTTCGGACGTACGTCGCACTCTTGGCCCGCACGACGAAAGCTTCAAGATCTGCGACGTTCACTATGTTGGTCGCTTAGGTGCCGCGAGAGCAGCCGTGGTGCTGGAGGTAACCACGCGCTTACCGAACAGCGACAACGCAAGACCTACCAGCTTTCCCTTGATTCCATAGCCATTCCGGACAGCGGTGACCTCGATTCGGCTGCCTGCGCCAGCGGGCAAGATCGTGTAATTCCAGCCACTCCCGGGCGCCCAGAGGTTGGAGTTGAGGGTGACGGCGGAGACGGTCAGGGCAGTGGCATCCCAGGTGTAGCGCTCTCGTTCCCAGGCGATCCTCTTGCCCTCCGTGACCTCTGCCCAGCCTTCGCCCCGGTCGTGCACGATCAAGTTGTTGTCAGCGATACGCGGCCAATTCCTCGCCCTCTCCGGGCTGAAATCCGTCAGTCGTTGCAGAGCTTCTGAGGCGGGAGGGGTGAGGTGACGGAGACGTGTAGGACGGGCAACAGTCCACCTCAGATCCGGCCATCGGGGGAAAGGGGTCACAATCGCCACGATATCCGGCCCGATCCGATGTCGCTTATGACCACTTCCGGAGAAAAGCGAGACGCTCAGCCGATCGCGAAGTCGATGATGCGGTACTCGGTGGCCGGGGTTTCGCGTGTTGCCCGGCAGGTCAGCTGGGCATCAGCGCGCCGTATCGACAGAACATGTACCTTCACCATTCGCTGCTCAGGTTCGACCACAAGATCGACGAATGTCTCCGAGCCGTGCCCGTGATGCGGCCCAATGTGCTCACTAGCGCGCACGGTGACATCCGAGGGACTCAGCGGACCGAAGCGCTGGTGAGCGGCGATCACAGCGGCCTGAACTGGTGGCAGAAACCGCGACATGCCACGCAAGTGATCGGTGAGCACGGTGCCGCCGAGATGTACCTCAACCGTGGCCAGCGCCGTCTCCGGATCAAGATTTCCGTAATAGAAGCCATCCGGCAGCATGACCACATTTGGTGCGAACCGGTCGCCGCCAACGTGACTGCACTCCCAGACCAGCTCGGGCCATCGCGACGCCAGAGCCGAGGCAACCGGGCGACCGCGTAGGGCGCAACAGGCGTCGTGTACGCCGTGGGTGCACACCAAGATCACGGGTTCGGGTTGTCCCATTGCGGGCGCCGAAGTGTTGATCATGGCGTCGGCTGCGTTCAGTAGGTCTTGGTCCCGTCGCCATGGACCAGTCGCTGTCGCGGAGTCGAGCCCGGCAAGGATCCATCTGCGAGGTGCCCACCGATCAATCCGACCCGGCCTACGCACCAGCAGGATTCGGGTGTCCGAGCCGGCCCTTCTGGTCAACACGGAGAGGACATCGGCGTCGATGCCGGCGCCTGCGATGGCCTCGATCCGCCACGGACCGGGATGTTCTAACAAAAGCCAGCGGCGTGCCGGTGGCGCTGAACCGGCCAAGGGGTCTGCTCGCTCTCGCGCTGCGTCCGAACAGCGGAACGCCGACTGTGGGCGATTCACTCCACAACGGCCAGGCCGGCGAGCAGCAGCCGGCGGGCAAGATCAACTCCGACGTCACCCGCCTTGGCGCCGCCCGTAGTCAGCAATGTCTTCAGCGGCGCGACATCGCTCTCAGCTAGCGCCAGGTCGCCGCTGCGACTGCGTAGCACGATGTCAGGTCCGGTGTGATCAAGAGAGGCGATCAGATGCCGGCGGAGCACGATCCGTGTGCGAGTGGTGATCGCCTCAGCATCTCGAAGCTGCTTGAGTGGTCCGATTGGCGCGGCCCGCTGGTTGGTCCGCGCATTGCGGAGCAGGGACTGAGAGATCTGATCAACGTCCGCTTGCTTGAGGGCCTCCGCCAGGGCCGCGGTGATTAGGTCGACGTCCGGGCGTACGTCACTAGGGTCGGCAACGTCCACGCCAAGCGCCAGAGATGCCCGTACGGCTGGAGCGCTGGCAAGATTCCGCAAGGCCTGGTGCATGACTTGCTCGGCGAGCGCATAACGAGTCCACACATGGACCCCGAGGGTGAGATGGGTGCTGACGCCACCGAGTGCTGTCGCTGCATGGAGATATCCACGAGGCAGGTAGAGGCAGTCGCCAGGCCGAAGCAACGCCTCGATCAAGGGTGGATCTTGTGCGGCTTTCTCAACCGCAGACTTTCGGTCGTTCCACGGCTGATCGCGCAGCGGCGACTCCAGGACAGGTCGATGAATCTGCCACTGCTTCTCGCCCTCGATTTGCAGCACGAAGACGTCATGCACGTCGTAATGAGCGCTGAAGCCTTGGTTCTGCGGCGGGGTTACGTAGGCATTGGCCTGTACCGGATGGCCAAGTTCGGCGGCCAGCTGCTGACAGAATTCGAGGATTGGCGGCCAGACGCGATGCAGGGCCTGCAACACCAGAGTGGACCCGTCGGCAAAGAGCCTGACGAGCTTGTCATCGCTGACCTGGTCTGCGATGCCCGCTCCAACGCCGCCAGGCGCGGTAAACGCCCTGTCGGCAAGGGTTGTGCCGGTGTTGGCGAGACGCAAGAACGGGGTCCGCAGACCCCGCTTGGATACCAGTTCGTCAATCGCATCGGCATCGAGCAACCCGGCAAAGCCGCCGGCAGGGAGATCATCAGCTGGGGACAGCAGTGGCTGCTGTCCCCAGTACTGGCTCGCGAATTGATCATGGTCGACAGCGATGAGTCGAGCGAGGACGGAGTCCGTGAGGACAGGGTCGTCAGCGAATTCGGTGGACACTGGCTCCCCGTGCTGGCTCACATAAATCAGTTCTGCTCACGCTTCAGCGGGCAGCCCCGCCATCTGCTCCACCATCGGCTCCGCCGTCTGCTCCACCATCGGCTCCGCCGTCTGCTCCACCATCGGCTCCGCCGTCTGCGCCGCCGTCTGCTCCACCATCGGCTCCGCCGTCTGCTCCGCCGTCGGCACCACCATCGGCTCCGCCGTCTGCGCCGCCATCCGCACCGCCATCA
>Ga0075425_100000972_pt1 | contig 27512 bp, 21 predicted proteins | sample SoiMethybrSBSTD4_FD_75300 | JGI IMG/M metagenome (GOLD analysis project Ga0075425, IMG submission 75300) | Bulk soil microbial communities from a Populus tree surrounding site in Tennessee, USA - Soil MetaG P. TD hybrid SBSTD4 | ecosystem: Environmental > Terrestrial > Soil > Tree plantation...
CTCGAGAATCACGAGCGTCCGTACGAGGAGTTTTACGAAGTGCCGGCGCGGACAGCGGAGCTCGTGCGGCAAACGAAAGCGCGAGGCGGGCGTGTGGTCGCTGTGGGCACGACGGTCGTGCGCGCGCTGGAGTCATCGGTCGATGCAAACGGCGCGGTGATTGCCTCGCGCGGATGGACCGATCTCGTCATCACGCCCGAGCGCGGGATTCGCGTCGTCGACGCGCTGCTCACCGGATTTCACGAGCCGCGCGCGAGTCATCTGCAGATGCTCGAGGCGCTTGCCGGACGCGACCACATCGCGCGAGCCTACGACGCCGCGCTTGCGAAGGGCTATCTGTGGCATGAGTTCGGAGACCTGCACTTGATCCTTTGATGGCGGATCGCGGATGGCGGATGGCAGAAGCGGCGCCCTGTCTGCCATCCGCCATCTGCCATCCGCCATCCGCCTCCACACTGGAATTCGGATCGCATGAGCGGTACTTTCGGCGCCGTGAAAGCGCACATTGCGATCCTTGTCATGACTGCATCTCTTCTGACTTCTCCCTCTCCCGCCGCCGAAACCACCGCCCCCCTTACGCCGCCCGTCGCGAAACGCGTTCCGAAGACCATCGCCACGCACGGCGAGGAGCGCGTCGACGACTACGGGTGGCTGCGCGAGAAGAAGAATCCCGACACGATCGCCTATCTCGATGCCGAGAACGCGTATGCCGCGGAGAAGATGAAGCCGCTCGATGCGTTCGGCAAGGCGCTCTACGACGAGATGCTCGGCCGCATCAAACAGACCGACGTCAACGTGCCGTATCGCAAAAACGGCTGGTACTGGTACACGCGCACGGAACAGGGGAAGCAGTATCCGATCTACGCGCGCAAAAAGACGCTCGACGGTCCGGAAGAAATCGTGCTCGACGTCAACGCGCTCGCCGTTGGACAGAAGTTCATGGCCATCGGCGCGTTCGATGTGAGCGACGACGGCAACCTGCTGCTCTTCTCGACCGACAACACCGGCTATCGCCAGTACCACATGAACGTGAAGGATCTCCGCACGGGTGCACTGCTTCCGGACACCGCGGAGCGCGTCGGATCGCTGTTCTGGGCGGCCGACAACAAGACGATTTTCTACAGCACGGAGAATGACGCGAAGCGCGAGTACCGCATCTGGCGTCACGTCCTCGGCGCCGAATCGCACGACGTCATCTACGAGGAGAAGGACGAGCTCTACGACGTTTACGCCGATCGCACGCGCAGCGGAGACTGGATTTTCATCACGTCCGAGAGCAAGACCACGACCGAAGTGCGGATGATCCCCGCCGCGAAACCGGACAGCGATCCGGTGATCGTCGTGCCGCGCAAAGACGATCATCGCTACTACCTCGATCATCGCGGCGATCGCTTCTACATCATGACCAACGACGCCGGCATCAACTTCCGCGTCGTCACCGCGCCGGTCTCCGATCCGTCGCAGAAAAACTGGACCGAGCTCGTGCCGTACCGCAAGCCGGTCAAGATCGAAGCGGTCGATCTCTTCAAAGATCACATGGTCGTGCGGCTGCGCGAAGGCGGTCTGTCGGAGATCGAGATTTATGACCTTCGCGAAAACGGCAAGGCCTCGCATCGCGTGCACTTCCCCGAGCCGGCGTACGCGATCAGCGGCGCATCGAACGAGGAGTTCGACACGAACCTCTTCCGCTACGGCTATCAGTCGATGATCACGCCGCCCTCGGTCTACGACTACGACATGGACACGCAGAAGCAGGCCCTCCTCAAACGGACCGAAGTCCTCGGCGGCTACGATCCCGCGAGCTACAAATCGGAGCGCTTCTTCGTCGCCGCGCGCGACGGCGCGAAGGTGCCGGTGGCGATCGTCTACCGCAAAGGCATCGATCCGAAGGGAAAGAATCCGCTCTTCCTCTACGCGTACGGCTCGTACGGATCGTCGACGCCGGACAGCTTCAGCTCCAATCGCATCTCGCTGCTCGATCGCGGCGTGGTCTACGCCATCGCGCACATCCGAGGCGGAGGCGAGATGGGAAAGGAGTGGCATGAGGCCGGGCGGATGATGACGAAGAAAAATACGTTCACCGATTTCATCGACGTGGGCGACTTCCTTGTCAAATCCGGCTACACCACGAAGGAAAAGCTCGCGATCAGCGGAGGCAGCGCGGGCGGACTGCTCGTCGGCGCCGTTGTCAACATGCGGCCCGATCTCTTCCGGGCCGTGCTCGCGTACGTGCCGTTCGTCGACGTCATCAACACGATGTCCGATCCGACCCTGCCGCTCACGACGCAGGAGTACATCGAGTGGGGCAATCCCGCCGACAAAGAGGCGTACCTCTACATGAAGAGCTACGACCCGTACTCGAACGTGGAGAAGAAGAAGTATCCGTCGATGCTCGTCCGCACGTCGCTCAACGACAGTCAGGTCGGCTTCTGGGAAGCGGCGAAGTGGGTCGCGAAACTGCGCGCGAACAAGACCGATGAGAACGATCTGCTGCTGCGCGTGAACATGGGCGCGGGCCACGGCGGCGCGTCGGGACGCTACGATCGTCTGCATGACGACGCGGCGGACTACGCGTGGCTGCTGAACCACCTGGGGATCGCGAAGTAGTTGTCGGTTATCGGTTGTCGGTTGTCGGTGGGCTTCTCGCGCAAACGCCCTGACAACTGACAACCGAACAACTGACAACCGCTCAGCACACGAATTGCAAGCGACGTCATCGATGTCCTCCCTGGAGTCGCTTCTCGCATCGGCTCCGTTGTCCATCGATCGCGTGATCGAGCTCGGGGCGTCGATTGCCGACGGTTCGGTGGCGATCGAAGGCCAGCGCTACGTGTCGCCGGAGAAGCTCCTCGGCCGTCCCGTCACCGCGGCATCGGACGTCTTCTCTCTCGGCGCCATCCTCTTTCATGCGCTCACCGGCCGCGCGCCGTTCGGCGGCGACTCGCCGGTGATGGTGCGGCTGTCGATTTGTCACGACGCGCCGTCGGATCTGCGCGTGCTCCGGCCCGACGTGCCGGGCGAGCTCGCGACGATCGTGCATCGCGCGCTGTCGAAGGAGCCCGAGGCGCGATACGAGTCCGCGACGGTCGTCGTCGAGGCGATGCGCGGCGCGGCGGCGCGCGTGCTGTGGGCCGGCAAACGGATTCTGGCCGCGGATGACGACGAGCCGGCGTGCGCGCTGCTCTCGCGCACCGCGAAACGGATCGGCGTCGAAGCGGACGTCGTGCAGAGCGGACGCGAAGTGATCGATGCGCTGAAGGCGCGTCGCTACGACCTCGCGTTGCTCGACCTGAACATGCCCCGCCTCGACGGCTGGTCGGTGCTCGACTACCTCCGCTCGCATCGCGATCTCAAGCCGAGGCATCTGTTCGTCGTGACCGGGTTCCAGGATCTCGGAATGAGCGTGGCGGACAGCACGCTCGTCGATGCGGTGCTCTACAAACCGATGATTCCCGACGAACTGCGCGCGCTCATCACCGCCTGTCTCGGCGAGGACGACGTCGACGTGAAGTCGATTTTGCGCGCGACGCGCTATCGGATCGTGAAGCCGATGGAGTGAAAAGTTTTTGCTCTCTTGCTAACATCGTCTGCGTCCCACAACCACAACAAGGCTGAACGCCTGGACGGGAGGGTGCGATGGGGGAGCTCAGGCTGTTCCAGATCTGCTACGAGGGGGACCTCACGGTCGAGGTCTCACACGCCATGCGCCGTCTCGGCGCGGAACCAAACTTCGATCAAAGCTGGGAAGTGTGGCTGCCGGAAGGGCGCCACGCCGCGCCGCTCGTTCGCTATCTGCGGATGACGTGCGGCGGCGATCCGCGCATGCTCGTTGCCTGCGCCCAGTTCTCGACCGCGCGCGACTTTCTTCTCGTGCGGCACAGCCTCACGCCCGGCGCCGATTACTCCGAGCTGCACGACGCCCTCGCGCGCCTCGGCACGATCGTCGAGCTGCCGTTCGATTCGACGTTCGTCGTGCAATCGGACGATCGCACCGACGTCCGCACGCTCGGCGAAGCGCTCGCGCAGTTGTGCCCCGACGAATCGCTGATGGTCACCGGCATCAGCCACGACTGGGCGTGGTGCAACTCGGGCGTGAGCCGCATGTTCGTCGGCGCGGACGTGGGCGACCTGCAGTTCCGGACGTTTTAGCGCTGGAGCGCGAAGATCCAATGCCGGCTGGAAGCCGGCGGAACGGCCGGCTGGAAGCCGGCGCTCCAGCGTCGCGCGTGACGTCAACGACATGCGTTCCGGACGTTCCAGCCATGGACCGCCGCCTTCCAGGCGGCCGTTCCGCCGGCTTCCAGCCGGCGTTCTCTTCCGTGTCGTCTGGACTGCGGCAGCGCAAGCTGCCGCTCTCCATGCCGCGGCGCGAACCGCGGCTTTCGCCGCGGCGTTGAGAGCGGCGACTGGCGTCGCCGCAGTCCAGACGACCAGGCACTCCGTGACACTAGCCATGGAGCGCCGCCTTCCAGGCGGCCGTTCCGCCGGCTTCCAGCCGGCGCTCCGGCGATCTACTTCACGCCTGACATCAGCCGTTTGATCACCGGGATCATCACCGCGAGGACGAGCGTCGATGCGGCGGCGGTCATCATCGCGATCGTGAACACGTCGCTGAACGGGCGATTCTCGAGGAATCCCGCCACGTAACCCGCGACGTAGTTGCCCATCGCGGTCGCGAAGAACCAGATGCCCATCAGGAATCCGACGATGCGCGCCGGCGAGAGCTTCGTCACCATCGACAGACCGACGGGACTCAGACAGAGCTCGCCCATGGCCTGCAGGAAATAGAGACCGACGAGCCACAGCGGGCTGACGCGTCCCTGATGCGCCTGGAAGTACTTCGCCGCCGGAAGAATGAGCAGGAACGAGAGCGTGAGGAAGAACAGCCCCATCGTGAATTTCGCGGGGCTCGATGGATTGCGCGTTCCGAGTCTGAGCCAGACCCACGCGAGAACCGGCGCGAAGGTGATCACGAAAAACGGCTCGACGGACTGAAAAAGGCCCGACGCGAAGGTGCGTCCGAAAAACGTGAGCCGCGTCGCGCGATCGGCGAAGAGCGTGAGACTCGATCCCGCCTGTTCGAATCCGGCCCAGAAGATCAGGGCGAACAGCGTGAGGATGACCGCCGCGCCGATGCGTCCCCACTCCTCGCGCGTGAACGGCGTCGACGTCGTCGCGACGTCCGCCGCCTCCGACGTGAACTTCGACGCCTTACCTTCCGACACCGGCTCGAGATACTTCTGACCGAGCTTGTACTGGATCAGACCGAACACCATTCCCACGCCCGCGACCGCGAATCCGATGTGCCAGTTGATCTGCTGGCCGAGCGGCGTGCAGATGAGCGGCGCGATGAACGCGCCGAGGTTGATGCCGGTGTAGAAAAGGGAGAAGCCGGAGTCGCGGCGCGGATCGTCGCGCGTGTAGAGCGTGCCGACGACCGTCGAAACGTTCGGCTTGAGCAGACCGGTACCGATGATGATCAGGCAGAGGCCGAGGTAGAACGTCGCGATGCTGGGGAAGGCCATGCTGAAGTGGCCGCAGGCGATGATCACGCCGCCGACGAACACCGCCCGGCGATGGCCCAGCCAGCGGTCGGCGACGAACCCGCCGGGGATGCCCATCAGATACACGAACATCGTGTAGAGACCGTAGATCGTGCCCGCACGCTTCTCGCCGAAACCGAGCCCCGGCTGCGAGACGGAGCCGACCATGTAAAGAAAAAGGAGAGCGCGCATGCCGTAGTAGCTGAAGCGCTCCCACATCTCGGTGAAGAAAAGCGTCGCGAGTCCGCGGGGCTGGCCGAGCCACGTCTGTTCGTTCTGCATGTGCCGCACAAATTAACATGCGACCGATGCTCGCGATCGAAGAGAACGTTCCCCTCGCGCCGTTGACGACGATCGGCATCGGCGGACCGGCGAGATTTTTCACGCGCGTCACAACGGTCGACGCCCTTCGCGACGCGATCCGCCACGCCCACGACCGCCGCCTCCCGCTCTTTCTCCTCGGCGGCGGCAGCAATCTGCTCATCGCGGATGAAGGATTCGACGGCCTCGTCGTGAAGCTCGATCTGCGCGGCATCGTTGTGCACAGCGAGGACGCGTCCGCGTACGCAACGGTGCGCGTCGCGGCCGGCGAGCCGTGGGACGCGTTCGTTGCGTACGCGGTCGAGCGCGGATGGGCGGGCATCGAGTGCCTCTCCGGGATCCCCGGATCGACCGGCGCGACGCCGATCCAGAACGTCGGCGCGTACGGACAGGACGTGAGCGAAACGATCGTGCGCGTCGAGGTGCTCGATCGCACGACCGATCGCGTCGTGACGCTCACGAACGCGGAATGTCGCTTCGGCTATCGATCGAGTCTCTTCAAGAACGTCGATCGCGATCGCTATGTCGTCCTCGGTGTGACCTTCCGTCTGAAGCGCGACGGCACCGCGGCGATTCGTTATCCCGAGCTGCAGAAGTACATCGATGAGCGCGGCATCGCAGCGGATGACCTGCGCGGCGTGCGCGACGCGGTGATCGTGATCCGCAAACGCAAAGGCATGGTCATCGATCCGAAAGACCCCGACACGCGCAGCGACGGATCGTTTTTTATGAATCCCGTGCTGACGGCCGAGGAGTACGCAACGTTTCCGCGTCCCGACGCGCCGCACTTCCCGTCAGGCGATGACGTGAAGCTCTCCGCCGCGTGGCTCATCGAGAACGCCGGCTTTCACAAAGGCTTCGTGCACGGCAACGTCGGTCTCTCGACGAAGCACACCCTCGCGGTGATCAACCGCGGCGGCGGCACCGCCCGCGAAGTGCTCGAGCTGGTGAGGATGATTCAGGCCGCCGTATTCGCCGCGTTCGGTGTGGAATTGCATCCGGAGCCGAATTTCGTCGGGTTGGTCGGTTAGTCGGTTGGTCGGTTAGTCGGTGGCCCGTCGCATTCGAACCGACCAACCGACCAACGGACCAACGGACTAACCCTCCACGTACATCGCGATTTTCTCGCGCAGCACGTCCGGCACCGCGATCGGCTTGAACTCCCCATGCTTCACCGCGACGAGGATGTACTTGCCCGTCGCGACGACCTCGCCCGGCTTCGATTTGCGGGTCACTTCGAAATTGAGATGAATCGATGACGTGCCGATCTTTCCGAAGAAGGCCTCGACGATGAGCAGCTCGTCGAGCGTGACCGGATGATGGAAATCGCACTCGACGCGCACGCGAGGGAGCCACAGTCCGAGCTCGTCGAACAGCGTTTTGTACGACAGGCCGCACGAGCGGAACAGCTCCGCCTCGGCGAGCCCGAAGAAGCGGAGGTAGGCCTGATAGTTGATGATCCCGGCGGCGTCGATGTCTTCCCAGCGGACGTACTCACTGACGGCAAATCGCATGACGGCGATAATCGCACCATGCGCAAGCTTCTTCTTCTCGCCCTTCTGCTCGTTGCGGCGAACGCCCTCGCCGCGGACAACGTTTTCGCGATCAAAGCCGCGCGTCTGATCGACGGCAAAAGCGATGCGGTGATCGCGCCCGCGGTCGTGATCGTCCGCGGCAACAAAATCGAACAGGTCGGCCGCGATCTCGCCGTGCCGCAGGGCGCGCAGGTCATCGACCTCGGTGACGCCACGATCCTTCCGGGCCTCATCGACGCGCACGTGCACGTCCTGCTGCAGGGCGATGTGACGACCGAGGATTACGACGAGCAGATCTTCAAGGAGTCGATGCCGTATCGCGCGCTGCGGGCGAGCCGTTCGGTGAAGCTCGCGCTGGAGCGCGGGTTCACGACGATGCGCGACCTCGAGACCGAAGGCGCGATGTACACCGACGTCGACGTCAAGCGCGCCATCAACGAAGGCGTGATTCCCGGATCGCGGCTCGTCGTGTCGACGCGCGCGATGTCGGTCACCGGCGCGTACGGACCGAGCGGCTATTCGCCCGAGATCAGCTATCCGCACGGCGTGCAGCTCGTCGACGGCGTCGAGAACGGCATCAAGGCGGTGCGCGAGCAGATCGCGAACGGCGCGGACTGGATCAAGGTCTACGCGGACCGTTCGTACTACATCCAGAAGGACGGGACGCTCTCGAGCATCCCGACGTTCACGCTCGAGGAGATGAAGGCGATCGTGAACGAAGCGCATCGCCTGCATCACCGCGTCGCATCGCACGCGATGGCGCGGCCGGGCGTCGAGAACTCGATCCTCGCGGGCGTCGACTCGATCGAGCACGGCCTCTCGATCGACAACGACCTGCTCGACAAAATGAAGGCCCAGGGCACGTGGTACTGCCCGACGATCACCGCGATGGAGTACGTCGCGCCGGGCCGCGCGGCGGAAGGGCGCGCAATCTGGGCGAAGCTGCCCGAGTTCAGCCGCGACACGTTCGCGCGCGCACTGAAGAAGGGCGTGAAGATCGTCTTCGGCACCGACGCCGGCGCGTTTCCGTGGGACTACAACCAGGCGAAGGAGTTCGCATACATGACGCGCAACGGCATGACGCCGATGCAGGCGATCCGCGCCGCGACGAGCGTCGCCGCGGACCTGCTCGAGATGAGCGACCGCATCGGCACGCTCGAGCCAGGCAAGCTCGCGGACATCGTCGCCGTCCCAGGCGACCCCCTCGCGGACGTCACCGCAATGGAGCGCGTCTCGTTCGTGATGAAGGAGGGCGTGGTGTACCGGAGGTAATTGTTAACCAAACGCCTCCCTCCTCCGTTTCAGCCTCGTCAACTCGGAGGCAACACGCATGTATGCATTGATTCCACTCTTCGGCATCACCTTCGGCATGGTCACGACGGTGATGGTCATCTGGCTCGTCGGCCGCTCGCGGCAGCGGCGCCTCGAACTTCAGGCCGAGATTCAGACGAAGCTCATCGAGCGCTTCAGCTCCGCGCCGGAGCTGATCGAGTTCCTGCAGTCGCCCACCGGCCGCGAGTTCGTGACCGGCGTGCAGTCCGCGCCGGCGATTCTCACGCGCGAGCGTATCGTGACGAGCGTGAGTCGCTCGATCATGCTGATCTTCATCGGACTCGTGTTCGTCGGGATGTACTTTGTGCTCGACGTCGACGGCGTTCTCGTGCCGGCCGTGATCTTCGGCGTTCTCGGCGTCGGCTACGCGCTCGCGTCGATCGTTTCGTATCAGCTCTCGAAGCGCCTCGGCCTCGCGGAGCCGCTCACGCTGCGCGTGCCGCGCGAAGTGAAGGAGTCGTAGGACGGCGATGCTCGCGCCCGGCCTCACGCTGCCGGCGCCTCTCCCGGCCATCGACTCCCCGGCCGGCGGCGCGCCGCGCCGCCTCGACGAGGTGCGATTCGAGGCGCTCTATCGCCGCACGGCGAGCGCCCTCTGGTCGTATCTCTATCGGATGACCGGCGACGCGGCGGCGGCGGACGATCTGATGCAGAAGGCATTCTTTCGCTTGCTGCGAGCGAATCCCGTCCTCGCATCGGACGAGCACGCGCGGCGCTGGATCTTCAAGACCGCGACGAATCTCGCCTTCGACTATTTCCGCGAAACGAAACGCGAGCGGGGACACGTCGTCGACATGAAGGAAGCACTCTCCAGCGAATCGCGCGAGCTGCGCCACGACATGATGCGCACGTTCGCCGAGCTCAAGCCGCGCGACCGCGCGCTGCTCTGGCTCGCGCACGTCGAAGAGGAAGACCACGACTCGATCGGCGAGGCCCTCGGCGTGAAATCGGGAAGTGTTCGCGTGCTGCTGTTCCGCGCGCGCAAAAAACTCGCGGAACTGCTGACGAAGAAAGGACTGGCTCCATGAATCCCTGCCCTCCCAACCCGTCGCCCGAGCACATCGCCTCGTGCGAGGAGTGCTCCGTTGCCGCGGTGGTCGCGCCGTGGATGAAGCGCTTCGCGAGTCTCAACGAACGCCAGCACATCCTCCCGCATCCGTCGATCGTGTGGCTGAAGGCGCAGGTGCTGCGAAGCTCGTCCGAGGCGGCGCGCGCGTCACGGCCGATGACTTACGTGCAGTTCTTCGCCTACGGCCTCGTCGCCTCGGGATGGGCCGCGCTGCTGACCTGGAAGTGGGAAGCGATTCAGGAACTGCTGCGTCCCTTCAACGCGACGAACATCGCGTCCGGCAGCTTCTCCGTTTCATCCGTGCCGATGTTCGGCGCGCTGATGCTGCTCGCAACTGTGACGGTCACGCTCGCGCTGCACACGATTCTCGCGGAGGAGTGACGTGGGATGAAGGTGGGTAGGGATTGCTGCCGGCCAGTCACTCCTTCTGTGGGTCATGAAAAACGGAGTGCTCTGGTGCGGTGTGCTTCTGCTTGCCGGCTGTTCAGGCGAAAAAACGGCGGTTGCTTCCCAGCGTGACGCACCGCGGCGTGCGACACGTAACGGCGCGGAGGCGCGCGTCGTACCGTCAAGCGCCGATGAGATCCTTCACGAGTTTCAGGGATTGCTTCAAGCTCCCGACGGCAGCACGCGCTGGGTCATACTGAAGATTGCGACAGCGGAGCCTCGCGATGGTGGGTTCATCATTCATTACACGATGAACACGATGACCGGTCACGTTCGGCGCGATTCCGGGACCACGGTCGTCGATCGATCCGGGACTTTCACGATCCAGCACGTCACGAGTCACTTCGCGAGAGGAAGCGACGGTCTCCTCGTGGTGGAGTCATCGGCGCTCGCCGGTCCGCCGTTCTGGCGACTCGTCCAAACGAAAGGGAAGGTTTGACCAGGGCTCGTGCCTCCGCTGTCTGTTGGATGGCCGGCATGCTGGTGTTGATGGCGTGCGGTGAGACTCGAACCGAGGCCGCCCCGCAGACCAAAACACGTCGTGAGGCCGAGCTCGAGGAAGAGAAGCAGCAACTCGTGAAGCAACTCGCCGAGGAGCGGGAGAAGACGGAAGCGCAGACGCGCTACATCTCGGAAGCAACGAAGACGATCAACGATGTTCAGGACGAGCTGAACAGGATCACGGAAGAACAGGAGGCCGTCACCGCGAAGGCGCATTCGATCGAGCTGCAGGCGCAGGCGGATCGGTCGCAGCGCGATGAACTGTTCGAGCGAGTGAAGACCCTGCAGGACAAGTTGCGCGAGGCCAACGCGAAACTCGACGACTACCAACGACGTGCAGGCGAACAGAACGCGCAGATCGGAGAGCTTTCGAAAACCATCGCTGGCTTGAAGACCGCGCTTGCCGCTCGTGAGGAAACGATCGCTCGGTTGCGTGAAACGGTCGAGGCGATGAAGGTGCAGGTCGCGGGCCTCGTCGAGACCGTGGCCAGCCAGCAGGAAGCCATCGATCAGGGTGCCAAAGCCAACGCGGCGCAGAAAGAGGAGATCGACTCCCTCAATGCGGTGTACTACGTCGTCGATTCGCTTCGGAATCTCAGGCGAACCGGCGTCATTCGCTATGAGGGTGGACTCTTCCTCATCGGTCGTGTGCCAAAGGTCAACGGTATCGCTGACCCGAAACAGTTTCGCAAGGTCGACAAACGGAATCAGTTGTATCTGGCGATCCCCAAACCGTGCGCTCAGGTCCACATCGTTTCGGAGCATCCTGACGGATCGTGGACCAAAGTGCCGGAGCTTGGGAATTCGTGCGGTTTCACCGTCGTGACTCCTGAGTTGTTCTGGCGAACGACCGTGCTCGTGATCGGAGTCGATCGCTGATGGCGTGGGTGCTTCTCGCTGCCGCGGCGGTCTTGTTTCTCACGGCGATCATCCTGAGACAACGGGTCGAAGCGGTTTTCGGGATCGCGGTCGCGCTGATCCTGGTCGTCGCGGGATCGTCCGTCAGCCTCCTGACCCGCGCCGCCGAAAGAACGCGGATCGACGCGCACTACCTCGGCGCGCGAATTCCCGCAGCCGCAGTGCGCGACTGTGCGGTGCCGGCGACGGCGCGCGATCGTGACGGAATCTGGATCGGCGCCGGACCACGGTGGGATGGAGACACGGCCGCCGACGCCGTTCACGTTCCCGGATATCGCGGTCACCTCGTGGAGATCTGCAAGGCGAGCGGCACGCTCGACGAAGTCCGGCTGCGCACCGTCGATGGCGGCATGACATTCGACGACGCGGGCAAGCTCGTCCCCTCGACGGACCTGGAGACGCAGCGCGTGATCATGGGCCCGCGCGGTAATGAGGAAACGGTGATCGGACCGGTGTTCGGCAAGTCCGGCTCGTGCCTCAGCACCGCCACGAAATCGGTGACGGTCGATGCGATCCTCGCCAACATCACGACGAACTGGGATCGAGCACGACACGCGCGCAGGTACAGCGGTCGCCGCGAGCAGTTCCTCAGCACGCATGCGCCGTTTCCGCCCGAGGGTCATGCGTTCTGCGTCGATGTTCGAGGCACGTCGCCGGCTCCCTGTACGAAGTTCGACGCCGCGGCGTCCGTCTTCGTGTGGCGACGAGGACTGGAGTGGCATGGTCTGCCGCCGGCCGGCGGCGCCTGGTGTGACTGCAAAGTAGCGACGCCACCCGCGGAGCTTGCGGTCAAGCCTGCGGTGTGGATCGCCGGGCATCCGTTTCCGGCGAACACTCCATCGATTGCGCTGCGGATGATCATCCACCGGACGGCCGGAACGCTTGCCGACGCCAGCGTTCAGGTGCCGGCCGGCTCGTACTCCCCGGCCGGTTTCCGAGTCGGCGCACAACGCGTCGTTCGCTTCGCGAGGCTCGGCAACGATCTGCTGGTCATGCCCGAGGAGCCGTCGGTGCAATTGAGGATCGACGATCTGTACGGGCGCCAAGTGCGCGGCCTCCCGCCGGGGAAGCTGCAACTCGTCTTCGATGAATCGGAGGCGCGTCTTCCGCTCGTGCTCAACCTCGGCGCGGTCGTCGATCATCTCCCGCCGAAGCCGATGTTCGCGGCCGTTGCGGCCGATCTCACCATCCCGCAGTCCGGCGACCAGTACATCGTCGTCGGAAACGACGGCACGCCGAAGTCCGCCGGTTTCGGCGAAGTCGTCGATCTGCCGAGCAGCCGGCCGGACGATATCCGGCCGCTGATCGTCCTCAGCCGGATCGACGTTCCATTCGGGACGAATGCCCTGCCGGTCGCGGCGGCCGTGTTGTTCATCGTCGCGCTCATCGGGTCATGGTTCCGGGGAGGTGCGACGGCGCGCTGGACGCTCGCGGCGGTATTGCTCGTCCTTCTCGACATCCGCTTTTTCCTCTCCGTGCGCGGCGCCGCCAATGCTCCCTGGTCGAACGAGATGACGCGGAGCTGGGTCGTATGCGGGTTCTATCTCCTCGTTCTTCCGCCATTGCTGATGGTGCTGGCGCGCGCGCGGCGATGGCGGAAGTCGCGGAGCGGCAGATTGCGCGTCGCCGTCGAGATCTACTGGTTCATCGCCGCGCTGTTCTGCGCCATTGCGTGGGTGTATGGCGCCGGAAGCGGGTGGAAGGCGGTGGTGCGCCAGCTCCGCAACGAATTCGGCGCGATGACCATCGCTGTGGCGCTCTCGCTCGGAGCTCTATTCCTCGCGGGTCGATCGAAAGGATTTTTCGGCCGGCTCTATCACGGTCTGCAATCGATCATCGTCCGTGCGGCGTGCTGGGCAGGCCGCTTCTTCCGAAAGCGTCTCGTGACCCCGGACTCGGACGAATCGCCGATCGGTGTTGCTCTGGTCTTCGGTGTGTTTCTCGTTCTGCTGCGCCTCGGCATGATGTCCCTCGGCCTGCAGGAATCGATCTTTGGTGCTCGCGCGGACGTCTTCTTCATCCCGATCGGTGCGGCGGTGGCCGCCGCCATCACGCGAATGACTCCGCGCGAGGCCGGCGATTTCCGCCGCCTCGTCGGTCTCGCCATCTTTCTTCTGCTCGCGTTTCCCGTCGTCGGCGGCATCACGAATGATTTCGGTCTCGCATGGGTCGGCGCGATGGCGACCGTGCTCGTCCTGCCGCTGATTGCGTGGCGAAGGGTGAAGCTCGCCACATGGTTATCCGCGGGAGTGCTGATCGTGGCCTTTCTTCTTCCACGTCTCTTCCCGGCGAAGTTCGCTGCCGCGTTGTGGCGAACCAGAGAAGAGCCGACCGCGATCGGCCCGAATAACGACGTCACGTTTCCCGACGTGCTGCTCGTCAATCAGGACCGCGACTATTACAGGATGCTGCATGCGGTTTACCCGAAGGGCGTCGAGGAGATCCCCTCGCAGATCGCGCGGCAGGTCGTCGTCGACCACGAGCGCGTCCGGTATCAGTCGCTGAACGGGGCGTGGCGTGAAAGCTTCAGGGCGGACGAGCGGCCGCGATCACCGATCACAGGCGCGGGCCTGCTGCGCGCCAAACCGATCGTCGGTGAGCCTTCGTTCACCGACGCGTCGCGCTCCGACTATGTCTATCCGCTCTACGTCCGCGCCGAATTCGGGACGATCGGCATCGTCGCGTTGATCGTTCTCTACGGAGCGATGTTCCTGGCTCCGCCGCACGGCGTCATCGGCGATCGTGTCGATGCGCCGGTCGCGATCTGGTCGCTTGGCCTCGCGGCCGGCACGGCTCTCTTCATGCTCGGGGGCACGGCGTCCGTGTTTCCGTTCAGCGGCAAGTGGTGTCTCTTCATGGCGTTCGCGTCCGGGTCCGACATCGCTCTCGGCGCGTCGCTGTTCGCGCTCGCGATGATTGCGAAGGAGGAATGGTGAGTCGCGTCTACCGCTGGCTGCCGTTTGTCGTCGTCATCGCGGTCGTCGTCGGAGCGAACGTCTGGTACTCGTTCGCCGGTGATGCACGTGATTCGATGCCATGGCCGGCGCTCCAGTCTTACTTCGACGGCCCGTTCCGGGCGGAAGGGTTCGAGATCGAGTGCCGTCTCACGCCGGCGGTCGATTGCACGATGCAATGGCGACCGCCATCCAGTCCCGGCGCTCCGCTGATTCCCGTGTACGACTGGCGGAACGATCAGGACAAACGGCGGGATGAAGTGCTCATGGCGTTCCACCAGGCCGTCGTCCGCAGGTACGGCGTGCCGACCGCGGATCGTGCCACGGCTCATCTCGATGGCTTCTTCCAGTCGGGACTCCGACAGCTTGCGGATGCTGCGGTTCGTCATGCCGATCGTCCGGAGTACACGCTGCAGCTCCCGCCGTTCCGCCTCGCTTCCGCAACCTCCACGCCGTCCGGCATGAAATCGCGCGTCGCGAGTCTCGATGGTTCCTATCTCGTCGCGCCCACGGGCTTGCCGACGCGGCCCGCGTATCGCGGCGAGATCACCGCAAACGCAGGTGGCGGTGCAACCAAAGACGCGGTGTCGGTGCGACTTGCACGGCCTGGCGAAGAGCCGACGATGGTCATCCTCGATCCGCACGAACCGTATCAATGTGACCCCGTCTGGCCCGGAGGTCCGAGCCGCTCGCATTGCCGTGCCGTGGAAGTGCTCTCCTGCTCTTCCGCCGACGCGGCGTGCAAAAGCGCCCCGGTCGCAGAGTTGCACGCGGCGAGCGGGCAGGTATTTTTCCGCAGCGCAGCCGCCGACAACGGCAAGCTTCTGAACGCGATGTTCCAGCCGCGCGCTCCCGCCGAGTTGTTCGCGGTGCGGCCCGGCGAGCGCCGGCAGTATGTGGCTTCGGCGGATCGGCCCGGCTTCACGATGGATGTCCTCAGCGGCGCGGCGATCAGCGTCGGATACCAGCAGGTGGTGAACGGCCGCTGGCAGCGCTGGTTCGAGCCCTCGCTGCGGTACTGGCTGCAGCCGCTCGTCGACTCCTACCAGCCTCTTGCCGAGAAAAAGCTCGTCGCCAGAGACACGCCGATCAACCTGACGCTCGATCTCGAGTTGCAGCAGCAGATCGAGCAGAGCCTCAGTGCGTGGATGGAGAAGGGCGGATCGGGACAGCCATCCGTCGAGAAGGACGTCGTGCAGCACCTGCAAGCCGTCCATTACGGCGGCAAGGTCGCGTCGCTCGACAGTGAGGGGAGGGAAAAAGATCATCGGCGCGCTGTTCCGCAGGCGGGGATTACCGTCGTCGACCCTTCGAACGGAAACATAGTTGCCGTTGCGACCTATCCGCCCGCGTCGGCGATCGTGATGAAGAACGGGCAGCCGGCTTTCGCGCCGGGATGGCGCGCGCGGCTGGTTGGTAAAGGCGCGCCGGCGTGGGCGGTGCGCGAGATTCTCGACACGCTTCGCCGCCGGGTGATGGACGACGGCAACGCGAACTTCGTGACGCATCCGATCGGATCGACGTTCAAGCCGATTCTTCTGAGCCTCGTGATGGACGAGAAACCCAGGATCTACGGCGGATCGCCCGACGGCCTCGACAAGCTTTTCGATCTCGTGGTGAAGGGCCATCCCGGAACAGGAGGCGTCGCCGATGCCGGGAAGTGCGCCGACTGCAACGTCTGTCGACAGCCCGCCGTGGAGTCGATCGCCGGAATGAGAGCGGGACCCTGGGGCAACGAGGATGGCCATCATCCGGAACCATGGATCAACCGATGGGCGTTTCTGATCCGCTCGTGCAACAAATACGCGGTGACGCTCGGGATGCTGTCGATGCTCGACTGGACTGGAGGCGGTCGCACACCTGCCGATCTTTGCTGCTGGAACCCGGGCCGCGACTCGTTCGGTTTCGCGAGCTACCAACGCTCGCCTGACGCAATGGGACCGCAGAGCAGAACCGTGACGACTGCCGCGGACGTGCCGCCCCTCGGAAGCATGTTCGCCACTTCGCAATCTCTTGCGAAAACGGCACAGTTCCCGGAGTCGCCGATTTTCATGCGGCTCGCGTCCTACTACGGTGTGTCGGCTGTCGAGACGCACGCGCCGGACAGCGATCCGTGGATCGGTTGCGCCGGCACGACGATGAAACTCATCCGCGGCCGTTTCGCGCTCGGTCACATTGCACCGACGGAGCTCAAGCTGACGACCAATGCCGTCGATCCGCACTTCGCGAACATCTTCACCGGTTCGAACCGCAACTGGTGGACGAACGTGAAGCTCGCCGAAGCGTACGCACGGCTTTCGACGAACCGCGAAGTCCGGGCCGCGTTCTGCGGCGGCGCACCGTCGAAGACGCAGCTCTTCACCGCCGACACGCGCGAGCGGGAAGTCGTGGAGATCCTTGCTCTCCAGCGCGGCGCGAGCTGGGTCGACACGACGGAGATCGACGCATGGCAGCGGCCCGACCCCGAACGCCGCATCACGCTGTCGAAGACCGGCACGTCGCTTCGGAAGGAGACCAACAACAGCACTCCGATCTTCGCGATGTTCGTCGGAGCGGCCGGCGGTCACGATCCCATTCCCAACAAGTTCGTTGCTACGCCTGGGAAAAAAGCGATCGTCATTCCGCACCTTCCGACGTCGGTCGGGAAGGGCCTCGTCGTCGTGACGCACATCGACGACGCCGGCATATCGACCGCCGCGACCCGACTCGTCGACAACATCTTTCCGCTGCTGAAAGCGAGGGTCACGCCGTGAAGCGAGCGCTCCTGCTGTGGGCCGTGATCGTCGCCGCGATCGTCGCGCTCCTGGTCCGCAGCGACGCATGGCGCCCCAAACCACCGGTGATCGCGGGTGGTGTCCGATCGTTCGTGCTCGACGACGAGGACGTAGGGGCCGCATGTGCCGAGGCGACGGTGCACATCGAGGGGATCAGTCCGGAATTGCTGCAGCGCCGTCCCGCCGATTTTTTTGATCGCGTGCGCGCGGCCGTCGGCGTTGGCGCTGCGAACACGATCCACTCGCTTTACATCGCGCGACATCTGTCCGTCGGCAAGAATGAGGTGTTCTTCGGCAGCCGCCAGCTCTGCGACCGCAAGGATCTCCCCGACGGCTGTCGCACGCAATGCAACGCGGCCGGGTACAGTCCATGACCGACGCGAGCTCGCGGTGGGAAACGATCTCGCTGCGCGACCTTTTTGCTCGCGGTCCATGGCCGATCGTCGTGGCGGGATGGCTCCTGATCGGGGCCGGATTCGGTGTCTGGGCCTGGGTCGCCGAGATCCGCATCCCCATCGTCACGCAGTGGCCGCTCACCGCTCTTGCCGCAGGATTCATCGCGTGGATGTTCAGCGCGCTCGCGGCGGCAAAGTTCTACGCCTTTCCGCTGCGCCGCGCATGGCCGCTGTTCGGAGGCTTCGCGCTTGCCGGGGCAGCGGTCGGCGCGGCCTGTTCGAGAGCCTGGTTTCAGCCCCGGCCGATCGATACGACCTTGTGCGGGGGAACGTTCGCCATCGAGTCGCCCGCCGGAAGGGCGGCGGCTTTCATCCTTCCGCTTCTCGGGCTCGTGGCTTGGTTCCCATGGCTGATGTTGCGCATCCCGACCCTGCGGCGAGTCGAGCGCCGGATGGCTGCCGATTCCTCAGCCGAGGATTACCACTACTCGCTGGCGATGATCTCCTTCGTTCCGATTCGCGCCATCTGCGCCGCGATCGTTCTCGCAGTGTTGTTTGCGGTGGCATGGTCGCGCGGTCATTTCGACGCGAGCGCGTCGTCCGAGTTGCAGCTCGATGCACTGGCGCGATCACCGACCGCGAGCGCCGTCGCATCGGCACGCACGCCGTCTCCATTTGCGCGAATCGATGGGCTTCGGCGAGGAGAGGAGCAGCGAGCGTTGCGTTTTCTCGACGCGCTGCAATGGGATGAAGCACGTCCGGCAGTCCACGCGGCCGTGTGCAGTCTGGCGACGCCGCTCGCGCGGATCGATCCGCGCGTCCGCCGCGCCGAAGAGGCGTTTCGAACACTGGAAGCGGAGATCGATGCGCATGGGGGCCTGTGGCGGCCATCGGCCGACGCGGCGCGCGCGATCCTCCATCTGCTCGACGTGCGTCGCGACGCGCGCGGCACCGTGTTTCCGCTCGTGCCGGCGCAGCAGGACTCGAGCTCGCCGGCCGAGCCGACATCGCTGCGCTCCAGTTCATTTGTGCTCGCCTTCCATCAGGAGCCGTTGATGGAGGTTCGCGTGACGACCGCGCGCACGCCCGCGGGACAGCCGCTCGTGATGCAGGTGGCCCTCAAGCTCGCCGGCCGCGCCGCTGCCGAGACGGCCGTTTTCGAAGTCCTCGAAGAATCGCTCGGCGGCGAATCCGAGGGTCGGACGCTCATCGGTGCGGGCGCCCCGTGCGCAGTCTGGGATGGAAACGAAGGGCGGATTCGTCTGGGACCGGAGATCGCGCCGGCGACGACCGATGACGAGTTGAATCCGACGTCACTACTCTGGCTGACGTGGTCCGACGCCCGGCTTCCCTCGCTGCGCCCGATGCGTTCGCGGAGCGGATGGAACGCTTACGGCTGCGCTGCTACTGCGCCCTGAATCGCGCGCACAACCACGTGAGCGCCGCCTGATTGTTGGTCCTGATCTGGTCCCATTCGACGACAGCGCAGTCGGCCTGAGTTGTCGCGGATCCCGCAAAACCGTCGAGCTTCAGGGTCGGTTTGCCGCACTGCTCGCGAAGGAACAATTGGCGTGCCGCGATGGCGATCCGCTGCTGATTCGTGTCGTTCCACTCTCGGGCAGCATCGCTGGTCAACTGCGCGAATGACGGAGCTACGGACGTCAACGTTGCAGCGTGAGTCCTGAACCGGCGCATCACGTCCTCGCGTTGATTCGCGTCGTTGAAGTCGCAGGTCACGATCGGCGAAGGCGCCGATGCGGTCGTATCCGACATCGCCGCGGATGTGGTCAGGGACGTGTCACTCTCCGCCGTCGTGGATGTCGCTGAAGTCTCGGTGCGTGGCTGCTCGGCCGCGGGTGCACCTCGAAGGAAGAGGCCGATCAGATCGACGATGAGGATCATTCCGAGCAGGACGATGATGATGTCGGCGCGAAGCATCAACGGGTCCTTCGGCGACCCGGCGCCGTCGGACGACGGTTTGGACTTGTTCGGCGCGAGATTCGGCGGATCGGTCTTGCTGCCCACGTTCGTTTTCTCCTCCCGAGTGAAAATCGGTTCAGGAAGTTCATCCACGTGATCCCGGATGCCTTCGACAATGCGGTTGCGCCGTCGAGCGGGCGGCAGTGACCGAAGCTCCTTCACCGCATCGAACGCGACGTCGGCGTGTCCGAGCTGGATCTGCTGCAGGACCTGTTCGATGTACAGCGCCTTTTGAAGGCGCACCCTCGAGATGTCATGCTCGATGAGGGGCTCGTACGTCAGCGGATTGCGGAGGACAGCCGGCACTTGCCGCGGCGGACCGATCGACGCGTCGAGCGGCTGTCGTGGTCCAAGGAGCCAGAGCCACGGCATGACCAGCGCCTCGTTCGGATCGGTGATCCTGATCGGGATTGTGCCGTCCGGCGGTTCGAACGCATAAGCGGCGGTGATGTGTGCGGCCGTCGTGCGTGGGAACGCGGATTCGAGCCGTTCGGCACGCACCCCTCGCGCCAGCCTCTCCCCGAACGCCGCCAACTGATCTTTGTCGGGTTGCTCGAGCAGCCACGCCCACCATGGCCAGTACGTCAGGTCGATGCCCTCGGAGACGACGACTCCCCACGCTTCCCACGCGTTCGGACGCGCGTTCGTCCCTCGCAGCCAGCCGACGATCCTCGATGGGGAATGCTGATGGCGCACGAGGAACGGTCCGCCAAGATTCCACGGCGGCTCCGGATCGAGCCCGCCGCCGGTCGCCTCCAGCTCCATCACAAGCGACTCGTCGGAGCCGAAGAACAGGCGTTGCTGCCGTTCTTCGTACCCGATGTGAAAAGGGGCGTAGTCCATCAGCTCACCGCGTCGACCGCGCGCACCAGAATGAGGTCGCTCCAGACGCTCTGATCGCCGATGCGTCCGCATGGGAACACCTGCCAGGGATCCTTCTGATCCGAGATGAATCCGCCGACGCCTGTTCCGCGCAGCGCGTCTGTACGCTTGTAGAGCTTCCCGGCCAGTCTGACGATCGCCGACACGGTGTTTTTGCCGCCTTTTTCGTAGAAATCGTACTTCGTCGTCGGACTGCGGGCAGCGGCGAGCGCATACAGCAGTTGCAGCCGGAACATCAGGGCGATGAATCCCTCCACCTGGCTCATCGAGGCATCTTCCGGGAGCAGATCGTGAATCGCGTCGACCATCGCCGGCGACACGATCGACAACGCGTTCGCCGTGACCGTGCGCGAATCGGGGAAAGCACCGCGAGCGATGGCGATCAGACTGTCCTGCGCGTCGGATTTCAAAGACGAACCCCGCAGCAGCTGTTCAGCATCCGGGGACCACTCCGCGCAATCGAGAAACGTCCAGATGACGAACTTCCAGAGTTCATCGATCGTTTCGCGCAGATCCATGCTGATCTCTTCGTAGGTCCTGCCGACGGATACGAGATTCCGGAGACTCGGTTGCGGCTGCGGAGCTTGAGACTGGCTGGCGGCAGCAGTGGTCTCAGGGATGAATCGATCGACGACGAGCAGCGCTCCAACGCGCGTCCGTCGGAGATGCCTCTTCAGGATCTTCCGTGTTTTCGGCAGATTCCGCGGCGTGAAATGTTCGCCGCGGATGTCGAGAGTGCGGATGTGTACGGACTCGGAATCCCGCTGCACCGTCGAGCCGAGCATCGTGAAGGGCACGCTCGTGCGGAGTCCGCTCGTCAGGATCTCGATCGTGTACGGCTCCGCATATTCGTACGATGTGGCGATCACGTTTCTCGTCCTGCGCAGGATTTCGTACGTATCGATCTCCGGCGGGTTCAGCATGGAGAGAAGCCAGGTCGTCTTCCCGTGCTCCGCCGCGCCGGTTACGGCGATCGCGACGTCGCGGCCCACGAATGTCGCCCAGTACTGCGGCGGCAGCAACGCGCGGCAGTTCGTGCAGCGCTGATGCTCTTCATCGCTGTACGTGGTGCTCTCCTCGAATCCCGGCATCAATGTCTGCGTCACGGCTTTGCTTGGCGGCAGCGGAACGCCGGTCAGTCCCTGTTCGATCGACCACTTGCCGCGTACGAGCTCGTTCGCCGCATCCTGCCACGGGATCATCCCTTCGACCGGGTACGTCTTCGAGGATCCGCAAAGCGGACACTTGACCTTGATGAACGTCGCCCGCCACTTCTCGAACAATCGTTTCCACCAGCGAGGACGTTTCACAGGCGATGGTGCGGGCGGCGCGATCGCAGGCAGGTTCGTCATCAGTTCTCCTCTATCGGAGTTGCCGATCGCGGCTTTTCCCTACCCATTCGTCAGAACGTCCCCCACATCAACACCCGCTTGTACGTGTAGAAAAACGGCTGCTCGTCGCCGATCACCTTCGCGAGCTCCGCGCGATAACGCGTGAGGAACTCTTCGTAGCGCGCGGGTGTCAGCTGCGCTTCGTATGCGGTGAGCAGCGCGCCGCGCACCCACTCGACGACGTCGGATGACGACGGGAGCAGGTGTCCGTAGATCTGCATCCGCACGTGCTGCCGTTTGAAGCCGAGTCGATGGAGAAGCTCGGCGTAGCGCTCGGGAGGGAGGACGTAATCGGCGCGCGGCTCGATGCCGAACTCCTTCGCCACGTTCGCCGCGACGATGTGCGACGCGTGCGTGTCGTTGGCGGGCATCTGAATCGCGAGCTGGCCGTCCGGCGTGAGGAAGCCGGTCAGCCGCGCGAGTAATCGCTCGTGATCCGGAACCCAGTGCAGCGCGGCATTCGAGAAGATCAGGTCGTACGGGCGATCGGTGACGAACGCCTCGATGTCGTTCTTTTCGAAGCGCAGCATCTCGCCTTCGAAATGGCCGCTCTTCAAAAGCATCGTCTCGCTGTTGTCGATGCCGAGGGTTTCGTCGGCGGACAGCGATTCGTGCAGTTCCTTCGTCAGCTCACCCGTGCCGCATCCGAGGTCGAGCACGCGCATGCGCGGCCGCCGCTCGACCATCGATGCGAGATCGAGGAACGGCTGTTTGCGCTCCGCTTTGAATCGTTCGTACTGTTCGGTGTTCCACATCGGTTGTCAGTTGTCGGTTGTCGGTTGTCAGTAGTTTCGTGCCGAGAACCTCGGACAACTGACAACCGGCAACTGACAACCGTATCAAACGTCGAGTCCCGTCGCCTCTCTGACATGCGAACGATATCGCCTGCTCATGGTCAGTTTTGTGCCGCCGTGCAGGACGACGATCACGTCGCCGCCGAAGCCGCGCTGGAGTTCCAGCACGCGGCGCATGTTCACGATCGTGCTGCGATGGATGCGCACGAACTGGCGCGGATCGAGTCGCGCCTCGACCGCGGCGATCGCGTCGCGAATCAGATACGAAGCCTCCCGCACGTGAATCCGCACGTACTTCGCCTCGGCCTCGATCCAGTCGACGTCCTTCACCGGCACGAGGAGCATGCGGTCGCGCTTCTTGACGAGGAACTGCTCGGGCGATTTGCGCTGCGCCTCCCACGCCTCGATCAAATCCGAAAGCTGATTCGGCGCGAGCGACTTGCGCGCGCGTCCCATGGCCTGCTCGAAGCGGCGGCGATCGAACGGCTTCAGAAGGTAATCGACCGCGGCGACATCGAACGCGCGCACGGCGTATTCATCGTGCGCCGTCGCGAAGACGATCGCCGGCGCGTTGCGGCCGAGGGATTTCACGACTTCGAAGCCGTCGCCGCCGGGCATCTGCACGTCGAGGAACAGCAGATCGGGATGCGTGCGCTCCAGCGCATCGATGGCGTCCGATGCGTTCGCGGCCTCGCCGACGATCTCGACGTCGTCGCGCGATCCGAGAAACGTGCGCACCTTCTGGCGCGCGAGGCGCTCGTCGTCGACGATCAGGACGCGCAGCTTCGCGGTCATGTGCGATACGGGATCGCAATCGCGACGTCGAACCCGCCTCCGTCGATGGGACCGTATTGCAGCGTGTGGCGCGAACCGTAGAGCTGCTCGAGCCGCGCGCGCGTGTTCGCGAGGCCGAGGTGTGAGTGGTTGGGTGGCCCCTCTCCCCGCTGTGGCGGGGAGAGGGTGGCCGAAGGCCGGGTGAGGGGCGCCACCTGATCCCGCACGCTGATTCTGAGCCACTCCCCGTCCCTCCGCGCTTTGATCGCGATCGCGCCACCCGCGGTCCAGCGCGCGATGCCGTGATGGATCGCGTTCTCGACGAGCGGCTGCAGCGCGAGCGACGGCACCAGCGCGTTCTCGGTTCCCTGCCCGAGCTCGATCGTGACGCCGAGGCGCTCCTCGAAGCGGATGCGCTCGATGTCGAGATAGCGGCGCACGAAATCGACTTCCTCCGACAACGCGATCTCCTGCTCCGCGGGACGATCGAGCGTGATCCGCAGCAGCTCCGAAAGGCGCGCGAGCATCGCGTCCGCGGCCTCGACGTCCTGATACATCAGCGACGAGATGGAGTTGAGCGTGTTGAAGAGGAAGTGCGGATTGAGCTGCATCTTCAGCGCGTCGAGCTGCGCGCGCGAGAGCTGCGCCTCGAGCTTCGTCGCGTTGCGGTAGTACGTCGCCGCGAGCCAGACCGCGAGGATCAGCCAGTACGTCGGCAGGCTGCTGTGGAAGTTGATGCCGAACGCCGTCTTCAGCTGTTCGCCGAACGGACCCTGACGGTAGACCGCGGTCGTGAAGGTGCGGAGGATCAGCTCCGCGATCACGATCTGCACCGCGGTGACGACGATGCTCGCGCTGAGATGCACCGCGATCGACGAAGGGATCGCACCGGGCTGGAAGCGCCAGCGCCGCGCGAGCGCGATCACGAGCGGCGTCGAGAGCGCCCAGAGGTAGTAGTAGACAAAGTTGATCGCCAGGGCCTCGCCCCAGCGCGGACGCATGCTGAACGCAGGATTGAAGTAAGCCTGCGTCGCGAAGTAGAGCGCGATGAGCGTCCACGCCGCGACGGTGATGAGAGTCAGACGAAATCGAGTCACGCGCTCGATGATAGCGGCCGGTTTCGATGGCGGCGCGCCGCTCGTGCCGCGATTACGACCGTTCGTGACAAGGGGTTGGTCGGTTGGTCGGTTGGTCGGTTGGTCGGTGTCCGGTGTCCGGTGTCCGATGTCCGGTGTCCGTTGTGGATCGCGTTCTACGGACCACGGACAACGGACCAACGGACTAACGGACCAACGGACCAACCGACCAACGCCCGGGGGCGGTGGGGATCGGCGCGTCGATGGTGGGGATTGTGTTGGTGTTGTCAGTTGGTCGGGTGTCAGTTGTTCGAGGCGCCGCGCACGAACCTCTGACAACCGACAACTAACAACCGACAACCGTCAGCGCGAACCACGTTTTGATCGCGCGTGAGCGGCATCTTCCAACCGCGCATACGCGTTGCGTTGCAGTCGACGTAGCGGTGCCCGTAACGATTTCAGGTGATATCCGAGATGGAAGAGTGCTTCAACTTCAAGTTGACTCGAAATGGTCGCGAACTTGTCCCGATCGCATTCGTACGCGGCATTTAGATTCGTGACGAGATCGATCACGTTCTCCGTCGCTTCCACGATTCCTCTGATGTGATAGCGAAAAGCACGAAGACGCTCGTCTTGCTCGAGCCTCGTGAGATTTGGCTTTTTCATCGCGAGAGGCCCTGACAACCGACAACTGACAACCGACAACTCACCGCAACCCGTCCCAGTTCATCACCGCATTCATCACCAGCGCATACGAACCTTCCGTGTTCGCGCGCCACATCGGGTTGTTCGCGAAGAGGAGGATGTGGCCTTTGCCGCGCGGGGCGTCGATGACGGCGGGCTTGCCCGCGAGCTCTTCCGCGCCGTCGAGCATGCCGGACATCAGGAGGGCGTCGGCCTTGGCGAATGAGAGGATCACGCGCGGACGATCTTCGTCGCGCGGCGTGAGGTGCTCGACGGCCCACGGGGAGTCTTCAGGCGTTTGGAAACCTTCCTCGCCGGGTGATGGCTTGGCACGCTCGGGCAATGGAACGAACGGGCGTCCCTGCGGCACGTCGGGATCGTTTTTGCCGCCTCGGCCGCTCGCGCGTCCCTCGTTTTCCGCTGCTTCGCGCTGACCGACGCGGAACACCGGCGATCCGGCAAAGTACAGCGGCACGGTGTCGTCGTAGCCCCACGCGACGGGATGCTTTTTGTCCGTGACTGTCGCCGCGACGATGGTGCCGGGCGATTTCAGCTTGTTCGTCGGGACGACGCTCACCCAGCGCGCGAGGCCGTATGTGGCCGCGAGTGCCGCCGTGTCGCGCGACGTCACGAGCAAGCCGCCGTCCTCGACGAAGCGGCGGAGATTGTCGACTCCCGCGAACGTGAGGCCGCCGCGCATGTCGTCCGTTTCGTCGACGCCGAGGTTCGGCGTGAGCGCGGTCTTTTTCCAGGGTAGCGGCGGGCCGGGCGCCCAGCCGTTGACGATGTCCTGCGGTTGCTGTCCCGTCGGCGGGAAGAGGATCACATCGAACTTCTCGGTCAGGTTCGGCATCGCCGCGACGTCCTGCGTCGAGATGTATTCGTACGGCACGCCCATCGACTCGAGGCCGAGGCGCCACCATCCTTCGTCCTGCGTGCGCTGCCACGTGTGCAGCACGGCGATGCGCGGCGTGCGCAGCTCGCGTTTCTTCACGCCGGGCATGAAGGCATTGCGCGCGCGCTGGTCGTCATAGAGGACCGTGCCCGCGGGATACTTCCTGTCCCCTTCGGTGAACTCTTCGGTCGCGACGTAGAGCTTCGCGTCGCGATTCGCGAAGCGCAGCTTCACGAGATCGGTGTCCGCCGCGTTCTCCATGATCGGGAGGAAGAGCTGCGGAGCCGGCGCGCCGCTCCACATCGACATCTTCACTTTCAGCACATCGGGATTCGCGACGCGGCTGAACGAAAGATTCTTCAGGTAGCCGAGGGTCCAGCCGGTGTCGTCGTAGACCTTCTCGTCGGAGCGGACGAACTGCACGTCGAGCAAGGTATCCGCGAGACGCGAATAAGGCTGATCCATCCGCACGATGAAGGAGCCCTTCGGAAACTTCGCGGCCTCCGCCGGCTTCTTTTCGTCCGCTTTCGCCGGAGGCCAGTTGGTGGTCATCGAGAAGTCTTCGTCCGCGACATGAACCTCGATGCCCTGCATGCGCAGCAGCGACATCAGATCGCGAAGTTGTCCCTTGCGCTTCTGCGATCCGTCGAACACCCACGCCGCGGGTCCTTCGTTCGCCGCCTTGTCGATCGATCGCTTGCCGAGGAGCCAGAACTGCTCGAGGAAGTGCGCGGGATCCTTCGCCATGTCGCCGAGGGCGAGGAGCAGCGCGGACTGCTGATAGTTGACGTTGTTGCGGAGGGACCACGTGACGACGGGCAACGGCGGATTCGGACGGAACCACTGCCGCGACGACTGATCGCGCACGACGCGTTTCTCGGTCGTCGGCCAGCGATTGCCGAACGTCTCGTAGAAACGGCCGATCGAGTTGTGGCCCATGCCGACCCAGAACATGTAGTTCGGCGCCCATCCGTCGTAGAACCCGTGCGTCCAGACGCCGGGGAGGCCGCGTCGCGTGAGCTCGTTGATCTCGTTGTACGCCATGCGATGCCACTCATCGATCATGAGCGGATCGAGCGCGGGGTTGTACGGACCGGTGCCGGTCGACGTGTAGAGAAACGGCACGGACTCGTGCAGGTCGTGGATGACCTGCGGATGGAATTCGAAATACGCCTTCGTCAGATTGCGGCTGAGCGCGAGCGCGAGTCCCATCTGATCGCGATTGTCGTCGTGCGCGACGTAGTGGC
>Ga0075425_100000973_pt1 | contig 27502 bp, 25 predicted proteins | sample SoiMethybrSBSTD4_FD_75300 | JGI IMG/M metagenome (GOLD analysis project Ga0075425, IMG submission 75300) | Bulk soil microbial communities from a Populus tree surrounding site in Tennessee, USA - Soil MetaG P. TD hybrid SBSTD4 | ecosystem: Environmental > Terrestrial > Soil > Tree plantation...
GACCATCGATAGTCTGCCAACGCGGCGTGATGTCGGCTCGCACGCAAGTCGACGACTCGACCTGCGGTTCGAGGCTTGCCGCCCTTGCCGCCTGTCATCCGGATGTAGACTGTGCCGCACGCGCGACGCCGGCGGCCGCCGGCCTCCTCGCCGAAGGAGTTGCACGATGCAGCATGTCGTTGCATGCCGTCGAGCCGCTGACATGACCCGCGAACACCGCGTCGATCGTCGGACCTTCATCGCTGCGCTGGCGTCGGCGGGCGTTGCGGCGGCCGGCGCCGATCGGATCTTTGCCGCCGCGCCAGGCCGCATCGACATGCATCACCACTTCGCGCCGCCGGCGTGGATCGACGCGGTGCGCGGCCGGCCGCTGCTGCAGCCGGCCAACACGCGCTGGACGCCGGCGCAATCGCTCGAGGACATGGAACGCGGCGGCGTCGCGGCGGCGATCGTCTCGATCACGAACCCGGGGCTGTGGTTTGGCGATCGGCAGCAGACCGTGCGCCTCGCGCGCGCCTGCAACGAGTACGGCGCGAAGCTCGTGCAGGATCATCCCGGCCGCTTCGGCCTGTTCGCGGCGATGCCGCTGCCCGATGTCGAGGCGACGCTGAAGGAGATCGCCTACGCCTACGACACGCTGAAGACAGACGGCGTAGGCTTGTTCACGAGTTACGGCGCCACCTGGCTCGGTCACGAAAGCTTCCGGCCGGTGATGGAGGAACTGAATCGGCGCAGCGCGGTCGTCGCCGTGCATCCGACCGCGGCGGACTGTTGCCGAAACCTGAATTATGCGCCCGGGGTCGGCCCCGGCAGCATCGAGTACGGAACTGACACGACGCGCGCGATCATGGGCATCGCCTTCAGCGGCGATGCAACGCGCTTCCCCGACATCCGGTTCATCTGGTCGCACGCCGGCGGCAGTGTGCCGTTCCTTGCCGGCCGGATCGACGGCGCGTCGAACAACGCGAAAGCGTCGTTGCCGAACGGCTTCATCGCCGCGATCAAGCGTTTCCATTACGATCTCGCCGGCGCGGCGAATCGCGGCGCCATCGCCTCGCTCCGAGAGCTGGTCCCGGCCGAACAGATCGTGTTCGGCACCGATTTTCCGCCCGGCGGCACGAGCGCCGGCGTCGCGAAGACGCTGCGCGACATCGGCATGTTCAGCGACAGCGACTTACGCGCGATCGATCGAGAGAATGCAGTGAAATTACTGCCGCGCCTGAATAATTAGGAATGTGGAAGTTGGAATTTGGAATGCGTACGGACGTTCGTGCGGCCGGGCCATCTAACCGTGACTGATCTTCCGTTCGCGGCGAACTGATATACGAATTCCAAATTCCAAATTCCAAATTCTTAATTGGCGGCCGGCGCGGTCAGAAGGTCATCCGGATTCCCAACTGCGCCACCCGCGCCGGCACGTAGTTGGTCGGCTGCGCGAACAGCGACGAGCGGATGTCGGCCGACAGGAAGTTGGTCGCCGCAGCATTGTTGAACAGGTTGAACACGTCGCCGCTCAATTCCACCTTGCGGCTCCCGGGCAGCACGAAACTCTTCTGGATGCGCAGGTTCACCAGGTGCGCATCGTCGGCCTTCAGCATGTTGACGTCGTTCTTGCGCGCCAGTGGATAGGCGACGTTGAAGAAAGGATCCGCAACCGAGCGGCCGTTCGCCAACACGACGCGCGGCGCCGTCTGATTGAGCGCGAAGTCGCCGGTCATCACGTTGAACTGCCCGCCCTGGCTGTAGCTGTAGAACAACGACAGCGTCACGTCGTACGGCACCCTGACGAAGCCCGAGAAGCGCGCGTGATTGCGCGCCGCCGTCTTCTGCGACAGCACGTCGTCGGGCGAGATGCCGTAGAACTGCAGCGTGTCGCGGGTCGAGTTCCACCGGGTGCGGATTGTCGAGGCGAGGATGTACGAATAGTTCGCGTTCACCCCCCAGCGGCCGGCGAACGCCTTGGTGTAGAGCAGCTGCAGCGAGCGGTTCTGCTGCCAGGTGTAATTCGGGTTGTAGGTGTTGATGATCGAATCGTATTCGGGGAACGGACGGCCGAGCAGCGCGCCGGTCTTGGGATCGCGCGTCACGTTCAGATCGTCGCCGCTCTGGTAGTCCCAGTTGCGCCGCCACAGGAAGGTCGTGCTGATCGAGCTCGTGTGCGGCAGCTTGTGCTCCCATGCGCCGGAGAACTCGTTGACATAGGTGCGGCCGTTCTGGATGCTGCCGTCCTTCATGTCGCCGAAGTTGACGCCGAGCGGGAAACCGCCGGGCAGCGACTGGTTGAGCGTCGGGCTGGTGCGCGGCGAGGCGCGGAAGATGTCGGTCGCGAGCACGTTCGGCGGATGCGACGTGCCGTCGCCGCCGCCCAGATCGAGCCACTCGTAGCTGCGCTGCGCGGTGCCGCGGAAGACGCCGTAGCGGCCGGCGTCGAACGACAGACCGAAGTTCGGCATCGCGACGTTTTGGTGGAATTCGCGATCAGCGGTATTGGTCGGCAGCGCCGGCGGCAGCAGCGTCCCGAGCACGGCCTGCCGATCGGCGGTGAAGACGCTCGTCGTCTCGATGCGCACACCGGCCTTGACGGCGACGCGCGCCGACGGCTTCCAGCGATCCTGGAAATAGCCACCGTAGTGATGCTCCCAGGCGTCGTTGCTGACGCTGGTGCCGCCGTCGAAGCCGCGCAGGACGTCGCGCTCGAACAGCTGGTCGGCGCTGCCCGTCGTCCCCGGCGGCCGGAAATAGAATTCCGCGGGCGCCAGCGTCGAGCTCGTCTTGTTCTCGATGTTGGGGTAGAGATCGGCGCCGCCGCGGAACTCGTGCGATCCGAGCTTGTCGTTCACGAAGAAGGTCAGCGACGGCGAGAAATAGAGCATCGAACGATGCGAGGTGTCGACCGCGCCGAAGCCGCCTTCGAGCGCCGTCGTCGTCAGGCTGCCGAGAATGTCGCCCGATGGATTGCTCTGAATCACCTTCGTCGGGATTACCGCCTGGCCCTCGTTCGGCTGGAGATCGTTCGGCTTGTTCACCATCATGCTGCCGACGAACTGGAACACCTTCGTCGAGCTCACCACCCAGTTGTAGTTGAAGCTCGCCAGCGGTCCGCCCTTGACGAGCGTTCCGAGCGCCGAGGCGCTGACGATCTGCGGCGTCGCCGTGCTCAGAGCGCCCGCCGGCGTCGTCGTCGCGCTCGTGAGAAGTCCGAGGTTGCGCCCCGGCGCGACCGTGCCGCGGAAGATCGCGTTCGCCTGGATCGTCCGGTCGTACTGAAAGCTGACCTGCAGGCGGTGGTTGTTCCGCATCTGCGCGGTGACCTTCGCGAACCACAGGTTACCGCGCCGCTCCACCGGCACGACGGCGTTGTTGAAGGTCTGATCGGTCTGCACGCGGCGATATGCCGTGAAGAACCAGATCCGATCGCGCGCGATCGGCCCGCCCAGGGTGAGGTCTGGCTGGTAGTCTTCGCGCCGGTTCGCCGGGATTCCCTCGACGTTCGATCCGTTGAAGCTCTGCGCGATGACGAACAGCGCCGCCGAACCGTGGAACTGGTTGCCGCCGCTCTTGGTGACGATGTTCATGTACTGGCCGACCATGCTGGAGCCGTCTGACGCCTCAGCGCCGAGCGCTTTCACTTCGACGTCCTGGATCGCGTCGTAATTCAGGTTGACGGCGAAAATGTCGCCGCCGTACGGATCGGTCACGTCGGCGCCGTCGAGGCTGGTGCGCCGTTCCGACCCGGTCAGCTCCTGCGTCGCCGGATTCACGGCCACGCCTGGAACCACGAGCCAGGCATCCTGAAAGCGGCGGTTCGTCGTCACCGGCACGGTGGTGAGTGCCTCGCTATTGATGTTCACCGACAGACCGGCGCGCTCGGGATCGACGATCGGCGACTCGGCCGTCACCGTCACGGTTTCGGCGACGGTGCCGACCGACAGCGTGAAGTCGACTTCGGTGACCGAGTTGAGCCGCACCGGAGCCTTGCGAATGACCGTGCCGAATCCGGAGAGCTCGGCGCGCACGTCGTAATTTCCCGGCGGCAGGTTGGTGACGCGGTACACGCCCTGGCCGTCGCTGACCGCCGTGAACTGCCCGAGCACTTCGGCGCTCGTCAGCTGCACCGTGGCACCCGGCAACACCGCGCCGCTCGAATCGACGATCTTGCCCGCTACCGTCCCGGTTGTCGTCCGTTGTGCGACGACAACGGCCGGCGCGCCGGTCACGACGGCAAAGACGAGCAGCGCACCCAGCAGGCGAACACGCGGGCGATTGATCATGGCAGGCTCCGTCCCCGGTAGTGTCCGGCGCTGGCCGGACCGGTGATCCGGCTAGAACTTCAACGTGTGCGAAACACGGACCCCGGTGGTGGAAATCTCGGCGCGCGTCTGTGACCCGCGAATCATCAGTACCCCGCCGACGGCGCCCACCGCGACGCCGCTCCACAGCAGCGGGCGGTTTTTCCCCTTGAGCGCATCGCAGTTGTTGCTCGCGTAGATCGGATCGGACTGTTGCGCCACGCACGCCTGGAAGGTTCCCGACGGCGCGTTGCCGGTGCTGTCGTCGTCGACGCGCGCGACGGTGACCGCGATCACCGACATCGTGACGCCGGCGATGCCGAGGGCGAGGCCCGTCCAGAACAGGTGTCCGCGCGAACCGGATTGGGTGTGGTCCGACGATTGTCCGAGGGCGGGGCTCGCGACGAGCAGCGCGATCAGGCAGGCTACACCGGCTCTCATGAGCGCCTCCGGCGCGTATCCTACGCACGTCGGCAGCGAAAAGCGAGCGCGAAACACGATGGGTGTGCTGCTCACTCCAATCATTGCGAAAGAGACGATCACGCTGGACACGTTGCGCGGCCGGCGGCTCGCGGTCGACGGCAACGGCGAGCTCTACCAGTTTCTGGCGCTGATCCGGCTGCGCGACGGCACGCCGCTGCGCGACTCGACCGGTCGCACGACGTCGCACTTGTCGGGGCTCTTCTATCGCACCACGCGGCTCATCGCCGATTACGGGCTGACGCTCGTGTTCGTGTTCGATGGCGCGCCGCCAGCGCTGAAGGCGCAGGCGATCGCCAAACGTCGGGCCGTTCGCGAGCGCTACGAAGCGGAGCGCGCCACGGCGATCGAAGAAGGCGATCTGGCGCGCGCGTACTCGAAGGCCACGATGACGTCGAGGCTGACGCGGGAGATGGTGGGCGAGGCCCGCGACCTGTTGCGGCTGATGGGGATCCCAACCGTGCAGGCGCCGTCCGAGGCGGAGGCGCAGGCGGCGCACATGGCGGCGGCGTCACCGGATGTGTGGGCGGCGGCCAGCAAGGACTACGACGCGCTGCTCTTCGGTGCGCCGAGGCTGGTGCGATTCCTGACGATCTCCGGGAAGGAGTTCCTGCCGAGCCAGGGCACGTTCCGGCCCATCGTGCCCGAGGTCCTCGACCTCGCGTCGTTGCTCGCGTCGTGGCGCATCACCCGCGAGCAGCTCGTCGACCTGGCGATCCTCGTCGGCACCGACTTCACCGCCGGTGTCCATGGCATCGGGCCGAAGAAAGCGCTGCGGCTCGTCCAGCAGCACGGGCGTATCGAGGAGATGCCTGCGCCGATCCGTGACGCGCTCGACGACATCGACGTCGTGAGCGATGTCCGCCGCATCTTTCTTCAGCCGAACGTCACCGACGCGTTCACCGTCGAACCGTCCGAGCCGGATTTCGACGGCGTCGTGCGCTTTCTGTGCGACCAGCGCGAGTTCTCGCGCGAGCGCGTCGTCGCGGCGCTCAAACGCGCGTTTCGCGAACGGACGTTGTTCTGACGCAGGCGCAGCCGCAAGCCACAAGCCTCAAGTTTGAGCTTGACGCTTGAGGCGGCTTGGCTTGAGGCTTCGTTATTGCGCCGTCCCCGCCAGCCCTTCCTTCAAGAAGGCGACGAGCGGCGGATAGAACTTGTCGGGCGCTTCCATGTGCGGCACGTGGCCGAGTCCCGGAATCAGGTGCAGCCTGGCCTTGCCGTTCGGGATCGTACTGGCGATGTACTGCATCCGTTCCTTGAACACGGCCGACGATCCCGGCAGCATGTCTTCGGCGCCGCCGAAGACGAGCGTCGGCGCCTTGATGTGCGGCCAGTCGTAGACGACCGGATCGAGGTACTGCACCTGGCCGATGAGCGTCTGCACCATCGCGAGTCGCGGCCAGTCGGCGCTCAACGTCCACGAGTAGCGGATGCGTGCGTACTCCTCGAAGTCGGGCGTCCACGCCGCCGGGTTGTGCGCGACGTAGCGCATCAGCGACGCGCGAATCGACTGGAACGTCGCTCCGAGGGTCCGCTTGTAGGCTTCGTCGGTGCTGTCCCACGGCCGATCGAACCGCGGATCGGTCAACCCAATCGGGTTATAGAGCACCAGCCGCTCGACCACGTCGGGGTACTGCGTCGCGAACCGCGTCGCAAGCATGCCGCCCATCGAGTGGCCGACCACCATCACACGCGGGATATTCAGGTGCTGCAGGATCGCGCGCGTGTTGCGCGCCATGTCGTGGAAGTTGTACGGGATGATCGGCTTCGAGGACCGGCCGTAGCCGATCTGGTCCGGCACGATCACGCGGAAGCCTTCTTTGCGCAGTACGTCGATCGGCCCGCCGAAATAGAAGCCGGCAAAGTTGTTGCCGTGCAGCAGCACCACCGTGTGGCCGTTCGCCGCCGCGTCCGGCGCGACGTCCATGTAGGCGATGCGCACGTCCTGGCCGTAGAGCGTCAGCGGCAGGTACGACGAGGGGTACGGGTACGGACAGTCTTCGCAGTTGATGCTGCCCGGTTTGACGCCGGTCGGCGTCGGCGGCGCGGCTGGCGTCTGCGCCTGCGCGACGGCGGCCCACGCGCCAACCGCAAGGATCAGGAACGGTTTCGGCATGGCGACATTATGTCGTAGAGTCCCGCCTGCAATGAACGATCTCAGCTGGTGGTGGATTGCCGGGATGCTCGTGGCGCCGCTACCGATTGGGATGATCGTCGCGACACCGCTCTGGCGCCGCGGTGAGACGATCCTCGGCAATGTCGCCGGCACGGTCGTGATCTTCGGCGCCGCGTTCGCGCTCATCTTTCGCGAGTGGGCGGCGCTCGACGCGCTCCAGCAGGCGTGCTTCGACGCCGGCTACGCCGGCTGTTTCCCCAACCCGCCCGGGTTCACGCGCTACGCGATCTACGCCTCGATTGGGCTGGGCGAAGCGCTGGTGCTGTTCCTCATCAGCCTGACCGTGGAACGACGCCTGCGCGAACGCGCCTACGCGCCGGAGTGGCGGCGCTAGCGGATTTCCGCCCGAATTCGCGATCTACGCCTTTCATTCGATTCCCCCGAGGGGGATTGCTGTTGTCCCATCCGATCGTGACAATGTTGTAATCGGAGCCTGCGCTTCGAAAGCGTTCCGCGCTTGGCGCCACATGGTTTGTTCGTGTTCGAGGCGTCTGACGTTGGATCAATAGCCGAACTGCGCGATGTGCCAAACACAGGTGACCGCGACACGACGTCCCCGCCGATGATCGTGACCACCGACGTCGAGCGGACCGGACCAGTCGGCGCCGACCAAGGCGGCAGCGGAGCCCTGTCGCGCGGCGTGCTTGATCCCGCGCGCCCGGCCGTTCGGTGGCAATCCGCGGCGTTGCGGTTCCTGTTCCCGACCGACAACCGCGAACAGGAAGTCCGCTTTCGCCGCTACCTGATCGCTGCCGCGACCTCGTTGATGGTCCTCGCGCTGCTCGGCACCTGCTTCCTGGCGGGAGCGTTGGCGCCGCGGCCGTTCGCGATCACGGCGGCGATCGTGCTGCTCTCGATGGCCGCGTTCTACTTTGTCATCCGCTCCGGGCTGAACCGCTACGCGGCCGATCCCAGCCTCACCGTGCCGATGATGGTCGCCGCTATCGGCGCCGTCACCTATGCGTTGTATCACCTCGGCGATCTGCGCACCGTGTTCCTGCTCGTGTATCCGGTGATCATGTTCTTCGGCGTGCTGCGCCTGCGAACCAGGTCGCTGTTGCTGGTTGCCGTGTTCATCATCGGCGCCTACACGCTTGTCCTCACCGCCCTCGCAAACCAGCCGGGACGCCTCGATCCGATTTCGATCGAGCTCCTGCGCACGGTGGCTCTGGCGACCGTGCTGGTGTGGTTCGCCTTCATGGGCGGATACGTCCACGAGCTGCGCCGCCGGTTGCGGGAGAGCGGCTACGATCGCCTGACCGGCGTCCACAACCGCGGCCGGATCCTCGACGTGCTCGCCCATGAGCAGGTGCGATTCGAGCGCGGCGGCGGATCGGTGTGCGTCTGCCTGGTCGACGCAGACGAGCTCAAAGGGATCAACGATACCCTCGGCCATCGCGCCGGCGATCTCGCGCTGCAGGCGATTGCCCAGACCGCTCACCGCGAACTACGCGTCGTCGACGCGATCGGCCGCTACGGCGGCGACGAATTCCTCCTCGTCCTGAGTCAGACCGGCCTTGACGGCGCGCGGGAATGCGCCGAGCGGATCCGCGCCCGCATCGAACTGAGCGACTGCATCGGTGGTGATGCGCGGCGCCCGATCACCGTCTCGTGCGGTATCACCCGGCACCGGCGCGGCGAGTCGCTCCAGGACACCCTGCAGCGCGCCGACGCGGCGCTCTATCGCGCGAAACATCGCGGACGCAACTGCGTCGAAGTGGAGTGACGCCGCGTCCCCTGCGGCGCCCGGGCATCACCACAACAAGAACCCGCGAACGACCGGCTACACTAGGGACTGCGCCCACACGCGCCCGTAGCTCAGTTGGATAGAGCACCGGCCTTCTAAGCCGGGGGTCGCAGGTTCGAGTCCTGCCGGGCGCGCTTCATTCTCCGGGTTCATTCAGCAATTCGATAGATGCGCGGCAATCAAGTACCGTCAGAACCAATCGCTGCCAGTCAGAATCCGCGTGGGTTGCTGGACGCTCCGTCGACCAGCGTGAAACAGCAGCCGGCGGTTCCGTCGCGCGCGAGACGGAGTAGGTGCGGGAGTCGCTGATGGCATTCGAAAAGACGGTCCCGATCCTGCGAATGTTCGATGAGACGAAGGCGAAGGAGTTCTACGTCGACTTCCTCGGCTTCAGCCTCGATTGGGAGCACCGGTTCGATGACGGTGCCCCGCTCTACATGCAACTGTCGAAGGACGGCTGCGTGATTCAGTTGTCAGAGCACTACGGCGACTGTAGTCCTGGTTCGGCTGTTCGCTTCGAAACGACCGAGTTGGATAACTTTCAACGAGAGCTCGCCGCGAAGCACTACAAGTACGCAAGACCCGGAACGCCTCAGGACACCCCGTGGGGTACCCGCGAGTTGGTGATTCATGACCCGTTCGGCAACCGATTGGTGTTTGCGAATCGCGCCTGAGGTGCGTCCGCCGCGTGGCGGACTGCTTCAGCGTCCGGCACGGGCGCCTGGACCCGAGCAGGGCACGAACGCCTTCGTCTGCTCGATGGAAGTCTCGAATCTGGACGCGACGGCGACAACGATCACAGCGGCCGGGCGGTACAGTGGCATTGCCGAAGTTTGCGGTTCCGGGCGTCTGCTGGCAGGCGTACTTCCTCGATCCAGAAGGGAACACGTTCGGCATCTTTCAGCCAGACTCGAATGCGAGGTAGTACTGCGCCATGCTGTTCATGGTGATCGAGCAGTTCCGCGACGGCGATCCGCTTCCGGTGCGGACACGGTTCCAGGAGCGCGGCAGGATGCTGCCGGACGGCGTGACGTACCACGCCAGCTGGATCGATCCGTCGCGCGCGCGGTGCTTTCAGGTCATGGAAGCCGCCGACGCCGGCGCGCTTCAGCCGTGGCTCGACGCCTGGAACGACCTCGTGGAGTTCGAGGTGATCCCGGTGCTGCCGTCGGCCGATTATTGGGCCGGTGTCGCATCGAACCAGCACGGCCCGCGCGCGCGGTGAGCCCGAAGCATTCAGGACGTTGGTTTCTTCGAGCGCTTCGATTTGCCAGACCTGTTCAGCGCGATCGCCTGACGAACCAGCGCCTTGAAGGCGGACTCGTCAATCTCTTGTCCTTCGCGAATGTCGATCGCGCGGCGCACGTTGCCGTCGAGACTCGAGTTGAAGAGACGCGCCGGATCCTTCAGAGACGCGCCCTTGGCGAAGGTCAGCTTGACGACGCTCTTGTAGGATTCGCCAGTGCAGATCATGCCGTCGTGCGACCACACCGGCGTGCCTCTCCACTTCCATTCCTCGACGACGTCCGGGTCGACGGCCTTGATGAGGGTCCGCATTCTGCGGAGGGTGTCGCCGCGCCAGTCGCCGAGATCCGCGATTCTTTTCGAGATAAGGGCAGATGCCGACTGCCCCGGGCTCGCGGTCGACTTTTTCATGTTCACACTCCAGCGGTCAGGCTGCTCGCCGGTGCAGGCTCCACGCGGCGCCACAACAAGTACGAGAACGCCCACAGCACGCCGGTGCCCGCCGCCCAGCCCCACGCCTCCGGGCCGTCGCCCACCGAGAAATGCGCGATGAGCGCCGAGACGAGCGTGATGGCAAAACCGGCATAGACCCATTCCTTGATCCGCGCCGGCACCGGCACAAGCAGCAGCACCGCGCCGATTAGCTTCGCCCACGCGAGCTCCACCCGGAAGTAGTCCGGAAAGCCGAGATGGGCGAACGCTTCGGCCACCTGCGGCAGGCGCAGCTGCGCGTAAGCGGTAAACCCGATCTGCAGGCAGAAAACTACGGTGGCAATCCAGAAGCCGACGACGATGCCTCTGGAGCGCGGCATGCTCAGACTCGCAAGCTTCGGCAGCGTCATTTCCATGAGTGTGTTTCTCCTTGCATTCAACGTTTCGTGGTGTTGGTCGACCAACCGGGCGTGTCAACGCCGAATTGCCGTGCGTACTCGGCGTTCAGCCGCTGCCAGCCGTCGAACTTCATCGCCTCGGGACCAACGATGCGGCCGATCGGGGTTCCGCTGACAAGGTGATCGAGAACATCCAGACAAATGTGCCACCCGGCAGCACCCATTGAAATGAAGCGGCGATCGATGTCGTGCCACAGCGTCAGGCGCGTGCCGCCGCCGACAGCTTCGAGTTCCCATCGCATCTGTCCGCCGCCCCAGTTGTACTCGAGGACCCTCGGCGCATCGGCTCGCGTCACGGTTGTTTCGGAGACCTGCGCCGTCGGCGCTCCCACGGTGGTGAGCCTGACCGTGCTTCCAGCCGCACCCAGGCTCCCATCGGCTTCGAAGGGCGCCCACTCCCGCAAATGCGCGGGATCGGTGAGCGCCTGCCAGACTTTTTGCGGTGGGTGGCGCAGTTCTCTGACGAGAATCAGCGTCCACTTCTCTTCGTCCTTTCGCACCCGTGCCGCGTTGGCCGGACCCGGCGCGTACTGTTCGCGATTGGTCATCTATCGTTTCCTCGCCTTCCGTTTCGTTCGGGCTGCGTGATCCATGCGATCGAGGTGGCGCTCGAGCGCATCGACGCGAGCCGACCAGATCCGACGGAACGGAGCCAGCCAGGCATCCACTTCCTGCAGCGCTTCAGGTTTCAACCGGTAAACACGGCGCTGGGCGTCGACGCTGGATTCCACGAAACCGGCCTCGCGCAGCACGCGAAGGTGCTTTGACACCGTCGGCTGGGACATACGCAATTGACGCTCGATCTCGCCCACCGACTGTTCCGACAAGGCCAGCAGGCTCAAGATCGCGCGCCGATTGGGCTCCGCGATGATGGCGAACGCCGATTCCACGCTCTTTATGTACTCCGCAGAGCATATGCCTGTCAAGGTATATATACAGGGATGGCCGACGGGTTTGACCTGAACGAGGGTACGTCGGCGGCTGGTGGAACGACGCAGGCTCCCTCGCAGTGGACCCGACGATCTGGCTCGCCTCCAGGCTCGTTACGTTTCTGATCTCGGCTCAGCGGTTGACGCAACTGACGCCGCAGGAAAATCGCTGTCGTCGAGGCTGAGTTGTGCGACTGCAGCAACGAACGCGCTAGAATGCCGCTCCACCCATGTCCGCAGAGTGGCAGTTTCTGATCACGTTGAACGAGCGATTGCGTCCCCTTCGGGACCCGGTCGAGATTCAGGAGGCCGCGGTCCGGCTGATCGGCGAGCATCTCCAGGCGAGCCGCGTCAATTACTCACAGATCGAAGGCAACGAGTTCATCGTCCGCCAATCGTACGGACGCACAGTCGCGCCACTCGCCGGTCGCCGGCACCTGACGCAATTCGGCAAGGCCATCTTCAACGAAGGCCTCCGCGGCGAGACGGTCGTCGTCACCGACGTCCACACCGACCCGCGCTTCACGGACCCGGATCGTGCGCAACTCCTCGCCAACGGCATCGCGGCGTTTGTCGGTGTGCCGCTGACCAAAGACGGTCGATGGGTTGCCGCGTTCGCTGTCGACAGCGACACGCCGCGTCGCTGGAGTCCCGATCAAGTCGCGCTGATCGAGATCACGGCCGATCGCACCTGGTCGGCCGGCGAGCGCGCACGCGCCGAAGAGGCACTGCACCGGCGAGAAACCCGGCAGGCGTTCCTCCGCACGCTGAACGACGCCATCCGCGAGTTTGCCGACCCGGCGCGCATTCTCCAGGAGACCTGCCGCCTCCTCGGCACACACCTCCACGTCAACCGCGTGTCGTACGGCGAGATCGACGGCGACGACTGCATCATCGCCAACGATTACGTGGACGGCGTTCCCTCTCAGGCCGGGCGCTTCCGCTGGACCGACCTCGGCGGCAGCCGCACCGAAGCGATCCTCAAAGGCAAAACCTTATTCGTCAACGACACGTCGATCGAGCCGCACACCGCAGCCGAGCGCGAGGCGCTGCAGGCGGCCGGCATCGGCGCCTATATCTGTCCGCTGCTCGTCAAGGATGGCCGGTTCGTCGCCTCGTTCGGCGTGCACAGCCGCGAGCCGCGCGTGTGGACGCAGGACGAGATCGCGCTGGTGGAGGACGTTGCCGATCGAGTCTGGGCGACGCTCGAGCATCGCAAGGCCGAGTCGCAGCTGCGAACCAACGAGGAACGGCTGGATTTCCTGGTGCGGCTGAACGACGCGCTCGGACCGCTGACTGATCCGAGCGCGGTGCAGAAGGCCGCCGCACGGCTGCTCGGAGAACATCTCGGCACGACCCGGGCAGGCTACGCGGAAGTGGACGGCGCCGGCTACAGGGTGTATCGGGAGTACTCACGCGGTGTCCCGCCGCTTGCGGGACAGCAGCTTGGAATCGACGTCGGCCCCGAACTGCGACAGGCGTTCGCGCGCGGCGAAACCGTGGCCATCAACGATATCGAGACCGACCCGCGACTGAGCGAGGCCGAGCGGGCGACGATGCGGCCGCGGCAGATCGCGGCGCTGGTCGGGACGACACTGTTCAAAGGCGGAAAGATGGTCGCCGCCTTCGGCGCGAACCACGTCGAGCCGCGGGCGTGGACGGAATCGGAAATCAGGCTCGTTCGCGATGTCGCCGAGCGGACCTGGGACGCCGTCGAGCGCACCCGCGCCGAAGCGGCGCTGCGCGAGGAGAAGCAGCGCCTTGGCGTCGCGCTCGAAGCGTCGGCCGGCGGTTCGTGGACGTGGGTCGCTGCAACGGATCGGATCGATTGGGACGACCGATTCCGTGCCCTGTACGGTTTCGCGCCCGACGAACCGGCAGTACGAAACGCGTGGATCACGCGCGTGCACGAAGACGATCGGCCACGGATGACGGCCATCCTCGACGAGATGGTGGCGTCGAAGACGAAGGCGTCATGGGAGAACACCTTCCGGATCAGGCGACCGGACGGAACGGTGACGTGGATCCAGAGCCGCGGACGTGCCGACCGCGACGCCGACGGCAACATTACCCGGCTGACTGGCCTCGATCTCGACTTCAGCGAGCATCGCCGCTCCGAAGAGGCGTTGCAGGCGCGCCGCGACGAAGAGCACGACCGGGCGCTGCGGACGCTGCTCGAGACCGCCACGCAGGGCATCGTGTCGGTGGATGGCGACGGTGTCATCGTGACCGCGAATCGTGCCATCGAGGCGATGTTCGGCTGGGCCGTCGGTGAGTTGATTGGCCACCGCATCGAGGAGTTGCTGCCCGCGTCGTTCCGTGACGCGCATGTGCGCCATCGCATCGGGTACGTCGCTGCGCCGCGAGCCCGTCTGATGGGTGGCGGTCTCGACCTGGTTGGCCAGCGGAAGGACGGATCGAGCTTTCCGATCGAAGTCAGCCTGAATCACGTCGCGACGGCCGGCGGCGGACGGGTCTTCGCGTTCGTCACCGACATCAGCGATCGGCAGCGCGCCGCGTCGGCGCTGCAGGAACGCACGGCCGAACTGGAATACCGGACCACACAATTGAGCCGGATGGCCTCGGACCTGACGCTGGCCGAGCAGCATGCGCGCGAGCAGATCGCCCACGCGCTGCACGACGGCCTGCAACAGCTGCTGGTCATCGTCGCCTTGAATCTCGAGCTGCAGCAGAAGCGCGACAGCGCACGCGGCGTCGCGCCGAGCGAGCTGCTGGCCGAGGCGACACAGCATATCGGCGAAGCGATCGCGGCCGCGCGCTCGCTGAACTTCGAGCTGTTTCCTCCAGTACTGCAGCAGTCCGGTCTGCCCGCGGCGCTCACCTGGCTCGCCGACTGGAGCAACGACAAGTACAAGCTCGACGTCCGCGTCAGCGCCGACCCGCGCGCCGATTCCGGGCGCAAGGACGTCCGCACGCTGCTCTTCGAGTCGGTCAGGGAACTTCTGTTCAATGCGGTCAAACATGCGCATGCGGAATCGGTGACGCTGGAGCTTGCCGTCGACGCGGACGATCAGCTGTGCATCACCGTGGCCGATCAGGGCGTCGGGTTCGAGCCGGCACGCCTCGGCGAGCGAGCGAAGGCCGGCCAGGTGGGCTGGGGGCTGTTCAGTATCCGCGAGCGCCTGACACTGCTCGGCGGCCGCTTCGAGATCGACAGCGCGCCCGGCAAGGGCACGCGCGTCCGGCTCGTCGCCCCGCGCGGCCGTGCGCCGCGTGCCGCTGCGAATCGACCGCCGTCAGCCGCCGCACCGATCGTCGCAATGCCGTCTGGCGGCAGCGGTCAGCTGTCGGCCGATGCGCTCAGGATCCTGATCGTCGACGATCACGCCGGCGTGCGCAGCACGCTTCGAGACATCCTCAACGAACGGCCGCAGCTGTCGGTTGTCGGCGATGCGTCGAATGGCTTCGAGGCGATCGCGCATGCGCACACGCTGCGGCCCGACGTGATCCTCATGGACGTCGCGATGCCGCACATGGACGGGATCGAAGCGACGGTGCGCATCCGCGCAGAGCTCCCGAACATCCGCATTCTCGGCCTGTCGATGCAGCCGCGCAGTGCGGCTGCGCAGGCAATCGCGGAGGCCGGCGCGGAAGGCTTCTTCGTCAAGGGGATCGACACGCAGCGCCTGATCGACTACCTGCTCGTCGTCCAGGCGTCGCGCGCCGGGAATCCGGCGAACACGTGATGCCGACGCGCGCCCGCGTCCTGATCGCGGATGATCATCCCGGCTTCGTGAGGGCGCTCGGACGGGTGCTCGCGGGCGAGTGCGACGTCGTCGGCGTCGTGTCCGACGGCAGCGAGGTGGCCGACGCCGCGGCGCGGCTTGACCCCGTCGTCACCGTTGTCGACGTGAACCTGCCGACGATCAGCGGACTGGACGCGTGCCGCGAAATCGTACAGTCGAATCCGCGCGCCAAGGTGATCCTGATGACCGCAATGATCGACGATGCGCTCAGGAGCGAAGCGGCCACGGCCGGGGCCTGCGGCTTTTTTTCAAAACTGACGGCCGCCAGCGAGATGCTCGACGCCATCCGAGAGGCCTGGGCTCAATGCGGGCGTCTCGCCGGTCCGCGGCCGCTCGACGAATAACGGCTCGCGGGCACAACAGGCGTCGCGTCGGTCAACGTCCGGTCCCGAGGAGGACTGCGCGGCAAGCGAGACCGCGCTCAGAATGGCCAGGCAGAACGCGTCGATGCGCATGGCGCCTCCTTGTCCGCGAAGTCCAGAAACTCGTGCCGCGCTCGACGATTGCTAGCGCGTCGGCGCCGGTTCTTCCGGCCGCTGGAACGTGCTCAACGGATATTTGTTGACCTCGTCGACGATCTTTGCGTAGGCACGCGTGGTTGCCTGGAGCCCGGTCCACGGGACCGTGTCGGGGCTTTCACGATCGGTGTGGAAGTAATGGAAGAATTCGCTCGTCGCCACGCCCGGGGTGAATCGATATAACCGTCCGAGATCGCCGGCCGGCGGACGCGGGTTCGCTTCGGTGAGAAGCGGAACGCCGAACTCCTTGAACGCCTTCACCGCGATCGCGGTCAACTCCGGGCGAGCCGGTCCGCCGGCGTACCACTGCTGCGCCATGTACATCGTCGACCAGTGCAGCGCATCGTCGGTGAGATAGCGCGGGCGCACGTAGGTCTGGATGGTCGACGGATGTTCGCAGTTGATCGACAGCGCCGTCTTCGCGAACAGCGTCGCCTTGTTCGCCGGGTCGTTCAACCACACGCCGCCGACGGCCGCTCCCGGCCCGGTGTTGTGGTGGCCGTCGAGGCCGATGAACACCAGGGTCCTGCGCCGTTGCGCCCGTGGGATTTTCGAGTAGTACTCAGCGAGGCCGATCATCGCCGCCACGCCGCCCGCATTGTCGCCGGAGGCCTCGAACCAGCCGTCGCGGTGCGCGACGATGTAGATTGTTTCGTCGGTGGCGCCGGGCAAGGTTCCCCAGACGAGCGCCGTCGTGAGATTCGGCACGAACTCGACGTCGAGCGTTGCCTTGACGCGCGCGCTCTGTCCTGACGGCAGCGAGGCGATCAGATCGCGCACCGCGAGGCCGTCGTCGCTGCCGACGGTGAAGGCCGGCGCCTTGGTATTCGACGGATAGCCCTGATATCGCATGTTGCCCGGGAGCATGTCGACCTCGAACATCGCGACGGCGCCCCGCTCGTCGGCGCGCTTGACGGCGCCCTCGTCGTGCAGCCCGACCATCGTGTAGGTGAATACCGCCTTCCCCTTCAGATCCTTACCGGCGAAGTCGGCGGCGCTGCCCAACCCACCGTAGACGGCTTCGACGTCGATGCCGCCGCGCGGGAGCGCCGCGGCACGGTAGTCCGGCTGCGCGGAATCGAGCGTGATCGTCTTGCCGCCGCCGGAGACCGTCACTTCCCACTTCTGCGGGAACCATTGCGGATCGAGCGGCAGGGGCTGGATGCGGACGTCGCTCATCCCGAGCGACCTGAACGAGTTCGCGAGCCAGTCGGCGCTCTCCGCGTCGGCGGAACTGCCGATGATCCGTCCCCAGAATTTCGGATGGCCCTGATCCCGGTATCGCCGCGAGATCGCCGCCTGCTCGTCGACATAGCGGTGCAGGTGTTTGCCGTCGATCCGTGCGTACGCCGGATCGGCCGGCGGCAGCGGCCATTCGAGCAGCGCGTCGTCGAGCGCGCCGGCGGGAGCAGCGCCGTGGGCACGACTCGTCCGCACCGCGATCATCGTGACGCTCGCAACGACGACCGCGGCCAGAACGCTTGTCACCAGCCTTCGCATGTTGCTCTCCTCGCTGCGCGCATGGTAATCGTCAGCGCGCTGGTGGACAAGGCGTTCGCGTCAGGTCACGCCGAGGCGCGACGCGCCCCGGGTCGTGCGCAGGCGCTGGCGCGGCAAGCGCTTCTCGAACCAGTGATGCGCGTAGGGTTCGTCGTTGAACGGCGGCACTTCGGTGTACCCCGCGCGACGATAGAGCGCAATCGCTTCCTCGAGCGCCCGATTGGTCTCGAGACGAATCCTCCGCACGCCGACCTGGCGCGCATGCCGCTCCAATTCCGCGAGGAGCCTCGCACCCAGACCCACTCCGCGCCACTCCGGATCGATCCACATCCGCTTCAATTCGGCCGGCGCCTTCGGATGAAATTTCAGCGCGCCGCAGCCGACGGCGCGTTCGCGAGCGTAGGCGAGCAGCAGCAGGCCGGACGGCGCGCGGAGGTGCGCGGCGTCGGCCGGAATACTGCGCGCCTGGTCGAACCCGGCGTCGAAGCGCGCGTCGAGTTCGGCGAAATACTGCTGCAGGCACCACTGCGCGTCGTGCGACCGCGGGTCGACAACGGCGAACCGCACCATCGACGCGCGCAGCAGCCGTTCGACCTCGGTCATCGCCGCGACGAGCCGCTGCCGCTGTCGATCGCTCAGCGGCTGGAGCAGTCCGGCGGCGAGCGTATCGGAGCGCTGATCCAGTTGCGCCCGCTCCGCCCTGCCGCGCGCCGTCAGCGACGCCGTCCGAACTCGGCGGTCGGTGCGGTCGACGCGGACGCGGACGAGGCGCTGGCCGGCGAGCGACTGCAGGACGCGGCTGACGTATCCCGAATCGAGACCGAGGCGGCGCCGCAGCAGCCGCACGTCGATCCCCTCGGATCCGATCTCCCACAGGATGCGGGATTCACCCGGCGGCCGCTTGCGGCCGAGGAACCGATCGCCGGTCACGCCGATCGCTTCCGCGACGGTGCGGTTGAACCGCCGAACGTGGCGCAGCCGGTTCTCGGTCATTCTCTGACTATAGTCAGAGAATTGTCGCGGTGCAAACAAACCGACGAGGCTTGGGGCTTGGAGCTGGCTGTCTTCGTCGGCATCAGCGCGCAGGCACAACTCGATCAGCAAGCCCCCAGTCCCCAGCCTCTGGCGGCGTCAGCGAACGGTGGGGTCCCACCAGAAAACGTAGTCGGCCGTGTACGGAATGAACGCCCGCTTACCGAGATCGGTGGCCTGCGTGCAACCGGTTGCCGGCGCCAGGCCGCCGATTGTGTTTATCCGCTGGACGAACGTCGTTCGGCTCAACCTGTCGCCGCCGGTTGGTCCGGTCTCGACGCCCACAGCCGCCAGCCGCACCCAGGCAACCGCGTCGGGCCGTACGAACGCTGGATCGGTCGCAAACGTTGCAACCCCGGTAGCAGCTGCCCATACGGCGCTCGAGTCCTTCGACGATTCCCACGTCGCGCGAATCGCGCCGCGATCGTCCGGGTTCGGGTTCGGACTGAAGAAATGCGTGGTCACCTGCTGCGTCGAGTCGTTGAACAGCGTTGCCTGCGGCGTGAACAACGACCAGTCGACGCCCGTTCCGGACGGGACGCACACGTAGTTCTGGCTTCCCGTGGCGTGGCCGATGAGAAACACCTCGTTCGGCGCCAGGACCTGGAGCTTGTCGGGAACGCTCGGCGGCGCGATGTCGTCGGCGTGCGCGGTGTGCGGCAGCGCGATGGTCAGCGCCAGGCCGAATGCCGCGATGCACACGGCGCCGCGCATGCGGCCGTGGGAGCGTGAACTGTAGTGCTTCATCTTGATCTCCGTTCCACGCGCGAGCATAGTCGCGGGGAGATTCCCGCCGACGTCGCGCGATGAACTTCACTCTGGTAGGCCGATTGGCCGTGAAGTGTTTCAGCCGCGCGCCGCTAACTGAAAGTCGTAAAAGCGTTTACGAAATACGAACACGGCAGGTCGGGCGCGTTCATCCGTGTACGCCGAACCGGCTGCCGGACGCGTACCGCTTCAAGCCGCGTTCGAACACGGCCGCCGCGAACAAGAGATACGCGGCCGCGGCAGCAATCGTGATCGCGACGAGCGCGGCCGTCGGACGCTGCGCCACCCGCGCGGGCACGTAGCCGACGAATCCGGCCGGCAGCAGCGTGAACAGGACGAGTCGCAGCACGCCGCCGAAGAGCGGCTCCGGATACAGCGCGAACGTGATCAGCAGTTCCCACAACTGCCGCGCGACCGTATCGACGTTGCCCAGCCAGAACGTCAGGCTGTGAAACACAATGCCGCACGCGAGGACGACGATCGCGCTGGCTGCGATCGCGAGCAGCACGAGCGGCGCCATCCGCCACGTCACCTGGCCCGACCACGCGATGAACACCAGCCCGGACAACACGTCGCCGAACCCCGACGCCTGCAGTCGTAGCCCGAGCGCATGCAGGAGCACGGGCTTTGGCTGCACGAGTAGCGTGTCGAGCTCACCCCCGTCGATCAAGCGGCTGAGATCGCGCACGCCGCCAGCCAGCGTCACCGTCAACCCGAATCCGGCGGCGACGATCCCGAACAGCACCTGGATGTCGCCGAGGCGCCAGCCGCGGAGATCAGGGACGCGACGCATCAACGCCCACCAGAACACAAAAAAGGTGAGGTTGTTCAACATCATGAACACGACCTGCATGACGAAGGCGCCGCGCAGCGCCGCCGCCGCCTTGAGGTTGGTGGTCAGCAGCGCCCACGCAAATGAGCGGTTGTTCGATCGTTCGCGCATGTGATCCTCGTGCTCAGCCGCCGTTGATCGTCAGCGTCGCGCTCGCCCGACGGAACGCCCACCACACGGCGAACGCGATCCCTCCGCCCCACGCTGCTTGTTCGAGCGCGAGCGTCAGCGAGTCCGCGGCGCTCTGCCGCAGCACGAACGACGCCGGTCCGGCGAGCATCACCGGAAACGGCGTCCATGCCGCCGCGATCTGCATCGCGCGCGGGTACAGTTCGATCGGCAGCATCAGGCCGCCGAAGACGAACAGCAGCTTCTGCACGACCCAGAACACCGGCGACACGTCCTCGAGCCAGAACGCGAGCAGGCCAATCCACAGGTACATCGCCGCGATCAGCGCCGCTGCCGCGAACCCGAGCGGCAGCGTCAACGCGAGCGGCGCCAGCGGTGGGATCCAGCCGGTGAACGCGAATGCGCAGGCCCACGCCGTCGCCGCCAGCACCGGCGCGCGCACGGCGAGAAGCCCAAGCGCTTCGGCGAATGCGGCGCCGACGTACGACACGGGACGGCCAAGCCGGCAGACGACGTCGCCGCGGCGGATCGACTCCTGCAGTTCGGCATGCACCGGCGGCGCGCTGAGGATGATCCACTCCGTCGTCGCGAGATACCACACCAGCAGCCTGGGATCGGCGGCGATCGGCATGCCGGCTTCCGCGACCGCACGCCACAGACTGGAGAAAACGCCGAGGATGACGGCAAAGAACAGCATGCGGCCGTACAGTTCACCGCGGTCGCGGCGCGCCAGCGCGGTCGCGACGCGGGCGAACGCGATGTACTTGGACACCGCTGATGCCGTCCTCATGATTCGCTGCTCCCTGCCTCGGCCTCGGCGTATAACGCCCGGATCACGGCATCGAGCGGCGCGTCCTCGACGGCGAGATCGCGGACCGGGCTTTGCGCGAGCGCGGCGTCGATCACCTGGCCGACCGACGCGACGTCGAGCGCGACCTCGAGCTCGGTGCGAAATGCGTCGCTCGAGACGACGCGCACACCGGGAAGCTGCAGCTCCAGCCGCTCGGCTTCGCTCCACACCGTCAGCCGCTTCGTCGTCAGGTAGCGGCGTCGAAGATGGGCGATCGGCCCATCCCAGAGCAGCCGGCCGCGATGAATCACGATGACCCGTTCGCAGACGCGCTCGATGTCGCCGGTGTCGTGCGAGGTCAGCAGCAGCGTCACGCCGTTCTGCGCCGACTCGGTATGCAGCAGCTCGCGAATCACTGCCTTCGCCGATACGTCGAGGCCGATCGTCGGCTCGTCGAGGAACAGGATCCGAGGCGCGTGCAACAGGCTCGCCGCGATCTCGCACCGCATCCGCTCGCCGAGCGACAGCTGCCGGACTGGCGTATCGAGGATCGGTCCGAGACCGAACGCCGCTGTGAGCGCGTCGAGGCGACGGCGATGTTCCGTTCCGGCGATTTCGTAGACGCGCCCCAGCAGCGCGAAGGTGTCGCGCGGCGGCAGCTGATACCACAGTTGCGAGCGCTGGCCGAACACGGTGCCGACACGGAAGGCGAGCTCGCGCCGCTGCCGCGCCGGTTCCAGACCGAGCACGCGCACAGAGCCGGCGTCGGGCTGGAGGATCCCGGCGAGCACCTTCAGCGTCGTCGACTTCCCGGCGCCGTTCGGCCCGACGAAGGCCACGCGTTCGCCAGGCGCGATCGAGAACGACAACCGATCGACGGCCGTCACCGTCTGGGTGTGCGGGCGGAAGAAGTTCTGCACGCGCGCGACGAAGCCGCCGGGCCGCGGCCGGCGCACGTGAAAGGCCTTACACAGGTCGGTGATCTCGACGGCGGGCGCGGCGCGCATGACGACGATCTCCTCGTGCCGCCCTGCGGAGCCGCCGGAAAAACGAAACGCCCTTCCGGAAACTCCCGGAAGGGCGCGGTTGATGCTGGATCAGGCTGCTTCCGGTGTCAGACGACGGCTTCGGCGTGCAGTTCGCCATGCATGGCAAACTGGCGCGACGGAAGCACGACGATGACGGCCGGGCTATTCATGTGACTGTACCGATTCTGCGCGAACGGCCAACTCCTGGTCAAACGATTTGTCGAAATATCGTGATCGGCGCTGAACGGCAGCGGGAACGGCTGGCGAAAAAACGGTCGAGTGGTCGTTCCAGATTGCATCGCACGCGACCGCTGCCAGGCAGTCCGCAGTCTTTCGCGGAACGCGTGGCAGCGGTGCATCCGCGATGAGCGGCAAGTTCGAGTTTGGCGAATCGCACGGGCGATTCCGCGCGACGAAGCAGTGACTCGGCCCGATTGCATCGCCGTGTCAGAAACCGACGCCGATGTGGACGGCGAAGCCGACCGACGTCTGCGCGACGCCGTCGGCATTCTCCTGGAAGCGGATCGGCACGACGCCTTCGACGAACAGGGCCTGGTGTCCGAACGGGAATCCATGGTTGATGAGCGGCGTGAATCCCCACGACGACTCGCGGACGTCGAAGGCCATCCGCAGGCCGGCGGCGAAGTGGTTCGGCAGCCCGCGAATGATCCCGGGATGCACCGTCAGCGAGGTGAATCGATGACTGGCGATGACCGGGACGAGTTCCATGTCGAACGCCCACTCCGGGCTCGTCTTCACGGTGATGCCCATCGGAAAGCCGACCTTGGTGTCGTCGCTGATCGTCGTGGTCTCGCCGTTGGCGTGCGAGACGAGCGGAAAGAGGACGCCGAAGTGGCCACCGAGCTGGTCGTCGGCGTGCGCCGGCGACGCGATGGCCACTGCCGCGACAACGAGCGCAGCCTGAGCCGCGCGCCTCCAGATTCTCGTAATCATCGTTTCATCTCCGCGCCGGACCGCGGATCGCGGCCGGCCGTTACTTTTCCGTTGAACCCCGTGTTCAACGCTCGTCCGTCGAGGTCGTAGACGCCGGTGGTGATCGCCACGCAGTAGTCGGCCGGCTGGAGCGACCGCTCACTGGTGAACGACCAGGCGTCGCCTGCACTGGTCGGCGCCACATGGCCGCGGATTGGCGCGGCCGATGTGACGCATGCACCGTCCGCCTGTGCGCGGCGGACGATGAACGTCAACGGCGTGACGTTCATCACCGGACGCGAAAAGGTCGCGGTGATCACGCTGCGGCCGGCATCGACTGCGATCGACGTCACAATCGGCGGCTGCGGGGCTGGCGCGGCGCGGCGAGCCGGGAATCCACTCGGGATTGTCGTGTCCCCGGATCCCGCGCTGCGCGTCGCAGCAACCGTGAATTGCCACACCAGGTCGGAGCGCGTGCACTCGCCGGCGTCGCTGCAGACGCCGCGCTTCACGCGAGCGGTATAGCGCTGGCCGCCGTCGAGAAACACCGCGTCGGGAAAGAGCGCCCACGTGCCGTCGCCGATCTGCGCGATCGCGGCGGGCACGTGCGTGCCGCTGCTGTCCTGCAAGGTGAACGTCTCGTCGGTGAGGTCGCGCACCGGCGCGTCGAAGAATGCCTTGACGACGACGTCCTGGAAGACACCAGTGGCGCCGGCTGCCGGATAGGTGCCGGTGACGCGTGGCACATGGCGATCGGCCGCGCCGTCGATCTGAATCATCGTGTTGCGAACGCTCACCGGCACCGGCGGAGCGCCTTCCACCACCGGCGGTTCGTTCGATGGCGGGCGGCCGTCGCATGGGCCGCCGAGCACGCACGGTTCGAGCACGAAGTCGGCGTCGGTGTCGGCGAGGTTGCCGAGGAACTTCTTCGCGACGATCGCTTCCACCGACTGGTAGTACACCGCCGCCGTGACCGCAATCGGTCCTGCGGTGTCCGGCGGGACGACGACCGAGTAGCGATCGAGCGAGATCGACGCGCCGCTGTTCGGCAGCGGACGCAGCCGAGTGTCGCGCAGAAACGCATCATCGTACACATCACCGTTGCCGTTCAGATCGCGGAACTGCGGCAGCGCGTGAGGGTTGTCGCGCCCGACGACCGCGCCGGTCGCGTCAATCGGCAGGCCCTGCGCGTTGGTGACGAGGTTCAGCGGCGCGGCATACACGAGATCGAGCGTCGGGCAGCCGTCGCCAAGACTTGCGACGGCCTTGAATTGATACGCGAACGGATCGGGCGAACCCGCCGGTATCTTCCAGCCGCAGCCGGGGAAATTCGGATCGATCATGTCTTCGCGCGTCAGGTCGCCGATACCAGACGCGGCGCGCTTCCAGACGCTGTCGTAAATCTCGAGACGGCGGCCGGTCGCGAGGTCGATCGCGTGAACCGCGAGCCACGCGACGCGGCCTTCCGGAAATCCAGTCGGGAAGTTGTGGCCGCTGCCGCTGTTCGTGACGCGGATCTCGAGCGGCACGCGCGCGTTCGCCGCGGCGTGCCCACGCGCCGACACGGCGACGTCCACTGCGTTCCGCAGGCGGTCCCAGGCAAGCCGCGCCTGCTGCGTGACGGCGCCGCGGCGCTCCGCGTGCCGCCAATAGGCGTTCGAGTAGACGCTCTTCTCGTCCTGCGACGTGAAGCTGAAGGCCGACAACTCCGGGTACGGCTCGACGTCGCCGGAGTCGCCGGTGTCGGCGCCGATCATCCGCGGCACGTAGCTGTTGCCGCCGACGAAGTGGTGGCTGAAATAGGTGCGCGTCGGCGCGCCGTTGGCGACGCGATCCGCGAGCGGCGGCCTGGGCGCACCGTGCGAGTACAGCGTCCGCGCCGTGCCCGGCTGGCCGTAGTCCTGCTGCATGTGGCAGGTCTGGCAATCGCGCTTGAACGCCGGATCGAAATTCCTGTTCCCCGGACGATCCGCGTAGCGGCTGCTCGACCACTCCGCGTAGGTGCGTTCAATCGGAAAGCCGCCGACCCAGCGGCCGGCCGTGTTCTTGACCGTCAACACATTCGTGACGTCGTGGCAACTGGCGCAGAACTCGGCACGCGTGGCCAGCGTCTGACGGAAGCCGAAATGCTTCGACGTGTCCATCTGCTCGTACGGCATCGACGCCTTGAACACGCCCGACAGGTAGCGATCCGGTTCGCCGCCGCGCGCAGTCGCGGTCAACGGACCGACACGATCGGGCGTGCCGATGGCGTGCGGCGACAGCCGGAACGAACCACTGCCAATGCTGTAGCCAAGCGTGGGACTCGATGCATCCGGCACCGCCAGCAGGTCGCGAAGGTTCGGCGGCATCGAGACCGCGCGCGGCTGCGCGTCGGGCGCCGGCACGTAGCCGTCGTGCGCGGCCGGCGCGGTGTTGTGGAACGGCGTCTCGCGCGTCGCGACCATGCTGTGGCAGACCATGCACGAGACGCCCGCTTTGCCCGAGTCGGTGTTTCGGCGCTGCGCATCGACGGTCGCAAAGGCGAGCCCGCTGCCGTCGCTCGCGGTCGGATTGAACTTCGGATCGACCCGTGCCTGCTCCACGCCGCTTCGCGGATCGACCTGGACGTTGTGGAGCGGCACGTTGTCGACGTAGTTGGTTGGCATGTGGCAGCGCGAGCACATCGTGTCGACGAGCGAGCCCGACCGCGCGAGGCGGTGATGCGTGCTGCCGATGTTGAACGACGCCGCGCACTCACCGCGCACCGCGAACGGGTTATGACTCGCGCGCGCCGTGCCGTCGGGCGGCGCGGGCACTTCGCAATCGCCGGAGGTCGACGTCTCGCGCGCCGACAGCAGGAACGCGGCGCGCCACACCGGATCGCGCCACGCGTTCGCCATCATCGAACCATTCCACTCCTCGAACACGCGGCTATGACAGCTCTGGCACTGCGCCGGGTGATCGAGCTGCTGCCAGAAATCCTCGAACGGCGGCGGCACCGTTTCAGCCTCGGCAATCACGTACGGGGCCGGCTCGAGCACGCCGTTGGGCAGTTCGACGTCGTCGGCGGCGGGACGGTACACCGCCGCGCCGAGGCTCAAGACGGTGGCAGCGGACAGGAGCAGGTGAAGCGCGCGGGTGGTGGCCATGGCTACTGGTGGTGATGCACGCAGTCGTCGAGGTACGGATCGTGACGAACGACCAGCGGCCGCCGCGACAGCGCGCGCGAGACGATCTGCCAGGCGACGCCGACGTATCCGGCGGCGATGGCGACCTCGAGTGCGCCCCACGTCGCCGTGCGCATCGTCTCCGGCGCGACGAGCAGGTAGAGATCGATCCAGCGGCCAAGCAACAACACGATCGCGACGATCTTCAGCGTCCGGCTGTCGCGTTTTGCCGCCCGCGGCAGCAGCACGAGGAACGGCACGGCCCAATTGACGACGACGTTCAGGGCGAACCAGACGACCCAGTCGGGTCGCGTACGCGTCTGGTAGTAGCCCGCTTCGTCAGGCAGGTTGCCGTACCAGATCAAGAGGTACTGGCAGAGCCAGATGTAGGCCCAGAAGGTCGAAAACGCGAGCAGCAGCTTGCCGAGATCGTGGAGATGATGCGCCGTGACCACGTCGCGGAGCAGCCCGCGCTCTCGGAGCAGCACGGTTGCCAGCGTGACCGCCGCGAGGCCTTCGACCAGCACACCAGCGAACACGTGGACGAAGAACATCGTGCTCGTCCAATCAGCGCACAGCGACATCAGCCAGTCGATCGCGGCGATCGGGAACGACCACGCGAAGACGACGGCAAAGATGGCAGCGGAGCGAACCACCCGGCGCTGATGGATCGCGGCGGCGCTGACATCCTGGCGTGCCGATCCGCGTCGCAGCGCGGCGGCGCACGCCGTCCACGCCGCCAGCAGCAGCGCCATTCGCAGGAACACCGCCGGGACGCTGAAGAACCACGAGCCATCGCCGGCGCCATCCGCGGATGCGCGGCCGGCGCCGGCCCACGGGTACAAGTACGCACGACCGAAGAAGAGCGCCAGCATCGCCACTGCCGCGAAGGGAAGCACGGAAGTCAGCGCCTCGGCGACGCGGCGCATGCCGGCCGACCACGCGGCGCCGGACAGATAATGAATCGCAAGGAACGCAAGGCCGCCGAGCGCCAGCGCGACGAGGAGAAATCCGTCGATCAACAGGTTGGTCCAGACGCGGGCCGGGTCGTGCGCGAAGCCGAACGCGATCGCCGCGACGCCGACCGTCGATGCAGCGGCGGCAGTCCACCGGGGCGTCCGCACGTCGAACGCACGAGGCGCAGCCGTCGCGACGCGCAGCACTGTCATGGCGCCGCCTCCGCATGCCGCCGCTGCAGCGTCTGCACGTAGGCGACGATCGACCATCGATCGGCGACCGCCACTTGCGACGCATAGGCGGGCATCCGCCCGGAGCCAAAGGTGACGACGTGGAACAG